>Ga0326597_10006234_pt1 | contig 16392 bp, 21 predicted proteins | sample RVTome_12_FD_203789 | JGI IMG/M metagenome (GOLD analysis project Ga0326597, IMG submission 203789) | Soil microbial communities from uranium-contaminated site in the Upper Colorado River Basin, Wyoming, United States - RVT100D185 | ecosystem: Environmental > Terrestrial > Soil > Contaminated >...
CCCATCTCCTTGCGAGTCCGGACGATGACGCCCTTCACGACTTGTCCCTTCTTGACGGTGCCGTCGGGCAGCGCAGTCTTCACGGCCATGACCACGATGTCGCCGACGCGCGCGTAGCGCCGCCCCGTGCCTCCCAGAATGCGGATGCACTTGGCAGTCTTCGCGCCGCTGTTGTCGGCGATCGTCAGAAGGGTTTCTTCCTGAATCATCTCCTGAACCCCCGCGGCCTATTTGGCCCGCTCGATGACCTCGACCAGACGCCAACGCTTCTGCTTACTCAGCGGACGGGTGGCCATCACCTTTACGGTGTCACCAATCCCGGCGTTGTTCTCCTCGTCGTGGGCGTAGAGCTTGGTGGATCTCTTGATGAATCGTGAGTAGAGCGGGTGCGGCACTTTGCGTGTCACCTGCACGACGATGGTCTTGTCCATCTTCGCACTCACGACTTCACCAGTTCGCACGGCGCGATTCGCGCGCTCCTGCGTTTGCTCCGACATCGACTTACTCCTTGGCGGCACTGTCACGCCGCATCTCAGTGAGCACCGTCTTCATCCGCGCAAGATTGCGCTTGGTTTCGCGGTAGTTCAACGGGTTGTCCAGCGTCCGTGCGCCCAATTGCATGCGCATGGTCATGACATTCTCGGACTCCTCGGCGACTGCTTCTACGAGCGCGTCCAGGGTCATGTCCCGATATTCGTAGGCTTTCTTCATCACTCTTCCTCCCGCACGGCCATGCGCGTGGCGAGCGGCAACTTATGCATTCCGAGCCGGAACGCTTCCTTCGCGACAGCCTCGTCGACGCCACCGAGCTCGAAGAGGACCCGTCCGGGCTTGATCACACAGACCCAGAACTCCGGGCTGCCCTTGCCCTTACCCATGCGAGTTTCGGCCGGTTTTTGTGTCACCGGTTTGTCAGGGAAGATGCGAATCCACAGCTTGCCCTGGCGTTTCACGGCGCGCGTGATCGCGATACGCGCGGCCTCGATCTGGCGTGCCGTCAGGCGTCCACATTCGGTCGCCTGCAGCGCGTAGCGGCCGAATGAAATCGTAGAGCCACGGTAGGCGGCGCCACGCATCCGGCCCTTCATCTGCTTGCGATACTTGACCCGCTTCGGCATCAACATGGCTAGAGCGCCTCCTGGACCTGGTCGGCGAGCTTCTGCTTGAAGTCACTGGGGTGAATCTCGCCCTTGCAGATCCACACCTTCACGCCAATCGCGCCATAGGTCGTACGTGAGACGGCTGTCCCATAGTCGATGTCGGCCCGAAGAGTGTGCAAAGGCACGCTTCCCTCGTGGTAGGACTCCACGCGGCCCATCTCGGCTCCGCCGAGCCGGCCGCCGCAGCGAATGCGGATTCCCTTGGCACCCATTCGCATGGCCGTGGCGATCGCCTTCTTCATCGCGCGACGAAAGCTGACGCGTTGGGTCAGCTGATGCGCGATGTGCTCGGCGACGAGCACCGAGCAGAGTTCGGGCTTCTTGACCTCTTTCACGTCCAGCGTGACGGCCTTTCCACTGACCTTCTGCAGACTTGAGCGGAGCGTGTCCACCGTCTTACCCTTGCGGCCGATGACGACACCGGGGCGCGACGTATGCAGCACGATCACGACCTTGTGCGGCTCGCGCTTGATGATGATGTCGGCGATTCCCGCGCTGCCCACCTGCTTGCGCACGAGGCGGCGAATCTGGAGATCTTCCTCCACCCAATCCGCATAGGTCTTCGTGGCAAACCACCTGGAGTTCCAATCTTTGTTGATCCCCAGGCGGAATCCCGTCGGATGCGTCTTCTGACCCATAAATGTCCTACCCGTTCTCTGGTTGCCTACTCTGCGTCCACATTGGCAGAGACAGTAACCTTGATATGACTCGTGCGCTTACGTATGCGGAATGCGCGACCCTGCGCCCGCGCACGAATGCGCTTAGATGTCGGTCCTTCATCGACTCGAACCTCGGACACCATGAAATCCTCTTCGGGAATCGAGGCGGCCCCGTCCTTCTGACGGGCGTTCGCGAGAGCGGCCAGAATCGTCTTCTGGAGCAGAGGAGCAGCCTTCTTCGGAGTGAGGCTGAGCGCATGCACAGCGGCCTCCACAGACTTACCCCGTACCAGATCGGCGACCTGACGCGCCTTACGCGCCGAGATCCTGTTGAATCGCGACAGAGCCGTGGCTTCCATCGTCACGCCTTTCGCGTCTTACTTTTTTCTACTCGTGTGCCCGCGGTAGGTCCGCGTCGGCGCAAACTCGCCGAGCTTGTGACCCACCATGTTTTCCTGGACATACACCGGCACGAATTGCTTGCCGTTATGAACGGCTAGTGTATGCCCGAGAAACTCAGGCACGATGGTCGAACGTCGGGCCCAGGTCTTGACGACCTTCTTCTGGTTCTTCTCGTTGAGCACTTCCACTTTCCGCAGAAGCGAATCATCGACGAAGGGACCCTTTTTGATCGATCTGGCCATGCGTCGTTATCTCCCGACTCGGCTTGTGATCGGCTATTTCGCTTTGCGGCGGCGAACGATGAACTTGTCGCTCGGCTGCCGCTTGCGAGTCTTCTTTCCCTTGGAGGGCTGTCCCCAGGGCGAGCACGGATGCCGGCCACCGGAGGACTTGCCTTCGCCACCACCCATGGGGTGATCGACCGGGTTCATCGCCACGCCACGCACGTGGGGGCGACGGCCCAGCCAGCGGCTCTTGCCGGCCTTCCCGATCACGACGTTCTCGTGCTCGGCATTGCCGACTTCGCCAATGGTCGCCACGCAGCGAGCGTGGACCATTCGAACTTCGCCACTCGGCAGCCGGAGGGTGACGTACTCGCCCTCCTTCGCCATGAGCTGCGCGTACGCACCGGCGCTTCTAGCCATCTGGCCGCCGCGTCCGGGCTTCAGTTCGATGTTGTGAAGGAGCGTACCTAGGGGAATCTTTCCCAGAGGCAGGCAATTCCCAACATTGAATGGTGCCTTCTCGCCGGCGATGACGGTCGCGCCCACCTCGAGACCCTTCGGCGCCAAGATGTAGCGCTTCTCGCCATCGACGTAGTGCAGCAAGGCGATGCGCGCCGAGCGGTTTGGGTCGTACTCGATCGAGGCTACGCGGGCCTCGATCTCGACCTTGTTCCGCTTAAAGTCGATCAGACGGTAGCGCCGCTTGTGTCCGCCCCCACGATGCCGCGAGGTAATGCGTCCGTGATTGTTACGGCCGCCAGACTTCTTCAGCGGAACCAGCAACGACTTCTCCGGCTCTTGCTTCGTGATCTCCATGAAGTCGGAGACCGTTCGATAGCGAAGCGACGGCGTAATCGGCTTGAACTTTTTAATTCCCATCGGTCGAATCCCCCAGAAGGACAGGCTCCGATCAAACCACGTCGAACATGTCGATCTTGTCATTCGGCGAAAGCGTCACGACCGCCTTCTTCCAATCCGAACGCCGGCCGGCAAACATGCCTTGCCGCTTCGGCTTGCCCTTCATGTTCATCGTGCGGACATCGAGCACCTTCACACCGAAGAACTGCTCGACGGCGCGACGGATTTCCTTCTTATTGGCGCGCACGGCGACCTCAAAGACATACTTGTTCGCTTCGGCATTCAGCGCCGTGGACTTTTCAGTCACGACGGGCCGAACGAGAACCTGACTTAGATTCTTCACGATCCGAACACCTCCACCGTGCGCCTGAGCGACTCCTCGGTGAATACCAGGACATCGTTGCGCAGAATGACATAGGCGTTGAGCTGATTGGCCGGGATCGTGTCCACACGCTCCATGTTTCGAAGGCTCTTGTAGAGGATTCCCCGCTCGCCGGTGGTGACGAAGAGAACCGTCTTTCCGGCCAGTCCCATGTTCGCCAGGAGTTGGCTCATCGCCTTCGTCTTGGGCGCGTCGAGATTCGGATCTTCGACGACGTGCACCGCCGAGAGACTAGCGCGATCGCTGAGCGCCGCGCGCAGGGCCAGGCGACGGGTCTTCTTGTTGAGATTGGTCCGCCAGGGCCGGGGCTTCGGGCCGAAGATCGTCCCACCACCCCTCCGGATCGGGGACTTCGCCGAACCGGCGCGAGCGTTGCCCGTGCCCTTCTGGCGATAGAGTTTCGAAGTGGAATAGGCCACCTCGCCGCGCTCCTTCGTCTTCGCAGTCCCCTGACGCTGATGCGTCAAGTAGGCATTGACCGTCTCGTAGACGGCTTGTTCGTGCATGGGCTGGCCGAAGAGATCCTCGGGCAACTCCACGGAGGCCGACGCCTCTCCGTTTTCGTCAAATCGCTTGGCCGTAGCCATGGCGTACCTTCCTCGCGCGTGCGTCGCTCGCCCCGCGTCAGCGGCGCTGCTCCTGCACCAAAACGAAGCCATTCCGCGTGCCCGGCACCGAGCCGCGGACGAAGATCAAATTGCGCTCGCTGTCGATGCGCACGATTTTGAGATTTACGGCGGTCTTTCGGTCGACACCGTAGTGGCCGGGCATGGGATGTCCTTTGAACACTCGGCTCGGCGTGGCACACATGCCGATCGTTCCCGCGGCGCGGTGATGGTTGCTACCGTGCGTTTCCTTGCCACCACCGAAACCCCAGCGCTTCACCACTCCGGCGAAGCCGCGGCCCTTCGTGACGCCCGTGACGTTGACGTTGGAAATACCGTCGAAAATATCGACGGTGATTTCCTGGCCGGGCTCGAAGCCCTCGACCGAGTCTACGCGGAACTCTCGCGTCAGGCGCTTCGGGCCCACTCCGGCCTTGGCCAGATGTCCGCCGAATGCCTTCGTCGTGCGCTTTTCCTTGCGCTCGCCGAAGCCCAGCTGGATCGCCGTGTAGCCGTCGGTCTTTTCCGACTTGATCTGTGTCACTGGACAGGGGCCACATTCGAGGACGGTGACGGGGATCGCCCGACCGTCTTCCTCGAAGAGGCGCGTCATGCCCAGCTTTCGACCGATAAGACCCTTCATGGCCTCTCTCCTAGACCTTGAGCTCGATGTCGACGCCCGCGGGCAAGTTCAGCTTCATGAGCGCGTCCACCGTCTGATTGGTGGAGTTGACGATGTCGATGAGGCGCTTGTGCACCCGTATCTCGAACTGCTCACGTGACTTCTTGTCCACATGCGGCGACCGCAAGACTGTGTAGACGCTGCGCCGAGTCGGAAGGGGAATCGGCCCCTTGATCTCGGCGCCCGTCTTCTTTGCCGTCTCGCAGATGACCTGGGCCGACCGATCCAAAGTGGTCGATTCGTAGGCCTTGAGACGGATTCGAATGCTTTGGCGAGCCATCGTGCTGCCTCTTTCTTTCTTGCTAGTGCGTGACAGCGATCTACTCGAAGATCTCGGCGACGACGCCGGCACCGACGGTGCGGCCGCCCTCGCGGATCGCGAAGCGGAGGCCTTCCTCCATCGCGATCGGCGTGATCAGCTCGATCTTCATCTCGACGTTGTCCCCGGGCATCACCATCTCGCGACCCTCAGGCAACTCCGCGGTCCCCGTCACATCCGTCGTCCGGAAGTAGAACTGGGGACGGTAGCCCGTGAAGAACGGCGTGTGACGGCCGCCCTCTTCCTTCGTCAGGATGTACACCTCGCCACGAAACTTCGTGTGAGGTGTCACGCTGCCAGGCTTGCAAATCACCATGCCGCGCTCCACGTCGCTCTTCTCCGTTCCTCGGAGCAAGAGACCCACGTTGTCGCCGGCCTGTCCCTCGTCGAGGATCTTGCGGAACATCTCCACACCCGTGCACACCGTCTTGCGGTTGTCGCGGATGCCCACGAGCTCCACTTCGTCGCCCGTGTTCACCTTGCCTCGCTCGATGCGGCCCGTCGCCACCGTGCCACGACCCGTGATCGAAAAAACGTCCTCGACCGGCATCAAAAAGCTCTTGTCCAAATCGCGCACCGGCGTCGGAACATAGCTGTCCAGGGCGCCCAAAAGCTCCCAGATCGACTTGCAGTCCTCGCTGTCGGCATCCTCGCTCTCCAGTGCCTTCAACGCGCTGCCACGAATCAACGGAATGTCGTCGCCGGGAAACTCGTACTTCGAAAGCAGCTCGCGAACCTCGAGCTCCACCAGCTCCAGCAGCTCTTCGTCATCGACCTGATCCACCTTGTTCAGGTACACCACGATGTACGGAACGCCAACCTGGCGAGCCAAGAGAATGTGCTCGCGCGTCTGCGGCATCGGGCCGTCCGCCGCGCTCACCACCAAGACCGCCCCGTCCATCTGCGCCGCACCCGTGATCATGTTCTTCACGTAGTCCGCGTGGCCCGGGCAATCGACGTGGGCGTAATGACGCTTCTCGCTCTGGTACTCCACATGGGCCGTCGCGATCGTGATGCCGCGCTCACGCTCCTCGGGAGCCTTGTCGATCTGGTCGAAAGGCATGAAGTCCGCGAGACCCTTCGTCGCCAAGGTCTTGGTGATCGCAGCCGTCAACGTCGTCTTGCCATGATCGACATGACCAATCGTTCCGACATTCACATGCTCTTTCGTGCGTTCGAACTTCTTGCGCGCCATGGGCGGCTTTCCTCCTGATCAACGGATCGCTATCGCCACCACGTTACTCGTCTCACCGGTAGCGTGGCTGGAGCCCACGAGCAGATTCGAACTGCTGACCGCTTGCTTACCATGCAAGTGCTCTACCGACTGAGCTACGTGGGCTCCTGACTCGAATCGACCGGATCGCACCGGTCGTCTCTATCTTCCAGATGGAGCGGGAAACGGGACTCGAACCCGCGACCCTCAGCTTGGAAGGCTGACGCTCTAGCCAACTGAGCTATTCCCGCTTGAATACCTTTTTATGTGTCCCGTCGTGCCCGTCTCGTGGCCCGTCTCGTGGGTAGATAGCGTTCTACTGGTGGGGAGGGGAGGATTTGAACCTCCGTAGGCGATGCCAGCAGATTTACAGTCTGCCCCCTTTGACCACTCGGGTACCTCCCCACACATTCACTCCGTCTCGCGCGGCCTCTCGAGTAGAGCTGGAGCTGGCGAGAGGACTTGAACCTCCAACCGCCTGATTACAAGTCAGGTGCTCTACCAGTTGAGCTACGCCAGCCCCCGGAGCGCCGTGGGCTGAGACCCCCGACCGCTACCCACACCGATTCGGCCCGGCTCTCAGCCCCCTCGGGGGGCCTTCGAACACGGCCCGTCTGATCGGTCAAACCGCTGCTAACTAGTTGAAAGCGAACGATTTAGGAGTTTGCGGAGCTTGCTGCGGCGTGCGCAGCAAGACCGGGAATATAGTCACAGGCTCGGCGGCGCGTCAAGGGGAAACCGGTACGAACGGGCCGCGGGGAGCCTGAACCGGCCCCCGGGGCCCCGATGCCGGCTCGCTAGTTGTAGGTCGCCGAGAAGCGCACGGCGAAACTGACGCCGCTGAGGTTCTCGCCGCCCTGGTCCTTGATGCTGTGGAAGCCGAAGCCGCCCGCGAGACCAATCCCCCAGTTGTCTGAGGTCCACCACTCCTTGCCCAGGCTGAGATCCACGGCGATTCCGGGATCGGTCTCGATGGTTGGAAACCCATCCAGGTCGAGTGATATCGACCCGACCCCGATGGAACCGGAGAGATAGAGATTGCTCGGGCTAAAGTAGTTGGTCAATCCGATGCCGAACGCGCCCATGCTCAGGCTACCGTTGAGCGTCCCAGCGCCGATGCCCGTGATCTCGGCCTCCGGATCCTGGAGATCCCAGCCAAAGAGCGTCGCATGCAGCGCGAGCGATTCACTCACCATCATTCCGATGGCGAAGTTGATCTCGCCGGCCGTGCCGCTCACCGTGAGCTTCGAGCCACTATCCTCCTCCGAGGTCGACGCTCCGCCGACGCCCGCCGAGAGGCGAAGCAAGAACCCGTCGTGCGTCTGCGGTGCCGGCCCGGCGAAGGCGAACTCCCAGGAACAGAGCAGGATGAGGGCGGCTGCGAAGACCATGAAGGCGCGGTCCAAGAATCTCGGCATCATCGTTTGTCCTCCCGGAGGTTTCACTGCGGTATCGATCGCACGCATTCAGGGGAAATCACCCCGTCGGGGCTGTCAAGCTGAGAAGCCGGAGAAAGAGCACGCCTGGCCGGCTAGGAAGGCACAGCGCGCTCATCTCACAAGAACACAACGCCGAGACGTACAACCCGAGCCTCCTTGTTCTCACGGAACTTCCGCTTCGGCTCTCCTCAGGCGGTGCGCCTCATAGAGTCGTGGCGTTCTTGTGTAGCGAGAGGGCACGCCACATCACGGGGCAGTGCATCGCCGTGGACGGCGGGCAATGTCTGTAACGCGCGTTTGATTCGCGGGTGGCTGGCCGCAGTGAGCGGCGCCAGAGGTCGCAACGCTCAGTCGATCACAACGTCGAAACGCGGACTCTAATCCGGTGCCACCTTCGTTCCCTGTGGCGTATCCTCGACGCGCCATCCACGCGACAGCATTTCGTCGCGCAGCGCGTCGGCCTGCGCCCAATCCCGGTCGGCCCGTGCGCCGTCGCGACGGCGCACCATCTCGGCGATCTCCGGCGGCAACTCGGTCACGGCGCCCACATCCGCGAACAGTCCGAGCACGTCGAAGCCTTCCCGCAGGACTGCAAGCACGCGCCGCACCGCCGCCGCGTCCATCCGCGCACGCTCGCGTCCCTCGAAGTAGAGATTGGCCTCGCGGATCAGCTCGAAGAAGCCGCCGATCGCCGCGCCGGCGTTGAAGTCGTCGCTCAGAGCCGACTGGAAGGACACGAGCGCGCGCGCGGCACGTTCCTCCAACTCGACACCGGCCTCCCCCGTGACGCCGTCGGGAATCTCGGCGCCCAGATCATTGCTGGCGCACAACTCCTCGAGATGCGCAATCGCCCGCTTCATCCGCCCGTGGGCTGCCTTGGCCTCGTCGAGGCGCTCGCGGCCGTACTCCATCTGATTGCGAAAGTGGCCCTGCAACAGATAGAAGCGAGCTACATCCGGATCGTATTCCGCCAGGACTTCTTCCACGCCGAAGAAGTGACCGGTCGACTTGCTCATCTTCTGGCCTTCCAGATTGAGCAGGCCGTTGTGCATCCAGTAGCGCACGAACTCGCCCTCGAGAGCGCGCGACTGCGCCATTTCGTTCTCGTGGTGCGGGAAGATCAGGTCGCGTCCGCCGCCGTGGAAGTCGAAGGTCGCGCCGAGGTACTTCGTGCTCATGGCGGAACACTCGATGTGCCAGCCGGGGCGGCCTCTCCCCCAAGGACTCTCCCACGCGGGCTCGGCCTCCTTCGCGGCCTTCCACAGGGCGAAGTCGAAGGCTTCGCGCTTGGACGCGTCGACTTCGATGCCTTCGCGCACGGCGACCTGGAGTTCGTCGAGCTTGCGGCCGCTCAGCTCCCCGTAGCGGGCGTAGCTGCGGACGTCGAAGTAGACGTTGCCTTCGGAAGGATAGGCGTGCCCCTTCTCGATGAGCCGCTCGATGTAGGCGACGATCTCGGGGATGTGTTCGGTCACCTTCGGGAAGAGATGCGCGGGCCGGATGTTGAGCAGCTCGGCGGCGTGCATGTACGCGTCGATGTTCTCCTGCGCAACCTCGGCCGCGGAGCGTCCCTCCTCCTTGGCCCTGACGATGATCTTGTCGTCGATGTCGGTGAAGTTCTGGACGTGGAGCACGTTGTAGCCCATGTACTCGAGGCTGCGGCGGATCAGATCCGCCGAGACGAAGGCGAGCATGTGGCCCATGTGCGGTTTGCCCTGCACCGTCATGCCGCAGACATACATGGTCACACGTTCGGCGTCGCCGGGCCGGAAGGGCTCCTTCTTGCCCGTGTAGTGGTTGTGGACGCGCAGTTCCATCCGTCGATCCCTAGGCATCGGCGCCGCGCGCCGCGGCCGCCCGCACCAGTCGATCACACATCTCGGGGAATTCGATCCCACGCGCCTTGGCCCCCATGGGCAACAGGCTCAGGGCCGTCATTCCGGGAATGCTGTTGGCCTCCAAGAAATACGCAGTTCCGTCTTCGGCCAGTCGATAGTCGATCCTGGCCATGTCGCGCATGCGCAGGGCCTCGTAGGCCGCCATCCCATCCAGGCTCAGGCGCGCCGCGAACTCGGCCGGCAGGTCGGCGGGACAGAAGTACTCCGTCGCGCCCTTCGTGTACTTGTTGTGATAGTCGTAGAAGCCCTGCTTCGGGCGGATCTCGATGATCTCCATGGCCTCTTCGCACAGCACGGGCAGGGTCAGCTCGCGGCCGGCGATGTAGCGCTCGAACATCCAGGGACCGTGGCGATCGCCGGCCGAGGCCAGCTTCGCCTCGAGCTCGTCCTCCGATGCGGCGAGGTAGACGCCCACCGCGGAGCCTTCGTGCACCGGCTTGAAGACCAGCGGGTAGCCGAACTCCCCCGCCAGCGCAAACAGGTCACCGTGAGAGAGGGACCCGTCGATCTCGAGCCATTCCGCCGTCGGCAGCCCGAGATCGCGCACGATCTGTTTCGACCAGCTCTTGTCCATGGCGACGGCGCTCGGCCCCGGGCGGCTGCCGACGTAGGGCTTGCCCACCATCTCCAGCACCGCCTGCACGCGCCCATCTTCGCCGGCGCCGCCGTGCAGGGCCACGAAGACGGCGTCGCACGCGGCAATGGAATCGGCGTGCACGGCTTCGTCCAGCGCCGCGAAGCCAGCCAGAACCACGAGATTCGCGTCATGCCCGGTCTTGCGCAGCGCTGCGGTGACCGCGTTTCCGGTGTCCAGTGAAATGGCGTGTTCGGAGGTCCCTCCCCCGGCGAGCACGGCGACCCTCACGACGACTCCTCCTCGACGAGCACGACCGCGCGCACCGTGATGGCTTCGCCACGGCCTTCGGGACCCAGCCCCTCGCCGCGCGTCGCCTTGATCGATATTCGCTGCGGCTCGCAGCCGCAGAGTTTCGCCACACTTGCACGCATGGCATCCACATGGGGGGCCAACCGCGGCGCCTCGGCCATGATGGTCAGATCGGCATTCCCGAGGCGATAGCCCGCGCCGACCACGCGCTCCATGACGGCGCGCAGGAAGTCAGCGCTGGCGCGATCGCGATTCTCCTCGGCCTTGTCGGAGAACAGCTGTCCGAGATCGCCGAGGGCGACGGCCCCCAGGAGGGCATCGCAGAGCGCGTGCAGCACGGCGTCGCCGTCGGAATGGCCGGCGAGGCCGTGCGAATGTTCGATTTCGACTCCCGCGAGCATCAATCGCCGGCCGGCCTCGAGGCGATGCCGGTCGATGCCCTCGCCCACGCGCACGCTCATCGTAGGAACCCCTTGCCGAGCCGGCGGATCGCCTCGCCTAGCTCCGTCTTCGTCGTCACCTTTATGTTCGTTTCCTCGCCTTCGACGATGCTGACACCGATGCCGGCGGCGAGCACGGCCGACGCGTCGTCGGGCCAGTCCTCGTCCGCGATGCTCTCGAAGGCGCGCTCGATCAAGTCGCGGCGGAATCCCTGCGGCGTCTGCAGGCGCCGATAACGCTCGCGGTCCACATAGGCCCAGACGGTCGTGCCGTCCTTCGATTCGCAGATGGAGTCCACCATCTCGAGCCCCGGCACGGCGGCGCCGTCGTCCTTGGCCGCCCGCAGCACCCGGCGGACGAGGGTCGACGTCGCAAAGGGACGCGCGACATCGTGGATGAGAACCGTCTCGCAACTCTCCGGCAGCGCCGCAAGGCCGGCGCGCGAACTCTCGTGCCGGGTATTGCCGCCCGTGACGACGTCGATGAGTGCATCCCCGAACGCAACGGGCGCGTTCTTCTGCACTCTCCGCAGCTGGGCCTTGGGCACGACGACGATGATGCCGTGGACCTCGCGGCATTCGAGGAAGGGCCGCGCGGCCCATTCCAGGAGGCTGCGTCCGCCCGCCTTTTCGAATTGCTTCTTCTTGCCCGCGCGGCGGCCCGAGCCGGCGGCGAGGAGGATGGCGACGTTGCTGAAGTACTGGCCCATCTACAGGGCCTCTCCCTGGGCCTCTTTTTTCTTCGTCCCGCGGAAGGCGGCCCGGAGGGCCTCACGCAGGCTCGACGCGCTTTCCAGCTCGAATCCCTTCGGGATCTCGGTGACCCCCCGCTCGCTGCTGCCGACGACGGCGCGGCGGAATCCGTGGGCGGCGGCCTCGTTGAGGCGCACGAGCAGCTGGCTCACGGGCCGCAGATCGCCGGTCAATCCCACCTCGCCCAACAATAACAGGTCGCCCGGCAACGGCCGCTGCGTGTGGCTGCTCGCCATGGCGGCGACGAAGGCGAGATCGGCGCCCGGATCCTGGACGCGGAGGCCCCCGGCGACCTTGACGTAGACATCCTGGCCGGCGGTGTTGAGGCGCACGTGCTGCTGCAGAATCGCGTTGAGCAGCGCGATCCGCTTGTTGTCGACGCCGGCCACGACTCGCGCCGGCGTCGCGTAACTGCTGTCGGCCAAGAGCGCCTGGACTTCCACCAGGATCGGGCGCGTTCCTGTGTAGACGCAGCTCACGGCCGAACCGGGCTCCCCCGCGCGCCGATCGTGGAGGAAGAGTGCGCTCGCGTCGTCGACGGGCAACAGGCCTTTCGAGCTCATCTCGAGCACGGCCAATTCTCCAGTGCTCCCGAATCGATTCTTGAAGGCTCGCAACAGACGCAGCGCACCACCCGCATCGGGTTCGAAGTAGAGCACGGTATCCACGAGATGCTCGAGCACGCGCGGTCCGGCGAGATCGCCTTCCTTGGTCACATGACCCGCCAAGATCACGGCGCAGCCGCTGACCCGCGCGTAGTCCGCGAGAACGGCTCCCGCGCTGCGGATCTGTGTGACGCTTCCCGGAGCGTTGTCCAATTCACGGCAGTACACCGTCTGAATGGAATCGACGACCAACAGTTGCGGTGGCCGCTCATACAGTGGCGGCAGGATGCGCTCGAGGGCGGGCTCCTCCAGGATCTCGAAGCGTTCGTCCAATTTGCCGAGTCGCTCGGCACGCGCGCGGACCTGCGCCCCCGACTCTTCCGCGCTGAGATAGACGACGCGGTCACCGCCTGCCGCCATATCTGCGAGCAGCATCGTGAGCAGCGTGGACTTGCCGACGCCGGGAGGGCCACCCAGGAGCGTCAGCGAGCCGGGGACCAACCCACCTCCCAGCACACGGCTGAGCTCCGTGGGTCGAATCCGAATGCGCTCGAGTTCCTTGGTGGGAATCTGATTCAGCGGCCGTGCCTCGACACTGTCGTCGTCGACTTCAACCGGTCCGCCGCGGCGGCGAGTGACGCCGCTCCATCCGCTGCGTGAGCCCTTCGTGCCCGCCGCACCTTCTTCCACGAGAGTGTTCCACTCGCCACACGCCGGGCATCGCCCCAACCAGCGCACTTCGCGATGGTCACATTCGCTGCAACGAAAACTTGTTTTCTGTTTCGACATGACTTCACGGAGGCCAGATATGGATGCAGTCTCGCCTGGGGCTAGAAGATCTCGATCTTCAAGTAGCGCTCGGGATGCGCCAGGATGTCGGCGACGAGCTTGCGCAGCGTATCGACGCTCGCCTGCACGTCGTCCCGCATCTTCTCGTCGTAGATGAGCTTTCCGAGCGTGCCGTCTTGTTCGCGCAAGGCCGTGAGGAGGTCGTTCGTCCCCTGCGCGACCGTGCTGAGTTGTGTGATCAGCGAGTCCATACGCGCTGCCGCGGCCGCCATGTCGTCGACGCCCTGCCCCATGGCTTTGCCGTGGTCATTCATGAAACCTTCGAGATTCGCGCTCACCGACTTCATCGACTTGGTCACCGAACGCAGATCACCCGCGTTCTCGCCCAGGATCTTCGCCGCCAACTGTGCGGCCCGCGTCGTTTCCTCCAGCATGGGACCGATGCCGCCCCGGTCCTCGAGATCGACCAGCAACATGGTCATGCGTTCGAGGAAGCCGAGGAGGTTGGCGTTCAAGGTGTCGAATCTTCCGGCCAACTCGCTGAGGGCCAGCTCGTACTCTCCGTCGAAGACACGCTCCGCCAGGTCGGGAGCGCCCAGCGGCTTCGCGATCCCAGGTTCGATGTTGATCAGCCTCTCGCCGACGATGCCCTGCGAGCCCACGAAGAAACGCGCGTCATCTGTGAGCACGACCCGCCGCTCGATGCTCATGCTGACGATGACGCCGTGGAGATCCAGCTCGACGTCCGTGACCTTGCCCATGGGAATACCACGAACGTGGACCGGATCGCCGATTCCGAGCCCGCCCGCGGACTGAAACCGCGCGCGTGCGAGCATGTGCTCGCGATTGAAGCGATAGCCCTTGAACCAGAGTAGGCCGGTAAGCAGGACGAGCACGGCGACCACGAGCGCGATCCCCACCTGGATTTCGTAGCGTTCTCGAGCCATGGATGCTCCGGTGCGGGTGGCCCGCCGACGTTTGTAACACGTCCGGAGTCGCCCGGGGAGGCCGAATTGCCGCCCCGCCCGTCTTCTCCGGGTACCGTCAGAAAGAGTCCAGGGGACCCTCCGCGGATCCGGCAATGAACTGTGCCATCGGCCCGGCGCGATCGGCGCGCGCCTCTTCACCACTGCCTTCGAAAATGATCTTGCCGTTGTTCAAGAGCGCGAATCGGGTGCCGACGGTGAAGGCGCTGCGCATGTCGTGGGTCACGACGAGGGAGGTCACGCCCAATTCGTCGGCCAGATGCTGGATGAGCCGGTTGATCGCGTCGGCGGTGATGGGATCCAGTCCCGTCGTCGGTTCGTCGTAGAGCAGATACTGGGGCTCGGTCACGATGGCGCGCGCCACGCTGGCGCGTTTCTTCATGCCGCCCGAGAGCTCCGCCGGATACTTGTCCTCGATGCCGGGCAGACCCACCATCTCGAGAGCGCGGGTGGTGCGCCGCTGGATCTCCGCACTCGTGTGGCCCGTGTGTTCGACCAGGCCGAGGCAGACGTTCTCGCCGATGGTCATGGAGTCGAAGAGCGCCGCGCCCTGAAAGACCATGCTGAACTTCCTGCGCATCTTGTAGAGCTTCTTGAGTCGTCCACGCGGCACCTCTTCTCCATCGACGGTCACCGACCCGCTCTCTGGATCCATCAGGCCGACGATGAGTTTCAAGAGCACGCTCTTTCCCTGCCCACTGCGACCGAGAATCACTCGCTGCTGGCCCCGCGGGATGTCCAGGTCGATACCGTCGAGAACTATTTGCTCGTCGAAGCGCTTGTGGAGGCCGCGAATGCAGATGCCCTCGTTCATGCGAACAGCACCTGGAAGATGACGGCGGCGAGGATGTAGTCGGTGATGAGAACGAGCAGCGCGGCGGTCACCACCGCGCGCATGGCCGCCTCGCCGACGCCGGCCGCGCCGCCGCGCGCATTGAACCCATAGAGGCATCCGCTGAGGGCGATGCAGGCGCCGAACACGAAGGCCTTGATGAGCCCACCCCAGATGTCTCGCGCGTCGAAGAGGAAACGCAGCCCGTCGGTAAAGACCTTATGGCTGACATCCAGCGTGTAGACCGCGATGGAGTAGCCGCCGAAGATGGCGATGCCGTCGGAGAAGATCGTCAGCATCGGCAGCATGATCAGGGCGGCCACGAATCGTGGCATCGCCAGATACTTCACCGGATCGATGGCCATCATCTTCAGCGCGTCGAGCTGTTCGGTGACCTTCATCGTGCCCAACTCGGCGGCGATGCTCGCGCCGACGCGAGCGCCCACCACGAGCGCCGTGAGCACGGGTCCCAGTTCGATGACGACGCTCTTCGCGACGACCGTCCCGAGAAAGCGTATCGGCACATAGTCGCGAAACTGATACTTCGCCTGCACCGTCGCCACGGCCCCTGTGAAGACGCTCGTGACGAGCACCAGGGGAAGGCTGCCGTTGCCGATGACGAACATCTGGCGCAGGATCTCGTGGCGCCGGCGAGGCACGCCGGGGAGCGCTTGCAGGATGGAAACGAACAGGCGCGCCCCGCGGCCGGTGTCGGCGAGGATGAGGAAGAACACGCGTCCGATATAGCGAATCGGTGCCATGGCATGGGCCCGCCCCGGCGGAAGACCGGGTCGCGAGACCGGGCGCAGTCTACCCTCTGGACCCGGGGTGGACTAGGGATGGATGCCGTCGGATTTGCCGTGACCCCCGACTCGGGCCGAGCGTATCCTCGGGAACCGATCATCCCATCGGATGTATCTCCCGGACAGATCGACCCGGAGCCACCGAAGTGAGTCCATCTCCTCGGGGGCCCGCTGCCCGCCCCGCCCGGCGAACGGCCTCTCCTCTCCTGGAAATCGCCCAGGCTACGCTTCGCACGCTCTGCGTCTGCGCGTGCATTCTCGCCGCGTCCGGAGGCGCCCGTGCCGCAGCGCCGCAGCGCTTTTACGGCGTCTTCCTCGAGCACGAGCCGGGTGCCGCCCAAACCGACGGCGGCTACGGCTCTGTCTCCTGCCGGGCGGCGCTTCGCCGAATCGCCCGCCTCGGCGCGGACAGCGTCCTGCTGGTCGCCCACGGCTATCAGTCGGACCCAGAGACTCC
>Ga0326597_10006235_pt1 | contig 16392 bp, 13 predicted proteins | sample RVTome_12_FD_203789 | JGI IMG/M metagenome (GOLD analysis project Ga0326597, IMG submission 203789) | Soil microbial communities from uranium-contaminated site in the Upper Colorado River Basin, Wyoming, United States - RVT100D185 | ecosystem: Environmental > Terrestrial > Soil > Contaminated >...
GGAGGCCCTCAGCGAGGCCTCGCAGCCTGCCGCCTGCATCATCGAAGCGCCCCCCGGCGTCCCGGACGACCTCGCCTCGCGCCTCTCCGCGCGCGCCGTCCTCGTCACCGCCTCGCTCGACGGCCCGCGCCTGGGCGACCTCTCGGCCGCGGCGCAGACCCTCGGCAACGCGCTCCTCGGCGTCATCGCCACCCGCCAGCCCCCGCAGCGCCTCGATGCCGCGGCGGCGGCCCTGCGCGAGCGCGGCCTCACGCCGCTCGCCGTCCTGCCGGAGGACCGCCTCCTCGCCGGCCCCACGCTGCGCGAGCTGGCGGAGGCGCTCCACACCTCGCGGCTCTTCGAGGGCGCCGACGACGGCGAAGCGGTCGAGTACGTCATGCTCGGCCCCATCTCCGCCGACCCCGGCCAGCCCTACTTCCTCCAGCACGGCCGCAAGGCCGTGGTCAACCGCTTCGACAAGATGGACCTGCACCTCGCCGCGCTGGCTACGGAGCCCGAGTGCCTGGTCCTCACCGGCGGCCAGCAGCCCAGCCCCTACTTCCTCGACCGCCTGCGCGGCAGCGATGCCCCCGTCACCGTCCTTCTCTCCCCCGAGGGCACGGTGCGCAGCGCGGAGCTGCTCGACGACCTCTACACGCGGACGCGCTGCGCCGGGCAGCGCAAGCTGCAGCGTGCGCACGAGCTACTCCTCGCCCACGGCGATCTCGATGCGATCGCATCCGCGATCGCCTAGCATCGTTTCCTACGCGTCGACCAGGTTAGTGTGGTGATCCCGCCTGCGACGACGGGGCGGGGTTCGGTGACGGCGGCGCGCCCGCGGTGGGTGGCGGCGCCGCAACGGCGGCGGGGGCGCTGAGGGGCGAGCTACCTGCCCCCATCGCGGCGGTCACCGGCTGCGGGCCGGTCGAGCCGCAGTACGGGCAGGCGACCCAGCTCAGCTCCAGCGGCCGGCTGCACGACGCGCACGGCTCGCGCAGCCGCGCCCGGCAGTAGGGACAGAGCAGGAAGTCCTCCTCGGCCGGTCGAGAGCAGTTCGGACAGGAGCGGAGCTGCTCCGCCAGGTCGCGCCGGATCGCCTCGTTCTCCAGGCGGCGCTCGTAGGCTTCGCTCAGCGTCTCGCCGGGGCGCAGGATGAGGTAGATGATCAGGCCCGGGATGTTGAACAGCACCACGAGCGCGACCGCGACCGTCTGCGACCAGCTATCTCTCGTCCGCTCGCGGATGTCGCGGTACGTCCAGACGATGGTGCCGATCCAGAGGATCACGCCGTAGGCGATGAGGATGGCGGCCACCACCGCGAACGCAGATTGCCAGTCGTCGAACAACGCCGCTTCCTCGAATGGGCCGGGCCCGGTTCTGGGGATTATATCACGGCCCGAAGCTCCGAGACAGGACGGCCTCGCCTCCCTCACGTTGACGGGAGGGTTCGCACTACCGTACGGTGGGAGGACGAGAAGCTCCCCGCTGGGCCTGTTGCATGGACTCTTCGCTACCGCCCCCGCCGGCCGTTCGCGCCGCGCCGCCTGCGCACCCGCGCTCCGCGGGCACGCTGGCGACCGGCTGGCACCGCACCTTCTCGTCGCTCTCCAACCCGCACTTCCGCGTCCTCTGGCTCAGCATGTGCTTCTCGTTCACGGCGATCCAGATGTCGTTCATCGCCCAGGGCTTCCTCACCTACGACCTGACCGGCAGCGCGACTGCGCTCGGGCTCGTCGGGCTGGGCTGGGGCGCTGCGCAGATCACGTTCACGCCGATCGGCGGCGTGGCGGCGGACCGGCTGCACAAGCGCTGGGTGATCATCATCAGCCACTGCGTCATGATGTCGACGTCGCTGCTGACGGCGGTGCTCATCCAGACGGATACGATCGAGGTCTGGCACATCTTCATGCTGGGACTGGTGGGCGGCACGGTCTTCTCGTTCAACATCCCGGCGCGCCAGGCCTGGATCCCGGAGCTGGTTGGCAAGGACGAGCTGATGAACGCCGTCGCGCTCAACACCTCCGCCTTCACGGCGACGGGCATCGTCGGCCCGGCGATCGCGGGCGGCCTGCTGGGCGTCCCGTTTATCGGCCTCAAGGGCGCCTACATCCTCATGGCGGCCTGCTTCGCGGTGACCGTCCTGCTGCTGCTCCGCCTGCCCGGCGGCGCTCCCTCGACCGGGCGGACCCATCCGCACCCCTACCGGGCGCTGCTGGACGGCCTGCGCTACGTGCGCGGCCACAACGTGCTGCCCATCCTGATCCTGATGGGCTTTGTGCCGATCGTCATCGGCATGCCCTACCGGAGCTTCTTCCCGGTCTATCAGGAGGAGGTCTACGGCGTCAGCGAGGTCTGGCTGGGCGCGATGGGCGCGACGGCGGCCGTCGGGGCGCTCATCGGCTCGCTGTCCGTAGCGGCCCTGACGAACACGGCGAAGCGCTCGGCGATCCAGCTCGTCGGCGGGCTTGCGTTCGGCGTCATGCTGATCGTCTTCGCGGCCGCGCCATCGCTGCCGCTCGGGCTGCTGGCGCTGCTCTTCGTTGGCCTGGCATCGAACGGGTACTGGGCGTTGAACAACACGATGGTGCTCGGCAACACCGATCCCGAGTTCTATGGGCGCGTGATGAGCGTCTACATGCTGGGCTGGTCGTTCAGCTCGTTCGCCTCGCTGCCGGAGGGACGCCTCGCCGATGCGATCGGCGTGCAGACGATGACCGCCGGTGTGGGCGTGGTGCTCATCGTCGCGTTGCTCGCGGTCGTCCTCCTTCTACCCGGCCACCGCCGGCTGCGCGAGCACGAGGGCCGCCAGATCGAGGCCGCCGCCGGCGGCTAGCGGCCGCTACAGACAACGAGAGGAGCATCGATGAGGCTGCAAGGCAAAGTCGCGCTGGTCACCGGCGCGGGGACGGGCATCGGGCGCGCCATCGCGCTCGAGTTCGCGCGTCAGGGGGCGAAGATCTTCATCGCCGAGCTGAACGACGACGCCGGCCGCGCCGTCGCCGCCGAGGTCGTCGCGCTGGGCGGCGAGGCGCGCTACCAGCGCTGCGACGTGTCGCTGGAGGAGGATGTCCAGGCGGCGGTCCGCGCGACCGTGGAAGCCTTCGGCCGGCTGGACATCGCCGTGAACAACGCGGGGGTCGCGCAGCGCGACTGGGACACGACGATCGCCGTGAACCTCTCGGGCGTCTACCACGGCTGCCGCTACGCGGCCGAGGCGATGGCCGCGAGCGGAGGCGGCTCGATCGTGAACCTGGCGTCGATCCTGGGGCTCGTCGGGATCGGCGCGGAGGACCCCTACGTCGCGGCCAAGCACGGCGTCGTCGGGCTGACGAAGAACTTCGCGATCGCGTACGGCCGACGCGGCGTGCGCGTGAACTGCATCAACCCGGGCTGGATCGAGACCGCGATGACGTCGATCATCCGCGACAGCGACGCGCTGAGGCAGCAGATCGAGCAGCAGACGCCGCTCGGCCGCTTCGGCACGCCGGAGGAGGTGGCGCAGGTCGCGCTCTTCCTCGCCTCCGACGAGTCGTCCTTCGTCACCGGCTCCGCCTACGTCGTCGACGGCGGCTGGACGGCGCGCTAGCGCTGCCGGTAGGCGTCGCGCCGCTTCCGTGCCAGCAGCGCCTGGAGCTGCGTGCGGTCGACGCCGAACCGGTGCAGGGTATGGCGGAGGAACTCCAGCCCCGCCTCCACCTCCGGCTGCACCACCTCCGATGCGCCCGCCCGCAGCAGCGCCTGGTAGTCCTCCGGCCCCCGGCCGCGCACGATGATGTCCAGCCGGTCGCTCCGCCGCCGCGCGTACGTGACGATGGCCTGCGCGACCGCCGGGTCCGGCAGCGTGACGATCAGCACTCGCGCGCGGTCCAGCCCGCAGGCGCTGAGGACCGCCGCGTTCCCGGCGTCGCCGTAGACGTAGGGTACGCCTTCGCGGCGCAGCTGCTCCGCGCGATAGGGATTCGCATCCACGACAAGGGAGCGCAGGCCGCGCGTTTGCAGCTCCTGCACGAGCTCCCTGCCGACCTGCCCGTAGCCGCAGATCACGACGTGCTGGCGCAGCTCGTCGCTCTCGACGCCAAGCTCGACCACCACGGGCTGCGCGAAGAACCGCCCGGCGATCGGGTGGCGTTCCAGCCGGCCGAGGAGAGGCGGCCCGGTCTGCATCAAGAGCGGGCTCAGCAGAATGCTCGCGAAGGCCGACATGAGGATCGCCGAGTTGAACTCCTCTGAGATCAACCCTTCGTCGATGCCCAGCTGCGCGAGCACAAAGGAAAACTCGCCCCCCTGCGCCAGCGCGAGCCCGACCAGCAGGGCGCTGCGTTTCGAGTACCCGGTCAGCGACACCGCCAGCGTCACGATGAGCAGCTTGCCGAAGACCAGCGCGGCCGAGATCGCAATGACGTGCTCCGGCCGATCGGCCAGTACGTCGGGATCGATGAGCAGCCCCATCGAGACGAAGAAGATCGTCGCAAACACGTCACGCAGCGGCAGCACCTCGGCCAGCGTCTGGTAGCTGAACTCCGACTCGGAGACGACGAGCCCTGCGAGGAACGCGCCGAACGCCAGGCCCAGCCCGAGCGCGAAGCTGCCCGCCGCCAGCCCCAGCGCCAGTGACAGCACCGACAGTACGAAGAGCTCCCGGAAGCCGGCCGCCGCGACGCGAAACAGCAGCCTCGGGACGACGAACGCGCCGAGGAGGTATGCGCCTCCCAGGAGCAGCACCGCCTTACCCGCAGCGAGCGCGAGATCGCCGGCGACGCCGGAGCCGCCTTCGCCGGCAGCCGCCGGCACCAGGATCACCAGCGGCCCCACCGCCAGGTCCTGCACCAGCAGCATCCCGATCGCAACGCGCCCGTGGGGGGCATCGAGCTCTCGTCTGCCGTCGAGGAGCTTCAGCACCACCATCGTGCTGCTGAGCGCCATCGCCGCGCCCAACACCAGCCCGGCGTCGTTACCGAGGCCCAGGCCTCGCGCGACGGCCACGCCGAGCGCGACGGTCAACACGATCTGCGCGATGCCCGCAAGGAGCGCCACGCGCCGGACGCCGCGCAGCTTGTTCGGCGAAAACTGAACGCCCAGCGTAAAGAGGAGGAGGGCAACACCGAGCTCGGCGATGTCTTGGACGCGCTCGACCTCGATGTCAAGGCCGGGGATGTAGTGTCCCACCACCAGGCCGGCGATCAGGTAGCCGAGGACCACGGGCAGGCGCAGGATGCTGGCCAGCACGCCGCCGCCTGTGGCGGCGGCGATGATGATCATCAGATCGACGACGAGCTCCCTCTCGCCCGACATCCGGGCCTCCTTCCCAGCGGAAGATACCACACGAGGCGCCACTCTCCCCTAAGGGCTCCCCTTATCCATAGGCCGCGCAACGCGGCCGAAGATTGCTACAGGCTGCCGGGCTCGCCCCGGCGCGGAGCGCTGCGCTTCCGCCGGCGCGCCACGAAATAGGAGGACTGCCACATGCAGATCTCACTGCCACGACCACATCTCGCGGGCCTCGCGCTCGGCCTGCTGCTCGCCATGCTGACCGCACTCGCCGCTGCCTGCGGCGGCGACGGCGCGTCGAGCGTGAGCGGACAGCTCGCGGAGAACCAGGAGCTGCGCGTCCGCATCGCCGGCGACCCGTCGACGATCGACCCGCAGCTCGCCTCGTTCGCTGAGGAGATCAGCGTGACGAAGCAGCTCTTCCGCGGCCTCTTCACCTACGATGAGCAGCTCAACGTCGTGCCGGCGGTCGCGCTGGAGGTGCCCACCAAGGAGAACGGCGGCATCTCCGAAGACGGCCTCACCTACACGATCAACCTGCGCCAGGACGCCACCTGGAGCGACGGCCAGCCCGTGACCGCGAACGACTTCGTCTACGCCTTCAAGCGCCTCTTCGACCCCGAAGCCGGCGCGCAGGGCTACTACTTCGATTTCTACACCGCCATCGCCGGCGCGGAGGCCTTCGCCTACGAGGGCGGCAGCGCCGACGGCGTGCAGGTGACCGCCGTGAACGACGACACGCTCCAGATCACGCTCAGCCGCGAGCAGCCAACGCTGCCGACGCTGCTGGCGCTCTGGCCCGCCTCGCCGCTGCGCGAGGACGTGATCGCGGAGCACGGCGACGCCTGGACGGAACCGGGCAACCTGATCGGCAACGGACCGTTCGTGCTCGCCGAGTACACGCCCGAGGACCGCATCGTCCTCGAGGCCAACGCGGCGTACTGGGGCGACGACCAGCCGACCCTCCAGCGGCTCGTCTACCGGATCATCCCGGAGGACAGCGCGGCTGTGATCGCGTACGAGAACAACGAGATCGACGTAACGTCGATCCCGCCGGCGGACATCGCCCGCTTCGAGAACGACCCGGAGCGCATCGGCTTCGGCCAGCTCGAGACGTACGCGCTCCAGTACAACCACACGTCGGCGCCGTTCGATAACGTCCTCGTCCGCCAGGCGTTCAGCCGCGCGATCGACCGCGACGCCTTCGTGCGCGTCGTCCAGGGCGGCGCCGGCGTCCCGGCAACGGGCTGGCTGCCGCCGGGCATGCCGGGCGCAGACCCCGCGGTCGGCGCCGACCTCGGCTTCGACGTCGAGGTGGCGCGCGCGCTGCTCGGCGAGGCCGGCTACGCGGACGGCGAGGGCTTCCCGACCGTGACCCTCAGCATCGCGGAGGACTCGTCGAACCGGTTGGCGGCGGAGTTCTTGCAGGAGCAGCTCAACCAGAACCTGGGCATCGACGTGGACATCGAGGCGCTCGAAGAGGGCACGTACTTCGACCGCTACGGCTCGGGTGACTTCCAGGTCACCTGGCTGAGCTGGTTCGCCGACTACGCGGACCCGGAGAACTGGCTGCCGCAGCAGTTCGCCACGGACGGCGGCTTCAACGTGCTCGGCTACAGCAACCCCCAGGTCGATGACCTGATCGCGCAGGCCGCCATCGAGCTCGACGGGGCGCAGCGCCTGGCGCTGTACGGCCAGGTCCACGAGCTGATCATCGAAGACCAGGCGGTCACGCCGGTCTTCCATCCGGAGCGCAACTACCTTGTGCGCGAGAACGTCGCCGACCTCGTGACGACGGCGCTCGACGCCTCGCCGGGCGACTGGTTCGTCACCAGCGTCCGCATCCTGGCGACGGACGCCGCGCCACCCGCCTCGGAGGACGAGTAGCGACGCGCGCAGGGAGGCGCGGCGCAGAGCCGATCTGTCGAGCCCCGACGCGGTCGGGGCTCGACGTTCGATAGGACGATCATGGCCAGATACTTGCTGGAGCGCATCGTCTGGACCGTCCCCGTCTTGCTGGCGGTCGTGACGGTGACGTTCGTGCTGATGCACCGCGTCCCCGGCGGGCCCTGGGACGGCGCGAAGCCGCTCCCGCCGGAGGCGCTGGAGAACGTCAACCACGCCTACGGCCTCGACCGGCCGCTCCTCGTCCAGTTCGGCGACTACCTCGCGGGTCTCGCGCGAGGCGACCTCGGCGTGTCGTTCCGCAGTGGTAACCGGCCCGTGGCCGACGTGCTCGCGGACGGCGCGCGCGTCTCCGCGACACTGGGCCTGCTCGCGCTCGCGCTGAGCGTGACGGCTGGCGTTACCCTGGGCGTCGTCTCCTCGCTGCGCCGCAACACGCTGGTCGACCACGCCGCCGTCGGCTTCGCGACGGCGAGCGCGAGCGTGCCCAGCTTCATCCTCGGCATGCTGCTCCTGGTCGTCTTCACAGCCGAGCTGCACTGGCTGCCTTCGGGCGGCTGGGGCAGCCCCAAGCAGGCCATCATGCCGGTATTGGCTCTAAGCGCCCTGCCGGCCGCGTACATCGCCCGCGTCACGCGCGCGAGCATGCTCGAGGTGCTGCAGCACGACTACGTGCGCACGGCGCGCGCCAAGGGCCTGACCGAGCGATCCGTGGTCCTGCGCCACATGCTGCGCAACGCCCTGATCCCGGTGCTCACGGTGATCGGGCCGATCGGCGCGATGCTCGTCACCGGGTCGTTCATCGTCGAGCAGCTCTTCGCCGTCCCGGGCATCGGCCGCACGTTCGTGGTGAGCATCCAGGCGCGCGACTACGGCGTGATCATGGGCGTGGCGCTCTTCTACACGTTCGTCGTCGCCGCGGCGAACCTCACGGTCGATTTGCTTTACGCCGTTGCGGACCCTCGCATGAGGTACGGCCGGTATGGCTAGTCCGGTCGCGCTTGCGCAACAAGCGTTCGAGACGCCGATCCCACGGCCGCGCGGCTGGCTGAGGGACGCCGCTGGAAGGTTGAGCGCCAACCGGCCGGCGATCGCCGCGCTCGTCGTGCTCGCCGTGCTCGGGCTCGCGGCGCTGCTCGCGCCCTGGATCGACCGCTACGAACCCACCTCCCAGCACCTCGACGCGCCGCTCGCCTCGCCCGGGGAGCGCTTCTGGCTGGGCACGGACCAGCTCGGCCGCGACCAGTACAGCCGGCTCGTCCACGGCGCGCGCATCTCGCTCACGGTCGGCGTCGCCAGCCAGGCGATCGCCGTCGTCCTCGGCGTCTCGATCGGCATGGCGGCGGGCATGGGCGGCCGCTGGGCCGACGCGCTGCTGATGCGCGTGACCGACGTCGCCTACGCCTTCCCCGACCTGCTGCTGGTAATCCTCCTCGTCAGCGTCTTCGGCTCGAGCATGTCGATGCTCATCCTGGCCATCGCGCTCGTGAGCTGGATGACCATCGCCCGGCTGGTGCGCGGCCAGGTGCTCGCCCTCCAGCACGAGGAGTACGTGCTGGCCGCGCGCGCGCTCGGCGCGTCGAGCCGGCGCATCGCGTTCCGCCACCTGCTGCCCGGCGCGCTGGGCCCGGTGATCGTCACCGCCGCCTTTGGCGTGCCGTCGGCCATCTTCGCCGAAGCCGCGCTCGCGTTCATCGGCCTCGGTCTCGCCCCGCCAGCGCCGAGCTGGGGCCGGCTGGTGGCCGACTCCTTCGATACGATGTTCGTCGCGCCCTACCTGGCCGTCAGCTCCTGCCTCGCCGTCGCCGTCACGATGATGAGCTTCACCTTCCTCGGCGACGGCCTGCGCGACGCGCTCGACCCGCGCTCGACGGCGCGGCGGCCCTTGCCCGCCGACGTACCGCTCGCGATCAAGGTGTCGCCGGCGGAAGAGCGTCGCGCGGCATAACGGGGCCGTCCCCAGAACGGAGCGGTTTTCGGCGGAGCCTACGGCTCGGGCGTGGCCGGATGAGCGCGGGCGAACTGCTCCTCGGTGTCGTACAGATCGTACCCGTACCGCTGCATCACATCGCCGGCGATCGTCTTCAACTGTGCCAGCTCGGCCGTGCTCCAGGCGCGGCGGATTTTTCGCGCGCTGCGGTTGTGCACGGCGAAGGCGCTCCGGTCCCAGCGTCCAGAGATCCCGACGAACGCCGCGATCTCGTCGAGCCGTTCTTCGCTCAAGTCCTCCAGCCTGACCAGCAGGCGGCGTTGCTCCGGCACCTGTTGCAGACGGTCCTCGATTCGGCGGTTCACGTGGGCCCAGAACCAGGTGATCTTCTGGCGCCTGGTGAAGCCTTCCCAGGCCGAGTAGAACTCATCCCCGGGGCCAGGGACGGGCTTTGCCGCCACGGCCATGGAATACGCCTTCCCGGGCTTCGGATAGGTGGTACGTTTGCGCGCTTCCCACGACACGACCGTGTCGTAGCCGTTGCGGACCAGGTGAATGAACTTGCAGTCGGGAAACTCGTGATTGAGGAAGCCGATGAAAGGATATGCAAACGGGTTGGCTTCGCCCACGCTGATGCCGCGCGCCAGCTGGCGCTGGAAGTAGTCGGCGCGCGCGTCGCCAAACAGCGGCGCGAGCGCCGCGGGGGCATCGCTCGATGCGTACGCCTGCGGGAACTGTGGGATCAGCGAGCCGATCCTGGCCGTCCCATCTGGCGTGGCGCCCTCGTGCAGGCAGACGCAGTCCGGTGCGGAGTCCAGCACGCGCGACAGCGTCTGGGTGCCACAGCGCCCGGTGCCGAGGATGAAGAAGGTGGACAAACGGCTAGCCTGAGCTGCGCTCAAAGGATTGGACAATGGTGGAGCCAGCGAAGAGATTCGAACTCTTGACCTGTCGATTACGAATCGACTGCTCTACCACTGAGCTACGCTGGCCAGCGAGACTCAGTATAGCATCGGCGCGGCGAGGGCTCTAGATCACCCTCGAGCGCCCTCTGCTATACTCCCCGACATGAGCGAGTTGCTGCTCGTCGAAGCGACGGAGGATCTCCAAGCGCTGGCCGCGGGGCTGGCGCGCGGCGGCTTCCGCGTCACCGCGCAACCGCTGCGCGAGGCGGCCGAATACCTCGCCGGCGGCGCGCTCGTCGACGTCCTGCTCGTCAACCTCACCGAGGAGCCGCCCGACCGCGCCGTCCGCGACCTCCTCGCCGCTGAGGCCCTCTCGCCTCAGGCCGCGCGCCTCGCCATCGTCCGCCGGGACCAGGTCGCGGAGCTCGACCCGCAGCTGCCGGTCGATGACTTCGTCGTCGCGCCGGCGCCCGCCGACGAGGTCGTAGCGCGCGTCCAGCGCGCGCTGCGCCGCCGGTCCCCGGCCGACGACGCGCACCTGCTCTCCTGCGGCGACCTGACGATCGACCAGGCCGGCTACAAGGTCTACGCCGGCAGCCGGCCGATCGAGCTGACGTTCAAGGAGTACGAGCTGCTCCGCTTCCTCGCGCTCAACCCGGACAAGGTGCATACCCGCGAGACGCTCCTCAACCGGGTCTGGGGGTACGACTTCTACGGCGGGTCCCGCACCGTCGACGTCCACATCCGGCGGCTGCGCAGCAAGATCGAGGACAGCAGCCACTCCCTGATCGAGACCGTCCGCAACGTGGGCTACCGGCTGCGGGCAGGGTGAGCGGTCAGCTCTCAGCTGTCAGCTCCCAGGTCCCACTAGCCAGCCGACCCGCGTCGCCAAACGGCCCGTCCGCCGACGCTCCTTGACCCTTGGCCCCTGACCCTTGACCCTCGCATTGTGACGCCCGTAACACAATCGTAACGTTGGCGAAACACGGCGGAAACCTCGTTCCCGCAGAATGCTAGCTAAGTACCAACACGCATTCAGCACCGAGGGGAGGAGGATTCGGTCATGCCGGAAATCGACACAGGGAATACCGCGTGGGTTCTCGCGGCCGCGGCCCTCGTCATGGTCATGACGCCGGGCCTGGGCTTCTTCTACGGGGGGTTCACCCGGCAGAAGAACGTCCTGGCGACGATCATGCAGAGCTTCATCGTCGTCGCGCTGGTCGGCGTGCAGTGGGTGGTCATCGGCTACTCGCTTACGTTCGCGCCCAGCGTGGGTGGCGGCTTCATCGGCAACCTGGACTTCTTCGGCTTGCGGGACGTCGGCCTCGCGCCGAGCGAGGTCTACGCGACGAGCATTCCGCACGAAGCGTTCATGATCTTTCAGGCGATGTTCGCCATCATCACGCCGGCGCTGATCACGGGCGCCTTCGCCGAGCGCGCCAAGTTCAGCACGTTCCTCGTGTTCATGCTGCTCTGGTCGTTCCTGGTCTACGACCCGGTGGCGCACTGGGTCTTCTCCGCCGACGGCTGGCTCACCGCGTACGACTTCCCGAAGGGCATCGACGCGCTCGACTTTGCCGGCGGCACGGCGATCCACATCAACGCGGGCGCGGCGGCGCTGGCGGCCGCAATCATGTACGGCCGCCGCAAGGGCTACGGCTCCGAGGCGATGGAGCCCAGCAACATCACGTACATCGTCCTGGGCACCGCCATCCTCTGGTTCGGCTGGTTTGGCTTCAACGCCGGCAGCGCCGGCGCCGCCAACGGCCAGGCCGCCAACGCCTTCGTCGTCACCAACACGGCCGCCGCCGCCGCCGCCTTCACCTGGATGATGATGAGCTGGCTCTTCGCCCAAAAGCCCAGCGTCGTGGGCGCGGCGGCCGGGGCGGTCGCCGGGCTGGTCGCCATCACGCCCGCCTCCGGCTTCGTCCAGCCGATGGAGGCGATCGCCATCGGCGTGGGCGCGGGCGCCTTCTGCTACCTGGCCGTGCGCCTGCGCGCCAAGACCCAGCTCGACGACTCGCTGGACGTGGTCGGCGTGCACGGCATCGGCGGCACCTGGGGCGCCCTGGCCACCGGCCTCTTCGCCGCGGCCGCCGTGAGCGGGATCGAGGGCCTGGACGGCCTCACCCACAGCCGGCCGGAGCAGGTCGTCGACCAGCTCGTCGCCATCGGCGCGGTCTGGGGCTACTCCTTCGTCGTGACGACCATTATCCTCAAGGTGCTCGACGTGACGATGGGTCTGCGCGTGAGCGACGACGAGGAGGTCATGGGCCTGGACGTCTCGCAGCACGGCGAGCGGGCGTACGTGATCGAAGAGACCGGCGCGCTGCCCACGATGCAGTCGACCATTCCCGCCGAGTTGCAGCGCCATCCGGCACGAGAGAGCACGCGATCCGCAGCGCCGGCGCCCGCGCCTTCGTCGGGCGGCGGGTCCTAGGGGAGGTATTGATGAAGAAGATCGAAGCGATCATCCGGCCGGAGAAGCTGAACGACGTGAAGGACGCCCTGGAGGGTGCCGGCTTCGTGGGATTGAACGTCGTCCACGTGACCGGGCGCGGCGCCCAGAAGGGCATCGTCCACGGCGGCCGCGGCGGCGAGACCTACACCGTAGACATGCTGCCCAAGCTGAAGATCGAGGTGGTGGTGAAGGACGCGGACGCCAACAAGGCCGTGGACCTCATCAGCAACGCCGCCCGCACCGGGAACATCGGCGATGGCAAGATCTTCATCATTCCTGTGGAAGATGCCATCCGGGTGCGGACTGGCGAGCGGGGCGATGTCGCTGTATAACAGACGCTGTATCTCATCCTGAGGAGGACCGTACGTGACACCAGAGGAAGTAGCGAAGTTCATCAAGCAGAAGGACATTCAGATCGTCGATCTGAAGTTCAACGACCTGCCGGGGCTGTGGCAGCACTTCTCGATCCCGCCGCGAGAGCTGACCGAGCTGGACGACATCCAGACCTCGATCTGGGAGGACGGCATCGGCTTCGACGGCTCGAGCATCCGCGGCTTCCAGAAGATCCAAGAGAGCGACATGATCCTCATCCCGGACCCGGCGTCGGCGCGCGTCGATCCGGTCTGCCAGGTACCCACGCTCTCTGTCATCTGCGACATCAAGGACCCGCTAACGCACGAGCCCTACACGCGCGACCCGCGCTACATCGCCAAGAAGGCCGAGCAATACCTCCAGACCACCGGCGTCGCCGACGCGTCGTACTGGGGCCCGGAGCTGGAGTTCTTCGTCTTCGACGACATCCGTTTCGACCAGACCGAGAACTCAGGCTACTACTTCGTTGACTCCGTCGAGGGCGAGTGGAACAGCGGCCGCGATGAGAAGCCGAACCTGGGCTACAAGCCTCGCTTCAAGGAAGGCTACTTCCCGGTGCCGCCGCACGACTCGCTCCAGGACATCCGCAGCGAGATGATCCTGACCATGGAGCAGGTCGGGATCACCATCGAGGTCCACCACCATGAGGTCGCGACGGCCGGCCAGTGCGAGATCGACATGAAGTTCGGCCCGCTCGTCGACATGGCCGACAGCGTGCTCTGGTACAAGTACATCGTCAAGAACACCGCCCGGAAGCACGGCAAGGTGGCCACCTTCATGCCCAAGCCGCTCTTCGGCGATAACGGCTCCGGGATGCACACGCACCAGTCGCTCTGGAAGGACGGCAAGCCGCTCTTCTTCGACGAGAAGGGCTACGCGCTCACCAGCCAGCTCTGCCGCTGGTACATCGGCGGGCTGCTGGCGCACGGCCGGGCGCTGATGGCGTTCTGCGCGCCGACCACCAACTCCTACAAGCGCCTGGTGCCCGGCTACGAGGCGCCGGTCAACCTCGTCTATTCGGCGCGGAACCGATCGGCTGCGGCCCGCATCCCCGTCTACACCGCGCAGCCCAAGGCGAAGCGCATCGAGTTCCGCCCGCCCGACCCCTCCTGCAACCCCTACCTCGCCTTCTCGGCGATGCTGATGGCCGGGCTCGACGGCATCGAGAAGCAGATCGACCCCGGCAACCCGCTCGACAAGAACACCTACGAGCTTTCGCCCGACGAGGCGGCGAACCTGAAGACCGTGCCGGGCTCGCTCGAGGACTCCCTCCAGGCCCTGGAGGACGACCAGGACTTCCTCATGAAGGGGGGCGTCTTTACCCAGGACGTGATCGACGTCTGGCTGGAGTACAAGCGTGAGACGGAGATCGATGCCATCCGGCTGCGCCCGCACCCGTACGAGTTCCACCTCTATTTCGACGTGTAGCGCGTCGAATGCAGCGTCTCTCGAGCGGGGTCGCCGATGGCGACCCCGCTCGATCTTTAACCAGCTTGTAACCTGGCCGGCCGCCGATCGCAGCCGCGCCTGTCTATACTTCTCAATGACACGTCTACACAGAGGAGCACCGATGGACGATCAGCGTTCGTTTGTACTGCAGTCCTGCAAAGACCTGGATATCAAGTTCATCCGCCTCTGGTTCACCGACATCCTTGGCACGCTCAAGAGCTTCGCCATCACCGTCGAGGAGCTCGAGCAGGCGATGGAGGAAGGCATGGGCTTCGACGGCTCCTCGATCGAGGGCTTCGCGCGCATCGATGAGTCGGACATGGTCGCCATGCCGGATCCCACCACGTTCCAGCCGCTGCCGTGGCGCCCAAAGGAGCGCGGCGTGGCCCGCATGTTCTGCGACGTCCTGCACCCCGACGGCAGCCCCTTCGAAGGCGACCCGCGCTACGTCCTCAAGCGCAACCTCAAGCGCGCGACCGACCTCGGCTTCACGTTCTACGTCGGCCCGGAGCTGGAGTTCTTCTACTTCCGCAGCTCCGAGGGCACCGAGGTGCTGGACGCCGGCGGCTATTTCGATCTCACGCCGCTCGATGCCGCCAGCGACCTGCGCCGCCAGACCGTCCTCACGCTGGAGGACATGGGCATCGGCGTCGAGTACAGCCACCATGAGGTCGCCCCCAGCCAGCACGAGATCGACCTGCGCTATACAGACGCCCTCACCATGGCCGACAACGCGATGACCTACCGTCTCGTCGTGAAGGAGGTCGCGCTGGCGAACGGCTTCTACGCGACCTTCATGCCGAAGCCGATCGCGAGCGAAAACGGCTCCGGCATGCACACCCACCAGTCGCTCTTCAAAGGCGACCGCAACGCCTTCTTCGACGCAGGCGACGAGTACCACCTCTCGCCGATCGCGAAGGCGTACATCGCCGGGCTCCTCCGCCACGCGCGCGAGATCACGCTGATCACGAACCAGTGGGTCAACTCCTACAAGCGTCTCGTGCCCGGCTACGAGGCGCCGGTCTACATCACCTGGGCGCGGCGCAACCGCTCCGACCTGATCCGCGTACCGGAGTACAAGCCGGGCAAGGAGATGGCGACGCGCATCGAGTACCGCGCGCCCGACCCCGCCTGCAATCCGTACCTCGCCTTCGCCGCCATGCTCGCCGCCGGCCTCGCGGGCGTCGAGCACGAATACCCCCTGCCCGAGCCGACCGAAGAGAACGTCTTCGAGATGACCGAGACGGAACGGCGCTCGCGCGACATCGCCCTGCTGCCGGACAGCCTGAACGAGGCGATCCAGGAGGCCGGCCAGAGCGCCCTCCTCCGCGAGTGCCTCGGCGATCACGTGCTCGAAAGCCTGATCAAGAACAAGCAGATCGAGTGGGCGCAGTACCGCGCCCACGTCACCGACTTCGAGCGCGAACGCTACCTGGCCGTCCTGTAGAGGCGCGCACGCGCCGCGCTCCGAGGGCCAGCCTTCAGGCTGGTGATTCTCCACAATAGGAACGGAGTCCTTCCCGCAAGGGAAGGACTCCGTTGTACTCCGTCCTAACTCTGTTGGACTAGGGTCCGTGGTTCGGGATTGCCGGCGCAGTTGCGCTGTTACAGACCTGTGGCGCAACGCAGTACCACGGGCGGTCGCCTGCCGGCCACGCCGCGCCGACGTCATACGACTCGTGCGTCGCCGTACCCGTGTTCGGGTCGTGGCCCAGGCAGGGCTGGGAGATCTGCTGCGCCGCGCCCAGCACGTCGCTCGTGATGTCGACACTTCCGTTCGGCGCGCTCTTGTTCCAGCCGAATGGCCCGTAGTTCAGCACACCTCGGTCCTTCCGGGCGAGGTAGTTCGGGTTGCCGGCCCCGTTCGCCAGCGCTATCTGCAAGAGGTCCGACGTGACGGCCACCGCTCCGTCGTGGTTGATGTCGTACCAGTCGTAGGGGTTCCACGGGTCGCGGAGACCGCCCTGGTTCAGCACCGACCGCAACTCGCGCTCGTCCACGCAGCCGTCGCGGTCGGTGTCGTCGTCCAGCGTGATCGCCGGCTCGCCGACCGCCGAATCGTACGTGTCGAATTGGAACGTGTCGCCTGCGGCCGGGTCGTCGCAGTCGTCCGCGTTGCCCTC
>Ga0326597_10006236_pt1 | contig 16392 bp, 12 predicted proteins | sample RVTome_12_FD_203789 | JGI IMG/M metagenome (GOLD analysis project Ga0326597, IMG submission 203789) | Soil microbial communities from uranium-contaminated site in the Upper Colorado River Basin, Wyoming, United States - RVT100D185 | ecosystem: Environmental > Terrestrial > Soil > Contaminated >...
GCACGCGGGCTCGACATCAGTCATCTGTCGCACGTGGTCAACTACGATCTGCCCGCGGCGGCCGAATCGTACGTCCATCGAATCGGTCGCACGGGCCGCGCCGGTCGCGACGGGGTCGCCATCACGCTGGTGGAGCCACGCGAGCATCGTCTGCTGCGTACGATGGAGCAGCTCACGAGGCAGAAGATCGAGGTGGCGACACTGCCGACGGTGGCGGATCTCAAGGCGCGGCGCCTCGAACTCACGCGGGAGGGTGTGCGAGCGTGTCTCGTCTCTGGCGATTTCGCCGACATGCGAGGGGCGGTGCAGTCGCTGGCGGATGAGTTCGATCTGTTCGATGTCGCCGCTGCGGCGATCAAGATGGTGCATGCCGCCACGACCCGCGAGGGAGATGAGCAGGAACTGGCAGCGCCCCCGCCTCCCGGGGCGGGGCGGCCTGCTGGTGTGAGCCGGGCGAACCGCACCGGTCCACGACGCGCGTCGGAGGGGGGCCCCGTCGTGCGCTTGTTCATCGGCGCCGGGCGGCGCGCCGGTATCCGTCCTGGCGATCTGGTGGGTGCGATCACTGGCGAGACCGGTACCCCGTCGAGCGCGCTTGGCGCCATCGAGATCGGGGAGACGTTTTCACTCGTGGATGTTCCTGAGGAACTCGCCGACGGCATCATCGCGGGCATGAGCACGGCCAGCCTGCGGGGCCAGAAGGTCAAGATTCGTCGCGATCGCGACGGTGCCCGCTGAGAGACACACATGGAGGGCCGCGTCTTGTGCGTCTATCACTCGGTTTCAGCGTCCGTGCTGCTCGCCTTCGCGCTGTGCGTGGCGGCCTCCCCCGCGGCTGCGCAGCAGCCCCCGACTGACGTCGGGCCGCTCACCACCAGACTCGATCTTCGGGCTCTCCGGGATCTTCCCTCTACCGACAACCTCTTCTCGTTGCTGGAGACCACGCAGCCGGAAGTTGTCAGCGATCGCTTCTCGGGAAGTGTGAACCTGGCCGAGCCGGCGCGGCTGGGTGTGTTTCTGACGTCCTGGACCGAGACGACTTTTCTGGTGGACGGCGTCGACATCACCAGCGCTGAGCGCGGCGGTCCGCTGTTCGTTCCTTCGGCGAGCACGTGGCAGGGTGTGCGGGCGACATCGGGCATGTTCCCGGTGGAGGTGAGCGGACCGGGGTTGCTGATCGCGCTCGAACCGTTGCGCCCCCCGAGTAGCTGGCAGGTCAACACCGCCGGCGCCGGCTCCGGGGAGCGGCTCGTCGGGAACAGCGGGCGGCTGGCAGCGCCGATCGCACAGCCGGCCGGATTGGCTTACGCGAGCGCGACCGTCGGCGGCCCGATCGCTGCCGGCCGAGCCGGAGTGCTGGTGTCCGCGTCGATGACGCGCGCCTCGCAGTTTGACAGGGGCAGCGCCTCGACATCGGAGCAGGCCGCCGATTCGATCTTCTCCCATCTGGTCTTTGCGCCCAGCAGCACCGATGAAGTGAGAACGATCGGATGGAGGCAGGTGACGAGCTACCCGGGCGCTCATGGCGTACCCGCCGCAGCCGATGGATCCAGCCGTCGCGAGGCCTCGACGCACCTGCAGTCTACGTGGCAGCGCGAGTCGCCGATGGGAGTCGGGTGGCGAGTCTTCGGCGCGTTCACCGAGCGCGGATGGGATCTTCGCACCGGCGTCCCGGGGCTCCAGGTGATCGAGCGGCTGGTGGAGGGTCCTCCCTCCGCACTCGCCGCGCCCGACAGCGGGCGGGAGCGACGATGGTCCGCCGGCTGGCGCGCAGACGGTGTCGCGGCACGCCTGCCCGGTGCCCGGCATGCGATTCGAGCAGGTGTTGACGTGAGCGGCGTGTCATCCAGTACCGATGCGGCGCCCGCGGTGACGGTCGGTGAGCTGGTCGGGGGGATTCCCGCACGCCTGTGGACCTTCTCGGCGACTCCGGACACGCGTCGGACCAGGGTGGGACTGGCTGCCTTCGTGGCCGACACCGTTCGGCTCTGGGACGCCGTGACGGTGCAGGGCGGGTTGCGCGTGGACCGCGTGACGGGTATGGCACGCGGAGCCCCGCAGGGGATTACCTGGACGACTGTGCTTCCACGTCTGTCGGCGCGCTGGCAGTTCGGCTGGGCGGCGCTTTATGCCGCCCAGACCCGCACCGCCGACTCGCTGCTCACCGACGTGCTGGCTTACGGTGACCCCGTGGCGGGGGTTGCCGACGTCCGCCGGTGGGACGGCGGCCGTGAAGGGCCGCTCGTCGCGCGCGTGGGTCCTGGAGCGGGTGCTGACGGACGCTTGACCGCGATCGACCCGGCGATCCAGCGCCCTGTCACCAGTGAGTTCATCGTCGGGATCGAGGCGACGCCTCCACGTTTCGTGCGCGTACGCTTTACCGCCATCTCCAGACGCCGATCGCATCAGGTGGCGCTGCTCAATGTCGGCGTACCCGCGTCCGACTACGAACTGTTCCACATTCCCGATCCAGGCCCGAACTTCATCGTTCCCGACGACGATCAGTTGCTGCCTATCTACAATCGGTCTCCCGGGACCTTTGGCATGGACCGCTACCTGCTGTCGAACCTCGACCAGCGGCCGGCCACCCTTCAAGGCGCCACGCTCACCTTCGACCGGTCGACGCCGCGAGTGTTCCTCGCCGCCTCTGGAGCGATGGGGTGGACCTACGCAGCCGCAGGCAATCGAGGTTTCGGGGCCGCGGAGAACGATGCAGGGATCGTCGGCGAGCTGCTTGCCGACCCCAACGCCGCCACGCACGCCCGTGGCAACGTGTTTGCGGACCGCCAGTACCTCTTCAGGGTCTCGATGGCGTACAAGCTTCCGCACGACACGTCGTTCGGCGTCGTGGCGCGCTACCAGGATGGGCAGGCATTTTCGAGGATGGTCGTGGTTCCTGATCTGAACCAGGGAGCCGACGCTATTCGGGCATTTCGGAGCGGAAAGTCGCGGTTCACGTTCACGGGCACGTTGGACATCCGGGTTCAGAAGGGCGTGACGCTACCGGGCGGCGGCCGGGCGGCGCTGGTGATCGATGGTTACAACGTGATCAATATGGACAAGGAAGTGGAGGAGTGGGTCGTCACCGGCCCCGACTTCCGGACGCCCACCGCGGCGCAGCCACCACGCGCGATTCACATTGGCCTGCGGGTTTCGTTCTAGGGCGCTTTTCGCGACACCGCTCACGAGGCGTGGGCATGTCCCAGCACTGCCCGTACCGCCAGGCCGTCCTGCCCATGGTGCCGTCCGCTCCCCACAGTGAGGAATTCTGCCTCACGTGCCGATAAGCCGCTTACGGTAATATGGTGATACTCAATGGGCATTGATGGCAGGGAGGCGGTGGTGACGAAAGCCGGAATACCGGTGCTACTCGTATTGCTGGTGTGTTCGCTGTTTCCGGCGGCTCTCCAGGGGCAGGCTGACGAGCAGCAGGTGGTGCTCGTACGGTCGGAAGTCGGGTTCGTCGCGGCATATCCGGATGGCCTCCAGTCGACGACGAAGTATGTCGTCCCGGAAGGCCAAGAGCTGTGCCTGACCGATATCACCTGGACCCTGACGGGTGCGCCGGGCGAGAGCCTGAGCACGGTCCTGCTCAACAGCAACGTCGATCGGAGCTCGTCGTGGCGAATCTGGACAGTCACCGCGACAATGAACAGTCGTGGTGAAGCTTCGGGGCAGAGTTCCTTCCAGTCTGGCCCCAAGATCGCGCGAAATAGCGAAATCATCGCGGTCTTCTCCGTGGGGGGGAGCGGGGCGGGCCTCACTCTCTACGGGAAACAGCGCGCGAGTTCCACGGCCCCTTGCTCGTAGAGCGTCATGCGCATCCCGGGCCGATGCAACGGATTCATGCGGCGACCGCACCGTCTTTCCGGCAGCGTGACCATCAGTGTGCCGATCGCCCGCGCCGCCGGGGCGAACGCAGGTTACCAGGGCTGCAATTGGCGCATGAAGACGACACGCCAGCTCACGGCCAATCCCGACATCGAGCTCGGCGGCTGGACCCTCCAGACGACCATTGGGCTGGGACTCGGCGAGTAGCACTGCCGCCGGCGTCTCAGGGGCGGCGCCGCGCTATTGAGTTCGGAACGTCACGCCAATCAACAGCCCCGAGCTCCAGAAGCGCTGGAGCGACAGCGGGTCGGTCTGGGCCGCAGGTACGACGTCGCCGATCTTGAAGCCGGGCCGCGCCCCGCACGATTCGTTCTTCTTCCCGTCGTCCGGCAGGCAGTCGCCCTTGGAGAGGTGGAGGCCCACGGTTAGCAAGACGTGCTCGTTGAGGAACCTCCAGCCGCCCGCCACGGGAATGAAGTCGTTGCGCGCGGAGGTTCCCCCGTCGGGCTGAAAACCTATACCCGTTGCGAGCACGTCCGGCCACCACCCCATCTTCCTGCCCCGAAGCCGAGGCATGCGGGCGTTGAGCATCAGCACGGCGAGGGGTCGGTATCGGCTGTCGGCGAGATAGCCGAAGCGGTTGCCGGCCACGTCGCTCCCACTCGTGGCTGGAACCATCGCCGAGACCCGGCCGATACGGCGGTCGAGCGCGGTCGTGAAGGCAAAGCCGGCCGACACGCTCACGGCGCTCTCGCCGATCTGGAGAAGCACCGTCGCAACCCTCTCCTCTTTGGGAGGGCTCTGCCTCAGATTCGTCCGGTTGATGGCGACCGTGACGGCGGTCGCCGATCCGACGGTCGGTGGATAGTAGGGCTGCACGAACGGATGGGTCTCTGCAAAGACGTCGGTCACAGCGCCTTTCATGCTCTCGAACGACGCCTTCTGGTCCTGCAGCTTCTTCACCGCGCTCTCGAAATCGGACGCCTCCCCCAGCAGGGTCGCCGCGTCGGATACGGCTGCCTTCTTCTCCGCCTGACAGGCCGCCGACGCCGGCATGGCGCCCGAGGTCCCGGTGACGAACGCCGTGTGCGCCTGGCGCAGTCGCTGAGCAGCTTCGGTATAGGTCTCGAGTCTGGCTGGCGTCTGGCCGAGATCGATAAGGCCGTCCAACTGGCCGGACAACTTTGCGGCGTCGTCACAGACCCCCGCACCCGCGAGCGTGTCGCCGGCGGTGGCCGTGACGAAGGCGTCGTAGGTCTTCGAGATCGCGATCTGCGGGTCGAGCGACGCTTTCAAGTCTGTTCGCGCGGCGCGGCCTGCCGTCAGAGCACTCTCCAGAGCTGCCGCCAGAGTCTGGTCGGCGCCGATGCATGCAGAAGCAGTCGTCGAGGCAAGTCCGGGTTGCGGCGGGGCGGCGGGCGGGCTCGGCACGGCGGCCGGCGGCAGCGGCTGTCCGATCACGTCCAGCCCCAGGAGGGAGAAGAACCGAGAGGCCGTGGATTCAGCCAGCGGCGTCGACGTGACATCGACGCGGTACCGGTACTTGAAAGGGTTCTTCCCCTCGATCAGCACTTGCACCATCTCGCTCTCAGGAAAGCGGGTCGAGCCCGAGACGCGCCCGTTGTTCGCGTCGATGCGCACGTGGCTTCGCTCCACCGTGACGTTCTGAGCGGTGAAGTTGGCCTTGCAGGAGATGGCGTCGGCGTAGGCGTTGGTCGATCCAACCAGGATCGGAACCAGCGCCCAGAAGGTCCGGATTGTCGCTCTCGTGGTATTGGACATTGTTTCCTCAGTCTCAAACGCCGTGCGCCGTGGCGTCAGCCGGCCGTTACTCGCGGCCCCGAACGCCGCGCCAGATAATGTCGCGGACCTGCGACAGCGGTCGCGTGACGTCGCCGCCGCGCGTGGCCATGGTGATGGAGCCGTCGCAGACCCAACCTTCGCGCCGCCCGTTTCTGGCAAGCGCCACGGCCGGCATGTTCCCGGACTGGGCGATCACCCTTCCTATCCGCTCGCCGCTGCGATCCAGCACGGGGGCGCCGCTACACTCCGCCGGCGCCGCGGCGAAACGGACTCCCGGCCCCCGAAGCGTCCCCCGCAGGTAGCTGCCATCTGTGAGTTCGACGAGATCCTGGTCGATGGAGATCGCCTTGAGCAGGTTCAGCCGCCCGGCGGACACCGGCGGCTCGAGGCCGGATATCACGTCGGCGGTATCAAGAATGCGCTGCTTGACGGCTTGAGCGGTGAGCAGGCCTTTTTTCGCCATCAGGATTGCGGCCGCCAGGGTTGTGAACGGTGTCGCCTGGCTGGTGCCGCTCATGCGGCCGTACGCACGCTGAGTGCTGCTCCCAGTGCGCAGCGTGCTCCTGATCTCGACCCCCGGCGCGAGGATGTGTACGGTGCCGGCGCCGTGATTCGAGAAGAAGCTGACGTTCGCATCGGGACCGAGCGCTCCGACCGTGATCATGTTTGGCAGCTTGAACGACCCCGGGAACGTCTCGCGCGTGTCGACGTTGTACCCGATGTTCACGGTTTGGCCGTTGATCGTCTGGCGATCGCCATTGCCCGCCGCGACCACCGTCAAGAGGCCCGGGTAGCGCGAGAAGTATTCGCGCAGGGGACCACTCCTGAAGGTCGTCCAGCTCCCCGACACGATGCGCGCGCCGTTGGCTTGGGCGTACTCGAGTGCGGACATGATGGCTTCGAGCGTGACGACGCCGTTGTCGTCGGCCACCCGGAGGATCATGAGCTTGATGTACGGATCGAGCCTGGCCGGCGCGAACGCCCGGGACACCGTTCCCAGCACGCGTGCCGACACGATGCCCGCCACATGCGTTCCATGCGACGTGGGAATCGTATCGGTGGGGGTCCCTTCGCGGTCCGCGAAATCGAAGCCGTGGACACTCGCGTCCGTCGTGGCGTCTTCGTGGCTGGCGGTATTCGTCCACAGGTTCTGCGCGAAGTCGGGGTGGGAGAAATCCAGGCCGCTGTCGAGAATCGCCACGGCCACGGGGCTCGTCAGCACCATGTCCTCCTCGACGATTTTGTCGGCCCCGAGAGGCGCCACGAACCAGTCGTCGCGCAGGCCGCTGATGTCGTACCCGCTCTTGGCTTGCGCGAGCACGTTACGATCGACCGTGACGGACTCCTCGAGGCGCGCCGCCGTGTAGTTGACCGACGCGAGTTCGACGCCGCCCATGAAGCTCAGCCGCGCGACCACCTGCGACGCATCCTGCCCAGGCCGCAGGCGCAGGAGCTGGACGTGGTTGACGTCGGGGAACAGCACCGGCGTGTTCGCCGGCAGCCGGGCCAAATTCAGATGAGGATTGGCGTCGGCGATTCGGGCCAGCGTGCGCTCGCCGACGCTGGGATAGAAGGGGGCGGCAACCTCGACGACCGACGTGCCACCCGACACCTGCGCCGTGATTGACGTGCGGCGCTCGAGGTCGGGCAGCGTCACGTCGCTGCCCGGTTCGATCAGCGACCAGATATTCGGCTCTTGGATGGGCTGGACGTACCGCAGCTCCGGGTTCAGCTTCGCCACCGAGCCGCTCCACGGGCGTGTCGTGCCGAATTGTTCCTTCGCGATGGCGGCGAGGCTGTCGTTCGGCCCCGCGGTGTAGGTCCGGGGAAGCGAGACGTCCGCCAGATAGTCGATCGTGTCCGCGGGCGCTTCCGGCGCGAGGACGACGACGATCTCGTTCGCGACGTCGGCGGAGGGTGCGACGGAGGGAGGGGGGGCGTCAGCCTGGGTGGGCTCGACCGGAGTGACAGCCTGCGACTCGTCTGGTCCGCGGCCGCAGCCCGCGGTAACAAGCGCCGACGTCACGATTATCGCGACACTTACGAAAAGGACGCTGGCATGGCGGGGGCGCCGCATATTCTTGTCAGTCTGCTGGATTGCGCCTTTTGTAATTGAAGCCCGCGGAATTTACAAGGCCTGTTGCACAACTTCTGACCGCCGCGACGATAGGCATTAGCGGGGCCGAAAGCCAACCGAAGGCAGACCTATTCTGCGGCCCTGACTGCCTCTCAGACAGCGGTGCCTGAGATCACCGTCGTCCTGAATTGGCATGAAGGGCTGTTACAACGGGTGCCGGTCCGGAAGTTGACCGGCGCGGGGCACATGGTGGGCTCCTGCGCTTACCCCACGTCCAGGCCGCCACGCGCGGCGATCTCGCGGATTCGGGTCGCCTGACCCGGGTTGGCCGCGATGAGCTCGCGGACCTTGCGGCTGACCTGCGCCTTGTCAGCGGCAGACATCGAGCCGGCGGCCGAAGCCGCGCTGTCGACCGCGGCATAGCAGTCGGCTTCATAGGTGATGGAGCCGCACTCGGCCGTCAGGTTGGCGAGGATGGAGCCCGCGGCGGACGCGTCCCGTCCGGCGCCACGACCGGCGCCACGACCGCCGGTGCTGGAGAAACGCTCTTGCGCCTGCTGGATCTCGGCCGCGGCGCCCCGACGGATGTTCGCGTCCTCGGTGCCCGCCTGAAAACAGGTGAAGTCGGGCCGGTCGGCCCAGCGCAGCGGTCCGCAGGCGTGGATCCCTGCCTCCTTGGCCGCGGTCACGACCTCGGTCACCAGCGCCTCGTACTCGGCGTCGCCCTCGCCGAAGCCGGAGAAGTTGGCGAGGTCGCCGCTCGCGGCAAACAGCCCCGTGACCCCCGGGATCTTGGCGATCTCGCGGGCGTTCTGGACGCCCTCGAGCGTCTCGATCATCAAGATGAGCACGACGTTGTCGTTCCAGGTCTCCCGGTAGCCGCCGGGGACGTTGTTCCAGATCTCACCGGACCCCTGACCACCGCCGGCGCTGCGACGGCCCATGGGCGGGAAGTAGGTCCAGTTGACCGCTTCCTGCGCCTCCTCGACGGTGTCGATCGTTGGTACCACGACGACCGCGGCGCCCATATCGGTCGCGTGCTGGATTTCCCGTTCGTCGGCGTAGGCCACGCGGGCTCCGGGGACCGCCGGGCCGGGGCAGGTGCGCCAGAGGCGCGCCACCTGTTCCCACGAGATCGCCTCGTGCTGCATCTCCACCCAGACGAAGTCGTAGCCGGCAGCCGCCATCGCGCAGTAGGTGCGCGGGTCAGTCGCACGGACCGTCCCGCCGATCATCGGCCCCCCCTCCAGCAGCTTACGCTTCGCCGGATTCCAGATCTCCGGCTGCTCTCCGTCGGGAAGACGGAAGCGGGAGCCGTAGACGAATTCATCGGCACGGAACGGTTGACCCTGCTGCGCGTCGGCGGGTAGAGCCGTCACGCCGGGAAGGATGCTCGTCAGTACCGTCGCGATGGTGAGCTTCAGCTTGATGTTCATGGCGCCCTCTCCAGCTGTCGCGCTCCTCGTCGTTGCACCTGCCGCCTCGGCGGCCAACTCGCGCGTCGTGACGACCGTCGATGGCGCGTGTCTGCCGGGACCAGTTTCACCACCCGCTGCCAGTGTCTAGCGCCGGGTCGCCGCGGCGTTTCGCACGCTGTCGGGCACGGGCATCACGACATACACATTTCCGGTCTCGGTTTCCGACGTCTCGAGATCGCGGGATGTGGTGCCGTTTCGCTTCTCGACGAGCGTGCCCGCATAGAAGGCGTCGATCTTGTTGAGGGGATTGTTGTAGTCCGCGTAGTCCGCGTAGGTAAACTCGGTGACGACGGTGCCTTGCCGCACCTCGACGCGTTCCGCCATGTTCTGCGCGCTGAGCGTCGCGATCGCGATGGCCCCGGGAGCGCCGGGAATCGGGTAGGTCACGACGGGGTTTCCCGTATCGTGTGAGACGGTCGTCGTGTCGCCCCCGGCCGCAGCGGCTTTCGGCGCACCTTGCGGACCGGCCCAGAGGCGAATGAGCCGCTCGTGGAGCACGTCCGGCCTCGGTATCGCCTTCCCGCGTCCCTGGACCAGTTCCGCGCCGACGATGTCCTCGTCCCAGGCGTGCTGCCCGCTGACCACTTCGATGGCCGTGTATTCCTGGCCATTGGGACGCGTGCAGGTGTACTGCACGCGCTGACCCGGCACCTGGTAGTTGGTGCTGACGCGGTAGCTCGTCAGCGTGCACGGCTGTCCAGCCACGTCCATCGTGCCGGTGGCTGTGTGCTCGAGCGTAGCGACCGCCTCGATTTCCTGCGGCCCACGCAGCATGCCCATGTGCCAGAACCAGTTGAAGAGCACGGCCTTCAGGTCTGTCGCGCCCGCGGCGGGCGTATATCGCGCCCCCGCGCCTCCCTGCTGGGCGGCGAGCGGCGCCCCGCCGAGGCTGGCCGCTCCCAGCAGCGCCGCGATGGCCGTGATGACGAACGTGTGTGTGATCCGCATCTGTGCTCCCGGTCCCGGCAGCCGGCGGCCTTCACAGGCTCTCCAGGCCTCCGGGCAGCGACCATTCAATGGCTCAATGGCGAATCTGGGTGACCATGTTCGCGCGGTCGTAATCCCGGCACGGCTGCCCTTCGGGCAGAAACGCATCGGGACTGGTGTTCAGCCGCAGTTGCCATGGGTTCATCACCCAGGGCTCCACGAGTACCTCCGGATCTTCCACCGTCACCTGATAGGTGAGGGTGTTCCCTTCGCGACCGAGTCGCTCGGTCACACGCATCGTGTCGGAGTGGAAATAGCCGCCCCGGTCGAGCCACGTCAGATCGTTGAATGCGATCGACTCGATGACGAGCGTATCGCCCTCCCAGTGTCCGATCGAATATCCGTAAAAGTGCACGTCCTGAGATCTGACAGGGTCGCGCTGACGGCCGTCGGTTGGAATCACGCGATAGTCCGCCGGCTGCGCGCTGGCTCCGCTCACCGTGTACAGGAAGAGGATGTCGCTGGCCGTCTGCACGATTCTCGCCGGGGGCCCCACGCGCGGCAGGCCGAGCGGCTGGCAGATGAAGAGCGGATCCTCGGTGTTCGTATTCATGTCCAGCCATTGCACCCGGTCCCAGTGCTCCGGCCTGTAGAGCGGCCGGTTGGGCTCCATGCGTCCGGTGAACTCCCCGTCGTACGACTGATTCGAGTAGTCGTCACAGTCCACCTGCGTGGGCCCACACCGGCGCGACGGGAAAATGTCTGTGATGTTTCCCTGCTCATCGACATCGAGAGGGCGCCCGGCCCCGCCGCCCCCCGCCCACATGCCACTGAAATCCGGCTTGCCGTCGGGCATGCGGGGGGTCGCCACGGCGGCGGGAGCCGCCGTATTGGTCTGCGGCTCTGCCAGGAGTGTCGCCGCCAGTGCGGTCACCGCGAGCGACGCGGTCGCGCTGCAGAACACGAATCGGCGCGTCATGGTGCTGCTCCTCACTAGCCGTTCGGATCGCCGAACCAGAATGTCAGTTCGCGTCCATCCGGAAACTTCAAGACCCTCAGAAACCCCATTGGGTTGCCGTTCCTGGCCGCAAATCCCAGCGCGGTGTAGGTGGCTCCAGGCTCGATGGATCCGGGCCCCGTTCGGGCCAGCCCTCTTCGTCTCAGGGCCGGTGCGGCCGTGGTTTGAAAGACCCAGACGGTCCTGGTGCCATCGGGGCTCGTGACCTCGAGGTGCAGCATCGAATGGGGACTGATGAGTTCCATCTTCTTGAGCGTCCCCGTCAGTTCGATCGGCTTCTTCATGTCGTACTGGGCCGCCACGGCGTGATGCGCCAGCGCCGGCCCCGCTGCCAGCAGCAATCCGAGCCCCGCCACGACGCCCCACCATTTGTTGTTCATCGCCTTGACCTCCATCGCCCGAAGTATAAGCCACGCGATCACATCGCGCAGGCTGCAGCCTGCGCACTACAGCCCAATGAAAAGCGCTTTAGGGGTTTCGGGGCGGTGCGGTATACCCTCCGCACCGCAGGACCGGGAGCGCGGGATAGCGAGCGAAACGCGGATCGACCGAGGACAGCCGGCAGAGCAGGAATACCGAGCCTTTCGAGGAATCGACCGGCCGCGCGTGAACGCATGTCCCGCACAGCCCCGCCTTTTCAGTAAGATCACTCATGATGGGTCGATTCTCACGCCTGTTCTTCGTCATTCTAAGTGCGCTGATCCCCGTTTGGGCGTTCGCACAAACCCCGGAGGCGGTGCTCACCCGCGTCCAGCAGGAAAAGCAGCCCTATCTCGACACCCTTCGCGAACTGGTCTCCATCGAGTCGGGCAGCACCGACATCAAGGGGTTGAATCTGATCGCCGAGGTCATTGCCCGACGCCTCCGGGCGCTGGGCGGGGAAGTGGAGTTCGTCGCACCGCCAGCCGATATGGTGCGCTTCGAGAACACGCCCCCGCGTACAGGGAGGTCCGTCGTCGGGCGATTTCGTGGAACGGGGACGACACGGATTCTGCTGCTCGCACACATGGATACCGTCTACCCGCCTGGGATGCTCGCGAAGCAGCCCTTTCGGATTGACGGGGATCGTGCCTACGGTCTTGGCGTGTCGGACGACAAGCACGGTGTGGCGCTCATCCTTCACGCGATCGGCATCCTGCAAGCGATGAACTTCAGGGACTACGGGCTCATCACCGTGCTGATCAACGGCGATGAAGAGGTCAGTTCCGCCGGTTCCCGCACCCTCATCACCAGGCTCGGGTCGGAACACGACCTGGTGCTGTCCTGCGAGGGCGCCGGGTGGGAGGATTCAATCCGACTGACCACTGCCGGCATCGCGGCGGTGCAACTCAAGGTCACGGGACGCGCATCGCACGCCGGCGGTGCCCCCGAGCAGGGACGGAACGCCCTCTACGAGCTCGCCCACCAGATTCTGCAGACCCGTGACCTGTCGAACGCGAGGACCGGTGTGAAAATGAACTGGACACTGGCCAACGCCGGTAGCGCACGAAATGTGATCCCAGCCGAGGCGCGTGCCACCGCGGATGTGCGCGTGCTGCGGGTTGCCGACTACGACGGCATCGAGAAACAGGTTCGCGACCGCATGCGCCGTTCATCTATTCCTGGCACGACGGTCGAGATGGTGTTCGAGCGGATGCGGCCGCCGCTCGAGGCGACTGCGGCTGCGCGTGCTGTGGCGGCTCACGCGCAGAGCATCTACGGGGAACTCGGGAAGCGGCTCGAGATCCAGACCGCGGCGCCAGGCGGTGGCACCGACGCGGCCTTTGCCGCACTGGAGACGCAGGCTGCCGTGCTCGAAGGGTTTGGACTCATGGGTTTCGGCGCGCATTCGGACGCCGCCGAGTATGTCCAGATTCCTTCGATCGAGCCACGGCTCTACCTCATGACCCGCACAATCATGGACGCCGCGCAAGGTAAGGCTGGTAATACGAGAAACTAACCAGACAAGCGCAGGTCGATCTGGAAATGCTGCCCTGAAGGATATGTCCCACTGTTCGCTGTGCGGCCGGCCGTTGACTGCGGGTCGCTGTCTGCCCTGTGACGCCAGGCAATGGTTTCAGTTCGTGTACGGAGAGTTCGTGCGCAGAGAGATCGTTGTGTTGGCGATTCTGGTAGGCGTCACGATCGTGGCCTTTCTCGTGACGCGGAGCGTTGCTGCGTACAACGATGATCTTCGTCGCCAGCAGGCGGCGATGTGGTTCGAGACGGCACAGGAGGCCCTGCAGAGCGGGAGCCTCGAACCGGCCGTCGTCACGTTGCGCCGGGCGGTGTCAAGGGATCCGGAGAACAAGGAGTATCGCCTGGCGCTGGCCCGCGCGCTGGCGGAGAGTCGTCTTGACGACGAGGCCAAACGGGTGCTCTTCATCCTTCGGGAGGCAGAACCCGAAGAACCCGAGACGAACCTGCAATTTGCCCGCATCGAGGCGCGCGGCTCCGACGCGGACGCCTCCCGTCGCTACTACGAGAGCGCACTTGCCGGCCTGTGGCAGCCCGAACGCGCGGTGGAGCGCCGGGCGGTGCGACTCGAGCTGATCGACTTTCTGTTGGCGCGCGGGGAGCGCGACCGGGCGTTGTCGGAATTGCTCGTACTGGATGCGAACCTGCCGGCCGACACGGCGGCCCAGGTGCAAGTGGGCCGGCTGTTCCTGAGCGCCGGCGATCCGCGCCAGGCGCTGAATCGCTTCGCCGGTGCGCTGGCTGCCGATCCCGATGACGGATCCGCGCTCGCGGGCGCGGGCGAATCGGCGTTCGCCCTGGGAGACTATGCCCGCGCCCGCCGTTATCTCAACGCGGCGCCGCGAGACGACGAACGTATCGCCGAATTGCGCGAGGTGACGCAGTTCGTGCTCTCAGGTGATCCGCTGGCGCCACGGCTTGCCGCGAACGAACGCAGAAGGCGGCTGCTCGCCGCATTGAAGCAGGCGACGCAGACTCTGGAGATCTGCCTGGTTGGTTCAGTGGTCGACCCTCGCGCCGACCTGGAATCACTTCGAACCGAAGCCATCGACTTCGAAGCCGCTGTTGCTGCGCAACGGCGCGGCGATATTCGCGACCTGATTGATGACGGTGTCGATCTGATCTATCGCATCGAGCGATCCATCGAACCGAGTTGCCGGAGTGTGACGACATCCCTCGATCGGGCGCTACTGCTGATCGGTCGTCTGCGCGGGTTCGAGCAACCGTGACCGACGGACGTACCGGCGACGTGCAGCGTCTTCGCCTTCGCGAGAACCAGATGTTTCTCGCACTCTCGATCATCATCGGCATCCTCGCGGGCCTGGCAGCGGTGCTGTTCAGTCTGGCGATCGACACAGCCGACTACGCGCTCTTCGGCCTCGCCCCCTCATCGCTCAGGACATTCTTCGTGCCGGTGCTCGTCAGCCTCGGCACGGGTGTGCTTCTCTCGACCGTGTTTCGCGGCGTGCGTGGGAGCGGCGTGCCGCAGACGAAGGCCGCGTTCCATCTCCAGGGAGGTGTGATTCCGGCTCGCGTGCCGGTCGGCAAGTTCATCACTGCCGTGCTGTGCATCGGGTCAGGCCATTCGATGGGCCGCGAGGGGCCGTCGGTGCAGATCGGGGCCGGCATCGCGTCCGTCATCGGCGGCTGGCTGCGGCTGTCCCCCGCCCGCGTGAAGGAACTGGTGCCGGTCGGTGCGGCCGGGGCACTGGCCGCCGCGTTCAACACGCCCATCGCCGCCGTGTTGTTCGCGCTCGAGGAAATCATCGGCGACATGAACGCGACGCTGCTCGGGTCGACGGTGGTCGCTTCGGTCGCGGCGGTCGTGGTGCAGCGTTCGATCCTCGGGAACGAACCGCTGTTCCGTGTGCCCGAGTATGCGCTCGTCCATCCGGCGGAGCTTATCGGGTACGCAATCCTCGGGGTGGTCGGGGGCGTGATGTCGCTCGCGTTCTGCAAGGCACTGCTCGCGTTGCGCGGCGTCTTCCAGCGCATGCCCATGTGGACGGTGATGCTCCAGCCGGCCATGGGCGGCGTGGTGATTGGCGCGGTGCTCCTGTTTGTTCCTGAAATAAAGGGTGTCGGTTACGAATACGTCGATCAGGCGCTGAACGGCGGCCTGCTCGTTCGCACGATGCTCCTGCTGTGCGTCGTGAAGCTCGCTGCGACCGTCGTCTCATACTGCTCTGGAAACGCCGGGGGCATCTTTGCGCCCAGCCTCTACATCGGCGCCATGGCCGGAGGGGTGATCGGGACGATCGTCAACCACCTCGCGCTGTTCCCGACCGGGGACCCTGGCGCCTACGCCCTGGTCGGCATGGGGGCGCTGTTCGCGGGCATCATTCGCGCCCCGCTGACATCGGTGTTCATGATCTTCGAGATCACGCAGGACTATCAGATTCTCGTGCCGCTGATGGTGGCGAACATGTTGAGTTTCGTGATTTCACGACGGTATCAGCCGATCCCGATCTACGAGGCGTTGTTGCAGCAGGATCAGATTCATCTCCCATCTGTGGCGCTCCGCGGTTCGGTCGGGTGGACGGCCCGCGACGTCATGAACGCCGAGGCGCGGTTCCTTGCCGCTGACCGGCCTGTGGACGCGGCACGGGAAACCATGCGCGAGGAGGGACGGCCTGCGTACCTCGTCGGCACATCGGAAGGCATGCTCGGCGTCGTGACGCTGGAGCAACTCGACGGCGCCCTCGCTTCAGGACGGGGTGAAGACACCGTAGGGTCGATTGTCGATGACGTGTTCATCCACGTCCATCCGGACCATTCGCTCGACACGGTGCTCGCCCGTCTCGCACGGAGCGCCGGACTGCTTCCGGTGGTCAGTCGCCTGGCGCTTCGGCGTGTGGAGGGTGTGATCACCGTCGACGACATCACGCGTTTTGCGAAGCAGGGGAAGACCAGACGAGCGCCAGACGAGTTCGGCGGCGCCAACGCCTGAGCCCAGGGGCTCAGAAGCGGAGCAGGCGGGTCGCCTTGATGGCAAAGGAGCGATTCTGGAGCTCAGGGAACCCCACCGCGCCGGTGTCGCGGCCGTCGCTGTAGACGACGAACAGCTCGCTGCCCGGCGTGTATTCCCACCGCATCCGCGCGCTCGACGTCAGCGATTGGGCGCTCGGGTTGAACTGCGTCAGGGTGCTGAATCCAAGACGCGCGGTGGGCGTAAGAGCAACCCGCATCCCAAACAGGCGAGCGGTGAAATCGCCGAACGGGAGGTTGACCCAATTGAGCGAAACGTTCGGTTCCACCCCGACGTGCGACGAGAATCCGAGACGGCCTCGATAGCTCACCTC
>Ga0326597_10006237_pt1 | contig 16389 bp, 15 predicted proteins | sample RVTome_12_FD_203789 | JGI IMG/M metagenome (GOLD analysis project Ga0326597, IMG submission 203789) | Soil microbial communities from uranium-contaminated site in the Upper Colorado River Basin, Wyoming, United States - RVT100D185 | ecosystem: Environmental > Terrestrial > Soil > Contaminated >...
GACCGCGTGACTCCGCCGCCAACCCCGGAAACGAAGAAAACCCGGCAAAAACCCGGGCTTCCTTCAATACCAAAAAGCGGACAACCTATTAGCTACAAAACCGGACAGTTCTACTTGACGCCAACAGAAAAGCCGCCGCAGAAAAGCCGCCGCACCGTGTAGCCGCCGAACCGGGGGACGCTACCGCTTGAAGACCTCCCCCACGAAGCGGAAGAAGTAGTCGAGCCCCGACCACGCAGCGAGGACCACTCCGGCGCTCAGGAACACCATCCCCACGCCGTGGACCGGGATCCCGAGGATCGGGTAATGCAGGATGAGGGCCGCGACCCCGATATTCAGGAGCAGGGCCTTCAACTTCCCCAATTTCGAGGCGGCGATGATCACCCCCTCCGTGGTGGCCACCCCGCGAAGCGCCGTGACGCCGATCTCCCGGCCGACAACGATGACCGCCATCCACGCGGGGACCCGTCCCGGCGGGATGAGCATCGTCATCGCGGCGCACACGAGCAGCTTGTCGGCGAGCGGATCGATCAGTTTCCCCAAAGTGGTGACCATCCGGTAGCGCCGCGCGATGTACCCGTCGAAGAGGTCGGTGATCGTGGCGGCGACGAACAACGTGAACGCCGCCACCGAACGCGCGAAGGAGATCTCCCTGCCCGCGGGCGGGAGAAGCATGAAGACCACCACCGGGATCGCGAGGATCCGCAGCAGCGTCAGGATGTTGGGCGCGTTCAGCCGGAAGTCGCTGGTCATTCGGCAGCGGAGTATTGCCTGTACAGTTCCATCACGCGGCGAACGTAGAGGCGGGTCTCCTGGTAGGGGGGGACGCCCCCGTACTTTCTGACCGCGGCCGGCCCGGCGTTGTACGCCGCGACGGCGTTGGTGAGGTTCCCTTCGAAGGCGACGAGGAGTTCCTTGATGTACTTGATCCCGCCCTCGATGTTCTCTATGGGGTCGAACGGATCGTCGACCCGAAGGCGTTTCGACGTGAGCGGCATCAGCTGCATCATGCCCTCGGCTCCCTTGCGGGAAACGGCATCGCGCCGTCCGTTCGATTCCGCCTTGATGATGGCGCGGACGAGCGCGGGGGGGAGATCGTTCGCCCGGGAGACCCGGTCGACGTACCCGCTCATCCAGATGTCCCCGGGAAGCGAGGACGCCGGCGCCCGGGGCGCGACCTTCGGCGCCTCCCTGAGATAGAGGGTGAACTTCCCGTCCGGCTGGGTGTTCGAGAAGTGGACGACGCCATCCCCGTCCACGTACCGGTAGATGTCTGCGCCGGAAACGACCGGCCAGAGGAGGAAAGAAAGGATGAAAACGCACGATAATTGAACCATAATTTATCATTCTACGGACAGGACCCCGCCGAAGTCAAACAACGTGGGCCCGCGGATGGGGGAAACGCCATGGGAAACGCCTCGAGGTTCCTGGTGATCGGAAGCGGCATCGCCGGTTTGAGCTTCGCGCTCCGTGCGGCGAGGAAGGGCCGGGTCACCATCATCACCAAGAAGGAGGCGTCCGAGTCGAGCACCAACTACGCGCAGGGAGGGATCGCCACCGTCTGGAGCGGCGAGGACACCTTCGAGTCCCATATCGAGGATACCCACAAGGCGGGGGCGGGACTCTGCCACGCCGACACGGTCGACTTCGTCGTGCGGGACGCCCCGGCGCGGATCCGCGAACTGATCGGGTGGGGGGTGAAGTTCACACGGCAGACCGGCAAGAGGGAGTTCGACCTCCACCGCGAGGGGGGACACTCGCGCCGGAGGATCTTCCACGCCAAGGACCTGACGGGGCGCGAGGTGGAACGTGCGCTCCTCGCCCGGGCACGGGAAAACCCCCGGATCCGGATCCTGGAGAACCACGCGGCGATCAACCTCATCACGCGACAGAAGCTCTCCTCCTTCGACTATCCGGGGGTCGACGAGGTCCTCGGCGCCTACGTGCTGGACAGGACGACCGGCGCGGTCCACACCTTCGTCGCGGACGTGTCGGTCCTCGCCACCGGGGGTTCGGGAAAGGTATATCTGTACACGAGCAACCCCGACGTCGCCACCGGGGACGGCGTCGCCCTTGCGTACCGCGCGGGGGCGACGATCGCCAACATGGAATTCGTCCAGTTCCACCCCACCTGCCTCTTTCACCCGCTCGCCAAGTCGTTCCTCATCTCGGAGGCGGTCCGCGGCGAGGGGGCGGTCCTCCTGAGCCGCGCCGGGAACCGGTTCATGGAGAACGCCCACCCGATGAGGGAGCTCGCCCCGAGGGACATCGTCGCGCGGGCGATCGACGCCGAGATGAAGCGCACGGGGGAGGATTGCGTCTTTCTCGACATCCGGTCCAAGGGCCCGGCGTTCATCCGGAAGCATTTCCCGAACATCCACGGGACATGCCTTTCGTTCGGCATCGACATGACGAAGGAGCCGATCCCGGTGGTCCCCGCGGCGCACTACCAGTGCGGCGGCGTGCGGACGAACCTCCACGGGGAGACGGACATCCAGCGGCTCTTCGCGCTTGGCGAGTGCGCGGGGACGGGGCTCCACGGCGCGAACCGCCTCGCCTCGAACTCCCTGATCGAGGCGCTGGTCTTTTCGCACAGCGCGGTCCAGCGCGCCTCGGCCGCGTACATCGGAAAACCGAGGCCCCGGGTCGACATCCCGAAGTGGGATCCGGGCAGGGCGCAGGAACCGGACGAGGGGGTCGTCGTCTCCCACAACTGGGAGGAGATCCGCAGGACGATGTGGAACTACGTGGGGATCGTGCGGTCGAACAAGCGGCTGTCCCGGGCGCTCGACCGGATCGAGCTGCTGAAGCGGGAGATCTCGGAGTATTACTGGAACTTCAAGGTGACGGGCGACCTGCTCGAGCTGCGCAACATCTGCACGGTGGCGGAGCTGATCGTCCGGTGCGCCATGCAGCGGAAGGAGAGCCGGGGGCTCCACACGACGATCGACTACCCGTACCTGGACGACGAGCACGGGCGCAAGGACACGCTGGTCCGCCGCAGCCGGTTCTAGCCTGGCCCGCATTTCTCACCAGGGTTCGTAGCGAGGTGGTGGAGACGGGCGTGGATACAAGGCGAGCGACAGAGGGCCCCGGAGGCGTAGTTGAGACTACGTCGAGGAGCCCGACCGAGCGCAACGCAGTAGACATGCCCGTATCCGCCGCCGCAGTAGAAGCCTGGTGAGAAATGCGGGCTAGCGCCAGGCCAGGACGGCCCGCCCCTCGACGCCCGACAGGACCAGCTTCAGGCGCGGCGACCCGGCGCGGGGGGACGCCGGCGGTTCGCCCGCCTCCCGCGGAAACGCCACCTCGTACGCCCGGTACCACGTCGCCGCGTACGGGAAGAAGCGCGAGATCTCCTCCGGGCGAAGGGACGACTTTCGGATGTAGGCGGGCTCGAAGTCCACCTCGTCTGCCCGCACCAGCCGCAGGCTCCAGAGCGTCCCGGGCTTCTCCAGGTCGTTCCCCCCCTTGTCCTCCGGGACGTAGAGGGCCACGAAGAAGCGGACGTACGTCTCCGATTCCCCGCGCCAATGGGAGATCACCCGCTCCCGCCGCTCCGGGTCGAGGTAGTAGATGTTGGAGTACTCCTCCGCGAAGGCCGAGACCCAGGGCCGGGAGAGCCAGGTGGCGGAGAGGATGAACCGGGTATCGAGCCCGTCGTGCACCTCCCGGATGCGGGTCGAGGATTCGGTGACCCGACCGTAGGAGGGAGACCCCATCACCTTTTCGTAGAGGGCCGCGGTTCGCGGACCGCAGCCGGCCGCGACCGCCGCGAGGGCCAGGACCGCCAGTGTAGCGTCTCGCAAATAGCCTGACGCATCGAGAGCGTCGATGCGCCGCGCCAGCAAGGCGCGTAAGTGAAGGCGTACCGGGAGAGTACGGCGAACTTGCGCCCCACTCCCGGACGAAATACTCCCCTTGGGGTACCCCAGACAGCCGACATCGTGTTCCTTGATCGGCATGTGGGGCACAACTCCGCTGGAGCGGATGCAGCGGCGCTCGAATGCCAGGGTATTTGCGAGACGCTGCACTAGAGCCCATGACGCCGCACTGGTGGTGTCAGCCATGTTCCACGTCCTCCCGGAGGAACATCGGCTCGACGCGGTACCCGGCCGCCGCGACCGCCTCCGAACCGCCCTCGTCCCGATCGACGAGGCAAAGGACCCGCGCCACGACCAGTCCCGACCCGACCGCACGCTGGATCGCCCGCATCGTCGAAGCGCCGGTGGTCACCACGTCCTCCAGGATCGCCACGCGCATCCCGGGACGAAGATTCCTCGTTCCCTCGATCCACTGCTCCGTCCCGTGCTTCTTCGCCTCCTTGCGGATGATGAACGCCGGCACCGGCCATCCGCGCAGGGCGCTGGTGAGGGAGACGGCGGTGACGATCGGATCCGCCCCGAGGGTGATCCCCCCGACCGCCTCCGGGCGCTCCCCCCGCTCGAGCATCGAGCAGAAGAGCCGCCCCGTAAGGACCGCCCCCTCCGCGTCGAGCGTGCTCTGCTTGCAGTCGATGTAGAAGTCGGATTCCCGCCCCGAGGAGAGGACGACCATGCGCCGCTCGTAGCTTTTCTCCCTCAGGAGGGCAAGGAATCGCCGACGGTCGGCGGTCATCTCGGGCGGGAACACGGCAGATCGATGGGTCGCGCCGGGCATCGCTTCCTCCTTGGTGCTGCGTTTCATTAATACGGTTGCATTCGAGTGCCGCTGCATCCGCCCCGGCTTCGTTGCGCTCCCTCAGCGTACTTGCCCAGTACGCCTCGGTCGCGACGCCTTGCCGGATGCGGCGCATCGGCCCTCTCGGTGCGACACCGTATTAATGAAACGCAACACTTAGACCCGGACCGAGCCCCGGAACAGCGGCAACTGCTCCCCGGTCTCTTCCATCTCGAGCGGAACCGGGTAGTTCCCCGAGAAGCAGGCGTCGCAGTAGGTCGTGTCCCTTTTCGGCACGCAGGCGTGGAGGCCCTCCGTGCTGAGGTATCCGAGGCTGTCGGAGGTGAGGTAGGTGTTGCTCTCCTCCTCCGTGTGGGTCGCGGCGATCAGGTCCCGCCGATGCGGAGTGTCGATCCCGTAGAAGCACGGGTAGCACGTCGGGGGGGAGCTGATGCGGAAGTGGACCTCTTTCGCCCCGGCCGCCCGGATCATCTTGATGATCTTGCGCCCGGTCGTCCCCCGCACGATCGAGTCGTCCACCACCACGACCCGTTTCCCGGCGACCACGCTGCGGACGGCATTCAGCTTGATCTTCACGCCGAAGTGGCGGATCGACTGCTGCGGCTCGATGAAGGTGCGACCCACGTAGTGGTTCCGGATGAGGCCCATCTCGAAGGGGATCCCGGACGCCTCGGCGTACCCGAGCGCCGCGGGGACGCCCGAGTCGGGCACGGGGATGATGACGTCCGCGTCCGCGGGGCACTCCATCGCCAGCTGGCGCCCGAGCGCCTTGCGGACCTCGTAGATGCAGGTGCCGCCCATGATCGAGTCGGGACGGGCGAAGTAGATGTATTCGAAGATGCAGAAATGCTCGACCGCCGGGAGGAACGGCCGGTGGGAGTGCGTCCCCCGGGCGTCGACGACGATCATCTCTCCCGGCTCGACCTCCCGCAGGTACTCCGCCTCGATCAGGTCGAGCGCGCACGACTCGGAGGTGATGACCGTCCCCCCATCCCCCTTCATCTTCCCGAGGGCCAGCGGCCGGATCCCGTGGGGGTCGCGCACCCCGATCAGCTTGTCCCGCGTCATGAAGAGGAGGGAATACGCGCCGCGGACCTGGTTCAGCGCGTCGACGATGCGATCCTCGATCCGCTCCTTCCTGGAGCGTGCGATGAGGTGGACGATGACCTCGGTGTCCATCGAGGACTGGAAGATGGAACCTTCGACCTCGAGCTCCCGCTTCAGTTCCTGGGCGTTCACCAGATTGCCGTTGTGGGCGATGGCGATGGAGCCGGATTCGAAGTCGACGACCAGCGGCTGGGCGTTTTTCAGCTCCGAGCTGCCCGTCGTGGAGTACCGGACGTGCCCGATCGCCATGTGCCCCGGCAGCCGGGATAGGATCTCCTCGGAGAAGATGTCGGCGACCAGCCCCATCTCCTTGTGGAAGATGATCCGTTCGCCTTCGGTGCTGGCGATCCCCGCGCTCTCCTGGCCCCGGTGCTGCAGCGCATAGAGACCCAGGTACGCCATGTTGGACGCCTCGGGATGCCCGTGGATCCCGAAGACGCCGCACTCGTCGTGCCAGCCGTCCGCCATTCCCGATCCCCTATCCTTCCAGGCCCAGGGCCGCGGCGAACCCTTCGCTCCACGATGCCCGGAGCTCCGCGGCCCCTACCCTCGCCAGGCCTTCGATGTCGATGTGCTCCCCGCCGACGACGCCCAGTTCCATCATTGTAATACGGATGCGGCGGGCGAGGTCGAGAAGGGCTCCCCGTTTCGCCGTCGCGCACGAGAGCAGGACGGCCCCCTGGCACTCCGAGAACATGGCGAAATCGGGCCGGATCGCCTCCGGAAACAGGTTGATGACCCGCGCGCCCATCGGGCGTCCGGGGCCCGTGATGCACGACTCGGCGAGGGCGCAGGCGAAGCCTCCCTCGGCGAGGTCGTGGGCCGAGGCGATCAGGTCGGACGAGGCGGCCTCCCGCAGGAACTCCTGGAGCCGCTTCTCGTGGGCGAGGTCGACCGGCGGCGGTGTTCCCGCCACCTTTCCGTGGACCTCCTTGAGGTAGAGGGACCCGCCCAGGTGAACGCCGAGGCGATCCGCCCCCGCCAGCAGGATGAGGTCCCCGTCGCCGGAAAACCATTGGACCCGCCGCTTCGACGCGTCCTCGAGCAACCCGACCATCGCCACCGCGGGGGTGGGGTGGATCCCCTTTCCCATCGTCTCGTTGTAGAAGGAGACGTTTCCGGAGACCACGGGGACGCCGAGGGCCTCGCACGCCTTCGCCATCCCCTCGATCGCGGAGCGGAACTGCCACATGACCTCCGGCTTCTCGGGGTTGCCGAAGTTCAGGCAGTCCGAGAGCCCGATCGGCTCCGCGCCCGAGCAGGCGACGTTGCGGGCCGCCTCGCACACGGCGATCATCCCGCCGACGAACGGGTCCAAGTAGCAGTACCGGCTGTTGCAGTCCACCGACAGCGCGATCCCCTTCCGCGTCCCCTTGACCCGCAGCACGGACGCGTCCGACCCGGGGAGGATCAAGGTGTTCGTCCGGATCATATGGTCGTACTGGCGATAGACCCACTTCCGGTCGGCCAGCTCGGGGCCGCCCATCAGGCGCACCCACGTCTCCCCGAGGTCCGAAGGCGCCGGGAGCCCCGCGGGATCGAGTCTCTGGAGGGCGTCCTGGCCCTCCGGACGCTCCGCCGGCCGGTCGTAGACGGGCGCCTTGTCGGTCAACGCGGCGATCGGGACCTCCGCGACCGTCTTTCCGCGCCACCGCACCCGGCCGACCCCGTCCCCGGTGACCTCCCCGATCACGGAGACGTCGAGGTCCCACTTCTCGAAGATCTCCCGGACCTCGCCCTCCCGCCCCTTCTTCGCCACGATGAGCATCCGTTCCTGGGACTCCGAGAGCATCAGCTCGTAGGGGGTCATCCCCTCCTCGCGCTGCGGCACCCTGTCGAGGTCCATCAGGAACCCGGTTCCCCCCCGGGAAGCCATCTCGAACGAGGAGGATGTGAGTCCCGCCGCGCCCATGTCCTGGATCCCGACGATCGCGTCGGTGCGCATGAGCTCGAGGCACGCCTCCAGAAGGAGCTTCTCCGTGAACGGATCCCCCACCTGGACGGTGGGCCGCTTCTCCTCGGACTTCTCGTCGAACTCGCCGGAGGCCATCGTCGCCCCGTGGATGCCGTCGCGCCCGGTCTTCGACCCGACGTAGATGACCGGGTTCCCCACGCCCGCGGCGGTGCCGAGCCAGATCCGCTCGTGGCGCACCACGCCCAGGGTGAAGACGTTCACGAGGATGTTCCCGTCGTAGCACTCGTCGAAGGAGACCTCCCCGCCGACGGTCGGGACGCCGATGCAGTTGCCGTACCCGGCGATCCCCGACACCACCCCGGATACCAGGTAGCGGGTCCGCGGATGGTCGGGACGGCCGAAGCGAAGGGAGTTCAGCGATGCGATGGGGCGGGCCCCCATGGTGAAGACGTCCCGCAGGATGCCGCCCACGCCCGTCGCGGCCCCCTGGTACGGCTCGATGAAGGAGGGGTGATTGTGGCTCTCCATCTTGAAGACCACCGCGAGCCCGTCGCCGATGTCGACGATCCCGGCGTTTTCCCCGGGACCCTGCAGAACGCGGGGACCCTTCGTCGGGAATTTCCTCAGGTGGATCCGCGAGCTCTTGTAGGAGCAGTGTTCGCTCCACATGACGGAGAAGATCCCGAGCTCGGTGAGGCTCGGGGCGCGTCCGAGGATCGAGAGGACCGTGCCGTATTCCGCGTCGGAGAGCCCGTGCTCCCGCGCCAGTTCCGGGGTCACCGGTTTCTCCTTCATGCCGTCCTCTCCCCGAGCCAGGCGACCATCGCGTCGAACAGGCGGCGTCCGTCGGCGCTGCCCAACGCCTCTTCCGCGCACCGCTCCGGGTGGGGCATCATGCCGAGGACGTTTCCCCCCTCGTTGCAGATCCCGGCGATGTTCCGCGCGGAGCCGTTCGGATTGGACGCCTTCGTCACGTTCCCCTCCGGGTCGCAGTAGCGGAAGACCACCTGGCCCCGCTCCTCGAGGGAGGACAAGGTCCGCTCGTCCGCGTAATAGTTCCCCTGGTAATGGGCCACGGGGACCTTGAGGATCGTCCCTTCGGGGATTCCCCGCGTGAACGGCGTGCGGTCCGCGCCGGCGAGCAGGTGGACGTAGTCGCAGACGAACCGGAGGGATTCGTTCACAATCATCGCTCCCGGAAGAAGACCCGCCTCGAGAAGGATCTGGAAGCCGTTGCAGATCCCGATGACCGGCCCCCCGCCTTCCGCGAACCGGCGCACCGCGCCCATCACGGGAGAAAGGTTCGCCATCGCCCCCGTGCGCAAATAGTCGCCGTAGGTGAAGCCCCCGGGGATGACGACGGCGTCGAACCCCTCGAGGGAGGACCGCTTGTGCCAGACGAACTCCGCGTCCACCCCGACGACGTGCTTCAGCGCGTGGTAGGCGTCGTGGTCGCAGTTGGAGCCGGGGAACACGAGGACGGCGGTCTTCATCGTGTCTCCCCTATCCCCCGATCTCGATCCGGTACTCTTCGATCACCGTGTTCGCCAGCAGGCGGCGGCACGCCTCGTCGAGGCGCCGGCGCGCTTCCTCGACTCCGATCTCCTTCAGCGTGATCTCCATGAGCTTTCCGACGCGGACGTCTTCCACCCCGTCGATGCCGAGGTGGGAGAGCGACGCGCGGATCGCCTTTCCCTGCGGGTCGAGGACACCCCGCTTCAGCGTGACGTAGATTTTCGCCTTCACGCCTTCCCTCCCTTCCGAGCGAACACCCGATCGATGATCCCATCGATGTTCTTGAGGTAGTAGTCGATGCCGAACAGCGCGTCGAACTCCTTTTTCGACAGCGCGGAGCGCACATCCTTGTCCTTCCAGAGAAGGGCGGCGAGCGGGCGCCCGGTCTTCCACGACTTCATCGCGGATCGCTGGACCACCTCGTACGCCATTTCCCTCGAGAACCCCTTCGCGGCCAGTGCGAGGAGGACGCGCTGCGAGTACAGCAGCCCGTGGGTGCTCTCGAGGTTCTTCCGCATCCGGTCGGGATAGACGAGGAGCTTCTCCATCATCCCACGGAACCGCCCGAGGGCGAAGTGAAGGAGGATCGTGGCGTCGGGGGCGATCACCCGCTCCGCCGAGGAGTGGCTGATGTCCCGCTCGTGCCAGAGCGCCATGTTCTCCATCGCCGTGACGGCGTATCCGCGCAGCAGCCGCGAGAGGCCGGAGAGGTTTTCGGAGAGGACGGGGTTCCGCTTGTGCGGCATGGCGGAGGACCCTTTCTGACCCGCGGAGAAGAACTCCTCCACCTCGAGCACCTCGGTCCGCTGCAGGTGGCGGATCTCCGTGGAGAACTTGTCGAGGGAGGAGGCGACGATGGCGAGCGTGGCGAACACCTCGGCGTGCCGGTCCCTCTGGATCACCTGTGTGGAGGCGGGGGCGGGGGCAAGCCGGAGCTTCCGGCAGACGTACTCTTCCACGGAAGGATCGATGTTGGCGAAGGTCCCCACCGCCCCGGAGATCTTCCCGACCGAGATCACCCCGCGGGCGCGGACGAGACGGGCGATGTCGCGACGCACCTCGTCCGCCCACAGCGCCATCTTCCAGCCGAACGTCACCGGCTCCGCGTGGATGCCGTGCGTCCGGCCGATCATCACGGTGCCCCGGTGCTCGAGGGCCCGGGCCTTCAGGACATCGAAGACGCTTTCCGCCTCGCGGATCAGGAGCGCGAGGGCCTGCCGCATCTGGACGGCGAAGGCGGTGTCCAGGACGTCGGAGCTCGTCATCCCCACGTGGAGGTAGCGAGAATCGTCGCCGATATGCTCGGCTACGGAGGTCAGGAAGGCGATGACGTCGTGCTTTACCTTTTTCTCGATCTCGTTGATCCGCGCGACATCGAAGGACGCCTTTTTGCGGACCCGCGCGAGGGCGTCCGCGGGGATCCACCCCTGGCGGACCATCGCCTCCATGGCGAGGACCTCGATGTCGAGCCAGATCCGGAACCGGTTCTCGTCGTGCCAGATGGCCGCCATCTCCGGCCGCGTGTACCGCTCGATCACGCCGTCACCCCCCTCATCCCGTGTGGCCGAAGCCGCCTTCCCCCCGCGGGGTCCCCTCGAGGTCCGGCACGACCTCGAGCCGCGCCCGCAGCGTCCGGGAAAAAACGATCTGAGCGATCCGGTCCCCGCTCCGGACGGGGAACGGCTCTTCCCCGAAGTTCGCGAGGATCACGCAAACCTCGCCGCGGTAGTCGGAGTCGATCGTCCCCGGCGCGTTGAGGCACGTCACGCCGTGACGGATCGCGAGTCCGCTTCGCGGCCGCACCTGCCCCTCGACCCCCGGCGGCATGGACAGGGCGATCCCCGTCGGGATCTTCGCTCTCCCCATCGGCGGGATGACGATCTCCCCGTCGACGTCGGCTTTCAGGTCCATCCCGGCCGACCCGGCCGTCTGGTACGCGGGGAGGGAACCGTCCCCGGCGCGCAGCAGCCGCACCCGGATCGCGCAATCACCGCCCGTCAAACGAAAGCCCCGCGTCGGGCAAGTCCCCGACGGCCGCCAGCGTGAACCGCTCCCTGCGGAGCACCTCCGCCGCGAGCGCGCGCACTTCCTCCGGGGTCACGGCTTCGACGCGGTCGAGGATCGCCTCCGGGGGCTCCAGGCGGGAGAGGAACATCTCGTTCATCGCGAGGCACGACATCCGGTACCCCGTGCTTTCCAGCGAAAGCAAGGTGTTTCCCTTGATGAGTTCCTTGCCGAACGAGACCTCGTCGTCGGTGACCCCGCCCCGCTGGAGGGCGTCGACCACGTCGCCCGCGACGGAGAGCACCTCGGCGGCGGTCTCCCGCCCCGTGGCGGCGTAGATGTCGACGACCCCGGCGTCCGCGTAGGCGGACAGGGAAGAGCCGACGGAGTACGCCAGCCCGCGCTCCTCGCGGACCTGCTGGAAAAGGCGGCTGGTGGAACTGCCTCCGAGGACCGCGTTCAGCACGTCCATCGCGTAGATCCGCTCGCTCCGGCGTGAAACGCCGGGGGCGCCCAGGCACAGGTGCACCTGCTCGAGGGACTTCCGCTTGAGGAAGGTCCCCCGCACCGGCGGCGTCGGGGGAACGGGAACCAGCGGCTCCCCGAGCGGGAGCGAGGAGAGAGAGCGCTCGAACGCTTCGGCCACGGCCGCGTGGAGGAGGTTCCCCACAACCGTCACGACGATCCCCGCGCGTCGGAACCGGTCGTCGAAATACCCAATGAGCCGGGGCCGGTCGAACCGCCCCACGCTCTCCGCGGACCCCTGCACGGGAAGACCCAACGGGTGCCCCCCCCAGTACGCCGCGTTGAAATAGTCGTGGAGATACTCCTCGGGGGTGTCGTCCACCATGAGGATCTCCTGAAGGATGACCCCCCTCTCGCGGTCCAGTTCCGCCTCGTCGAAGAGGGAGTTCCGGTAGATGTCGGTGAGCAGGTCCACGAGAAGGGGAAAATCCTTCTCCATCGACTTTGCGAAGAAGTACGTGTATTCCCGGGAGGTGGCGGCGTTCATCGTGCCGCCCACCGATTCGATGGCCCGGGAGATGTCCACCGCCCTCCGGCGAGGCGTCCCCTTGAACAGCATGTGCTCGATGAAATGCGCGCCGCCGCTTTCGGCGGGCGTCTCCGCACGCGAGCCCACCGGCACCCAGATTCCCACGGTCGCGGACCGCAGCCAGGGGACCTGTTCGGTGACGATGGCGACGCCGTTGTCGAGGAGGGTACGGGCGACCGTCATCGACGTCGGCCGATTATCGGCGTCCCCTTCCCCCGCCGCGGCCGCCGTCCCGCCCGCGATCCCGGCCGGCGTCGCCCTTCTCCCGGTCCCGGTCCTGTCCCGGCGGCGGGCCCGAGGCCTCGGGGAACCTTCCCTCCTCCTCGAACTCCTTGTGGGAGAGACGGATCTTCCCGTCCCGGTCCACCTCGAGAACGCGGACGGTGACGTCGTCCCCCTCCTTGAAGCAGTCGGCGACGTTGACGCGGTGCTTGGAGATCTGGGAAACGTGGAGCAGACCGTCGGTGCCCGGGAAGATTTCCACGAAGGCGCCGAAATCCATGATCTTGCGGACCCTCCCCTCGTAGACCTTTCCCACCTCGGCGCTCTGCGTGATCCCCTCGATGATGGAGATGGCCGCCCGCGCCGAGTCGGCGTTCACCGCGGCGATCTTCACGGTCCCGTCGTCGTCGATGTCGATCTTCACGCCCGTCTGCTCCTGGATCCCGCGGATGACCTTTCCTCCCGGGCCGATGATCTCCCGGATCTTGTCGGTCTTCACCATCATCACGTAGATCCGCGGAGCGTACGGGGAGAGTTCGGGGCGGTGCGTGTCGATCGCGGCGTTCATCTTCCCCAGGATGTGGAGCCGTCCCTCGCGGGCCTGCTGCAGGGCGGAGAGCATGATTTCGCGGCTGACGCCGCCGATCTTGATATCCATCTGGATGGCGGTCACCCCGTTCTTCGTCCCCGCCACCTTGAAGTCCATGTCGCCCAGGTGGTCCTCGTCCCCGAGGATGTCGGAGAGGACCGCGACGTCGTCCCCCTCCTTGATGAGCCCCATCGCGATGCCGGAGACGGCTCCGGAGGTCGGGACCCCGGCGTCCATCATCGCGAGGGACGCCCCGCACACCGTGGCCATGGAGGAGGACCCGTTGGACTCCAGGACCTCGGATACGACGCGAACCGTGTATGGGAAGTCCGCGTTCTTCGGCAGCACTTTCGACACGGCGCGCTCGGCGAGCGCCCCGTGACCGACCTCGCGACGGCCGGGACCGCGCAGCATCTTGACCTCGCCGACGCTGAAGGGCGGGAAGTTGTAATGAAGCATGAACGACTTGGTGGTGTCCCCCATGATCGAGTCGATCCGCTGCTCGTCCTGCGACGTCCCGAGGGTGGCCATGACCAGGGCCTGCGTCTCCCCCCGGGTGAAGACGGCGGAGCCGTGGGTGCGGGGGAGCACCCCCACCTCGCAGGAAATATCGCGGACGTCCTTCAGCCCGCGGCCGTCGATCCGCTTTTTCTCCCGCAGGATCGTCCCGCGGACGAATTTCTTTTCCAGGGCTTTCAGGGCGTCGGAGATCAGCGCCCCCTTTTCCGCGCGTTCCTCGTCGGTGAAGGCGGCGCGAACGGACTCGCCGATCCCCTCGATCCGCTTGCGCCGGTCCTGCTTCTCCCGGATGGCGTACGCCTCCGCGAAAGGAGCCTCGGCGATCGACGCGATCTTCCGCAGGTCTTCGTCGGAAAGGGCCTTCTTCTCGAAGACGCGCTTCTCCTTGCCGATCTCCCGCGCCATCCGTTCCTGCAGGTCGAGGATCGGCACCATCGAGCGGTGCGCGAAGAGGATCGCGTCGAGCACCTCCTCCTCGGACACCTCGTTCGATCCGCCCTCGACCATCAGGATCGCGTCGCGGCTTCCGGCGACGAAGATGTTCAGGTCGCTCCGCTCGAAGTCGGGGAGGATGGGGTTGACCACCAGCTTCCCGTCGATGCGCCCGATCCGGGCCCCGGCGATCGGTCCGGCGAAGGGGATCTCCGAGATCGAGAGCGCGGCGGAGGCGCCGATCATGGCCAGGATCCCGGTATCGTTCTCCTTGTCCGCGGAGAGGACGGTGGCGACGATCTGGATCTCGTTGTAGAACCCTTTCGGGAAGAGGGGACGGATGGGCCGGTCGATCATCCGGGAGGTGAGGATCTCGAACTCGGAGAGCCTTCCCTCGCGCTTGAAGAAGCCGCCGGGGATCTTTCCGACGGCGGAGGTCTTCTCCACGTAGTCGACGACCAGCGGGAGAAAGTCGATCCCCGGCCGGGGATTCTCCGAGAGGCAGGCGGTGACCAGCACCACCGATTCCCCGTAGCGAACGACCGTCGCGCCGCCGGCCTGGCGGGCCCAACGGCCCGATTCGATGGACATGTTCCGTCCGGACACTTCAATTTCGTACACGTTTCCCACAGTGATGGATTCCCTTCTCATAGCGGTCCCCCGTGGAGACCGCGGATTGTGTTGGCGGAGATTTCTGGAGCGATGCCGGGGCTACTTCCGAAGGCCGAGCGTCTCCAGAAGGGCCTTGTACCTCATCGATTCCACCGACTTCAGGTAATCGAGCAGGCGTCGCCGCTGCCCGACCAGCTTGAGCAGGCCCCGTCGCGTGCTGAAGTCCTTGGAGTGGATCTTGAGGTGGTCCGTGATCATGTTGATCCGCTCCGTAAGGAGCGCGACCTGGACCTCGGGGGACCCGGTGTCCGTGTCGTGAACACGGAACTTTCCGATGATGTCGCTCTTTTTCTCGGTGACCAGACTCATGATCTTTTGCCTTTCTCCTTTCGTTCCGACGAGAATGTTCCGTTTTTATTGAGGAATTAATTTATACCATATCCAATCCCGTATGTAAATCAGATGCCCCGGACGATTTTCCAGAGCCCCGCCGGATCCCGGCCGACGATCGCCAGGGGCTCCCGCAGCGACGTCACCAGCAGGGCGAGATCCCCCTTCGAAGCCGCGGCCCGCTCGACCAGCCACGGGCCCGAAAGCCGTCCGTTGCGCACCTGGGAGATCGCCTCCGCAGGCACCTCCCAGCGCGGGAACCGCCCGAGCGCGTCGACGATCGGGATGAGCAGGGAGGCCACGCCGGCGCCCCGCGCCCGTTCGCGGAGCGCGTCCAGCGTCACCGCCTGATCCGCGGAGAAATCCCCCACCCGGGTGCGCCGCAGCTCCGAGACCGTCAACGGAATCCCGAGACGCTCGCCCAGATCGCGCGGCAGCGAACGGACGTAGAACCCCTTCGACACGGTGAGGAACGCCCGAAACCGGTCCGGCCCGATGGAGAGGAGCCGCGCCTCGCGGACCGTGACACGGCGCGCCGCGAGAGGAACCTCCATCCCCTTCCGGGCGAGCGTGTAGGAGCGCACGCCGCCCACCTTGACCGCGGAGTACGCAGGGGGGACCTGCTCGAACGTCCCCACCAGGGCCGCCAGCGCCTCCGTCACCGCGCTTTCCGTTGCCGTGGCCCCGGGACGCTCCTCCACGGTCTTCCCCGTGGCGTCGCCGGTCTCCGTCGCGACGCCGAACGTGAACTCCGCCTCGTACTCCTTCTCTTCTTCCATGAGGTAGCCGGAGATCTTCGTGGCGGATCCGACGCAAACCGGCAGGACGCCGGTGGCCATCGGGTCGAGCGTGCCGGCGTGGCCGCACTTCCGCTCCTTGAGGATCCGTCCCACGGCCTGGACCGCGTCGAAGGAGGTGATCCCCCGGGGCTTGTCGACGACCAGCACCCCTGTCGTCACGACAGCACGGCCGCAAGCGACTCGTGCACCTTCTTCTTCACGTCCGCGAGGGTCCCCGTGACGGTGCATCCGGCGGCATTGTGGTGCCCTCCCCCCCCGAACCCGGCGGCGACGGCGGAGACGTCTACGCGCCCCTTGGAGCGGAAGCTCACGCGGAAGACGCCCTCCTCCTCTTCGCGAAGGGAGACGGCGACTTCGACGCCGACGATGGAGCGGGGGTAGTTGATGAACCCCTCGAGGGCGTCCTTCCCGGCGGCGAACTCCCGCAGGTCTTCGCGCATCGTGGTGACGCAGGCCACCTTGCCGCCCGCCGAGACCTCGAGGGAACCGAGCACCCGGCCGAGCAGCCGAAGACGGCCGGCGCTCTGCGTCTCGTACACCTGCTCCGCCA
>Ga0326597_10006238_pt1 | contig 16387 bp, 18 predicted proteins | sample RVTome_12_FD_203789 | JGI IMG/M metagenome (GOLD analysis project Ga0326597, IMG submission 203789) | Soil microbial communities from uranium-contaminated site in the Upper Colorado River Basin, Wyoming, United States - RVT100D185 | ecosystem: Environmental > Terrestrial > Soil > Contaminated >...
TGCGGACATCCTTGGCGAGTCTCCAGCGTTGCAGGACGCCCTCCGGCTCGCGCGGGCCGTGGCTCGGGGCCGGGGCCTGAAGCCCGTGCTGATCCTGGGCGAAAGCGGCACCGGCAAAGAGGTGATCGCCCACGCCATCCACTGCGAGAGCGAGCGCGCCGACAAGCCCTTCGTAGCCGTCAACTGCGGCGCCCTGCCGAAGGAGCTCGTGGAGAGCGAGCTGTTCGGCTACGCCTCGGGAGCATTCACGGGGGCTCGACGGGAAGGCCAGGCGGGCAAGTTCGAAGCGGCGCAGGGCGGGACGGTTTTTCTCGACGAAGTCGATTCCATGCCCATGGAGGTGCAGGCGAAGCTCCTGCGCGTCATCGAGACGAGTGAGGTGGTGCGCCTGGGCAGCACCAGGAGCATCGGCCTCGATGTCGCCATCATGGCTGCTTCTGGACCGGATGCACGGCGAAGGGTAGAGGAAGGGATGTTCCGCCTTGACCTGTTTCACAGGCTGAGTGTGGTCGAGATCGTCATGCCTCCGCTTCGAGAGCGTCGGGGCGACATTGCGCTCCTGACGACCGTGTTCCTGGATCGGGAGTGCGCCGAGGTTCGGCGGGAGCCTCTTGCCCTCTCCCGCGAGGCAGCGGACCTTCTCGCGGCCTTCGACTGGCCCGGGAACATCCGAGAGCTGCAGAACCTGTGCGCCCGGTGGGCCATCACGGTGCCCGGCCGTGAGATTCGTCCCGAAGACCTCCCCGCGCATATCCGTGGCGGCGCGGGGCCAGGGGCGGCGGATGGCGCGCTCCGGGAGAGCCTCCGAGGGAGAGAGGACTCGATCATCCGCCAAACCCTTCTCGAGACGGGTGGTCACGTAGCCGAGGCGGCCCAGCGGCTCGCCATAAACAAGACGACCATCTATCGCCGGATGAAACGCTGGCGCTCCCGACGTGGAAGTTGCAGCGTGCAGTAAAGGAAGTTGCAGCGTGCAATAAATGTGGCGGATTGCCCTTTTCCCAGGCAAGCGAAGAGAGGACTGGGCCAGGGGCCAGCGACACCCCGAGTCAGAGGGTGTCATCTTCGGAACTGCTTGATCATGAAGCCAATGAGCCCTTATGGGTCTCGACGTCGAAGCAGCTCGCGCGCGTGCCCGAAGGGGGGGGGTCGGAGCAGCATGCCGGCGGCAAGGATGTTGCCGTCCGGATACGAGCATGGTGGCTGTTTGACCGCGCAGGCGGAGGTCAGTTACTCCCTTCGCAGCGAAGGAGCGATCTCCGGGCCGATCGATGCTCAGGCCCCGTGGTGCCCGACGCCCATCTCCGTGTCTTCCGTTCATCACCGCACCGTATGAGGAGGTATCGATGAAACCCCGTAATTGGATCGTTCTGATAGCGGCGCTCTCCCTTCCGGGGGGGGCGTTCGCGAACGATGAACTGCTCAACTTGCAGAAAGACGACAAGCAGTGGGTCATGGCGGGGAAGAACTACTCCGCCAACCGCTACAGCACCTTGAACCAGGTCACCACCGCCAATGTGAAGCAGTTGAAGGAGGCGTGGTCGTTCTCCCTCGGGGCCCTGCGAGGCCACGAAGGGTCGCCGCTCGTGGTCGGGAGCACCATGTACGCCCATTCGTCCTTCAGCGACAGCGAGTCGAGTCCGGGTCCCCACATCTACGCCCTGGACCTCGCCAAGGAGGGGGCGCCGATCAAGTGGCACTACAACCCGAAGACGGACAAGCGGGCGGTTCCGGTCGCGTGTTGTGATGTCGTTCAGCGCGGGCTCAACTTTGTCGCGGGCAAGATCCTGTTCGCCACGCTGGACGGGCAGGTGATTGCGCTGGACGCCGGCACGGGAAAGGAACTCTGGAAGGTCAAGCACGCCAATCCGCAGAACGGCGAGACGATGACGATGGCCGGACTGATCATCAAGAACAACTACATCGTGGGCGTCTCGGGCGGTGAGTTCGGGATCCGGGGCTGGGTGGCCGCCCTCAACGTCAACGACGGGAAACAGGCCTGGAAGGCCTACAGCATGGGGCCGGACGAGGACGTGAAGCTCGCCGCGGACTTCAACTCCGCCAACCCCCATTACGGCCAGAAGGGAATGGGGACGAGCACGTGGCCCGGCGAACAATGGAAGATCGGCGGAGGCAGCACCTGGGGTTGGTACTCCTACGATCCCGAGCTGAACCTTTTCTACTATTCGACCGGGAACCCCGGCACCTGGAACCCGACACCCCGCAAGGGCGACAACAAGTGGTCGATGACGATCTTCGCCCGCAACCCCGATACGGGCGAGGCGAAGTGGGCCTACCAGATGACGCCCTGGGACGCCTGGGACTATGACGGCATCAACGAGCACCAGCTCGCCGACCTCACCATCGGCGGAAAGAAGGTCAAGGCCCTCGTCCACTTCGACCGCAACGGCTTCGGCTACACGCTGGACCGCACCAACGGGACCCTGCTCGTGGCCGAGCCCTTCGTCTACGTGAACTGGGCGAAGTCCATCGACCTGAAGACCGGCCGACCCGTGGAAGACCCCGCGAAGCGCACCAAGCAGGGCGAGGACACCAAGGACATCTGCCCCTGCGCCATGGGCGGGAAGGACCAGCAGCCCTCCGCGTACTCGCCGAAGACGGGCCTGTTCTACGTGCCCACCAACAACATGTGCATGAACTACGAAGGGGTCGAGGTCAAGTACCAGTCCGGAGCTCCCTACGTGGGCGCGAACGTCCTGATGTTCCCCGGCAGGGCCAACATGGCCGGAGCGCCATCGGACGGTCACGTCGGAGATTTCATCGCGTGGGACGCGACAACCGGGAAGAGGGTCTGGACCATCAAGGAGGCGCAGCCGGTGTGGAGTGGCGCTCTGGCCACCGCCGGGGGCGTCGTTTTCTACGCCACGCTGGACGGATGGTTCAAGGCAGTAGACGACAAGACCGGCACCCTGCTCTGGAAGCACAAGCTGGCTGCCGGTTCGATCGGCAACCCGATGACGTACGTCGGGCCCGATGGCAAGCAGTACGTGGCCATCTACTCGGGTCCCGGTGGCTGGTACGCCGCGCCGGTGGCGATGAACCTGTCCAGGGACGACCCCTATGCCGCGCTGGGCGCGGTGGGCGTCGCCTTTGGGGCCAACCTGGACAAGGCGACGAGCGTCGGCGGCACCCTTCACGTGTTCTCCATCCAGTAAAGTCGCCGATCGAACGCGCAGGCCCTGACGGAGGTCCATGACGATCCGGAAAGCGGCGGGCACAAGGCGTTGGCTGCCATCCTCGAGCACGCTGCTCCTGGTGTGCGGCCTCGCTGGCGCCGCGTCCGGAGAACAGGGCGAGCCGATCAGGGTCTGCGCGGATCCCGATAATCTTCCGTACTCGAACCGCGAGCTTCAGGGTTTCGAGAACAAGATCGCAGAGGTCATCGCCCAGGAGCTCGGGGCGAGCCTCGACTACTTCTGGTGGCCGGCCCAGATGGGGCTGGTCCGGAACACGCTCGGCAGGGACCGCTGCGACGTCCTGATCTCGATTCCGAAAGGGTTCGACCCGGTCCTCTGGACGAAGCCGTACTACCGCTCCACCTACATGCTGGCATATCGCAGCGATCGGAAGCTCGGGTTGCGCTCGCTGGACGACCCGGCTCTCGAGAGGCTCCGGATCGGCGTGCACGTGAACACCCCCCCTTACGACGCTCTCGCGGATCGGGGGCTGGCCGAGAACATGGTGGGTTACCGGCTCTTCTTCGACCCGCACGATCCCGATCCGTCCCGGCGCCCGGAGAAGGTGCTCCAGGACGTCCTTTCCGGTGCGATCGACGTGGCGGTGGCCTGGGGGCCGATGGTGGGCTACTTCACCCGGCAGCATCCGTCGCCCGCCCTCGAGATGGTTCCCCTCGGCGACGACGCCTCCGAGGCCATGAGCTACGAGTTCTCGATGGGGGTCAAGAAGGGCAACCGAGAGCTGAAGACGCGGCTGGAGAGGGCTCTCGACAGGAGAGAAGCGGACGTCAGGAGAATCTTGGCAGACTACGGCGTCCCCACCCTTCCGCTGAAGCCGCCCGGTGAGTCTGCCGAGGAGAAGCAAGCGCCGCCGGGGAGTCATAAACACGAAAACGACGACAAATAGCCCGAACAAGGGGCGGCAGAGGTTTGGTGCTCAGAAAAGGGAGGAGTATCGGCGCATTTCTGACTCGTGTGGCTTTGGTCTGCCTCCTGCCCATGCGAGCCGGGTATCCGCAAGACCAGTCGAAGCTGCTGAATCCCTTTGCGGGCGATCCCGAGGCGGTCAAGGAAGGACGAAGGCTCTATCAATCCTACGGCTGTCCAGGCTGCCACGGCCTGATGGGCGGGGGCGGCATGGGCAAGCCGATCCTCGACGACACCTGGATCTTCGCGAGCGACGACGAGACCCTGTACAAGCTGATCAAGGGCCGGGTCCCGGGGCAGACCATGCCCACGACTTTTGCGACCACTCCCGACGAACACGTGTGGAAGCTGCTCGCCTATGTCCGCTCGCTCTACAAGGGCGACCCCAGCCTGATCAACTGGGGGCTGACGCCGCCGCCGGATGCCGCCGCCCGCATCGCCGCCCTGGCCCGCCCGGCGTCGGCGTTCACGCCGCCCAAGGGCCTGCATGACATGGAGATCCCCGTCCCTTCCGACAACCCGATCACCGCGGGCAAGATCAAGCTCGGCGAACAGCTCTTCTTCGACAAGCGCCTCTCGAAGGGCAGGAACATGTCCTGCGAGACCTGTCACGTTCCCGAGAAGGGCTGGGCCGACGGTGTGGCGTTCTCGAAGAAGTTCGACGGGAGCCTCAACAAACGTCACACGCCCACGCTCTACGGCGTCGCCTTTTATCCCGAGCTGTACTGGGACGGGCGCGTGCAGGGTCTCGAGGCGTTGGTCCCCGACGTCATGAGATCGCAGATGGGTGCGGACCTGGACGAGGTGGCGAAGGAGATCGAAACGATCCCGTCCTACAAGTCGGCCTTCGAGGCGGAGCTGGGCGGACCGCCCACTCCCGACCGCGTGGCCAAGGCCCTGGCCACCTTCGTACGCACCATCCACGCCGGCGACGCGCCCTTCGACAACCTGCCGCCAGAGGCGGCCGACAATGCTGCGGCCAAGGGTTTCAAGGTGTTTTCGGAGGTAGGCCACTGCACCCTCTGCCACCTGCCTCCCCTCTTCTCGGACACCCTCTTCCACAACATGGGCGTCGGCTCGGACCGCCGGCCGCTCGATCGCGGGCGCGCCCTGGTTCTGGCCGACAACGCCGCCGCCGCGGGCAAGCCCGCTCCGCCCGAGGCGAAGGCCTTGACGGGAGCCTTCAAGACCGCAAGCCTGCGCGGGCTGCTGCTCACCGCCCCGTACTTCCACGATGGCCGGGCGAAGACGGTCGAGGAGGCCGCCGACCTCATGATAAAGGGTGGGATCCCCAACCCCTATCGAGACGAGAAGCTCAAGGCCTGGCCGTTGACGCCTGAGGAGCGGGAACAGCTCGTGGCGTTCCTGCGGAGCCTGACCCCGGAGAGCAAACCGTACTCGCGCCCCGAGGTCCCTTGAGCCCCGCATGAACGGCCAGCCTTCATTTCGCGTTCACCCCCAGATCGTTGGTCAATCGGTCCCCGTTTCAACTCTAGAGGAGAAATAATGAAGCGCTTCAGTTGCGTGTTGGGGGCCCTCGTTCTGCTGCTGACCGCAGAGACGTCTCATGCCCAGCTCGTGATGCAGATGAGCAACGGATGGGCTTTCACGTTTTCGGGAAACGTGAATGCCTTCCTGACGTACGAGAAGGAGAGCGAGAGCGGCACAACGGAGGCTCCGTTCGGGGTGGTCGGGAACTCCGCCGATCAGACCCGCATCCAGACCGGCCTGCTGCCTGCGATCGTGGCGTTCGACGCCAAAGGAAAAGAAGGCAACACCGACCTCGCGGTCCACTTCGGCTTCTTCCCGGAGATCCAGTGCGGTCGGGGCATCCACGACTGCTTCGGAGCCCAGATCGACATGCGCCAGGTCTACCTGACCGCGGGCGGGAGCTGGGGCCAGGTCCTCGCCGGCCGTGAGATTGGCCTCTACGGCCGTCAGAACATCCTGACCGACCAGATCCTCTTTGGCGTCGGCGCGACGGGCGCCGGCGGAGGCGCGCTCGGCGGCGGAGGCGGCACGACCCTCGGCCGCATCGGCTTTGGTTACATCTATCCGCAGTTCAAGGCCCAGTTCACCTACTCGACCCCGGGGGGCAAACCCGGGCAGTTCTCGATCGGGCTGTTCGAGTCGGACGCAGGCGCCCTTCTCGGTGCCGAGGGCCCGTACACCAAGACCAACATCCCCCGTGTCGAGGCCGAGTTCGTCTACACCAAGAAGGAGTTCAAGGGTTGGCTCGGCGGCACCGCTCAGAATACGAAGAATCCCGCCACCAGCAGCAGCGCCACGGCTACGGGCATCAGCGGTGGCTTGCGCTGGGACAACAAGAAGGTCTCGTTGACGGGCTCGGGGTACTTCGGCAAGGGGCTGGGGACGACACTGATGTTCCTGGGAGCCTCCTGCACCGATGGGACCTGCGGCTCCAACGGCTCCGACGACCTGCGCAGCTCCTACGGCTACATCGGCCAGCTCACCTATACCAACGGCAAGGCCACGCTCGCGGGCAGCTACGGGGCGAGCATTCTAAAGGACTCGAACACGGAGACGGTCGCGTTCAAGACGGAGAATGCCCTCGCATCCGGCGGCGTCTACTACCAGGCGACCAAGTCGTTGAAGGTGGTCTTCGAGCTCAACTACGCGACCACGAAGGACAAGGAGTCGGGCGCCAAGAAGAACAGTTCCTTCGCGCCGGCGGTTGGCATGATGCTGTTCTTCTGAAAGGCGTCCTCGCTCCGCGTGAAGCATCATTCAGCGGACTCGCCGGGGATGAACCCCGGCGAGCCGCAGAGGAAACGCTCCGCTTCGGAAAACGCGAAAGGCGTCCTCGCTCGAAGTTGCCGGTCTTGGCATGTGCCGCGGGCTGGTCCAGGACTGAGCGCTGCCGTGCTGTTGTCTGTCGGCTGCGGCGGCACGCTCTACCTGGCGGCGAACGGACGGTCTCCCCGTCCGCCGGTCGAGGTCTTCGACTGCGTGAAGAGCCAGATCGTTTTCCTCGGCTACACCCAGACCTCCATCGACCTCGAGAGCCACAGGATCACCGCTCGGAAGTACGACCGCGAGGCTCGCTTCGCCGACAGCCGGTTCCAACGCATGATCGAGCGTCTCACGGTCGAGATCGGAAGCTCCGCCGAAGGTGGTGCGCACCTGAGGATCGGCGCGCACACCTTTGCGGAGCTGGCGACCCAGCGCGGCCCCACGGAGATCGAGCAGGACGCATCCCCGGCGGTGAGAGCGGCCGGACAGAAGCTCCTGGAGGCGTGCGGGAGCTGACGGGTCACAAGTAGCGGAGGAGCTTCACCTTCCGTAACGACCATAGGGTTCCCAGGACACCAACGCCAACGATACCCGCCACGATGAACAGGAATGGAAAGCCACCGGCCATCCCGACGGTCAGCACGGTGACGATGATAAACAGCCGGATGATGACCGTCCCCAGGACCATCTCCTCGATCTTCTTCTGCCAGATGCGGAACGTAATCAGCGTGAGACAGAGCAGGAACATGCCCGTCAACCTCACGAACGGAGCTTGGTCCACCATGGACGGGTCGAACCCGATCAGCGGGAGCACCGGCTTGGGGAAGAAAAGGAAAGGGATGCCAAGCAGTGCCGTATACGACGCGATGTACAGTTGCCAGTAGAAGGCCTGTTTCGGCATCGCCAACTCTCCTTCAATCCGCGAAATCCTCGTCGCCCTGGCAGCACTCGTGTTGCCTAGGTAGCGGCGAACTCTCTGATCAGTTCCTCGACCTCCTGGGGGCGGTCCAGGGAAAGAAAGTGGCTACCACCCGGCACGGTGTGCATCTTCGCGCCCGGAATGTCGTGGAGGGTCGTCTCGCGCTCTTTGGGCTTTGACCAATCGCGTTCCCCATAAACCAGCAACACGGGTGTCCTCACATCAGGGTAGCGGGAGTGGGCTTCATCCCACTTGTGGGCGTTGCGCAGCAAGCTCAAGAACGCCCTGTAATGACCGGGTCGGGTTCCCACGAGATACAGCTCCTCCAGCAACGGCGCCGGTATGGCACCGGGCTCCACAACTCCGCCTTCGAAGATCGGCCTTTCCACCATTCGATTGCGGAAACGCATGACTGTCTCGCCCAGGACCGGGATCATGCCAAGGCCAAAGATCAGGTTGGCCACAGCGGAGCTGCGCCGCAGGCCGCCCCCTCCCCCGTAGTCATACGCGTTGATGGCGACGACCTTCTTCACCCGCGGGTCGTGCTGGGCGGCCATGAGCAGCGCGATGGTCCCGCCGATGGAGATCCCTGCCAGAGTGGCGTCTGTGATCTCCATCTCATCGAGGAAACCCACGGCCGCCTCGACGAAGAGCTTTGGCTCATAGTCCACCTTCGGGATGTCCGAGTAGCCATGGCCGGGAAAGTCCAGGGCGTAAACCGTGAAGCGCTGGGCAAGCGTCGGGATCACCTTCTGAAAGATGTCGAGCTGGGTGCGCAGCGTATGCAGCAACACGAGGTTCGGCCCCCGCCCGGCCTTGATGTAACGCAGACGATGACCCTTGACGGCGGCCCACTGAATGGGTATCTCGCGGGCCCATGCGAGCTCTCCTGGGATGGGCGGGGCGGGCCGCAACGCGTCGACGATCAGGGAGACGAGGACTGGTCCGAACAGCAGGACCACGACGAGCATGACGAGAGCCATTTGAGGGTATGTACCCCTTTTCCCACGCCGACGCAAGGGCTCGGGTGGCTCAGTCTTCGGTGCGCGCGGCGTTGGAGGCGGCACGGAGGCCCTTCAGCAGGCCCCGCAGAACCGAGCCCGTGAGCGCCGAGGTCAGCTCCCTTTGGGCCTGCTCCCAAAAAGGATACGCCGTACGCAGCGACCACCTGCCTTCACGGGTGAGGCGTACGAGCCGCTTGCGGCGGTCGGCACCCACTGTAACTGTGACCCAGCGCTTTCGCTCCAGGGGCTTCAGGTTGCGCGCCAAGGCGCTGCGCTCCATGCCGAGAAGTTCCGCCAGCTGGGTGATCGAGAGCGCGCCGCGCAGGCCCACGGGGACCATGAGGTTGAACTGGCCAGCCCGAAGGCCCGCCGGTTTCAACGCCTGCTCATAGTAACGATTCACCAGCCGCGAGGTGCGCCTCAGGTTGTAGTTGAGGCAGGTGGCCGCCTCGCTCAGGCGCACCTTCGAAGAATCGCGCATCGTTCGAACCTACAGTGAAACCCTTCGCGGGCAGATAGCCAGCCCTCCGTTATCCCTTGAAGCTGAAGTTCAGCCTGGCAGCCTGCCCATCCTTGACGGTGACCTTCCCCGTGAGCGCCTTGAGCTTCTCGTGGACCGCCTCGATCTCGTACTCGCCGGCGGGGAGCCCCTTGATGGTGAATGTGCCGTCGGGGCCGGTCACGGCGTGAAAGGGGTGCGGGAGCACGGCGATGGAGGCCCGCATCCAGGGGTGGATGTCGCACCTCACGGGGAAGAGGACCTCCGGCTTCTCGAAGGTCCGGGTGGCTTCCATGCCTTTGCGGGGCTGGGCGATGTTGAAAGCGGCGTTGACGGTCGACCAGGTGTGAACGTTGTGGAACGTATTGTCGCTGTTGCGGATCTTGAGGGGCTGTCCCACTTGCACGACCACCACCGGCGGGACGTACGCGCACCCCTGCTGGTCGATTACGGCCGGCTCGGCGGGCGCAGGGTGGGTCGCGCTGAGGCCGCTCTTCACGTAGACCAGCACGTTGGCCAGCCCGCCCCCCTGTTCCTCGACGGCTCGCCTCTCGATGCCGTGGGGGTGGAGCGCCCGGCAAACGGCGTCGGTGGCCACCGGGACCTTCTCCGGGGCGGGCACGGCCCCTTCGAAGGAGACCTTGCCCGACACGGACGCCGTTTTCGTGTCCGCGGCCTCTGCGGCGGCGAGGCCCCGTGCCGTGGCCGACAGGAACGCGCCCAGGCTCAGGACGACGGCGAGGCATCGCATCTTCATGGCATGATCTTTCCAGGATCAGGATAGCAGCACCTGCCATTGAAGCTTGTGACCATGCGTTTGCGAGACCTCTTCTGTCTGGCCATGGCTCTGGGAGCCGTCCCGGTTCACGCCGACCGGGGCCTCGACCTCCAGCTTTTCGACGCCGCTCGAGAAGGGAACGCGGGCAGGGTGGCCGCGCTCCTGCAAGAAGGCGCCGCCGTCAACGCGCGGAACCGCCTGGGCAACACCGCCCTCAACCTGGCGGCCCAGGGCGGTCACGCGGAGACGGTCAGGCTGCTGCTCGCGCGGGGGGCGGATCCCAACAGGCCCAACCTCCGGAAGATCACTCCCCTCATGGGCGCCGCTTTCAGCGGCGCGGCCGAGGTGGTGCGCCTGCTGCTGGAGGCGGGGGCCACGGTGAACGGGGAGGACAACACCCAGAAGACTGCCATGGTCTATGCGGCCGGCAACGGGCACGTCGAGATCGTGGCCCTCCTGCTGGACCAGGGAGTGGCGGTGAACCGGCGGTACCACAATGACCTCACGGCCCTCATGTGGGCGGGCGGATACGGGCGTGTGGACACCCTCCGCCTGCTGCTGGACAAGGGAGCCGACCCTCAACTCCGCGACAACCGGGGCAAGACGGCCTTCCAGATGGCCTCCGAGGGGGGGCACCAGGACGCGGCGAAGTTCCTGCAGGAACGAGCGGCCGCGGCGGACCGGAACCGGCGGCAGGATCAGTAGAGCCCCGCGAGGTACTGAACGATGTCCTCGATGTCCTCGTCGCTCAGCGTGGCCGACAGGCTCGTCATGGTGGCCGCGTCGTTGGTGCGCGCCCGGCTCTTGAAGTCCAGCATCTGCTTCGTCAGGTACTGCGGATGCTGTCCGGCCACGCGCGGAGACTCGTTCTGACCCTGGTACTGCCCCTGGTGGCAACTGGCGCAGAGCGTGACGTCGGCCCGGTATTTGCCGCGAGCGGCCCTTTCGGCGTCCGGCTTGAAGCGTATGGAGATCGGCGTCTGCTCGGCGAAGTGGACGGCCAGGGCCAGCATGTCCTCCTTGCTGATGTTGGCGGTCACCGGGGTCATGTCGGGATCCAGCCGCCGGCCCTCGTTGTAGTCCTTGAGCTGCAGGTAAGCGTACTTGACGGTCTGGCCGGCCAGAATTGGGTATCGGGGATCGGTGGAGTTGCCGTTGGGGCCGTGACAGGGAGCACAGGCCTGCGCCATCTGCTCGCCCCGCGTCGCATCCTGGGCCAGCACACCCGGGGCCAGCAGCATCAGACCCAGCACCACGGCTCGCGGGGGCCTGCGCCCCATTCGATCCCTCCTCGCCGCCAGCCTGCGTGAAACGGCCGAGGGCGGCAGCAGACGAAGAACGGCCGCCCTCGCGGGCGGCCGTTCATGCTGCAGGAGGCTGATCACTCGGGAAGGCTGAAGACGAACACGCTGTTGCCGCGCTTGTAGTCGAGCTGGACGTTTCCTCCCGCGGCCACGGCGATGTACTGCGTCCCGTTCACGGCGTAGGAGACGGGGGGGGCGTTGACGCCGGCGCCGCACTGGAACTGCCACAGGACCTCTCCGGTCGCGGAGTTGTAGGCCTTGAAGAGCCCGTTGCCCTCGCCGGCAAAGACGAGCCCGCCGGCCGTGGCCAAGGCGCCCCCGATCATGGGCTGCTGGGTCTTGGCCGCCCAGACCAGCTTGCCGGTGTTGTAATCGACGGCCGCGACGTTGCCCCACTGCTCCTCCCCCGGAATGACCTTGAAGGCGCCGCCCAGCCAGAGCTTCCCGCCCGGGTAGGGCGCGCTCTCCACGTGGTAGGTCATGGGCTGGTGCAGGTTCACGGCGAAGGCCAGGCCCCGGCCGGGATCCACGGCCATGGGCGACCACTCCACGCCGCCGTTGGCGCCGGGAAGCATGCGGGCTCCTTCCTTGGTGGGGAGCACCCACATGTTCTCCTGCGGCACCATCGCCTCGGAGAAGCGGATGAGCCCGCAGGTCTTGCGGTCATGCACGTAGACGTGGCCGGTCTTGCCGCCGTGGATCACACCCGGCACGGTCTTCCCCAGCTTGTCCTTCACGTCCACGAGGATCGGCGGGCTCACCGCGTCCAGGTCCCAGACGTCGTGGGCGATGTATTGGAAATGGCACGCGTACTTGCCGGTTTCCAGGTCCACCGACACCAGGGAGTTGGTGTAAAGGTTGTCGCCCGGCCGGACCGAGCCGTCCAGGTCCGGGGATGGGTTGCCGACGACGAAGTAGATCCGGCCTGCGGCACGGTCCACCGCCGGGTTCTGCCAGACGCCGCCGCCCAGGGTCTTGTAGGGATCGCCCAACTTCGCCAGGGCGGCCTTCTCCGCCGCGATGTCGCGCAGCATGTTTCGACCCGTGGCGTCGAGCGTGGCCCAGACCCCAACCGAGGTCTCTGGGATGGTGTGGAAGGTCCAAAGGAGTTTCCCGTTCTCGGCGTCGAAGGCTTTGACGAAGCCGCGGATACCGTATTCACCGCCGTTGGTGCCGATCAGAACCTTGTTGCCCACCACCGTGGGGGCCATGGTCTCGCTGTAGCCCAGCTCGGGGTCGGCGATCTGTGTCTCCCAGACGAGCTTGCCCGTCTTGGCGTCCAGGGCCACGAGCTTGGCGTCCAGCGTGCCCAGGAAGACGCGGTTTCCGGCCACGGCCACCCCGCGGTTGTTGGGTCCGCAGCAGTAGGTGGTGATGGGGCCCAGCTTGGGCTTGAAGTGCCAGAGCTCCTCGCCGGTCACGGCGTTGACGGCGTAGACGTGACTGAACGACGTGGTCAGGTACATGGTGCCGTTGACCACGATCGGCGACGTCTCCATGGACTCCACCACCTCGGTCTGGAAGACGAAGGCCGGTCGGAGCTTGCGTACGTTGGTGCTGTTGATCTGGGTGGCCGGATAGTACCGCGTCTGCTCGTAGCTGCCGTTGGTGTGGAGCCAGTTGCCGGCATCGCTCCCCGCGCGGTCCAGCATGAGCTGAGTGGCGGTCGTCATATCGCCCCAGAGCGTGGCCTGTTTAACCTCCTGGCCAGCGGCCGGGTTGTACGCGAGCGACATCCCGAGCCCCAGCGCCGCCAGAGTGACGAACCTGCCCTTACCATGGATTCCGACTCTCTTCATGTTGACCTCCTCTTCCGTTTGGATGACGTTCACCAACGGGCGTCGCTCCCTCCTGGAGGGAGCACTGCGAATACGAGGGCGGGTGGCTTGTGGAGCACCATACACCCAACAGACTCGAGACGCTCGCCTCAGAAGTCCGGCAACCTGTTAAGATTTCCCGCGATGCCGCTGGATGCCGCCGTGCCTCCTCCCGCCGGGCAGACGGAGCTTTTCGGCCTGAGCGGTCTCAGCGCAAAGCCGCCGGAACGGGTCCTCATCCGGGTGCGCTCGAGCGACCGCACACTGTCGGGATGGCGGCTCGAGGTCGCCTCCGATCAGGGCGCGGGCGCCATCGTCCTTGTGGACACCGAAGCGAGGTACTACCGGGGAGAGCAGATCCTGCTCGGCTGGGAGCAGGAGAGACTGGCATCTCTTTACCAAGCGCTCCTCCCGCGCCCGGACCAAGACCCCTTCGAGACGCTTCAGCTCGGCTGACCTACCGGAGGAATAGACGCCCTCCATGCCTGTCTCGTGGGCGGCCAGGCGGACGTCGAGGTAGTCGGCGAAAAACCGAATCGCGCTCTCGCTCACGAGGCGAGGTTCGCCACGTCCGCACTGATGGTATGATGTAGCCATAATGATGTCACGAACGCAGATCAGCCTGGACCCTGAGCTGCAGCAGAAGGCCCGCCAGCGCGCCGCTCGCCTCGGAGTCTCATTCGCCGAGTACGTGCGGCGCGTGGTGGAGCGCGATCTGGGCCGGGCTCGTCCCAAACGCGGTCCCTCGGCCGTCTTCAACCTGGGGTCTTCGGGCGGCGCAGACGTGGCGCGCGAGAAGGACGAGATGGTTGGGGAGGCGGTCGCGGCCAAGCGCGTCAGTCATCGCCGGCGTCGGTGAGCCTGTTCGTCGATACCTCGGCTTGGTACGCCGGGGCCGATCGAAGCGACCGCAGCCACACGCGCGCGAAGGGCGTCCTCGCGGTGGAGGAGACGCTCGTCACCACGGACCATGTGCTGATCGAGACATGGCTGCTGCTTCGACATCGGCTCGGACGCTCGGCGGCCGAACGATTCTGGGACGGCCTCCGGAACGGCGTGGCCGAGATCGAAGCCGTGACCGCCGCCGACCTGGCCTTGGCATGGGCCGCCGGAGAGGCCTTTCCGGATCAGGACTTCTCGATCGTGGATCGGACCAGCTTCGCGGTCATGCAGCGCCTCGGTCTGCGAAGGGTCGCCAGCTTCGACGACGACTTCGCCGTATTCCGCTTCGGTCGCTTCAAACGCCACGCGTTCGAGGTCGTCCGTTGAGCAATCCGTTCGAGACACTTCAGCTCGGCTGACCACCAGCGGCAACGGCCGTCGCCATGCGCCTCGGCTATTCCGGGCTGTCCGCCTTCTGGCGCGCCTTCCGTCGCTCGACCGGCGCGTCCCTCGCGACTACCGCACCGGCGCGCTCACGCCTGAGCGTCAGGCGTTCACGGCCTCGAGCGATTCCGGCAGGACCTGGCCGCCGTCGACGATGATCGCCTGGCCGGTGATGTAGGCGGCTTCCTTCGACGCCAGAAAAAGCGCCGCGTAGCCGATGTCCTCGACGCCGCCGAGCCGCTTCAGCGGGATCGAGGCGGTCATGGTCTCGAGATAGTCTTCGCCGAGACTCTGCAGGCCCTCGGTAATGATGTTGCCGGGCAGCACCGCGTTGACGGTGATGCGGTATTTGGCGAGCTCGATGCAGCGGTAGGGAGGAAGCCAAGCTGGCCCGCCTTCGACGCGCCGTAATGGGTCCAGCCGGGATAGCCGGTGACCGGTCCGGTGATCGACGAGGTGATGACGATGCGGCCCTGGCTGCTCTCCTTGAGGTGCGGGATGCACGCCTTCCCCGAAATGAAGGAGCCCTTGAGGTTGGTGTCGACCACCTCGTCCCACTGATCCGGCGTCATCGCCTCGAGCTTCGCCTGCGGGAAGATGCCGGCATTGGCGCAGAGGATATCGAGCCCGCCATGACGTTCCTTGGCGGCGGCGGCCACCGCCTCCATCGCCGCGAGGTCGCGAACATCGGCGGCGAAGGCCGACGCCCGGCCGCCGGCGTCGCGGATTTCCTTCGCCGTGGCCTCGGCCGCGTCGAGATGGCGGGCAACCACCAGGACCCTCGCACCATGCCGGGCGAAGACCCGCGCGATGCCTTTGCCAATGCCTTTGCTGGCGCCGGTGACGAGCGCCGATTTTCCGTCGAGCGAGGTCAGCATCTCTCCCCTCCCTTCCCAGCCATCCACCGCCTGTCGCCGCCGGGCCAGCGCCAGCGTGATCAGGTAGCCGCCGGTCCGAATGACGATCGCACCAACGGTCGAGATCGGCCGAGGACCGGCACGCCGGGCGTATAGCCGGCGACCATCGTGGCATAGAGATATTCCGGCACGGTCGTGTCAGCGCCGGTCGTGAACAGCGACAGCGGGATGCCCCAGGATAAGGGGACGTGGGCGGCCAGGCGGACGTCGAGGTTGTCGGCGAAACCGAAGAGGTCGGCGGGACGGAGGCCCTCGGCCAGCCGGCGGCGCAGGAGGGCAGTGATCTCGCGGATCTGAGCGTACTCCAGGCGCAGCTCGCGCCGGGGATCGCGGCCGGCAAGGGCAGCAGCTCACCTACCGCGTGCGGCGCGTGAGGAGAGCCGTTCCAACTCCGCGACGACGCGCTCCAGCTCCGCCAGCGCCGGCGTACCGCCGGCCGCGCGAAAAGCCTCGACCAGGGAGCGGTAGTACCAGAGCGTGCCGTCCCGCCCGCCGGTGAAGCGATCCCAGAGCGCCTCGCCTGACACTCGGTAGTCGGCGAGGATGGACCGGGCGTTATGAAGCTTGTCCGCGGCCGACACCAGCCGGACCGACGACGACGCCCGTGCGATATGGGCGAGGTAGGCTTCCTTGCGCTGCCGCCAGGGAGGCTTCGGGACGGTCTCGCTGTCGGTGCAACCGTCCACGATCCCGGCCACGGCCGGTCCGAAGCGTCGGGCGATCGCCTCCAGCGTGGGTCGCCCGCCCTGGTCCTCCACCGCGTCATGGAGGAGAGCGGCGATGGCCTCGTCCTCGCTGCCGCCATGCTCGAGTACGAGCGCGCTCACGCTCAGGAGGTGCGATACGTACGGGATGGTCGTTTCCTTGCGGACCTGGTCGGCATGGAGCCGGGCCGCAAAAACGAGCGCGTCTTCGAATCGCCCGGACAGTGCCATTCGATCAGCT
>Ga0326597_10006239_pt1 | contig 16383 bp, 9 predicted proteins | sample RVTome_12_FD_203789 | JGI IMG/M metagenome (GOLD analysis project Ga0326597, IMG submission 203789) | Soil microbial communities from uranium-contaminated site in the Upper Colorado River Basin, Wyoming, United States - RVT100D185 | ecosystem: Environmental > Terrestrial > Soil > Contaminated >...
CAGGGCCAGGCCGGCTGCCGCGATCAGTTGCAGGGGACGTCGCATTCGTTGGTCCTTTCGGAAGCGAGATTCACTTGGTGATTTCGATCTTCGACCAATCCGGTTCGATGAAGACGAAGTGGGTCCGATGCCCGCGCCGCAGGAAGAGTCGGATGATATCCGGCTGCTGCTCAAGGATTTCTCCGAAGACCCGCTGAAATTGAGGAATGGTCTTGACCGTGGAATCGTTGACCGAGATCAGCAGGTCATTGAGTTCCAGGCCCGCCACGTGCGCCCAGCCGCCGCGCGTCGCCTGGGTCACCAACAGGCCGTCCAGGTCCTTCGGCAGCTTGAGATTGACCCGGTCCATGAAGGTCGTCTCGCGCACGCTGAACTCGAACTCGTCCTGTTCGAGAGCCCTCACGTCCAGGGCCGAGACCGGCGACTCCTCCAGGGCCAACCTCAGCGTGAGCGGCTTTCCATCGCGCAGCACCCCGAATTCGATCTCGTCGCCGATGCTCAGTTCCTCGATGGAGCGCTTCAGATCCTCGGCGTCCTGAGGGCGCGAGGCTTCCAGGGTCTCGCCGTTCAGGCTGACCAGCACGTCGCCGACCTTCAATCCGCCGCGCTCGCCCTCGGTCCAGGGCAGGACCTGGGTCACGCGAAAACCGGTGTGCCCTTCCAGTCCGAGCGCCTTGGCGGTCTTCTCGGTCAGCACCTGGGTCATGATGCCGAGCCAGGGGTCCGGCAGCTCCTTGTTCTTGTGCGGTGACACCTTCTTGGCCACTTCCACCAGCGTCACCAGGGTTTCCTGGCCGGCCCGGAAGACCACGGAATACTGCCCCTTCTCGCCGGCCTTGCGCAGCGCCTTCCGAAAGGTCTCGAGGTCGTTCACCTGATGTCCGTCGACTGAGAGGACCACCGCCCCCACGGAGATGGTCGGCCGGGCCTCCTCGAACGGGAAGCCGGGGCGGATCCCGGTGATCAGCACGCCGTCGTCATTCGGATACTGCCGGGCGATCGACATCGGCCGGGTGACTTCCCGCACGGTGAGTCCCTCGGAGCGCAGTTCCACTTCCTCGCCCCGGTACTTCTCCAGCCGCCCGACCCGGATTTCCGCGGTCCCGGGCCGTCCCTCCCGCGTGAAGTGCACCGTGACGACGGTGCCTACCGGAGTTTCCACGATGCGCCGGTAGAGAATCGGCACTTCGTCGAAGAACCGGACATGCACCGGCTCGTCGTCGAGAGCGAGCAGGACGTCGCCGGCCGCCAACCCGCCGGCTTCGGCCGGGGAGCCGGGGATCACGTAGGACACGAGCGCCCCCTTCTTCAGCCCGGCCTTGCCGACCGGCAGCACGGAGAACCCCATCCAACCGCGGCGGATCTCGCCGAAGGTCAGCGCCTGGTTCAGCACCTGCTTGATCGTGTGCGAGGGAATCGCGAAGCCCACGCCGCCGCCGCCGCGCGTGTTGATGCCGACCACGTCCCCGTTCAGACTCACCAGCGGACCGCCGGAATTGCCGGGCAGGATCAGCGCGTCGTGCTGGATCCACCGGTTGAACATGCCGGTGGTCTCGCCGTCCAGGTTGAACTCCTGGATCTCGGTCCCGGTGAAGTCGGTGAAGACCCGCCTGGTGTTCGACACGATGCCGAGCGTCACCGAGGAGCTGAGCGTGAGCGGGTTCCCCACCGCCAGCACGTGATCGCCGATGCGAAGCTGGTCGGAGTCTCCGATGGTGGCGAACGGAATCGGGACGGTCGGATCTTCGCGCCGCTTCAGATCGAGCGTCAGAACGCACAGGTCGGACAGAGCGTCACCGACGAGGCGCGTCGCGGCGATGGTCTCGCCGGTCGGCAGGGTGCATTTGATGCGCACCGCGGTCCCGGCCACGTGGTAGTTGGTCAGCACGTGGCCGGCGGGGCTGACGATGACGCCGCTGCCCGCCGAGGGGTAGTGCTCGGTCCGTCCCCGGCTGTAGTCTTCGCCGATGACCGAGATGTTGACCAGGGCCGGATAGACCTTCTCGCGGGCGAAGTCGATCGCCGACCGCAAGTTCGACGCGGGCGATTGACCGGGCGTCGGGCCGGCCAGAAGCGCCAGCGTCAAGGCGGCGACTAATGGACTGGAAAGCACGAATCTCGAACGGGTCACGAAGTTCTCCTCGACTCCTGCATTCTGCTGAGTGCCGGAAAAGAGTAGGAGTTGGCCTTTGCTTCAGTCTCCATTTTTAGCCGGTTCTCTCGAGATCGCCGAGGGCCCGGAAGGCAAAATGTCCTCCCGCTGAATCGCGCGGCCGGCGGCCCGCAGGTCCGTCCGTCAAGAGGAACTCGCACGATGGAATACCGTTATCTTGGATCTTCGGGGCTCAAAGTCTCGGCTCTCTCCTTCGGGTCCTGGCTGACTTTCGGCTCGCAGGTCGATGAAGACCTGGCCCTCGAATGCATGCGGGCCGCGCACGACGGCGGCGTGAATTTCTTCGACACCGCCGAGGTGTACGGCGACGGCCAGGCCGAGGAGATCATGGGCGAAGCCTTGAAACGCGCCGGCTGGCCGCGCGGCAGCCTGGTGATTTCCACCAAGGTCTTCTGGGGCGGAACCGGACCGAACGACCGCGGGCTTTCGAGGAAACACATCATCGAGGGGACCAGGGCTTCGCTCGAGCGGCTGCAGTTGAATTACGTCGACCTGCTCTACTGCCACCGGCCCGATCCGCACACGCCGATCGAGGAGACCGTCCGGGCCATGACCCAGATGGTGCGGGACGGCAACGCGTTCTACTGGGGCACGAGCGAGTGGAGCGCCGAGCAGATCATGGCGGCGCACGCCGTGGCGCGGAGGGAGCACCTGATCCCCCCCACCATGGAGCAGCCGCAGTACAACCTGTTCCACCGGGCCCGCGTGGAGAAGGAGTACCTGCGCCTGTACGACGAGGTCGGTCTGGGGACCACGATCTGGTCGCCGCTGGCGTCCGGCCTGCTGACCGGCAAGTATGCGAAGGGCATTCCGGAGGGCACCCGGGTGCTACTGCCAGGATTCGAGTGGCTGAAGGACACGTTCGAGAGCGAGGAGGGCGCGGCGCGCATCCAGAAGACCGAACAACTGCGCCCGATCGCCGCCGAGATCGGCGCTTCGCTCTCCCAGCTGGCGATCGCCTGGTGCCTTCGAAACCCGCACGTCAGCTCGGTGATCCTGGGAGCCTCCCGCCCCGAACAGGTCACCGAGAACCTCGCCTCCCTGGAGTTCGTCGAACGACTCACCCCGAACGTGCTCGACCGCATCGAAGCCGTGGTCGCCTCCCGCCCGGAACCCACCCCCGACTACCGCGCCTGACACTTCGGGTGACACTTCGTACCCGGTATGATTTGCCACGTTGACCGTTCGTACCGGGTGCGAACCGTCAGCGTCACTCCTTCAGCAGCTGCCGCAGGGCCAGGCGGTACTGTTCCAGGGCGCGGTCCTTGTCGCCCTGGCGCTCGTAGACCTGGCCGAGATAGTAGTGCGCGCGGGCCGGGTCGGCGTTGAGTTCCAGGGCCTCGGTCAGGATCGCGCGGGCCTCGTCCAGACGGCCGCCCTTGAACAGCGCGATGCCCTTCAGGGAACGGGCCCGGCGGTGATGCGGGTCTCCCTCGAGGACCGCGTCGATGATCGTCTCGCCCTCTTTCAACCGGTCCTGCTCGAGGCACAGGTCGGCCAGATCGAGACGGATCTGCACGCTCTCCGGGTCGAGTTCGAGCGCGGCCTTCAGTTCCGCCTCGGCGCCGTCCAGGAGCCCCTTGTCGGCCAGCAGGCCGGCCGCCGCGCGGTGTCGCGCAGCGAGGCTCCGGGGTGAGCCCCGGTCGAAGCTGCGGGCGGTCAGCTGCTCCGCCAGTTCGTCCTCGTCCAGCTCGCCCAGGGCGTGGCGCAGATACGTTTCAAGGACATGCGCATAGTCCGTTCCACGCGTGGAGAGCACGTGCAGCAGGCGCCCCTCGGTGTCGACCACGATCGTCGTCGGAAAGACGAACAGGCCCAGCTTGGAATACAGGATGCGCTGCCCGTCGAGCGCCAGCGGGACCGAGATGTCGGACTCCTCCCAGAACGTCTCGAAGTAGGAGCGGTAGACCACGTCGGCCGTGACGAGCAGCAGCACCACGGACGGGTCGTCCAGTTCCTTCACGATCCGGTCCGCATCCACCGCGGCCCGCTCCGAGTTTCGCTGCTCGGCGGAAAGGTAGATCAGCACGACCACCTTGCCCTGGTGGCGACGGCTGTCGATCGTGTCACCGGACAGCGTGGTCAACTGATAGTCCGGCACCAGGGCGCCGGCCTTGACGCCGCGCAGTTCGTCGGCGGGGCGGGCCTCCGCGCCGGCGCAGAGCGCCGCGCCGCAGGCCAGGGTCAGGATCCAGCGGGTGTTCATGGTTCACTCGTTTTCATCATCATCGGAATCTTCCGGATACGCGACCGGGTCAACGCGGTCGTAGGCATAGGCCGCGTGGCAGGCGGCCGTGCAGGAACCGCCGTCCGCGGACGGTTCCCAGTTGATCGGCAGCATCCAGCCGCCCTTCCCGAACGGCACCTCGGCCCGGATGTGGTGGTTTCGATCGGCCGCGTGGGAATCGTGGCAGACGCCGCAGGAGAGCCCCTTCTCGTCGCGATGCACGTGCACGTAATGAAGATTCGTCGCTCCGTTGCGAAAGCCCGTGACGGTCGCGGTCCGCTGCGCCAGCACCAGATTGCGGTCATGACAGCTGAAGCACATCGAATAGGCGGAGCTCTGAAACGGCGCGTACAGGCCGGCGGGATACTCGCTTTGCAAGAGCCGCGCGAACTCCGAGCCGTGGATCCGATGGCACGCCGTGCAGTTGCGCTCCGCGGTCGACCCGTGCAGCGACTGGCCGCCTTCCAGGAGTTCCTTGATGTTCGCGACCCGGCCGCCCAGCTTCCGTTCGATCGGCTCGTCGTGACACTCGAAGCAGAGTTCCAGCGTGTCCTTCTTCAGCAAGCGCGGATGATCGCCGGCGTGCGGGTCATGGCAGTTCAGGCAGGACCGCTCGGTCAAGAGGGCCCCGTGCTGGTTCGGCAGGAGGTCGACCTGCTGGGCGATCCCGGCGTGGCAGCCGGTGCAGAGCGAGACCGGGTCCTCCGCGAGCAACGCCGGGTGGTCGGTGGCGTGCGGATCGTGGCAGATCCGGCAGTCGCCTTTCGCCGGCGCATGCACGACGTGCATGGTCTCCAGCTCGAGGTCGATGGCCACGTGGCAGCGCAGGCAGAGCGCCTGCCCCTCGTCCACCAGCAACATGCGGTTCTCCGAGGAGTGCGCCTCATGGCAGGCCCCGCAGGCGCCGGCCGAGGCCGGCCCGTGCAGCAATCGATTGGTGCCCATCACGTCCTCGTGGCAACTGCTGCAGAGGTCCGAATAGCCGCGGCCCCGGAGCAGCATCGGCCCCGTCCCCCCGTGCGGCTCGTGGCAGGCCAGGCAGCCCTCGGTCTCGAGCGGTTCGTGCACGAAGTCGCCCAGGGCCGGCGAGAACTCGTGGCACAGCAAGCAGAGCTGGTCTCCTTCGCGAGCCCGTTCGAAGGTGTGCTGCTCCGCGCCGGTCAATCGGTGGCAACTGTCGCAGGCGTTGACCTTCAAGGGTCCGTGGAGCTCCGCATGATCCTTGACCTCCTGATGGCATTCGGACGTCACGCACCCTTCCCGGGGAATCACGGTCGTCGGAGGCTGCACTTGCCGCTGCTGAAACACCGGGGCCGGGCAGCCTTGCGGCAGCAGCGCCAATAACGCGGCCACGCCGCTGAAGCCGGCGAAACTGGCAAGCACCCAGCTCATCGCCCTCCTCCTTCCGGCGGCCGCTCCGCGCCGGCCGGCCGGCTCCGGGAGTACGACAGCGGTTCGTGACATCCGGACGCGCAACGGCCTCCGTCCTCCTCCGGAGTGAAACCCACCGGCATGCGCCAGCCCGACCCCTCGAACCGGACATAGGCCGCCATGTGCCGGGGCTGATCGCTGCCGTGCACCGCGTGGCAGCTGGTGCAGGTCCGGCCGCCGTCGCCCGCGCGGATGTGCAGGTAGTGCAGATTCCGATCGCCGTCGCGGAACCGGGTGGCCAGCTCGGTCCGTTCCTCCAGCACCAGCGCCGGAGTGTGGCACTGGAAACAGAGCGCGTAGTTCTTCACGTCGAAGTCTCCCCGCAAGACGGCCGGGGCCGGCTCCCTGAGCAGGCGGTCCGCCAGGGCGCCGTGGATGCTGTGACAGGCCGAACACTGTTCGGCGCGCACCGGACCGTGCGAGAAGTCCCGCTCCGTCAGCGCGCTGGTCATGTCCGGTATCTTACGCCCGTCCGGCGTGACCACTTCCTTCGAATGGCACTCCAGGCAAACCTGCGCCTGGCCGTCACGCAGCATCATCGGGCGGTCCGAGGCGTGCGGATCGTGGCAGGAGAGACAGCGCTTGCCGTCGAGCACCGCTTCATGCGAGACGACGGCCGTGTCGATCGCGGTCTTGATCTCCTCGTGGCAGCTCAAGCACAGGGCGCCCGTTTCTCCGATCAGGTGTCCCGGATAGTCGGTGCCGTGCGCGTTGTGGCAGGCCAGGCAGGTCCGCTCGACCTTCAGGTGCGAGCGCTTCACCGACTCGAAGGTCTCGACCAGGGTCTGATGACACATCCGGCAGTGCTCGATCCCGACTCCTCCCCGCAGGAGCGCCGGGGAGTCGGCCTCGTGCGGATCATGGCAGGCCGTGCAGTAGCCGCTCTCATAGGGCGAGTGGAGCAGCAGGTCCTGGGCGGGAGCGTGGCACTTCTCGCACGTGCCGGCGACCGTGTCGGAAAGCAACAGGTAGCGCGTGTTGGAAACGTGCGGGTCGTGACACCCCTCGCAGCCGGCGCCGCTCAACAGTTCATGCTGGAACGGGCGCCCCTGGCCGACGTCATGGCAGGCGGTGCAGTGCGCGCCGACTTCCTCGGCGATGGGAAAGGTGTGGTCGCCCGCGTCCTCGTGATGGCACAGATCGCAGCGACGGGCCTTCACCGGAGCGTGGATGTCGGCCGCCCGCTCCATCACGCCATGGCACTCGGACGTCACGCAGCCATCCGCGAAGGAAACCGGTCGGGTGGGCCTGGGCGCGGGTTGCAAGGCGGTGTCCGCCTGCCGGGCGCCGTCAGGCGCCGCATCCGGGGACGCCCCGCCGGCCGGCCAGACCCGCCAGACCACGGCCAGGCCGAGCAAAAGCGCGACCAGCCCGGCCGGCGCCAGCAGGCGCCGGCTCCTGGCCGAGCCGGTCGGGATCCAGCGCGCCCAGCTCATGATCACAGGCCTCCGAACAGACGCAGCCCCGTGGCGTAGAGAATCATCGCCAGCAGCACCAACCCGATCCCGAAGGCCAGGAACCCGATCGGGTGGATCACGCGCTTCCATTGGGACCACTCGTCCGCATGGCGCAGATCGTCCAACTTGCCGGCCGACTTGAGCCGGTCGTACCAGCGCCTGCGCTCGTGCAGCATCTCGGTCTTGGAGATGCGGCCCGAGAAAATCACCGAATCGATCGGGAACTTCTCCACCCGGAAGTGCACGTTGAAGAAGTGGAAGGTGAAGATGAAGCCGGCCGCCAGCAGCGCCTCGTCGCTGTGGACGATCAGCGCGATGTTGATGATCCATCCCGGCAGGAACGACGTGAAGAACTCCGGAAACCACATCACCAGACCGCTGCAGCCGATGATCGCCACGCCCCAGAAGACCGCGAAGTAGTCGAACTTCTCCCAGTACGTCCACTTGTCGAACTGCGGCCTGGGCCCCTTGCCGAAGAACCACTTCTGATGCGCCCACCAGTCGCGCACGTCGTCCAGGTTGGGCATCGGCATGTCCGGCCCGAAGGCGATCTTCAGGTAGCGCCGCGGGCTGAACCGGCCGGTGGCCGGATTCCGGAACTCCGCCCGCCTCCGCCAGAACGCCTTCGCCAGGCTCGCCAGGTGCAGGCCGAAGTACAGGAAGGTCAGGATCGCGCCGAAACGGTGCAGCCTGGCGGTGGCCTCGATCCCGCCCAGCAGCTCGACCAGGTACTGGGCCCAGCCGGCGTAGTAGAATTTCAGCGGCATGCCGGTGGCGACCAGGATCAGGAAGCTGATGATCACCAGCGCGTGCAGGAACCGCTCGTGGGGACGAAAGCGCACGAACTCCTCGTCGTCCTGGACCGCCTGGACCTTGGCGTGCCGGATCGCCGCCGGATCGCGAATCAGGAGCACCATCGAGCGGGTGGTCCAGAGCGCCGTGTGCACGCCGAAGAAACCGAACGTGCAGAGCACGATGGTCGTCATCAGCACGAAGGTCCAGTAGAGCACCGGATAGTTCTCCGAGTCGGCGTGGTCGCCGTGCGCCAGGTATCCGGCGAAGTCCCCGCCGGCGTCCGGATGACACGTGCGGCAGGTGTTCAACCGGTTCTCCGCGGACAGTCGGCTCTCGGGATGGTCGTTGGGCTGGATGTCGTGATGCCCGTGGCAGTCGTAACAGGTCGCCGCGTCGGGGTGGCCGAGCGCGATCGCCTTGCCGTGAAAGGTCTCGCGATAATGCTTCAGGCGCTCCTCGTGGCACTCGCCGCAACGGTCGTCGGCCAGCAGCTTGAACTCGGAACCGCCCGGTTCGAGGATCGCGTGCGCGGAATGGCAGTCGGCGCAGACCGGCCCGCGCTCATCGCCCGCCGCCGCCAGCTTGCCATGCACGCTTTTCAGGTAGATCGCCTCGACCCCGGTGTGGCACTTGCCGCAGGTGTGCGCGATGCTGCCCTTGTTGATCGGCGAGCCGGGATCGGACGCCGGGCGGATGTCGTGGACGCCATGACAGTCCACGCAGGCTGGAGCGACGATCAGGCCCCCGGTCAGCAGTCCGCGCCCGTGGACGCTGTCGACGTACTGCTCGGCCGCGCGCGGCAGGCGGATGCCGGCCTCGCTCGTCAGCTTCGTGTTGCCGTGGCAGCGGGTGCACGTCAAGGTCTGGCGCAAGACGTAGGTGGAACTGTCCGGGTCGTCGTGCGAGAGAACGTCGTGCGTGCCGTGACAACTGGCGCAGGTCGCCGCCAGCCGGCTCCCGTCTCCGACCGCTCGTCCGTGCGAGCTTCGCTGGTACTCGTGGACCTGGTCCTCATGGCACGCCTCGCAGCGCGCCGGCCGTGTGCGAAACGGGTGCGGAAGGACGGCGCAGTCGGTGTGGCACGCGACGCACGCCACCTGCGAGTGCACCGACCGGGCGTAACCGCCGCGAATGTCGATCAGGAGCTCGGGACGCGCGGGAGCCAGCTCCGCGAGCTGCCGCTCATCCGGCGCGGGCCGCCCCGGGATCGGCGCCACCATCTGGAAGCGTTCCTTCGGCGTCAGCTCGACGATGTGCTCCTGGCCGTGGCATTCCAGGCAGCGCCGATTCTCCTCGGCCAGCTCATGGGCGTCGCGCTGTTCCGCCTGACCCGCCGCCGGGCCGGAGAGCGGGATCAGGAGCAGGGCGGTCCCCCCGAACCATCTGAACCATCTGACGCGTGGGACCATCGCAGACCCTCTTCAGTCCACCCGGAGTCCGGCCATGATGATCAGCACCAGCAGGGTGACGGCGAAGGCCATCGCCAGGATTCCGATCGTCTTCGCGAGGCGGCTCTTCCAGGCCGGCCAGACCGGCGCGCGCAACGACTCCAGGGATCCCGAGGCGATCAGCCGGGCGTACTCATCCGGCCGTTCCTCGGCCAGCTCCTCCTCCGGAATCACGCCGGAGAAGATGACCTCGTCCACCGGGAACTTCTCGGGCCGCAGGTTCGCGTTGAAGAAGTGGATCGTGAAGATGAAGCCGAGCGCCAGCAGCGCCTCGTACCCGTGGACGATCATGGCCACGTTGAAGGCCCAGCCGGGCAGGAAAGACGAGGCCACGACGGGCATCAGCAGCAGCAACCCCGAGGTGCCGATGATCGCCGAGCCGGCGATCTCGCACCAGTAGTCGAACTTCTCGAAGTAGGTCCAGCGATCGAAGCGCGGCTTCTCCCGGCCCCGCAGGAACCAGCGGAACATGCCCAGGCAGTCGGTCACGTCGCGCCATTTCGGCACCAGCGAGCCGGGCCCCAGCAGCCATTGCCGCACGCTGCCCTGTCGTTTGCGGAACGACACGACCAGCCCGGCCGCGTGGGCGAGCAGGTTCAGGATCAGCATGAAGCCGAAGATCCGATGCCACACGCCGGCCAGCTCGATGCCGCCGAAGATCACCGACAGCCCTCGCGCCCACGGCTCGGCGGAGAAGGCCAGCGGAATTCCGGTCGCCACCAGCCCCAGGAAGGTGATCGCCACGAACGCGTGGTTGACCCGATCGAGGAGCGAGAAGCGGCGGATCGCCGTGACGTGCCGGTGGCGCTTCGGCGGCCCGCCCTTTCGGCGCTCGATGAACGAGCGCAGGAACCAGAGCAGCGTGTGGATCCCGTAGAAGCCCAGCGTGACGCTGATGATCACGATGAAGTAGATCCAGACCCCGAACAGGATCGGATACCGCTTCGCGTCGCGGTAGTCGGCATGCGGATCGAACTTCACGAAATTGGCGTTGGCGCCCTCGTGGCAGCCGCCCTGTCCGCAGGTGCTCACCAGGTTGTCGGGATGCACCATCGAGCGGGGATCGTCGTTCCTGGCGATGTCGTGGGACCCGTGGCAATCGCTGCAGCGGGCCGCGCGCGTCGAACCGAGCCTTGTCACCTGCCCGTGGTAGCTGGCCCGATAGGTCCGGTACTTGGTGCCGTGCGCCGTTCCGGATTCCTCGGCGTTGTCATGACAGCTGCCGCACTCGTTGACCACGTCGAGCATGAAGCTGGAGGCGTCCGCGCGGGAGATGCTGTGCGCGGTATGGCAGTCGACGCACACCGGCGCATCCGGGTCGCCTTCCGAAAGCCGCTGGCCATGAATGCTCTTTGCGTACTGATCGATGATGCCCGGATGGCAGGCGCCGCAGGTCTCCGGAACCCGATCCCGATGCACCAGCGAACGGGGATCGCTGGCCGGCTGCACGTCGTGGTGGGCGTGGCAGTCGACGCACATCGCCGCCGCCACCAGGCCGCTCTCGGACAGCGCCCGGCCGTGCGTGCTGGCCAGGTAGTTCGAGATGTGGGCGTCCTCGCTGTATCCGCCGGGTGTCAACATCTCGTGCTGCTCGTGGCAATCGGCGCAGAGCAGGACGCTCTTCATGCGGCTCACCGGCGAATCCCGGCCGGCGACCTTCACGATCTCATGCCCGCCGTGGCAGGTCGCGCAGGCGGGCGCCTGCGGATCGCCTTCGGCATAGGCCCGCCCGTGTGCTCCCTCGGAGAACCGCTCGACCTCCTCGGCATGGCAGGCCGCGGCGCAGATGCCGGTACCGATCACCGGTTCGTGGGGCAAGAGCGCCGCCTGCTCGTGACACTCCACGCAGGCGACGTCCGCATGCACGGTCTTCGCGAAGATCTCGCGCCTGACGTACAGGCCCGGCCGGGTCTCGGGCGGCGGCGGCGAGGACAGGACGTTCGGCCGCGCGGCCGGCGCTTCCGCGCCCGGCTGGAGCCGGGTCCCGACCATCTTCTGCCGATCCAGGGGCCCCAATTGCGCGATGTGCGCCTGCCCGTGACACTGCAGACAGCGATCGTCGTCCGCCTTGCCCGGCCGCGGCTGCGGCTGCGGCTGCGCGACGGCCGCGCCCGCCAGCGCAACAGTCAGCAGAATCGCAACATGAACCGGCAGACGCATGGGGCCATGAAGGGCAAATGGCGTGCCGAGTTCGCACTCATGGGGAACTCTCCGGGTACTTCACCCCAGCAACCGATCTCGCCCGCTTCCGCGTCAAAGGACGGCGTGAGAGCGCAGCGCGCCATCCACCTTTTGTCAGTCCGGTGGACGAGCCTCCCCAGTCGTGAGCAAATTTCACCGAAACGCGCGCGCCGGATCAGACCACCGCCGGGTCCTCGGGCGTGCCGGACCAGCGCGTCAGGTTCTCGGCGCCCGCTTCGGTGATGGTGATGATGTCCTCGTGCCGGATGCCCAGCTCGCCCGGGATGTAGATGCCGGGCTCGTTGGAGAAGCACATGCCGGGCTCGAGCAAGGTCGTGTTGCCGCGCACCAGGTAGGTCCACTCGTGGCCGTCCATGCCGATGCCGTGCCCGAGCCGATGCGTCAGGTAACGATAGTCGGGGCCAAAGCCGCCCTGCTCCAGGACAAGCCGGGCGGCGGCGTCCAGCGCCTGGCATTCCACTCCCGGGCGGGCGATCTCGAAGGCCGCCTGCTGGGCGTCGCGCACGAGCTGCCACAGCCGCCGTTGCTTCGCGGTCGGCTCTCCGAACACGGCGGTGCGGGTGATGTCGCTGGAGTAGCCATGCAGCCGGCCGCCGCCGTCGATCAGGACCAGGTCCCCCTCCTCGAGCGGCTTGGGCTTCGTGGTGCCGTGGGGGAACGCGGCGTCCGCGCCGAACAGGATCAGCGACCCGCCGCTGATGCCCAACCGGCGGTGCGCTTCGCTCGACAGGCGCCTGGCCTCGCCCTGCGTCAGGCCGGGCTGCAACGAGGCGAACACGGCGCGGTGGGCCGCCACGGTGATCTGATTGGCCCGCCGCATCAGCGCGAGCTCGTGCGCGTCCTTGATCATTCGACAGCCGGCCGTGATCTTCGTGCCGTCCTGGATCTCGGCCGCGGGGCAGCTCTGGGCGATTCCGTTCGCGAACTGGAAGCTCAGGCGCTCGCCGAGCCCGACCCGGCCGCCGCCCGCCTTTCGATCCTTCAGGATCTTCGCGACCAGGTCGTACGGCGACTCGTGCTCCTGCCAGGGCCTGACGTCGGAACCGATTTCGATCTGCTCCTCGGCGCGCCGCTGCTCGAAAGCCGGCGTGACCCAGGCCGGATCGCCCTCGCGCGTGAGCACCATGCCCATGAAGCGCTCCGAGAGTCCCCAGCTGACGCCGCTGAAATAGGTCAGGTTGGTCCCGGGCCCGAGCACCAGCGCGTCGAACCCCAGTTCGCCCATCAGGCGCTGCGCTCGCTCGATCCGGCCGCGGTGTTCGGCGAGGCTGATCGGCTCAAGCCCCTCGGTCATCGGCTTCAGTTCATCGAGCGCGTTCGTCGCGACCGCGGAGGCCCCGCGCTCCTGGCCGGCGCACGCCCAGAGGGGAGTCAGCGCACAGGCGCCGGAAGCACGGATCAGGTCGCGTCGGGAGATTCGCATCGGCTCACCTTCGAAGTGAAAAGCGCGGGTGTAGCGGAAACGCAGGGCGTCCGGCCGGGAACCGTAGCAGTTTCCCGCGCCGCCGCTCCACCACCACGCCGGCTAGGTTGACCGAAGGACGCAGGTAAGGGATCCTCGGGATCCCGCTCGAGCAGCGGCTGGTCGCAGGGCACGCAGCGCGTTCCGTTGATCGACACGGCCTTGGGCCAGTCCCACCCCAGGTGATTCCACCGCGAGCGAATATGGTCCAGCTCCACCGGTGACGGCCCCGCGGCCGGGAATCGGGATTTGCACGCTTTGCCCGAAGGACACCATGCTCGACCTCCTCGAGTCGAGTTCTCCCCACCGCCGGCTCGTCCGAGTATGAGGCCTCAACTCGCCTGGCCCATGCTCGGCAACGGCAGCTACGCTTTAGACGGCTCAAAGCACACCAAGTAACGGTCGCCTATTCGCTTACAGCAAACCCCAGAGCACCACTTCCGTTTAATCCACTGGCACCCTATCGGATACCGCTCAGCGTAAGAATCCGCTGCTGTCAGGGCAGCACTCACAGCGCGCTCAAGAAAGCAGGTTCCTGTACACTGTAGTCGCCACACTTCACACTGACCACGACCATCATCCCAGTCTCAAGCCATTCTGACACCGCGGGAATATGAATCTCAATGCCTGACCACCCGTTATCGACTGAGAGCCTCTCAACCTCGCACATAACAGCTCTGCCATCAATATCCATAACTGATACTTCACATGGCACCAAACCACTAGCTGCAACCGCATGAATCAACCATCCACCATCTGAGCTGCCTGCAGCAACCTTTTCATCGACACGTATTTGGCGCTCAGCCCTGCACCTCACTTCAAGACTATCAAGAACCGTGCCCGCACTATCCACAGCATCAACTGCGACTCCGTACCACCTATCAACCATCATCTCGCCAGCTCTGATCCGCAGCAACACTACAAACTCCCGACCCTTCTCGGCCCATACACCTCCGGCGGCTACCTCCTCTACAGATACTACCTCGCATACCTCCTGCTCCGCTGACAGGAACTTCGGTGCTACACCTGCCTCAATGCCGAATGAACCATCTGTCCGCTCCAAACAGGCAAACCCAACCCTAACAAACCGAACATCTCCCAGAGGCACGTCTTTCACCTCCACCACATCCTTTGCCCAGAACTCCCGCCTCTGTGGAAGGCCGATTAGACTCACCCTTACCGCGCCCCTATCGGTCACCACGTTTACCAGACCTTTATACAGCCTATCGCTGCCTGTAGTCACCGATCCCCACACCATAACCGTGCCGCCGGGCCCTATCTTCTCATTACTCAGAGAAACAGATGTACACTGACAGTCCGAGGAAGTCCCAAGAAGCCTCAGTTCAGTTCCAAGCACGTTTGTTATACTGAAGGAGAACACGGAGGATTCTGGATATGGGCGCAGCTCCATGCGAACAACATCGGGATACTCGGCAAAGATCACCTCCTTGCCGTTGGACCTGTCGCAGGCCGCCATGATCACAGCAACGCATATTGCAGCCGATACATTCATCCAAGAGCTACCGCGCGAGCGCACTTTGCCTCCTATATCCAGGATCGCCCAAGCCCTCCACAAAGCGGACGTTACGCTCTCCAATCCGTACTTTTCCAAGCTGGATTCTCTCGCCAGTACTATATTCGAGGTACGCGACATGCACCGAGCCATCTCTAAGACCTTCGAATACCGCACTCCCTTCCCTCGAAAGCAAACATCTGTATTCCTGTCCCGACCCGTCAGAAACGAGCACAACCCCCCCTTCCTTGGCCTTGCCGCCATGATCTACCACGGACACGCAGAGGGCTCCCGATTGACTCAATCGCACAATGAGAGGTTCGTCGCCGTTGCTATCCACGGCATCAATCGTGACGTGACCTCGCACCACACTACCCTTCCCCATGACACGTATAGACATACCGGGCTTTGGATAGACATCCAGTTTCAACTCTCTAGTATGAGACGCCCGTCTATGAAGTGCCATCTCTGGATACTCGCGTGCATCCGTCCTTCCGTAGGATCCAGCAGCGACTCTCCACGCCAATGCGACCTTGTACTCAGCCTCCGTGGGATCTGCGCCGTCAAGAATCACCAATCTTGGTTGACACTCGGACAGCTCTACCGTCAGTTCCTCTGCCGAGGATATTATCGGGTCGTCCAGGATCCCAGAGAGTTTCCTACTAGCGTGAACGAACGTAGCACACACCAATCGACCCTTTTCAGGCCGCCTTATTCTCACGACCCCGCTTGAGTCGCTGGTCGCCCGCACAACTGTGTTGGATATCGCAGCACCTTTTTCACCTGCATGCATCGATCGTATTAGCATCGCTCCACGTGCATTCAACACACCCTTGCCATCGTGCGCAACATGAATCGTAATCAGACTACCAGTCTCCAGATCCACTGTGAATCGCTGATATACCTCATTGCGCGACAGCTCAAGCACCACGTCCCTCTGCGCATATCCGGGCGCACGTACGGTCATTTCAATCGCATCGCATCCAAGCTTTACACCATGAATCTGATATAGACCTGTCTCTATCTCCGATATCATCCTTCCGGTTCTTTTAGCAATTAGGATCTCAGATCCCTGTATTCTCTCACCTGATGTCTTGCGGCACACCTCTATCATTAAATCTAAAGCTTGCCCAAGCTCAACTTCACAGCTGGTGCGGAGTGCAGCATGATCGACAAAGACATACCCAACATCCAATGTCCCAACAACGGTAATGAGGTACGTGCCGAATGGAAGCTTCTTGAATGTCACAGAGTCTCCGTCATGGTCCCTTTCCACATACACGTCGGCTCCAGTCACCTTAAACCTGCGACTCTCTCCTCTTCTTGCCTGGAGCAGATGAACCATCAGGCTCCCGGACTCAGGAAACGAGAGTAAATATCGATCCCCTTCTCTGTAGGCCGTCACACATACTCCTGTGGGACTAACGCCGAAATATGTACTGTCCCCAGAAGGGGTAAAGGGATCCTCACAGAGACCATCTGGTCCTGTAATCCCTACTAGTGTGGAAGTGCCTTCAATACTTTCGGGAGCCAGATATGGCTCATTCAGGATATGGCCCGGTAGGCTCTGAAACACTTTTACGTTCGATAGGCCGGCAGTCGGTTCACCAACCTCGAACGCGTAGAAGACCGTCGGCCTCCCATCCTGGGCGCCTCGCTCATCGCGTACCATTTC
>Ga0326597_10006240_pt1 | contig 16380 bp, 19 predicted proteins | sample RVTome_12_FD_203789 | JGI IMG/M metagenome (GOLD analysis project Ga0326597, IMG submission 203789) | Soil microbial communities from uranium-contaminated site in the Upper Colorado River Basin, Wyoming, United States - RVT100D185 | ecosystem: Environmental > Terrestrial > Soil > Contaminated >...
TGGCCACGTACCACAGGGTTTGACCGATCTTGGGCAAAAAACCCAGGTAGTGATGCGCCGCCATGAGTTGGCGATGACGCGGTTCTTCGCTGCGCTCAACGGGACGGACTTTGAGTTCTTTAAGGTTCAAGACCGATTGTTGCGGTCACGACGTGAGGCTCACCTACGAGCGCCTGGCTCATATCGTCCGGCATGTTGAACTGATTGGCATGGAAAGCGAAATCGAGCGTGTACTTCGATCGCCGACCGAGGTCCCAGTTTCTGTTTCTGATGATGACGTACGTTTGTTTTACGAGTTCTATGCGGAAACAAGACTAGATGGGAAATGGCTCTGTGTCGTGGCAAAGTGTCTTACCGATGACGCTTTCGTGATTATAGCGTATTTAACCCACACACTGAAAGCCGGAGAAACCGTATGGCCGAAAAAGTAAAAGTTTGGTTTGACCCGGAGGGAGACTTTTTAGAGGTACTGTTCAGTGACGCGCCCGGCTATATGCGCGCGACGGCAAACGACGCTCTTATGGAGCGGGTGGACGAGCAAGGGCGCGTTCTCGGCTTCAGCATTCTAGGCGTTAGCCGGTTTCGTAAGGAACGTCCCTTCGAAGCGGAGCTACAGCCGGGTAAGTAACGGGCCGTTCCACCATGTCTTTCCTTCCCTAAGAGATAACCCACAACAGCCTCGGTCTCGCCCGCGCTGCCTGGCTAGCGGCCCTTGGAAACTCTTACGCCTAACTTCAGACGTGCCTTCGATGACCGGGGTTTTCCCCGGTTCTTGAGCAATCTTTCGCGAATTCTCGTTGCTATAATGTCATTCAGAAGGCCTCGGTCGAACTCGCTCATGTTTTTGAATGCAAGTTTGCTTCGCAATTCCTGTTCCGAGTGTTCCAGAGCCAGGTGACCGAAGGCTTCGTCCATAAAAGACACCGATGCAATCAGAAGATTCACGAAGTCCACCGAGATACGATCGTGGTCACTCCAGAGATCTTTTATCTTTTCATAGATAACTCTGCCGTCGTCTCGGGTAACGGTTCTCTCGCCCGATACTTCCCGTATATTTATCTCGGCTGTTCGCATGCGAATCGTAGACCCGCTAACTCTTTAGAAAACGGAATCCTTTACAAAGCCTCAGGACGCTCTTCGAATTGGCGGCCGTAACGAGCCTTGGAAATGTAAGTTCGATCACGGATTCCCTGTTCTCCTCAGCCGAGTTAGTTATGTATTGCGGTTACCCACAGAATTCAACCCGCCAATTGACAACTTCGTTTAAGTTTCTCCGAGTCTCCCCAGTTGGCGGTACGACAGCCTGAAGAACGAACATTGTAACGAATCTCGGAAACACCACGTTGGGCTAAGGGACACAAGCGTTCCATCCCTTGACGCTGCTATTGTGAAGGGGTTAGAAAGGGGCCAGTGGTCTGTCCCGCTGCTATGTAGGAGGTTTTCTATGGGCAGTCAATCCGCCGTGCAAAAATTCATCGCCTCGGCACGCCGGCTTCACGCCGAGGAGAAGGATCTGGCAAAGCGTTGGGCGAGAATGACTCCGCTTCTTGAGGAGTTGCTCGCCGATCCGTCGGTGAAAGAGCAGTCAACGAAATGGCCGGATTGTTCCCAGGGTGGCGAGCGCGCCGAGAACTTGTTGTTCTACGAAGACCCGGATCACAAATTCGTCATCAACGGTTTGATCAAAGCTCCTCATAGCCGCACGCAGATTCACGATCACGCGCATAACTGGACGCTCTACGGCGTGTTGGACGGCACGGAGACCATCATGCGGTACGAGCGCGTAGACGATCGATCCAAGCCCGACTACGCGGAGATCCGCGGTATCAGCAAGCTCCGCGCCGGACCGGGAGAAGTCGACCTGGTTCGCCCATGGGAAATTCACGCCGAGGCGAGCGGCGAAGAGCGGACGGTGGCGATCATCGTGCGCGCCGAGAAGGCCGGCGGTTTTCTTCAGGGACGATACGACCCGGTGAACAGAAAATACTGGCAGGGCTACGGGCCGAAGCAGATTCCTTACGAACTCAAATAGCCTATTGTTATTGTCCAGCGAGCGATTTTCTCCTTGGAGTTGACCGACTATGGTTAACGGCAGCGCAAAACCCCGCATCGCGGTTTTTTCCGGACCGACGGCGACCATTCAAAACAGCGAGCCGTTGGTCACCGGTAATAAGGCACGCGACAAGTATGGTCTGCTGCTGCGCACGAATCCGGATGGCTCGCCGATGCGCTTTGACGTGTTGCGGGCGCAGCGCTTAGCCGCCCCTGTCACTGTCTACATCGAACAGTTCAGCGCCCATCCGCTTGAACGAGACGCCGCCGAGCTTTATGCGCCGCCGGACGGTTACTTAGATGCCTCGGGAGCGTTTCACAAAGAGCGCACGAGTCCCGCTGACAAACCTGTTTACCAAGTCACGCTGACACCGAAAGATGGTCTTTATCCCTTGCCCTATATGGCTCGGCAGGCCAACGGCCAAGCTTGGGAGATGGACGGTACGGAGGAGAGAGCGCCGGCGGAACTGTGCCGCGTGCCGTTTTTTCCCGATGGTTCGCGGCTTTTCGAAGAAATCGACCGCCTGGGGATTTCCGATGAAGGCGTCGGCTGCCTGCTGAGCGCCAAAGCGGACTTCGACTTCTACCGGGCGCTGCCTTCCGGGGGCTACGCCAAAGGACGAAGAGCCGAAGAACGAACCGATATTGGCGACGGGGATATCCCACCGGAAACACGCGGCACGGATTTTTTCCCGTATCGCCCTGGATACCTCCGCAAAGAGCCGCCGATGTCAGGGCTGGCCCGCCTCACCAATGTCGTCCAGAAGGCACTGGGGAGCGGCAAGTATGTCGGCGCGATCTGGCTCGAAGGCAGTCCGTTCGTCGAAGAGACAACCTACTGGCTCAATCTACTGATCGACACGACGGTCCCCATCGTGGGCAATTCCTCACAACGGCCCCATGGCGCCATCGCCAACGACGGCGACCGTAACATCGTCGATTCCGTCGATTACATCACGTCGCGTATTTGGGCGGATGAGAGCGGCAGAGACTCCGTCGGCGCCGTGGCGATTCTCGACGAGCAGATTTTCACCTCACGCGACGTGCAAAAGTCCGATGCGCGGCCCGGCGGCTATGTTGCCACCGGCGGCCATGGCGGCATCATCGGCCGGATGGGTCATCCGGGCGCGCCGCAGTTTTCGTTCAAGACGGTAAAGCGGCACACGTACACTTCAGCGGTAAATGTGACGCAAGTGCCGACAGAAGTTCAAGGTTCCAAAGTTCAAGGTTCAAGGGTTGGAACGATCACGGTGCCGATCAAAGACGCCGACGGGAACCTGCTGCCGACGGTGATTCCGACGGTGACGATCGTCAAGCATGCGCGCTACTTACCGGAAGACACTTCGGGGGACGCGAGCAGCGAAGTCGATATTCTCGCGCGCATCGACAAGAGTCTGCGAAATGCACCGCTCGCCGGCTTCGTCGCCGAAGGCTCAGCGCCGTTTGGCGCCATGAGCAACGCCGTCGATGCGGCACTCAAGCGCGCGACGTTCAGCGGAATGCCAGTGGTCAAGGTTGGGCGCGGCAACGCCGGTGGCTACGTCGACGCGACGCGCGATCCGCTGGCGATCGCTGGAAGCAATTTGACCGCGACCAAGGCCAGGTTGCTGCTGATGGCCTGCTTGATGAGGTTTGGCTGCTTGCCGCCGGCGGTTAATCCAGCGAAACCAACCGCCGCGGAGACTGAGGCGGCCAAAGCGAAGCTAAAACAGTATCAAGAAGTGTTCGATACACACTGATCCGGAACACTTCGGAGGACCGAACATGTCAGGAAAACATGGCCACAAACCATTCGAAGGGCATATGCATGATTTCGAGGCTCACATTCGGGCCGTCGAAGAGGATCTGGAATACTACCGGGCTAAGAGATTCGAGCCGCGGATCTTCTATTTGATTCGGCGCGGCGTCGTGACGTTTCCCGATTTACTCGACGCCCGCATAGCGCTCAAGCGCAAGAATCAATTCTTCAAACCGAGAAAGCCGCAGGGAAAAAACATCGAGGCCAGGGTACGTTACCTGGAAGAATGGCTCGATGAATATGTGAAGGGCATCGCGTTGGTCTCGGCGCGCGCGGTTGAAGCCATGGACATGGTGACCGAAGACAATCGCAAGGAGCGCGGCGATTACGACGACTTTTTCAAATTCAAGAAGAAGGAGCACAAGGGCACGCTCAAAGAGCGCATGGTGAATCTGGAGCAAGATCTAAAGGCTTACCAGGAATTGCTCGAGGTGTTCGTCCAGGCTCTGATCAAGCGCGGCTGGTCTACTCGGAGAGAGTTGGCGCAGAGTTGGAAGCAACTCCATGAGGAACGCCCCTGGGCCGGCGGCGTGATTGTCGCCAAGGCTTGGACCGATCCCGTGTTCAAGCACGCTTTGTTGACGACGGGCCGGGAAGCGCTGCGAGAAATGGGCGTGCACCAGGGTAAAGTCGGCAAGCTGGTCGTCGTGGAGAATACCGACAAGGTTCACAATGTCGTCGTCTGCACACTCTGTTCCTGTTATCCCTACGACATTTTGGGCGACACGCCGTGGTGGTACAAGCATGAGAGCTACCGGACCAACATCGTCCAAAACCCGCGCGCCTGCGTAAAGGAAATGTTTCAGTTGGAGATTCCGGCGGCCAAAGAAGTTCAAGTCTACGACAGCACTTCCGACGTTCGCTACTTCGTTCTACCGCAGCGGCCCGCGGGTACCGAGGGAATGTCGGAAGAAGAATTGGCCAATCTCGTCACCGTCGATAGCTTGATCGGCGCCGGCTACGCGATAGAACCGTCGCAACAGAAAAAGGCGATGAAATTAGGAGCTGCTCCAGAATCGCCGCGAGTCCGGCCGGATTGAGTGGAAATATGGAATCAAGATTCAAAGTCGGCGACGCTGTTATCGTTGCCTCGGAAAATCCCACCGGCTATCCTCGGACACCGCGCTATATCCGAGGCAAGCGCGGCGTCATCGGGTTAGTCCACGGCGTCTTGGAATACATCAGAGACCACCGCGGCATTCACAACCCGCTTTACACGGTCAGGTTCGACCTGAGCGAAGTATCGACCTGCCACGACCGTGATTCGATTTGGGTCGATGTGCATGAAGAGTGGTTGAGCGAGGTGCGGCAGGAAGTTCAAAAATGATTGCCCACGATCTTCTTAGCACCAGTTAAACGGACGCTGTCACTTCTGTTCCCGAATCTCTGCCTTTCAAACCTAGAAAAGCCGGAGCTGTTTCGGCTTAAGGTCGAACACGGTGCGCCCGTCCAACGATCGCGAGATCGCGTTTTCGTGGGCTATGGCCGCATCGAAATCGGCTTTCGGCTTGAGCTCGGTTTCGACTGAGCGCACAAAGCGTTGGAGGCGGCGCAGGCCGTCGATTTTGTCATGGTCGCCGATCTTTGCGCCCTCAAGAGAGTTACGTAACCAATCGATCGATTCATCGTACGTTTTTAACGGGACGGGAAATGGATGGCCATCCTTGCCGCCGTGGGCAAACGAAAAACGCGCGGGGTCGGAGAACCGGCTCGGCGCGCCGTAAACGACCTCGGCGATCAAGGCGAGCGACTGAAGGGTCCGAGGTCCGAGTTTCTCCAGGAGCAGAAGTTCGGCGAAGCCGTGGAGATCGCGCTCGTAGGCGACCGCCAGCACGGCTCCGAGACGCTTGAGATCGATATTTTGCTCACGGACTTCGTGATGAGCCGGCATGCGGAGACGGCGCGCGGCTTCCAGAGTCTTCGCCGGATTTTTGCGGGCGATGTCGAGGAGCGCGTCTTGTGCAGGTTGCGCCTGTGCATCGACGAGATTCATGATCATGCCCTGAGGCGGGCCGACGATGGCGGTGTGCGGCTCGGCGATGAAATCGACTACCGACGCGGAGTGCCAATGGTAGCGGCGCGCCGTTCCGCTCCGCTCGTTCAAACCCTGCTGCACCACGGCCCACTCGCCATGGGAGGTCACGACGAAACTATGCAGGTAAATCTGAAAGCCGTCGGCGATGGCGTTGTTATCGATGCGCGCGGTGAGCCTACTGGTGCGGACCAAAGCTTCGCCGTCGAGGCCGCGGCGCTCGGCAATCGTTCGCAGCTCCTGCGGCGTATTCCGCGCGAACCTGCCGCGGCCGCCGCAGAGAAAGATGCCAAGCTCTTGCTCTCGCGGCGCCAGGCCGCGCTTCAAGGCTCCCATGACGGAGGTGGTGACGCCCGATGAATGCCAGTCCATGCCCATCACGGCGCCCAGGGCTTGGAACCAGAAAGGATCGCTCAGACGCGAGAGAAACGCCGATGTGCCGTAATCGTGGACAATGACTTCAGTGATGGCGGCGCCAAGGCCGGCCATCCGCTCGGCAAGCCATAGCGGGACGCGGCCGCCGTGGAGAGGAAGATTGGCGATGCCTGAACGTTTCATGCTACGATTCGACCGAAGTGTTCACGGTAAGATATCTCAGGTGATCGCTTAGTCCCATACCTCCCTCGCTGTTTCCACGATCATATCCAGCTTCCGCCACATCTCGTCTTCGCTTAAAACCTTAGAATCAATCCCGCCGAAGCCGCACTGGGGGCTGAGGGCGAGTTGATCCAAGGGAATGAACTTGCTTGCCTGATCGAGGCGGCGTTTTAAGTCGTCAACGGTTTCCATGTCGGAGCTTTTCGTCGAGACCAGACCGAGTACCGCGATTTTGTCCTTCGGTACGAACCGCAATGGCTCGAAGCCGCCGGCGCGGTCGCTGTCGTATTCGAGCAGCAGACGCTGGTGGTTGAGACTGGTAAATAGTTGCTCGGCGATGGCGTCGTAGGAGCCTTCGCGGTGCCATTGGGGAACGAGCTTGCGGGTCTTGGGGTCGATGGTGCGGGCGTTGCCGCGGCAGACGTGGATGCCGAAGGTCACGCCGAGGAAGCCTTCGATGAGGGCGTTGTCGGCATGGATGGAGCGCTCAAGGTTTCGCTCGGGATCTTCGCCGCGGGAGCGCATGCGCTCCAATGAAATTTTATCGACGTAGGCGGTGTAGCCGGGGGCGTCGATTTGGATATATTTGCAGCCAGCCTCTACCAGTTCAACGATCATCTGCCGTTCGATTTGAACCACGTGATCGACAAAGTCGTCGAGACCGTCATAGACGTTCCGTGATGCTTCCCATTTGAAACGCTGGGCGATGCGGTCGGGGCCGAGCACAGTGATCTTGGCGGGAACCTTGGCAACGCTGTGGGCGTAGTGGAATTCCTCCAGCGGCAGGTTGCGCACGAGCTTCAACCGTTCCACGGTGCCGCGGCGGGTGATGATCGCTGGGCCCGCTTCCTCGAAGTTTTGCTCAGCGCGTTCCAGCGGCGTGAGATTTAGATCCCGTTTCTCATAATAAAGTGAGACGTTTTTCGGCACGTCGAATCCGGAAACGCACTCGGAAAAACTTTCCTGAAAGCTGTGGCGGCGAAACTCGCCGTCGGTGACGACGGGAAAGCCGCAGGCTTCTTGCTTCCGGATCACGTCGCGGATTGCTTCGTCCTGGGCCTTGGCTAGTTCTTCGCGCGACGCTTGGCCGCCGTCATAGCGGGCAAAGACATCTTTTAGATTCGCCGGTCGGACCAGGCTGCCGATATGGTCGATGCGAATCTTGTTTAAGTCAGTGGTTATCGGCTGCGCCATTGGTTCCTCCGAAGGCAATCGCCACCTTGTGCTACACGAATTGAACAAAGATTGAGTTCGCGAGCAAGAGACCCTTGCGGGTAAAAAGCAAGCGTCCGTCCCGCTCCTCCATCAGGCCTGCGTCGCTCCAGGTCCTAATCTGTGGATAGAAGTCCACGGGACTCTTGCTGAAGCGGGCACAAAACTCGTCATTGGATATCCCCGCGGTCATCCTCAGCCCGAGAAACAGGAACTCACCCACCGCTTTGGTTGCGTCAATTGTCTCGCGATCGACAACCGCTACGCCGGATTCCATGCCCAGCGCCATGTAGCGTCCAGGATTTTTTTCATTACTCCATCTCCGGCCCATGACTCCATCGGTTTTCATTCTCTGGTAGCTATGCGCGCCGGCGCCGAGACCGAGATAGTCGCCGCCGCGCCAATAGTTGACGTTGTGGCGCGAGTGGCAGCCGGGCCGGGCGTAATTGGAGATTTCATAGCGCTGCAACCCTGCCTCTTTGAGTTTGCGCTCAACGAGTTCCGCCATGGCGATCTCTTCGTCTTCGGTGAGCGATTTCATCCTGCCCGAGCGGTATTCATGGCCAAACGGCGTGCCCTCTTCGAAGGTCAGATTGTAAGCAGACAAATGGGGCGACTGAAATGCGAGCGCTGAGTTCAAGTCGGCTTCCAATTCAAGCATGGTCTGGCTTGGATTCGCGTACATCAGGTCCAGGCTGAAGTTGTCGAAGCCAGCTTGACGAACAACCTCCAAAGCCTTGCGCGCTTCCTCCGCCGAATGGGCGCGGCCGAGAAACTTGAGCAGGCGCGGCTGGAAAGACTGAACGCCGACACTGATGCGGTTCACGCCCGCGTCGCGGTAGCCGAAAAAGTTCTCCTGATCCACCGTTCCGGGATTCGCTTCGAGGGTGATTTCGCAGTCAGCGTCGAGCGGAAACGTCACGGTCACACGAGCGAGAATCTTGCCGATACTCGTGGGCTTGAACGTAGAGGGCGTGCCGCCGCCGAAAAAAATACTCTGCACGGCTCGATTGCGCCACCCATCCTGGAAACCATAGTGGTCCAGCTCCTGTAGCAGCGCTTGCGTGTACTGTTTTTCGGGAATCTCGGGCACAACATGCGAGTTAAAATCACAGTAAGGACACTTACTGATGCAATAGGGAATGTGGATGTAAAGGGAAAATGGCTTTTCGGCGGCGCTCATGCTGGCTTCATCTTATGAGTCAGAGAGCGCAGGTTCAAGACGACGGGTCCATTGGCTGGCTGAGATTTTGCCCTGGCGGGAATGGCAAAAAAGAGGTAAGAACACGGCTGCATGTTATGACCGTGGGTAATCGCAGGCTCCACGTTCCCGCTCCTGAGCATTCACCAACGCCATGGCCGACCTCGTCGACACCATAACAAACATTCCGCTGTTCTCCGGTCTTTCCCGCGAAGATATCGCCAAGATCCTCGGCAAGCTGGAAGAAAAGCATTTTGACAGCGGTACGACCATCTTCTCCCAAGGAGATAGGGGCGACTCGTTTTATCTGATCGAGTCCGGCGCCGTGCAAGTCGTTCTCGAAAGCGCCGGCGGCCGCTAAGGAAGCCGTCGGAGTGCTGGGGCCGCAGGACTGGTTTGGCGAGATGGCATTGCTCTCCGGCGAACTCCGTACGGCGACGATCAAGACCGTTGCCGCTACGACGCTGTGGCGGCTCAGCCGGGAAGCCTGGAACGAAGTGATCAAGCTGGCGTTCACTATCTGACGGTCGTGACTTTGTGTGTGGCGTTGTTGCCGCTGGCGGGAGAAATGGGCATCGACCCGTGGGTGATGGCGATGATCGTCCTGATCGCGTCGGAGGTCTGGTTCTTCCCCTTTCAAGTCGATTGGCACACGATGGCGTACTCGACGACGGACGGAAAAGGATTCACTTACGGCTTCATGTATCGGATCAAACCCTTCTATGCCGTGGCTTATATCGTGGGGCTGATGGCGGCGATTCCTTACTGGCGCTTTCTCGGCTTGATGCGATGAATGTTCCCAGTCATTTCGAGCCCTTCGACAAAGCTCAGGACAAGCTCCGCGAGAAATCCGTTTTAGATCCCTCGCATTCGCTCGGGATGACAATCGGGCGGCTTGCCGTGTTGCGACATGGTCTTCCACGCCAGGGCGGGCATCTTTTCATCCCACGCTCAATTCAAATGTCACTGTGCTCGTCCTTTCCCGAGAAAGTCCGCTTCGCCGTATTCATCCGCGGCAAGGGTCTTCAATCCGGTCTTGTCGTAGACATCGCCGAGAAGGAAATGGAGCGTCGGCTCATCGGGGTCTGACTTAACCGCTTCCGTGAGAATTTCGCGCGCCTCGTCATGTTTGCCACCCACGGTCTGGTCGCAGGCGAATTGCCCGATCTATCTCAACCGGCATTGGCGCTGAGCAATCCGACTCTGACCAATGAAAAAGATGATGGCCTGCTGACCCTCGCTGAAATACTTGAGCTGAAACTGCGCGCCGATTGGGTCGTGCTTTCGGCGTGCAATTCGGCTTTTGCGGATGGGCAGGCGTCCGAAGCGGTCTCAGGTTTTGGAAGAGCATTCTTCTTTGGCGGCACCAAAGCGTTGCTGGTATCGCACTGGCCGGTGGAAACGGTTTCGGCCAGGCTCTTGACCACCGAGCTGTTCAGGCGCCAATCGGCGGATGCCAAATTGAGCCGCGCCCAGGCGATGCGCGGAGCTTCGCTGGCCGTCATGCAACAATCGGCGAAGCCGGAGCGCGGCCAGGCCTATAGCTATGCTCACCCGATGTTCTGGGCACCGTTCTTAGTCGTGGGGGACGGCGGGTGAGAATCGAGAGCTTGTTCTCCGCGTCTGATCCCTGAGTCCCATCGCGCCCATCTCGTGGTGGTCTCTAAGCCATAGCACTCTTCCCGTCGAAGGAAAAATTGGCATTGTGTCCCCGGAAGTAGCTAACGTCGGTAAAAACAATCAAAGGTAACTCGCCCCTGCTGAAATGGCGTTGCGTCGCATTGATTGATATGTTGTTGTCTCGGATGGAGGGGCCATATGAGCATTCTTGAATTGATGTTGGATCACCATCGGTTATGCGACGACTCGTTTACCAAGCTGGAAAATCTGGTGGCGGAAAATAATTGGTCAGCTCCCGCCGCTCTTGATGCATTCCTGTCGATCATGACCAGGCATTTTCGAACTGAAGAAGACATTCTGTTCACGGCGCTGGAGGAGAAAATGGGCGGACCCGTGGGTCCGGCCATGGTGATGCGCCAGGAACACCAGCAGATGACGGCTTTACTCGAGCAAATGAAAGACGCGTTCAGCGCCAAGGATCAGGGGAAATTTCTCAGCCTGTCGGACACCTGGATGATGCTCACGCAACAGCACAACATGAAGGAAGAAGAGGTGCTGTACCCGATGATGGACGAGGTGCTGGCACAGGAAGCTCCGGCTCTGCTGCACCAAGCGCGGGAGGTTCTCCATCAGCCATGACCGAAGAGATCATCATCGTCGATGTCAGCGACCTCGAGCCGCCGCTACCTTTGCAGGCGATCACCGCGCGGCTGCGCGATTTGCGCCCCGGCCAGAAACTCAAAGTGGTCCACCGCATGTTTCCGTGCGTTCTGCCCGAACTCGCCGAAAAAATGCGCCTGAAGTACCAAGTGCTCGTTCAAACGGAGGACCGCGTCGAAGTCTTGATCGAGCATACGGAGGCTTAGTTGTACAAAGGGCTCTCGCTCGATCAAGCCCCGCCCCTTGCCGTCCCTTTCTCGTTTTACATCGCCGGATCGCTGATGGGCGTCGGCTCCGGCGTAGTCGCCGGCTATTTACCTGACCTGATCGACCGCTGGCACCCGCTGATGATGCTCCTGGCCCATTCCTTTCTGTTGGGCTTCGTCGGCCTGGTCATGGTCGGTTCGATCTTCCAGATGCTGCCGGTGGTCGCCGGCGCTGCCGTCGCCAGACCCGTCCTCCATTCAAGAATTCTGCTTCTGCTGCTGTTGATCGGCCTAGCGGGTCTGCTCGCCGGCTTCGTCAATTTTAACTGGCGCGAGTGGCGGTCGATCGTGGTCGTTTTGGCCGCCGCCTTATTTTATTTTCTGGTTATTTTTTTTGGCCGGCTGCTGCGGGTAAGATCGGCCGCGCCGGCGGTCCTGGGCATGAACCTCGCAGGCTTCAGTCTGCTCTGGGTGGTGGTTTTGGGGGCGGCTTTTATCGGCATGCTCAGCGGATTCCGGATTCTCAAAGTGTTCCGCCCATTTCTTACCGACGTACACCTGAGCTGGGGAGTCGCGGGATGGATAGGTTTCTTGATCCAGGGAGTGCTCTGCCAGGTCGTTCCCATGTTTTTCGTGACGCCGCCATTCTCCAAGAGGCTGATCCGGTTGCAGATGGCCGTCTTATTCGCGGCCTTGACGGCAAAGTCGGTGCTCGGGCTGTTGGCGCTGCTCGATTATCCCGTTCTGCTCATGATTTTGGATTGGCTCGTCTACGCAAGCCTGTTTTTTGGCGCGGCCTACAGTCTCAGGCTTTCCTTTCAGCGCAAACGCAAGGTGCGCGACTTGAGCCTCTGGTTGATCCGTTTCGGTCTGGGCGGCATCCTGGCGGGCACCGCGCTGCTGTCGTTGCGCTATCCGCCCACGAGCGTTTTCGCTTTCCAGGTGATCGCGCTGTTCGGCATCAACTCCATCGTGCTGGGAATGCTCTTTAAGATTGTGCCGTTTCTGGTCTGGTTTCATTTGCAAGCACAGGCGATGGATGCGCTGCTGAAGGGCCGCAGCGTCGCGGTGCCGACGATGAAGGAAATCGTTTCAGACCAGACGATAAGAACCCAGATGGTATTCCACGCCGCGGTGTTGCTCGGCTATCTCTGGGCTTTCTGGAGCGACGACACTTCGTTCCTTTCGCTCGCCGGCGTCTTGAGCTTTTCCTTTCTATGCCGGACGATTCTAAACGCATGGCAGCAATACCGCTCCGTCTCGATCAGTATCGCCGAAGATGGAGAGCGAGCCAGGGTTTCGGCAATGGTGCCGTGACATTGAAGGTACGAAGGCAAGAGGGCATGTGGCGATCCCAACGGCGGGCACCTACATCGTCACGCTCAGGCGCGCGAAGGAGAAGCGCCGCCCGAGTCCCATCGCGCCCATCTCGTGGTGGGGTTTAAGGCATAGCGAGTTCGGGGGCGCTCTCTGAGATCACCGCAGAGATTGACATGATTGTTATGCTACACCCCACATTTGAAGAATTAGGTATGGAGCGGAGCCCCTTTGGGTGACGTGATGAGGAAACCGGGGCTACGACTCTCGAAATCCGAGCCATGCGGCTGCTGTTAGTCTTTTTTTTACTCTTCTAGTCAAGCAGAAATTAGTATTATGTCCCCGGAATTCCGGAATTATCCACAGAAACATTACTGTACGGCTGGTGGACAATCAGACATCGGCGCCCTGAGCGCTTTATTTCTTTTCAAACAAAAGCGCTGTCGGGATCGGAAACGACCCTTCCCCGATGAAGTTGATCGGCGCGTTTCCTGGTGATCGGATTGCGATTCCTGAGGAAGAGTCGCCGGAAAGGTTAAGCGCAACCCGGCATCCGAGACCCCTTCCCGATTCCGCCTTGCTTAACCATTGAGCCAGGGGAAACAGCTGCGTTTCTTGGGTTACGACGGTTCTCATTCGCGTGTCATTCATGAGGCATATGATCGTCCGCTTGTACGGTTTTTCCCGAGTTGCCTCGGCCGGCGAAATGCCTACTTTTGAATTCGGTTCGACGGGGACCGGACCCGCTTGTAATGCTTGCTGGCAGAGTCCTGGCTGATAACGTGTCGCCGCGATAACGTCCCAACTGTTATTACCCTTGAACTGGCAAAGCACGCCAGACCAGCGAAGTTTGCCAAACTCAGAGTCGCTGGCGGCGTAAGCCGTTCTCGTTTTCTCCTTTACCAACGGGGAATAAACTTTTCCATTTACAACAAGAAGGCCGAGTGGCACGTCGACACGGTACGATGAGAAGCCCCCATTCACAGCTATCCACTCCTTGTTCCCGTAGCGTGGCTGTTTAGAGGCATGTGCAGCAAACGACCTGAGGGACACTTCAGCGGAACCTAAACTCGCCTTCAACTCAAACGGAACAGAAAGCACTTGAAGGTTCGCGGCTTTCATGTCGATTGTAAGACTCGTAGCTTTGATCGGTTTACCGGCGGCGTCATTGAATGAGTGAGAAGGATCTAACACCCACCACGCTGCGTTAGCGACACTTCCCGCCAAAAGTAGAGTCACGCAAGCGAAGATATACCGAAGAGCCGTCATCGGGTCCTTTATCTATGAAGACACGAGGTCTTTAAAGACACTGACACTGCCCTCTACGTGAACGCGGCCGCACTGCGGAAGCTTTTTAGCCTCGTTGGTAAGTTTGAAAGATAAGCGCTGCACAACTTCATCAGAGTCAAACTTCGGCATATTTCGTGCCCACCAGCTCTTGCCGATCTCGAAGGTATGATTTGAATTTGTCTGCTGCGGCAGGGTTTCGATTAACTGTTCGCCTAGGAAGACTGAGATGAGGTCTATCTCTTCTTCAGGTAGGGAACAATTTGGGGTGTCCGCCTTATAGGTTACGGTTTTGTAGGTTATAGCTGCTTTTTGTCTTGGCTGAATGCTTATCCGAAATTCCTTGAACGTCTTCGCACCGGGCTGCAAGTCGGCCTCGAACCATTGAAAATAGTCCAGCCTCGCGTTGCTACGCGACGCGACTTCTTCGAACGAAAAACCGTCTTGGAGTACTTCGAGGTAAGCGAGCCGTAGGTTTTTTATTACAGCGACGTCAATATTCCCAAGCCCCTTTAGCCAAAATCCCGCCAAAAATGCCATCAAGAGAGGCAGTATAGCGACCACGAATACAAGAAAGATGAGTGGTTTCAACAAGCCCTTTTGAAAAATGTCTCTTGCGTTTCCTGGCAAGAACAAAAAGACAACGTCCAGCAGTGGCTTAAAGTAGGTCGAAAGGTTTGGTGGCTGGTCAGGGCGAGTCTTACCTTGCTCCTCTGGTTGAGTCGGATTTTTAGAGGGTGCCGATGGAGTTTCAGGTGCCATGGGATACCTCGACGCCTACTGGAGAATTGGTATGGAGACGCTCCCGTGACCGCGTCACGTGTCGGAGATTGGAAAAGCTCTAAGAACCGCCAGAAAAACCCCCGCTCGGGACCTGCCCCCGCCAATATGTGCCGCGAAAATGAACGAGCTCGCTGGAGATACCCAGCACCATAAAGCAAACTTAGGATCGTCGTCAAGCGCGAATGTGTACTCCTGTTGTAGTCGTTCAGAACATACAGACTGATGTATACGCGGTTCGGATCACGCTATGTATCAATACCTTTAGAATTTTTCGCCCAACGGGCAGTGTTTCCCGGTGTTAGCGCATCACCTTCGCCGCCAAAATCATCTCGGCAAGCCTTTCTGTGCTCCGGCGGTGTGTACGTTCCGCCCACTCCGCAACCTGTGATCACTCTTTTGGAGCGCACAGTTCATCTTTAAAAAGGCGCCGCTCATCGCCCGCAACCACCCTATTCCGTTCACTTAATCCGTCCGATCGATACATGGCGCCGGCCCGACTCGGTTATCTTATTGACGTTCAACCCGTTAAATGCTCTGAGTCAAGAAACCATGGAGCAATTAGAATCACACAAGCCGTGCGTCAGCCGGTTCGCGCTGTTCCTGGCCTTCTCCCGGATTACCCTCTCCAGCTTCGGCGGCGCGCTATTCTGGGCACGGCGCGGGCTGGTGGAGCGGCAGCACTGGCTTACCGAGCGGGAGTTTGTCGAGTTGTTGTCGCTTGGACAGCTCCTGCCCGGGCCGAACGTCCTCAATCTGACGGTGATGGTCGGCTATCGTTTCGCCGGCTGGAGCGGCGCCGCAGCCGCCGTCGCCGGGTACTTGGGTTGGCCCTGTCTGGTCGTCATCGGCATGGGCGTGCTGTACCAGCATTACGGTGCCCTGCCGCAGGTGCAAAGGGCGCTCGCCGGCATGTCCATCGTGGCGGCGGGGCTATTGCTCGCCACCGTCATCAAGTTGGCGATGGTGTTGCCGCGGCGCTGGCGGCCGTGGCTATTTGGTACGCTGGCCTTTGTAGGTGTCGGCATCATGCGCTGGCCGCTTTTGAGGGTCATCGGCGCGCTCGCGCCCTGGGCCGTCTTGGCGGCCTGGAAAGAAAAGGAGTGATGGACCGCGTCGATCTCACTGCGCTGTTTCTCCATTTTTTGGCCCTCTGGTTCGTGGCCGTCGGCGGCCCCTCGACGATCCTGCCGGACATTCACCGCTATCTGGTGGAAGCGCACCACCTGTTGACCAGCGCGCAGTTTGCCGAGATCTACACCTTGGCGCAGGTGGCGCCCGGCCCCAACGTCATGTACGTCACCCTGATCGGCTGGCACCTGGCGGGGTGGGCGGGCGCGGCCGCGACTACGATCCCACTGCTCGTGCCGGCGACCACGCTTACGCTGCTGGTCGGGCACTTCAACGAGCGCTATCCCGATGCCCCGATCGGCCGCGCCATCCGCCGCGGCCTGATGCCGATTACGATCGGACTGATGTTCGCGAGCGCGACGATACTGATGCGCGCGGTGAACCACGACTGGCGCGGCTATTTGCTCACGCTGCTCACCGTCGCCGTGGTGCTGCGCAAATCATGGAACCCGTTGTGGCTGCTCGCCGCCGGTGCGCTGGCGGGCAT
>Ga0326597_10006242_pt1 | contig 16378 bp, 16 predicted proteins | sample RVTome_12_FD_203789 | JGI IMG/M metagenome (GOLD analysis project Ga0326597, IMG submission 203789) | Soil microbial communities from uranium-contaminated site in the Upper Colorado River Basin, Wyoming, United States - RVT100D185 | ecosystem: Environmental > Terrestrial > Soil > Contaminated >...
CCGCCGATACCTGATCGTTCTTGATCGCGACGAAGCGGCGATCGTGTGCAGCTACATACGGTCCGGCGGCAGCCGCGCAGAGTTCCTGGAGCGCTTCGGGCGCTCCGCCTCGCCGGGGTTCGACCCGGACGCCGACCTGCAGCGCGTGGGCTGCGCCAATCAGACGACGATGCTCAGCTCTGAGTCGCTCGAGATCGGGGCGATGTTCCGGGCGGCGATGCGCGACCGCTACGGAGACATCGATCTCTCCCATCGTTTCCGCGCCTTCGACACCATCTGCAGCGCGACCCAGGACCGCCAGGATGCGGTCCTCGCGCTGCTTTCCGAGCAGCCAATTGATGTAATGGTCGTGATTGGCGGCTTGAACAGCAGCAATACCTGCAACCTCGCGCGGATTTGCATGGAGCGGGTACCGACCTATCACATCGCCGCTCCGGAGAGCCTCGTCTCGGCCGAGGCAATCCGGCATAGAGCGGTGGGGAGCCCGACTGAGGTCACCACAACCGGCTGGCTCCCACGTGGTAGCCTGACGATCGGGCTGACGTCCGGCGCCTCGACTCCGGACAACCTGGTAGGGACGGCGATCGAGCGACTGGACCGACTTGCAAACGAGGTGTAGGTCCATGCAGATGCTCGGTCGGGGTCGATCGGAGGCCTCCGTCGCCCGTATGTGCCTGTAAACACCATAGTAAATAGCGCCTGTCCGCCAGTCGTATAGACGGGCAGGGCAGCTGCCTGACAGGGTTATCTATGAAGGTTTCACGAATGTTCGTCCGCGGAGCGGCTATGGCCGTGCTGCTGGCCTTGTGTGTGGCTCCGGCTCTGGCCCAGCGCGGCAAATGGTGGCAGGACGAGCGGTTCCGTGATGAACTCAGCCTGACGACCGAGCAGAGTACGCGTCTGGAGGAGATCTTCCAGAAGACCCAGCCGACGCTCCGCCAGTGGATGCGGGCCCTCGACCAGGCTGAAGATGAATTCGACAAGCTCGTCGAGAGCGGTGACGACGCCTCGGTCCTGGAGCACGTCGGGATCGTCGAGACGGCCAGGGCCGAACTGAACAAGACGCGCACCGTCATGCTGCTTCGCATGCGGAGAAGCCTGACCGCCGATCAGTGGGCCAAGTTCACGGCTCTCGCCGACGAGCGGAACCGCCAACGGGCGACTAGCCGACGCCAGCGCTGAAGGCCGCCTTTCACGTCGCTCGACGTTGCACGTGGCGGAGCAGCGCTATCTCGCGTCTCGCGACCGGCGAAGGCTCTCCAATAGCTCCCCCACCGTTCGTCCCGTCGCCGGATCCACCCAGTCCGAGGCAATCTCGTCCAGCGGCTCCAGCACAAACAGGCGTTCGCGAAAACGGGGATGCGGGACGCTGAGGTCCCGCTCTTCGACGATCTGACCGCCGTAGAGAATCAGATCGAGGTCGAGCGTCCGCGGCGCGCCAGAGTACGCACGCGTACGGCCGAAACGCTGCTCCACATCGAGAAACCTGGCAAGAAGATCGCGGGCCGGAAGCGCCGTGCGGCCCGTCGCGGCGGCATTCAGAAAGCGCGGCTGGTCACCAACTCCCACCGGATCGGTTTCATGGAATGTCGAGACACGCAGGTCACTGATGATGGATGCTAGCGCCGCCAGCGCCGTGCGTAGGGTGCCTTCCCGATCGCCCAGGTTGCTGCCCAAAGCGAGAGCGATGTGGACCATCGTGGGTCAGGTCACAAGTCCAACGTCCCGGGCGACTACTCCATCCAGCGCGTGGGCAGGACAGCTCCCTGACGCGCCACGCCGCCGGTCCGCTTGCCCAGCAGGTCTTCCATGCCGGCTGCGGCCTGCTCGAACACCCGCTGGTGCTCGCGCGACTCGCCGAGGATCACGTCGAGCATGATGCGGTGGCGCGCGTGCGTCATCGAGGCTACACGCGGGCGCCAGCGCTCCACGCACGAGGCGAGATGACGCGTGTCGTCTTCGAGGATGGCTCGAAACGCAGCCCCATCCCCCTTCGTGCGTACCTTCACGACCTCTGGCACGGCGATGGTGCTGGACGGTGGCGGTAACACGACGCCGAATTCGGCTAGCGCAGTTCGCAGCCAGTCAAGCTGCATCTCCTCGCGGTTGATGACGTACTGATATGCGTTATTGAAGTCGTAATGGCTCACCACGCGCGCCCCGGCCTCGTGGCGCTCCAGGAGCGCCAGGCGATCGGCGGCGAAGTCTGTCAGAATCTGCTGCAACTCAGTCTGCTTCACGGCGGGACTAGGCCTTCTGCTTTTCCTTACAGGCAATACATACGCGCGTCCACGGGATGGCCTTCAGCCGGGCGTCTGCAATGGCCTCGCCGCAGTCGCGGCACGTGCCGTAGGTGCCCTGCTCGATTCGGTCGAGCGCCTCCTCGATCGCCTGAAGAATCTTGGCGTCCGTCTGCTTCAGCTTGAGTTGGACGTGGACTTCGTTGTTGCCGGTGGCCTGGTCAGCCATGTCGCCCTGGCGGCCGGAGTTATTCTCCATCGTCCACTGTAGGGGCTTCGCCGCCGTGCCGCCGAACAACTCGCCACGCTTCTGGATCAACGCTCCCCTGTATATCTCCATGTCCATAGATCTAGGCTCCCTAAACGCTTGATCTTAGCTTACTCGGCGCGCAGCGAGGCAAGCGGTCTATGACGCAGGACGTCGAGACTCGCGAGCACGCCGATCGTCGCCACCAGCAATGATGTCGCGATGATGCCGGTAATCGTCACACTTGGCGTGGCCTCCCACGGCAGTTCCAGCGCGTAGCGCGCGACCGCCCAACTGAGGACGATCGCGCCGAGTGCGCCGACCGTTCCCGCGATCGCGCCGAGCACGCCGTACTCAAGCACGAGCATGGCCGCGATCAATTTACTACTGGCCCCCAGCGTCTTGAGAATAGCTGCCTCGTAGACACGGCGGAACTTCGTCATTGAGACGGCGCCCACCAGAATCAGCCCGCCGCTGAACAGGACCAAGGCTCCGACCACCGTCACTGCGAGCGTGACGTTACTGACGAGCACCTGGATCGTCTGCAGAATTTCGCGGAGATCGATGACGGTGACATTCGGAAACTGGGTGACGAGCGCCGACTGCATCCTGGCGCGCGTGTCCGGATCGCTCGGCCCCTGCAGCGCCGAGATGTACGTGTGCGGGGCGTCGGCGAAAGTGCCCGGGCGGAAGACGAACATGAAGCCACCGGCGCGAAAATCCTGCCAGTCGACGTGGCGGACGCTCGTCACCCGCGCGGTGATGATCCGACCGAGCACATCGAAGCTCATCTGGTCGCCAACCTGGATGCGCGAACCGAGGCGGAACCTGCCGTCGTCGTCTGAATCCGAGAAACGCTCCTCGATGGACACTTCGGCTTCGCCCTCCATCGGTTCGTCGCCCCACCACTGGCCGTCCACCAGCGTTTCGTTCGCCTCGAGATCGGAACGATAGGTGACCGTGTATTCTCGCGCCAGCCCGCGCCCCCGCACACTTTCATAGCTGTCGAGGTCCATCTCGCGGCCCTGCACGGCCACCACTCGCGCGCGCAACGTCGGGATGATCTTCGGCCCTGGAGCCGCGCCGTTGGCCTCGTCCAGAAACGCCGCCAGCCGATCACGCTGGTCCTGCTGGACGTCGATCAGAAACATGTCAGGCGCCTCAGGTCCCGCCTGAACCGCGAAGTCGCGAAGCAGGTTGATCTGCAGCGTCCGGACACCAAGAATGAAGAACGCACCCAGACCAACCGCCAACAGAATGACGCGCGTCTGGTTGCCGGGCCGCGCAATGCGCAGCACGGCCTGCCGCAGCGCGAACGACTTCGAGTACCGAAGCGGCTGAACGGCTCGCACGAGCATGACGCCCGTCATCTGCAACACGAACGCGGTCGCCACGAAACCGCCGGAGAGCATCAACCCGATCTCGAGAGAACCGGCCTGCCATGCCGCAACCGCCACGAGCGCAGCCGCCACGGCTCCCGTCACGACCCACTTCAGCCAGTCGACGCCAGGTGACGACGGCATATCCTGCCGCAACAGCAACGACGGCTTGACGTGCCGAACCTCGAGGAGCGGCACGAGCGAAAACAGCATTGAGACCAGCAGGCCAATCGCAAAACCCTGGAGCACCGCGGTGGACGTCAGGCCAAACTGGATCTGCATGAGATCGGTGAGGTCACCAACAAACGAAGGCACAGCCGCCATCACGCCCGCGGCCAGCACAACGCCAAGGACGCTGCCGACCGCGCCGAGCAGCAAGACCTGAGTCATGTAAATCGCGAGGATCTGCGGTGAAGTGGTGCCCAGACACTTCAGGATGGCGATGCTTCGTACCTTCTGCTGCACAAAGACGCGCGTGACGCTCGACACCCCGATACCGCCAAGGATTAGCACGACCAGGCCGACGAGGCTCAGGTAATTCTCTGCCCGCGTCAGGTTTTCCCCCATCTGATCTTCCGTACGGCCATACCACCTGACGCCGACGAACTCGTTGGCGAAGGCCTCCCGCAAATCGACGGCCACGTCCTCCGTCATCGCCTCCGGTACGCGCAGAAGCTGCTGAAACGACACGCGGCTGCCGAACGTCAGCAATCCGGTGGATTCGAGATCGGCCCGATCGATGATGACGCGCGGCCCAAGCGTGAACGCCCCGATACGGCGCGCCGGCTCAGCCGTGATGACCCCGCGAATCTCAAAGGCCTGTGCCCCGATCAGCACGCGGTCTCCGACCTCGAGGCCGAGCTGAACAAGCAGTTCGGAGCGCACGACCGCACCATGGCCGACGAGCAGAGCGTGGCTGTAAACGCCGTCGCGAAGCGCCAGCAACCCGTACAACGGGAACTCGGGGCCGACCGCACGCAGTTCCACCGTCCGCGTCGCCAGCCTCGACGGGTCCTCCGGCCTCACCATCGTCGGGAGCTCCGCAGCCTCCGAGCGCAGAGTCACACGGCCGGCGCGCTGCTCGGCCTCGAGCGTCTCGAGCACCGTGCCACTCCAGGGACGATTGGTGGTGAGCGCGATGTCGGCGCCCAACAGGGTGCGGGCCTCGCCCGCGAGCGCGATCCGTACGCCCTGAATAACCGAACGCAACGCCACGATCGAGCCGACGCCGATGGCGATGCACACAAAGAAGAACAGCAGACGCTGCCACGATGACCGTATCTCCCGCAGCGCCATTCGCATGACGAACATCATCGCAGCACCGCCTCCGACGCATCGACCGGCCGCCCGTCCCTGAGCGCGAGCCGTGCGTCAGCGAGAGACGCCAACTCGGCGTCGTGAGTGACGAGCACGAGTGTCGAATGCCGGGCCCGTCGCACCTCGAGCAACAGCTCCATGATGTGGCGGCCAGTGCTGGAGTCCAGGTTGCCGGTCGGCTCATCGGCGAGCACGATCGGCGGATCGTTCGCGAGTGCTCTGGCTATGGCGACGCGTTGCTGCTCCCCACCCGACAACTGTGACGGGTAGTGATGGCCACGGTCCGACAATCCAACCTCATCCAGTAACTGCTTTGCGCGCGGCACGCCGTCGCGCCGCGACGCAATCTCCATCGGCACCAGGATATTCTCGAAGGCTGTCAGCGACGGTACGAGGTGGAAGAACTGGAAGACGAACCCGATCGTCCCACCGCGCAGCCTGGCCAGTTCGTCCTCGCCAAGTCTGGTGATATCGATCCCGTCGATGAGGATCTGCCCAGTGCTCGGCGCGTCCAGGCCGGCGAGCAGGCCGAGCAGGGTCGACTTCCCGCTGCCCGACGGTCCGACCACCGCCACGAACTGGCCAGAAGGAATCGAGAGGTCCAGCGGATGCAGAATCGTCAGCGGACGGCCACCACTCTCGACCGTCTTCGAAACGCCGCGCAACTCGATCATCGATCCTGTTTCTCGAGCATCGGCTCCAGCGCACGCCAGACCGTCCCAGCAACGATCTGCGCACCGGCTGCATTGGGATGCATGCCGTCGGCGTTGTTCAGGGACGGGATGCCTGCGACCCCTTCCAGAAAGAAAGGCACGAACGCCACCTCATACTGGTCAGCCAGGTCTCGAAACAGGTGGCGGAACTCCGAGGTGTAGGCGATGCCGTAGTTAGGAGGCGCCTCCATACCCGTGAGTAGCACGCTGATCCCGCGCTGCTGGGCGCGTGTGATGATCTCGCTCAGGTTTTGCCTCAACTGTGACACCGGCAGACCGCGAAGACCATCGTTCGCGCCGAGCTCGATGACAAGGACCGCCACGTCGCCCTCGAGCGACCAGTCCAATCGGCTCAGGCCGCCCGCGGCCGTGTCGCCTGAGACTCCGGCGTTCACCACTTCGTAGGCATAGCCTTCCGCGCGCAACCGCTCCTGAATCAGTGAGGGAACCGCCTGCGGTCTCGGCAGCCCAAGTCCGGCGGTAAGGCTGTCTCCCAGAAAGACAATCCGAGGAGACGCCGCGAGGCGTTCCTGCTGCACGTCCGCCCTCGCCGTCGCACCGAACGCGGCCTCCGGCCCGGGCTCGTCGGTCGGCCCGCACGCCGCAACGAACAGTGGCAACACGATGAGCAGAGCGCATAGGATTCGTGGCATACGCATCAGTTTCATTGTATCCCTGGGACAGTGACGATCGACTCAGGAACCATCGACATCGCCCTCGATCACGCCTGCCGCCGTCTTGAACAGCGCCGCTTTGCGGCCGCGCTGTGGACACGCCGACTGCGCGCCTTCGCTGAATCGATACGCACCAGTGGGGTCTCCGACATCATCCTGCTCGGGATGGGCGGCTCGAGCCTCGCGCCCGAAGTATTGCGCGCCGTCATCGGCATTGCGCCCGGATTCCCGCGATTTCAGGTACTCGATGCCGTTGACCCCGACGCGGTCCGAGCCGCGATGGCGAGACCGGCGACGTCATTGTTCGTGCTGGCGAGCAAGTCCGGGGCGACGATCGAACCCAACTCCATGGCCGCGGAAGCGGAACGCCGCATTCGGCGTTCGAAGGCGTCCGGATGACGCTGACCGACGCCGCTCGGAAGGTCGTCACAGGTCCGCTCGGCTTCCTCAAGCTGCTGCGGCAGCCTGATTACTTCGGACTGCTCGTCTATCTGCCGCCGGACGAAGAGGCGTTTGCCCGCGTCCTGCGAGCGTTGCACCTGCACCTGCCGCGGCGCGACCCGGACACACTGCGGCGTGTTGGAGAGCGCTTGATACGGGCAGACTGAGGGCCGCCCCGCCGCCCACGACCTCTGTATACTTTGTATACTCCCGCCGAAAAGCTTCTCAGTGGCTACAGGCACAACCTATTCGATTCTCGCGCGCGCCCTCGCGGCGCTTGAGCGCGGTCGCGGCCCGGGAACCGCGCAGCTGCTGGCGCCACTGCTGCGCTCCGGCGCGCTCAGCTACGAGGACGAGATCTCCGTCCGCTCGGCACTGGCGGAAGCCTGGTTGCTGCAGGACGATCTGACCCAGGCTGCCACCGCGCTCGGTCGCACGCCGGATTCGATGCGCGAGCCGATTGCCGATGGCCGGTTGTCGACGCTCTGGCGCCTTCACGGCCGAATTGCGTTCGCTCGCGGTGAGCAGTCGCGAGCGATCGCGCTGCACGCGCGGGCCCTGAAGCATGCGGAGCTTGCCCACGAATCTCGGGCGATCGGACTCGCCCACTACGAGCTGGCACTCTGCTACAAGCAGGTCGGCGACTCGGGAATCGTCCGCGACCATCTCACCGAGGGAGCGTCGGCGCTCCACGCGGCCGGAGATCGCCGACATCTGGCGCTCGTGCACTCGTTGTCGGCGGTGCTGCTCGCGCAGTCCGGTCGATCCGACGAGGCGACAAGCGCGCTCCGGCAGGGCGAACGGTTGGCGATGGCCGTACAGGCAGACGACGTGCTCGCCGGCATCGTCCATAATCAGGCCAACGTGGCGCTCTTGCGCCACCAACACGACCAGGCGCTGGCGCTCGCCGAGCGCAGCGTCACGCTTCACGAGACGCTGGGCTCGGGTCATGGTCTCGCCGTCGCCCTCGCCACGCTCGGCCAGATCCTGGTGCAACTCGGGGATCTGGATCGCGCGGAACAGATCCTGACCCGCACGCTGGAAGTTCGCAGCTCGGTGCAATTCAAGGAGACGACCGGCGCGGTCTTCGACACGCTCGCACAAATCCACCTGATGCGAGGCTCCTACGAGCGTGCGGGCGAATACCTCCGCCAAGCCAGTGAGGCCTACGGCGCGTACGGCACGCAGACGATGCGGTGGTACGAGTGGTCGCTGAAAGTGCTCGGCGTAACGCTGGCGATTCGTCGTGGTGCCTACGACGAAGCTGTCAGGAATGCCGAAGAACTCGTGCAGACGACCGGCGTCCCGCCGGCCGAAGCGCTCCAGGCGGAACTGGCCGCGTGCGAGGCACTGGTGGCCGCGGATCGCATCGCCGACGCGGAGCGCCGGCTCGAGCTCTGCGAGGGCCGGCTCGATCCGCGTGCCGCCCCAGGCTCGTGGGGCGAGTTTCTTCGCATCAGGGGCGCGGTGCACGAGCGCTCGAATCGTTACAAGGCCGCACATCACGACTTCGCGCAGAGCGCGAGCGTCTTCGATCTCCTTGGCGAGCGCTATCACGCCGCGCTCAGCAACCTGGCACTCGGGCGGCTGGCCGCGAAAGCAGGTAACCGGGGCGCCGCGCAGCGGTACCTCGATCACGCTGGTGCGATCTTTGGAATGCTCGGCGCCGAACGCGACCTCAAGGAAGTTGGCGTGGTCCGCACCCTCCTCAACGACACCCCCAACATCCAGCCTGTCGGCCTACCCGCGGACATCGACGAAGCTGTCATCCGGCGTTTGGTCGACGCCGCGATTCTCCCCGATCTGCTGGCGCGGGAGGCCGCAACGACGCTTCTTGAAACGATCGAAGCCGACGCAGCGGTCGTGTTCGTTGCCGCACCGGGCGGTGACGTGCGCGTGGTGGCGGCGGCCGGCTGTGATACCGACGTGGCGCGAGCGCTCGGCCGGGCGGCCTCGCAAGGAAGCCGTGAGTACGGAGAAGGCCTGCTGCTGACCGAGTCACTTGGCCGGGACTACGACGGCCCGCGCGCCTGCACCATCGTGGCTGCCCGCAGGCTGACGGAGGCGGCAACTCGCCGTTTCCGTATGTTCGCCGCCGTCGCCCGTCAGGGTTTTGAGCTATGCGGCGTGCGCGAGCACCCCCCGCAAGCGGTCGAGCCGGTCGCCGAACGGCCGCTCGAACTCCTGCTGCCCGGCTTCATCTGCGCGAGCGCCGCGATGAACCGCGTCGTCGAGCAGATTCAGCGCCTGCAAGGTCACAACCTCACCGTCCTGATTACGGGCGAAAGCGGCACCGGCAAGGATCTGGTTGCTCGCGCCATTCACGGCGGCTCGCCGCGGCACGCTGCCATGTTTCTCCCCTACAACTGCACGACAACCACGCGCGAGTTGGCCGATAGTCAGCTGTTCGGCCACCGGCGCGGCAGCTTCACCGGTGCCGTGACGGATCAGCCCGGCCTGATCCGCTCCGCGGCCGGCGGCACGCTCTTCCTTGACGAAATCGGGGACCTGCCGCTGGATATCCAGCCGAAGCTGCTGCGATTTCTGGAGCAGGGCGAGGTCATGCCCGTCGGCGAGACGCGGCCGCAGGAGGTCGATGTGCGGGTTCTGGCCGCGACCAATGCAGATCTGGAGCAACGGGTGGCGGAAGGCACGTTCCGTGAAGATCTGTACTACCGGCTGAGCGTGATTCGGATTCTCGTCCCGCCGCTTCGTGAGCGGCGCGAGGAAGTTCCACACCTGAGCACGTTCTTCCTGCGCGAGGCATGCGACCAGCTCCGCAAGCCCGACGTTCAGCTCGCCCCCGCGACGCTGGACCTGTTTGCGCGGTACTGGTGGCCTGGCAATGTCCGTCAATTGCGAAACGAGATTCAGCGGGCGGTGGCGATGAGCGCGCCGGGCGGGACGGTCGAGCCGGACCACCTCTCGGCGGATCTGACGGCGCCGCCCGCATCCACCAGCGCGGCCGCCGCGCCGGTCGGCACCGGACGCCGGCAGACCCCACAGAACCTCGCGACCGCCATCGAGCAGGTCGAGAGGGAGCTGATCGTCGGCGCGATGGACCGAACCAGCGGAAATATCTCTGAAACCGCCAGGCTCCTCGGCCTGACCCGCCGCGGTCTGTACTTGAAGATACGACGCCTAGGACTCGAGGGTGTGACAGCGGATACCTAGTAATCAGGTATACAGGTAACTGGATATTTAGTATCCATGCCATGGTGGATCCACAGGCGTGTCCTACGCCAATTACTTACTACGTATCAACGACTTGCAGCCTGTGTAGGCTAACCACCTGACAGCAAGGTCGTCGGCCCCCATATTGATAGTGTATGCGGCAGGAACCGTTTTCAGGGGGGTACAGAGTGATTCAAACCGTCCTTAGCTCAGACAGGCCGCACGTCACCGGTCGCCAGCCGCGCATCGGCGATCGCCGCCAGCTTCAGGTTCAGGGGCGCTTGATATGGCGCGATGCCAGCGGAGCACTCCGCTTCGTTTCCGTGGTCACGCGCGACGTCAGCGACGTTGACGCATTCGTGGAGTGCCAGGTGCCGACATCGATTCCGCTCTACCGCCTGGTGCATTTCCAAATCGAGCGCGCCAGCCGCGAACGTGCGGAACTACCGCCGGCGCTGCAGCACGGCAAGGTCCTATCGGCGGTATATCGCGTGGGGCCGTACCGGGCGGCAACGGGGACCCCGCACGGGTACGCGCTGCGGCTCCTGATCGAGCCGAGCGCCGTGGTGCACACGACGCGGAAGCGCAGCGCACTCGCCGTGGCGAACTAGCCGGACTTCTTCCGCCAGTACCGCGCCAAGCCAGGCCAGAGCAGTTCGGGCGGCACCGCGACGACGTACGCCGCAAGCTGGGCGTCAGTCATGTGGCGCCGCAGCTCTCGCTGCAGATCATCGGCAAAGCACCGGGTCTTCTCCTCGTCCGTGCCCGGTTCCGACAGCCGCGCCCTCACAATGCCCGCAGTCGTCTCCAGATTCGCCATCAACGCCTGCAGATGCGGCTCGGCGCCTTGCACGGGCCCGAAGTGAGTCAGAAAAAGCGTCTGCGGCGACCACGCGTCGATCCGGGCCACACTGGCGTTCCACGCCTCGATATCAATATCTGGCGGCGGGGTCGGCGGCAGTACGTAGCCGCCGTCAATGCACACACCCGCCGTGTCGCCGACGAAAGCGACGCCACTTGATCGGTCGTAATAGCTCACGTGATGCGACGCGTGACCCGGCGTATACGCCACCTCGAACGACCGGCCGCCGGCATCGATGTGCTCGCCCCCGTCCAGTACGGTGAGATTGCTCTCGGGCACCGGCGCGAACTCGCCCCACAGCCGGTCCATCTGATCGCCGTACAGCCGCGCCGCGCTGGCCATCAGCTTCCCGGGATCTGTCATATGCGCCGCGCCACGCTCGTGCACGAACACCTTCACGTGGGGGTAACGGCGAACGATCGTGCCGGAGGCACCAGCATGATCGAGATGGATGTGCGTGAGCAGAATGTGCGTGACCTCGCTCAGCCTCAGTCCTTGCTGCTGAAGCCCGAGGTCGAGTGACTCGAGGCAGGAACTGGGTCCCGGATCGATGAGGGCCATCGTCCCGGGGGCGCGAATGACTGCCGTCGCGATGGCGTGCGGCCGGCCGAGAAACAGCAGGTCAACCCACGAGAGGCCTGGCGCGAGAATGGTCACAAGTTAGAGCCCTGCACCTGCGGATTATACTGGGTCCGTACTCATGCCCCCGCTGGACTCCTTATCCGTGCTCACGGCGGTGGCCCGTCTTGCAGCGGAAGCGGCGACGCTGACGGAGTTGGTGCCGCGACTGGCGGCCGTCATCCGCGAGGCGATTCCCTTCGAACGGCTTCATGTCCTCCGCCTCGATCGTGCGGAATCGGTCGTGCTGTTCGTGGTCCGCGCCGACGGCGAGCTGGAAGTGACAGGGCACCGCATCGCCGATACGGAATCCGTGGGCGAGCCGACGGTCGCTGGCGATACACGCTCTCGCATCATCTGCAGCGTGGGCCGAGGGTCACAGGTGTACGGCGCGCTCTGGTTCACCTCGAGCCAGCCGCACGCCTTTTCGGCCGCGCATCAGGTGCTGATGGATGGTGTCGCGGATTTGCTCGCGCTCGTCCTCCAGCAGGATGCCATGCGCAGCACCGAGACGCTTCGGCGCGAGCGTATCGACACCCTCGACCGGCTTCTGAACACGATGGCGGAGGCGCTCGACATACGGCACATCTTTGCGGAAGTATCGGCCTCCGTGCGCGGTGGATTGCCTCACGACATTCTCATGCTGACGGCGTGGGCCGAGGATGGCAAGTCGTTCCGCGTGTATGCCATGACTGGCGCCCAGGTGGACGACCCTGGCTTCTGGGCGCCGACCATCCTTGTGGAAGAGGAGCGGGCGCTTCTCCATCGCGATCCATATGTGGTGCGCGACGTCGCCACCGAGATAATGCCGAACAGCGTCCGCGGGCGGGTTTTCGCGCGGCTCAATGTCCTGTCGGCCCTGCGTGTACCGATGCCCCTCAGTACGGGTGTTTTTGGCTCGCTCTTTTTCCTTGCGCACGACACGGAGCGCTTCGGCGAATCGGACCTCGACTTCGCGCGGCGCGTGGCGGATCTGCTCGCATTGGCGCTCTCGCATCAACGGCTGGCAGAGGCGGCCCGTCGTGATGCGGCCGCACGCGAAACGGCTGCGCAGCTCGAGGCGCGAGTCGCCACGTTGACACGCGAGCTCGAGGCGCAAACGGGACACCGCCGCGTCATCGGTCAATCGCGGCAGTGGAAGGACATCCTGACGCAGGCAGCACGAGTCGCGCAGACGGAAACGACCGTGCTCCTCACAGGAGAATCGGGCACAGGCAAGGAAGTCATTGCGCGCTTTATTCATCAGGGCTCACGTCGGAAGGACGGCCCGTTCGTGGCGATCAACTGCGCGGCGCTGCCTGATCAGCTCCTCGAATCGGAGTTGTTCGGGTACGAGCGTGGCGCCTTCACCGGTGCCACGTCCGCCAAGCCGGGACGAATCGAGCAGGCCAACGGAGGCGTGCTGTTCCTGGACGAAATCGGGGAAATGGCGCCGGCCGTCCAGGCCAAGCTGCTCCGCGTGCTCGAGGAACGCGAATTTCAGCGCCTCGGTAGCACACGCGTGAGCCACGCGGACATCCGAGTCGTGGCCGCCACCAACCGGGACCTGCACGCGGCCATACGCCGCGAAGAGTTTCGCGAGGACCTCTATTACAGGCTTGGCGTGTTCGAAATCGCGCTGCCTCCACTGCGGGATCGCCTGGACGACATTCCCGAATTGGCCGACGCATTTCTGGAAGAAATCGGCGGCACGGTCGGAAGGCCCCCCGCAGGGATCGCCCGCGACGCGCGGGATCAGCTCATCGCGTACGGATGGCCTGGAAATGTGCGGGAACTTCGCAACGCGATCGAGCGAGCGGTGATTCTGGCTGACGGCGGCTACATCCGGAGCGAGCACCTCCCGGTCATCACGCCTCGTCAGCCGCCGGCGGCACCAGCCACCGACGCGGCCGCTGCGTCGGCGCCGCTTCCTGTCGGCGGCGTTGACCTCGGGGCGATCGAGCGATCGCTGGTCATCAAGGCCCTGACGCAGGCGCGACACAATAAGACGCGCGCCGCGAAATTGCTCGGGCTGACGCGCGCCCAGCTGTACTCACGGATCGAGAAGTACGGCCTCGTGGAGACGGAGCCGTCATGAAGCGACAGGGACGGAGACTACTTCTCTGGGGCGTCATCCTCTGCGTACTGGCGGGGGCCGCGTATGGCACGCTCCGGCTCACTTACGGCCAGCGCCCCGCGTACGTGAACGTGCGGTGGGCCGCCACAGTCGACGACGCCACGCGGGGACAGCTCGAACGCGCTTATCACCTCACACGCGGAGAACTGCGCGAAGGACGGACCTGGGGCTACTACCTGACGGATGTCTCCACCAACAATATTCGCGGTCTCGTTGAAAGCGCGATGGTCGAAGATACGCATCAGATCCATCGGACCGCCTTTCGCATCTGGCGGACCGCGACGCGTGGTGCGTACCTGACCTCGCGGCCCGCATGGATCGCGGGTGCGCTGGAGTTTCTGGTTCCCGCACTCTTCACCATGGGTGTGCTGGCGCTGGTGATGGGGCTGTTCAATACGTGGCGGGAACGCCGCGCACAAGGTGTGGCTGAGGCGCGCTGAATCCTGATGAGCCTCCTCTTTGCCCGCGTTCGCCGCGTCCTGTTCATGGCCGTCGTCATGTTGATGTTCCTTGTGCTCGCGGGCGCGACATATCAGGGCGTGGCGACCGCGCTCGAACGCCGGCAGCTTCAGCACCCCGGACGTCTCGTCGACGTCGGCGGTCACCAGCTCCACATTTACTGTCTCGGAGAGGGACTGCCAACTGTGGTGCTCGAGGCGCCAGCAACCGGACTGTCTGCGGCGTGGGGCTGGGTCCAGCCCGATGTCGCCCGGACCACGCGGGTGTGCAGCTACGATCGCGCGGGACTCGGCTGGAGTGAGTCTGGCGATCGCGCGTACCAGCCGTCGGCTGTGGCCGGCGAACTGCGCGCGCTGCTCCAGCGCGCCGGCGAGCCTGGCCCGTACGTGGTGGTCGGCCATGGACTGGGCGCGGCGTTCGCCGTTCTCTTCGTCGCGCAGTTCGGCTCCGATGTCGCCGGGCTCATACTGATCGACCAGCCGATCCCCGGTCTCACGGACGAGCGTAGTCAGACGATGCGGCTCGCCAACGCCTCGCCGTGGCTCGCGCGAATAGGCGTGCTGCGCGCCACACGCATGGTTTCCAACAATGCGGTTGGCCTGCCTGCGGTATCAGGTAACGTCCTTCGGGCGTTCCTGAACCGTCCCGACCATCTCACGCACGCCGCAGCCGAACTGGCGCAGTGGGACGAAGCGGTGGCGCTCGCTGAGCACGCGAACATTGGTCCGGACATTATCGTCGTGCGTCTGGAGGCCGCGGGACGCGGCCACGCCGCCCTGCTGACCGATGCCGGTTCGGCCCGCGAGGCGTCAGACGCCATCCGGCGTGTCGCCGCGAGCGTCCGCGCTAAGCGATAGGCGAATACGATGCTGGCGAACGTGTTGCGACGAACAAGATTGGTCGGTCGTCTCAGGGGCTTCTGGCGGCAGGAGGCCGACGAGGCGATGAAGCCGCTTCGCAAGGAACTGCGACGCCTGACGGCCGAGGTCACAGAGTGACGGGAGACGCTGCAGCACACGGCGGTCCGCGCAGCTCGAGGCGATCGCTCCGCGTCACAACTCCGACTCATCCTGGAACTCGATCAACAGCAACGCGAGCGGCTGGCCGCACTCCCGGCGTTGCTCGACGAGCCGCAGATCCAGGCGCACGTCTCCCGGGCGATCGACGCCGCTGAGATGCGTTCGGAACCGTTCGATCACATCGTCGTGGAGCAGGTGCTGCCAGCGGCCGTGTACGATCTGTTGATTGCGGCGATTCCGCCCGCGGTCTTCTTCGACGATCACGACCCCATCAAGCAGAATCTGGCGTTTCCGATCGGCTTCGGACCGGCGCTCACCACCCTGGTGTGGGGTTTCGTCGACACCACGGTTTCGCGGCGGATCATCCAGCCGGCCGTGCTCGAGAAGTTTCACGAGCCGCTGCAGGGCCACGACGACACGATTTTCGGCCCGTCGTTTCACGCGCGGGCAAATGCCTTGCCCACGCTGAGCTCCGGCGGGCGCCTGATGCTTCGGCGTCCTGGATATCACCTTGCCCCGCACCGCGACCCGAAGCGGTCCTACCTGACCTGCCTGCTGTATCTGGCCCGTCACGGGGACGACGAGGCGCACGGGACCCAGCTCTTTCACGTAATGAACGACCGCGAGGCGTCCTACAAGCAGACGTATTACCCTGAGGCCGATAGCTGCCGCTGTGAACTGGCGACCGTCGTGCCGTTCCGGCCCAATACGATGCTGGTGTTCCTGAACTCGCGCGGAGCGCACGGCGCGACGATTCCCGCCGATGCCGTGGACCATCCGGAGCGCTACTCGTACCAGTTCTACGTGGCACCGGAGAATGCCGCGCTGGGCACACTCATCCGTGAGCTGCCGTCCGATCGCCGCACCATGTGGCAAAACAAGAATAGGATAGGGGCCCGGCCCATTCAGGCATGAACACCCACGTCTCCCTCTTGCTCGCACTGCTCGTCTTCGCGACGCCGGCCTCGGCCCAGCGTCTCTCGGGCGACGTCATTCCCGAACATTACGCGCTTTGGTTTGCTCCGGATCTCGAAGAGGCCGTCTTCCAGGGCCGCGAGACGATCCGCGTCCAGCTGCGAACGCCTGCAGACGCGATCACCCTGCACGCCTCGGAAATTG
>Ga0326597_10006243_pt1 | contig 16376 bp, 17 predicted proteins | sample RVTome_12_FD_203789 | JGI IMG/M metagenome (GOLD analysis project Ga0326597, IMG submission 203789) | Soil microbial communities from uranium-contaminated site in the Upper Colorado River Basin, Wyoming, United States - RVT100D185 | ecosystem: Environmental > Terrestrial > Soil > Contaminated >...
CGCTGGATTTCGTTGCGGTCAATATTTCAGGAGGTCGGCGTCCGTGACATTGGATAGTGTGAAGAAGTTTGATCTGGATGCGATGTTCAAGCCGCGCTCGATTGCGCTGGTCGGAGCGTCGAGCGATTCCCGCAAGCTGAGCGGGCGGCCGCTACGCTTCCTCAAGGAGTATGGATACAAGGGAACGATCTATCCCATCAATCCGAACTACCCTGAGATCGCCGGGCTGAAATGTTATCCGAATCTGGCCGCCGTGCCCGGCGAGATTGACCTCGCCATTGTCGGCATGGCCGCTGCGGGAGTGCCCGCCATCATTCGCGAGTGCGCCGCCAAAGGCGTTAGGGCGGTAACGGTCTTCAGCGCCGGATTCGCGGAGATGGGCGACGAAGGGAAGAGAATGCAGGAGGAGCTGCGGAAGGCCGCCTTCGATGGCAACGTGGCGCTCGACGGACCAAACTGCGCCGGTCTGATCGGGGTGCGCGACAAGGTGATCGCCACGTTTAACTCGGCAATGGACCGAGGCTCGATCCTGGAAGGTCCCGTGAGCTTTGTGGCGCAGTCGGGGGCCCTCGGCACGTACATGTTCGCTGCGGCGCAGGACGCCGGTGTAGGCTTTGATTACTGGGTTTCCACCGGTAATGAAGTAGTCCTTGGCTTTCCTGACTTCGTTTCTTATTTCGTTATGCAGCCGACCACACGCACGATCATCGGATACATGGAGGACGCCCGCGACGGCGAGGCCTTTAAACGCTGTGCGCTGGACGCACTCAGGGCGGGGAAGCCACTGATCATCTTGAAAGTAGGGGAGTCGGAGGCCGGAGCCAAGGCCGCGGCGTCCCACACGGGCGCTCTGGCTGGCTCCGATCGAGTCTACAGCGCGGTGTTTGACCAATGCGGCGTCATCCGCGCGCACGACGTGGAGGACCTGTTCGATCTTGCCAACGTCTGCGCCGCGCCGAAGTATCCTCGCGGGCCGCGCACCGCTCTGATGACCATCTCCGGCGGCGCCGGTATCCTGATGTGCGACCGCTGCGAGGAGTCGGGCCTGAAGGTAGCCACGCTGACAGAAGAGACGAAAGCCGCGCTGAAAAAGGTGCTTCCGGCGTTTGCTTCCGTCGTCAACCCGGTGGATGTTACCGCGGAGTTGGTGGCGACTCCAGACCTGCTCGTGAGGCCGATGGAGATCACGCTGGCCGACCCCAACGTGGACAGCCTGGTTATCTTCCTCGGTATGCAAGTGCACAACGGCGCCAAGCTTGCCGACCATATCGTCCAGGCCGCTGCGCGCACGGACAAGATGGTGGCGATGAACTGGATTGCCGCCCCGCCCGTGGCACTCCAGAAGCTACGCGAGAACAACGTCCCGGTCTTTTCCGATCCCGCGCGAGGGATTCGCTCGCTTGGCGCGCTGGTGAATTACGTGCAGCGCCGCGAACGGTTTCTGGCGAAGAACCTAGATCCGAGCCGCGCGCCCACGGCCAGTCGGGGCAGGCGTGAGCAAGCAGGCATTACTGACAAGACGGTGGAAACCCGAGCTGTGATTCAGGTTCGCCCAATGATCGACCAGGCTCGCAAGGAAAAACGCAAGGCTCTGACCGAAGGGGAAGGGAAGGCGATTCTTGAACTGTACGGAATCCCGACGCCGGGACGAAAACTTGCGACCACCGCGGCGGAGGCGGTGAAGGCCGCCGAGGAGATGGGCTTCCCAGTAGTCATGAAGATTTCCTCCGCCGACATCACGCACAAGACGGAGGCCGGAGGCGTGCGCCTGGGCATCAAAGACGCCAAAGAGGCCGGTGCAGGATTCGACGACATCATGGCGAAAGCGAAGGCGTACAATCCGAAGGCGAAGCTCGATGGCGTGCTCGTAGAAGAGATGATCGGTGATGCGGTGCAGGTCATCGTCGGCTTCAAGCAGGACCCGCGCTTCGGCCCGGTGGTGACGTTTGGCATGGGCGGTATTTTTGTGGAGCTGATTCGCGACTTCGCTCTGCGCGTCGCGCCGTTCGACGAGGATGAAGCGCTCGCAATGATGCAAGAGACGAAGGCGTATCCGCTATTGACCGGCTTCCGCGGCGACAAGAAACGCGACGTCGCGGCACTGGCCAAGGTGATCCTGGCCGCCAGCCAGCTTGCACAAGATTTCAAGGAAGACTTCGCCGAGCTCGACATCAATCCCGTCATGGTCCTGCCCGAGGGCAAAGGCGCCAAGGCCGTCGACGCCTTGCTGGTGCTGAAATAACCGGAGATGCTCTATACTGACGTAGCCAACTCGTAGAAAATAACTTGGAGGAAGATGACTTATGGCGACGGTAATGACAGCACAGAAGCAAAAGGTTGGCTTTGACAGCTTGCGGGACTTCCTGGCTGCTCTGGAGGAGCGCAATCTGGTGCAACACATCCGCGTGCCAGTCGAGAAAGACTGGGAGGTCGGCGCAATCTGCCGCGAGGTCTCTGACCGCGAAGGTCCGGCGGTGATGTTCGAAAAAGTGGGCAATTACAAGACGCCGGTCTTGGTGAACACGCTGGGCACGCGCGAGCGCTATGCCCTGGCGCTCGGCGTCGAAGCCACGAATGACGCCATTGTTGCCAAATGGAAGCAGGCCTACGCCAAGCCAATAAAGTATCAAGTTGTCCCGCGCGGCGAGGCTCCCTGCAAGGAAGTGGTCATCGAGAATCCCGACCTCTTCGCCGACCCGTTTCCCGTTCCCAAGTGGCATCACCTGGACGGCGGCTTGGAGATCGGCACGCTCCATGGAGTAGTCTCGATGGACCCGGAGACCGGCTGGATCAACGTGGGCACATATCGCAACGAAATTTTTGATTCCAAGCGGATGGGATGTTATGTGGTGGAGGTCCCTTACCGGCACATCCACCAGCACTGGGACAAGTGGAAGGCGCGAGGCAAGGCCATGCCCGTAGCGGTGGTGATCGGCCCGGACCCGTACATTAGCCTGACTAGTGTATCGGCGGTGCCTCCGCAGATCGATGAATACAACATTGCGGGCGGGCTGCGCGGCGCGCCGATCGAGGTCGTCAAAGCGGAGCTATCCGACCTGCTCGTCCCGGCGCACGCCGAGATCATCATCGAAGGCGAGATGCCCATCGATAAGTTCTGGCCGAAGGAAGGGCCGTTCGGGGAATTCACCGGCTACATGGGCCATCAGGTGAACAAGAGCTTCTACGTTGAGGTGAAGAAAGTTACTCATCGCACCAATCCCATTTCCCACGGCACCTACGAAGGGCGCCCGCCGAATGAGAGCACGCAAGTACGCGTGATGGGGCGCTCGGCGGCGGTGCTGGAGCATCTGCGGCGCGCGGGGCTGGTGGGCATCAAAGACCTGTGCGTAACGGCGGCGGGCTGCGCGGGATTTCATGTCAACGTCTCGATCAAAAAGTCTTATCCCGGCCACGTCCGCGACGTGATGATGAACCTGTGGGGCATGCCGATACTCTTCTGCAAGCACGTTACGGTAGTGGATGAGGACATCGACCCCTGGAGCCCGTTCATGGTGGAGTGGGCTGTCGCCACGCGCGTGCAGGCAGACCGCGATGTGGTGATCGTTCCCGGAGGCAAGTCGGTAATGCTTGACCCGTCGCAGCCTACCTCGCGGCGCGGCGAGTCGGCCCTGCTGGGCATTGACGCCACCAAGCCCTTGGATGAGTACCGGCGCGACAGCTCGGTCTTTCCGGATGGCACCGACCCTCTTCCGGAGGAGATTGAAAAAGTTCGCCGCCGCTGGAAAGAATACGGCTTCCGCTCGTAGTTCGAAGTGTTAAGCGTAGCTTGACACGCGACACAGAGCCAAGGTACAATTTCTCGTGACAACTCGAAACGTGCTCCACCGGGGATTGCGGCGCTTCATGGAGCGCGATGACCCGTCGGGACTTGCGCCGAACGTCGTCGAGAAAGTTAGGAACATCCTGACCTTCTTGCAGGAGATGGACGATCCCAGAGAGCTCACAGCGCTCCCGCACTGGAAGGCACACCGGTTGACTGGCGACCGCAAGGGAACTTGGAGCATCTCTGTTACGCGCAACTGGCGAATCACCTTCAGAGTCGACAAGGGTGGAGAGATCATCGACCTCAATTACGAAGACTACCATTGAAGGGAGCGGAAGGCGTTATGCGTATGGCCAAGCCGGCACACCCGGGCCGGTTTATTAGAATGGAGATCATGGAGCCCCTGGGACTGTCCGTTACCGATGCGGCAAGAGCGCTTGGTGTGACTCGCCCTGCCCTGTCAGCTCTCGTCAACGGACGCGCGGCTCTCTCACCGGACATGGCGTTGCGTGTGGAGAAGGCCTTCGGGCTTAAGATGGACACGCTTCTACGCATGCAGACTGCTTATGAGATTTCCTTGGCCCGGGACCGCGCGGGAGCGATTCGGGTCAAGCGATATAGCCCAGTACGGTCTGCGGCGTAGGAACGGCACGCGAGGAACAAATCTCGCTTCTCCCCCACCGTCGACCCCGTCCCCCAAGGAGATCGCCAAAGCCCGCCGCCGCTGGAAAGATTACGGCTTCCGCGATTAGTCGCCCCGCAAGAGGATGGCCTGGGGAGGGGCTGGCCGTGTTATTCTGTCACCAACCTGCAGCAGGCGGGAAACGTTCCAATGAGGAGATGTGTGGCATGAAGATTCTACGAAATGCCGTTCTGCCGCTTGCCGTTGCGGCGATGATGGCGTCCGCAGCGCTGGCTCAGCAGCGCCCTGCGGCGGAGATTGTTTCCAAGGTGAAGGTCGGCAACATGGCGCCGGACTTCACGCTGAACGATCACAACAACAAACCGGTGAAGTTGAGCGACTTTCGCGGCAAAAAAAACGTCGTGCTGGCCTTTTATGTGCTGGCGTTCACCGGCGGCTGAACGCGCGAGATGACGGCATATCAGGCTGATATCGCCCATTTCGAAGGCACCGACACCCAGATTCTTGGCGTCAGCGTGGACAGTTCACCCAGCAATAAGCGGTTCGCCGACGACCTCAAACTGACCTTCCCGCTGCTGAGCGACTTCAAGAGAACCGTAACCCAGCAATACGGCATACTCGATGAGCAGCGCAGCACCGCGCTCCGCACAACTTACGTCATTGACAAACAGGGCATCGTCCGAAGCATCCAGCAGGGCGCCGAGTCCATTGACCCAAGCGGCGCCGGGCAGATGTGCACCGTTATCTACGGCGAGAAGAAATAGCTTCGGTTGGCACAGGGTTGCCTGATGGCGGGCAGTGATCGCACCTGCTGCCCGCCTAAACTATCCTCGCATCAGGCGTCGCCCAGAAATAAATCTTTCACTTTTTGCGAAAGCGTTTTTTCGGAGGCGGATGCATCCGGGCCGGGGTCTGGATCCAACTGCTCGAGCAAGCTGCGCTGTTCGCGGGTCAGTTTGGTGGGCGTTACTACGCGGACGAAGACGTACAGATCGCCGCGCCCGTGCCCGTTCAGATGCGGAACACCTTTGCCCTTCAGTCGGAAGCGGGTGCCGCTTTGGGTTCCCTCGGGGATCGTCAGCATCTCCTCCTGCTCGAGGGTGGCAACCTTGATCTCCGCTCCGAGGGCGGCCTGACTGAAGCTGATGGGTACGGTGCAAATCAGATGATCTTCGCGACGCTCGAATACCGGGTGGTCCTGAACATGGATGACCACGTAGAGATCTCCAGCCGGCCCGCCCATATATCCTGCCTCGCCCTCGCCGGAAATGCGCAGGTGGCTTTCAGTATCGACTCCCGCCGGAATATTGACCGACAGAGTTTTTTCAGTGGGGATGCGGCCCTCGCCGCGGCATTCCTTGCAGGGGTCGGTGATCACTTTTCCGGCGCCGCCGCATGTGGGGCAGGTGCGCGCAATCGTCAGGAAGCCTTGTTGATAGCGAACCTGACCGGCGCCGCCGCAACTGCGGCAGTTCGCCGGCGCCGTCCCATTTTTCGAGCCGCTTCCCTGACAGGCGGGACAGGATTCCGTGCGCGTGATCTTGATGCGCTTCTTGAGTCCGAAGGCCGCTTCTTCTAAAGTAAGGGTCGTGTCGTGGCGAATATCCGCGCCGCGATTGGAGCGGCCGCGCCGTCGCGAGCCTCCGCCGAACAGATCACCCAACCCGAAAAAGTCTCCCAGAATGTCGCTGAACTCCGAGAACGCCGCCGGGTCAAATCCCCCCGCGCCCGCGCTTGAAACTGCGGCATGCCCGAACCGATCGTACTGGCTCCGCTTCTGGGGATCACTGAGGACGCTATAGGCCTCGGCGGCCTCCTTGAACTTCTCTCCGGCTTCTTGTTGATTGTCGGGATTCTTGTCCGGGTGCCACTGAATAGCGAGCTTGCGATAGGCCTTCTTGATTTCCTCCGGAGCGGCGGAGCGGGACACTCCGAGCACCTCGTAGTAATCTCGCTTGGTGTTGGTGGTGTGGCTTCCGGAGGGCATAGTGCGTCTAAGTGGGATTCTCCTCCGTCGCCGGCCTGCGGGCGACTCTCACCTTGGCGGGCCGCACCAGCCGGTTGCGGAAGAAAAATCCGCGCTGCAACTCATCCACAACATGCTGGTCCGGCACTTCAGTGGTCTCCACCGTGGCGATGGCTTCGTGCACCTTCGGATCGAAGAGTTTGCCCTTGGCCTCGATTGGTTCCAGTCCTAACCGCAGCAGAGTGCCCTGGAATTGGAGGTAGATGATCTCCACGCCGCGGCGGTAGTCTTCGCCGCCGCCCTCCGCGGCCAGCGCCAGCTGGAATCCATCCAATATCGGGAGCAGAGCCTGGAGGGTCTGAATAATGCTGTACTGTTGAAACTCTTCCTTCTCCCGCGCCAGCCGCTTACGGGTGTTATCCATCTCCGCCTTGTTGCGCAGCAGTTGGTCGGCAAGTTGCTGGTTCTGGTCGCGCAGAGCGCGCAGGATCTGATCGGCGCTCTCCGGTGCGGATTCCGTCGGGGGGGCGAAATCCTCCTCAGGGGCCGGGTCGTTCGCAGTCGCCGATGAGATTGGCGCTTCGTCAACACGCTTGTCGGGACTATCGCTCATTGCTTGGTGCTCAATGCTTGGTGCTCAATTGGTCGTTTGGGGATGCAGCAATCTTCCTATGAATCCCATGGCCCGGATAGCTCGCTCGTAAGGCATTCGCGCCGGACCCAGAATCGCCATCCGCCCGGAAAGTCCGCCGGGCCGTTGGAATGTGCTTCCGATCAAAGCGAAGTTGCGGAGCAGCGGCGGCCTTGGCAGGCCGATGACGACCTGCAGCGGATTTTCACCATTACCCAGACATTCGGCAAGCAGCCGCACCAGGTTTTCTTTTTCTTCGAGGGCGCGAATCAGCTCGCGCAATTGGTCCGGATCGGCGAGTTCCGGCCGTCCAATCCAATTGGATGCTCCCTCGAGGAATACTCCGGCTGCGGCGCTTTCCGCCAGGATGCCGCTTGCGGATAGCTGTCGCAGCGCTTTGAGCAGTCCATCGTAGGCGCTGCGCTCTTCGGCACAGCGTGCAGCCAGCTCCTGCCGGATGCGTTCCAATTCCCATCCGCGAAAATTCTGGTTCAAATAATTCGCCGCCGCCTCCATCTCCGATTGCGAGATCGGAAATTCGATGCGGATCATGTGATTCTGTACCTGCGGCCCCGGCGAGACCAGCACCACCAGGATGCGATGATCTCCCAAATCCACGAAGTGAATCTTGTCCAGAACCGTCTTGGCAATGGGTTGGCGGATGACCACGCCCAGGTTATTCGAGACCACTGAAAGCACGCGCGACGTGCGCTCCAGAATTTCCTCTTCCGGAAGATTCTCTGCTCCGCCAAGTTGCGCGACGATCAGTTGCTCGTCCTGCTTGCTGGGAGCCTGGCTGGCATCGATCTGGCTCGCGTAATAGCGATAGGCCTTGCCCGTCGGGACGCGTCCCGCGGATGTGTGCGGCTGCTCCAGGTATCCCTCTTCTTCGAGGTCCATCATGATGTTGCGAATGCTGGCAGGGCTCAGCCCCTCACGGCTCTGGCGAGAGACAGTTCGCGAGCCGACGGGCTCACCTGTCTCGATATGTGTCCGGATCACTGCGATCAGGGTTCCCAGCGACCGGTCCTCGGTTGGTCTGCGCCGCATACGTAACTACCTTAAATATAAAGACTTGCGCGACACTTTGAGGATACTCCCCTCATTGGTATCTTAATTGTCTCGTGGGTGTCTGTCAAGGAGTGGATCGATCGGGTAGTGTCCTAAAAGTGTGTTGCTGGGCCTGCAATTGGTATTGACTCCAAGCAAGCCTTGCTGTAATCTATCACCATGACACTTAAATGTCCTCACTGCGGAAAGCCGATTCCCGATTCACTGGTAACTGCCCGATCTGGCCAGATCGGCGGTAAGCGAACCGCCAAGCGTGGGTCGGAATACTTCCGAAAGATCGCAGCCAGGCGCAAAACGTTTGCTGGTGGTAGGCCCAGGAAAGAAGCCTAACACACACAGTATATTTGGCTTACCATCCTGTTTTGCACAACCCATTGACATATTGACAATGTCACGATAGTTTCGTAACGGCTTTTAGCCTCTGGTTGGAAGAGGGAAGTTCCTGGAGGGGTGTATAATGGCACGCCCCAAAAAGGAAAACCCAGGCGTGCTGACCTGGGCTTCCAAATCTGTTTTGGGGCTGAAGGGAGGTGCGACTTGCACCTCTGTATTGCAGTACCGAAGGGATACCGGATTAAAGTCCGCATCCTTTCGGATGGTACGACCGCAATCGCCTTTGAACCTCCATAGGTTAGCGGTTGCAGCCTGGGTAGACCCACTACCCAGGTCCATAGTGCAAGGAAACTGCAACCAAGTCAAGTTAATTCCAATGAGCCGCCAGCTAGCCTCAAAAGCACACCGACCATAGCCCGAAAATTTCTCAATAAAAGTTACGATTTTACTTGACAAAACAGCAAGGCTTGTTGTATTATTAGGCCATGCTGAGGAAAGAAAAAGCCCCGATAAAAGCCGTGAACTTCTATCGGGGCCAAACCCAAGCGATTGCTCACAAGGGTCCAGACAACTCAATTGTGAGCCAATCGCCAGTGAAAGGCAAGGCTCACGATGACGTGTCACGACTGCCAGACTCAATGTAAGAAATTCGGCAAGGGTCGCAAGGGAACGCAACGCTACCGCTGTAACCAGTGCCGAAAGACGTTTTCTGAATCCAACAATCATCTCGACGGAATGTATCTCCCGATGGAGAAGGCGACGGCGGTGCTGCAACTGCTCCTGGAGGGCTGCTCGATCCGTAGCACAGAAAGAATCACTGGTGTCCATCGTGATACGATCATGCGCCTGCTTATTGTTGCGGGCCAAAAATGCGACCGGCTGCTGACCAACAAAATCCGCAATGTTTCCGTGCAAGATGTTCAATGCGACGAAATTTGGGGATACGTCGGCAAAAAAGAACAGAACAAATGGATAGATGAATCGCACCGAAAAGACCTTGGCGATGCGTATACATTCGTTGCCATTGAACGCGACAGTAAGTTGGTTCTCGCCTTCCATCTGGGCAGGCGCGATCAGCGGTCTACGGATCAGTTCATTGATAAGCTCCGCACAGCAACGGCCCCGAATCGCTTCCAGATCACCACGGATGGATTCGCTACCTATCCGACAGCGATTGATACCGCTCTCTTTGACCGATGCGACTATGCCCAACTGGTCAAGGTGTACGCTTCTCCCCGCGAAGGTGAAACCAGATATTCCCCTGCGGACGTTGTAGGTGCGGTCCCAAACCCAGTCATGGGGAATCCTGATCCTGATCGGATTTGCACATCGCACGTTGAGAGGCAGAACCTCACCATGCGGATGCAGATTCGCAGACTGACGCGCCTGACCAATGCGTTCTCCAAGAAGTGGGCGAACCTGAAAGCGGCCCTCGCTCTTTACTTCGCGTGGTACAACTTTTGCCGCGTGCATCGGTCGCTCAGGATGACTCCTGCGATGGAATCCGGAATTGCAGATCGAATCTGGGGAATAGCCGAATTGCTTGCTTAATTAAGTGGCAGAATTCGTTGGATTCTTTCTACGGATTGAACGTCGAGTCTCATGGGTTGTAGGTTTGAATCGAAGGTTGCAGTACAGAAGGCCTTTACTAATCCGGGATAGCCAAAGTCGGCAAGAAATTGTGACGGATTTTCGCCCGTATAGTGATATGGAACCCCCCTCCCTCCCGGAAGTCGGAAGGTTCCCCTACCAGTTTCCTTGTTAAAGGATTCCAAAAGCCCATCGATAAAGGCTTCTTTGGAAGTTACCACCTCAACGCTTTCTGATATGAAATATTCCCGTTCTTCACTATTTATTTCAGCCTCAAGATAGTCTTTTTGTTCGCCAGATCGAATTTCGAGTTTAGTGACACGGTCTTTCTGTAGCGGCTTAGCGATCTTATTGAGATCAGCATCAATGACTTTTTCCTGAAATAATGGGAGCAGGTCAACGGGAAACTCTAGCGAGTTCTTATCACCATTGATGATTACGACTTGGTTATTTTTGCCGCTGACGGATAGTTCATACGGCTTATTCTTGGTATGTTTTTTGGCTCGTATGAGCTGGGCAATACTGCCAATCACCCACTTGGCTCCAGCATTGGCCATTTCTAGCGTTTGCAGCGGTGTTGGGGTTTGACTCAAAACGATCCAAGCCAAAATTATCAAATCAGCCGAACTGTGTTCGACGGCGGATACTTTTAGCTTGTGTTGAACTTGCGGTCCAAGGTGTGAGGCGATTTTAGAATATGCTCCAGAAAACCCTTGCAGTGCAGACACGACCTCTTCAATATCCATCGTGCCGTCATCTACTTCTGGGCCTCGATAACGGAGACTGATTTTGAACCCTTCTGGCATTTCGAGAAGGATATAGATTGTTTTTCTATTTAGCAACACAAACTTAGGACACCACCATCGATCGTTGTAGAGGTTAAGCCACCCAGTCTCTGGCAGGCCGATTTGAGATCGGCAGATCTGCCCAGAGGCAAGTTTCTGCGCATCAGGAACGACTCTGGGGTCTCATGCTTCCAAGCGCTGCGCTCAGGTGGAAGAGCCGGGAGAACTAATGTGTAACCATCCGAAATAAAGGGTTGACGCATCACGCGATGAATGTTCTCATACTACGATGACACTGGCCGGCAGACCCCTCCTGCGAATCCTTGGTATCGTGGCTATCGGCATCGCCGCATCTGCCCTCACATGGCACCAGTCACGCCCCGCCGAGACTTTAGCTGTGCAACCGTTGTCCGTTTCAACCGCTGCTCCGGAGATGCTGAAGGAAAAGGTTTCGTTCCGGCCCGGCGACACGCTGGAAGCCCTGCTCGAGCGCAGCGGCGTTGACCCCCAGTTGCGGCAGGAGATGATTGTCGCCGTCCAGGAAGAATTCGATGTCAGAAAGTTTCGGGCTGGCTCGCATTTGACGTTCCTGCGCTCGTCGCGAGGAGTGTTGGAATCGCTCGAATATGTCCTGGACCCGGACCATAAGCTGCAGCTTGAGAAATCCGGCGAGAGCTTCCGCGCGCAGATCGAGCCGATTCCCGGCGCCATCCGCCAGCAGCGCGTTTGCGGGACGATGCAAGGCTCTCTGGTCGAAAGCGTGATGCGAGCCGGCGAGCGGCCGGAGCTGGCGCTGCGCATCGCGGAAATTTTCGCCTGGGACCTGGATTTTTACCGCGACCCGCGCGAAGGCGACGAGTTTTGTCTGCTGGTCGAAAAGAAAGAGTACGCCGACGGGGCGCCGGCGACTTATCAGCGGGTGCTCGCAGCCAAGTACGAGAACGAAGGCACGGTCTACGACGCATACTTCTTCGAGAGCGAGGATGGCGACAACCATTATTATTCGAGCGACGGCGAGTCACTGCAAGCGGCTTTCCTGCGCTCTCCGCTCGAATTCAGTGCCCGAGTCAGTTCGCATTTCTCGACCCGCCGCCGGCATCCGGTCCTGGGAGCGTATCGCGCGCACCTGGGAACCGACTACGCCGCGCCCACCGGCACGCCGGTGCTCGCAGTTGCGGACGGCCGCGTTACTTTCTCAGGCCGGTCCGGCGGCTCCGGCAATTTGATCACGCTGCAGCACGCCAATGGTTTTGATACTCAATATCTGCATCTCTCAAGAATGCTGGTACGCGCGGGCGACCGCGTGAAACAAGGAGAGCGGATCGGCCTGGTGGGCGCTACCGGCCTCGCCACCGGCCCGCATGTTGATATCCGCGTCCGCAAGAACGGCCGCTATCTGAACTGGGAAAAACTCGATCTGCCGCGAGAATCCCGCATCGCCGCGGCCCAGCAGAATTCGTTCAACGCCGCGCGCGACCGCTTTGCAGCGAGCCTGGCCTCCGGCCCTGTTGCAGGCACTGATACTGCAGGCAATGACACACCCGCCGATGGGGGATCCAGAATCGCTGCAAGCCGGAAATCGGACGAAACCACTCCCTAATTTTTACCGCCAAAGGTACGTCGCTCTCAACGAGTCTTGTACTCGTAGTAAATTCTTCCTACAGTGATTTGGTAGCGTCCAGGTTCACAACGGTCTCAGCGCCCACGATCTCTGCGCTATGAATGACGCCAGCGGGAATCGTTTACTTTGTGGATTTCAAAATGGGTGCGCGCTTAGGGCTTCCTCGCCGCCAATCGTCTTCCCGCCGCAGGCCGTCTTTGTGTTTCTTCAATTGCGCCACCAGTTGATTGAAGCAGGTCTGCAGGTCCTTCAGTAAATTGCCAGCCTCTTGCCGGGCGTGAAGCTGCCCGGTCGGTAGTGCCAGATTCAGCGAGCAGGTTGTGTTCTTATGTGTCCCATTCGATTCCAGCGTTCCGTGCAGATGAACCAGGTCCGGCGCAAAGTGGGAAAGAAGCTTCTCCAGCTTTTGCAGGTTCTTTTGGATGACTCGATCCGTTTGGGACGTGCGTGGCACGTTGTGGTACGAAAAATGAATTTGCATGGAAATCCTCAACCAATGGGGAATGGAATACGAGCGACGCGTTCAGGAGATGCACAGGGCGCTAGTTCCTCGCCTCCTGGTTCGACGTCAGCGCCTCGACCAGCGTATCTTCGCTGATAGTCGGGCTGGCCATCGGATCGCCATTGCCGGCAGCCATCTCCTGGTGCGCGATCTGCGAGATATTCATGGAGCAGAATTTCGGGCCGCACATGGAACAGAAGTGGGCGCTCTTGTAACCATCTTGCGGCAGTGTTTCATCGTGCATCGCCCGGGCCGTCTCCGGGTCGAGCGCCAGCTCGAACTGTTTGTTCCAGTCAAACACATAGCGGGCACGGGAGAGTGCGTCATCGCGATCGCGCGCTCCGGGACGGTGGCGGGCCACGTCGGCGGCGTGTGCCGCGATCTTATAGGCGATGATCCCCTGGTGGACATCGCTGCGGTTGGGAAGACCGAGGTGCTCTTTCGGAGTGACGTAACACAGCATCGACGCTCCGTACCACCCGATCATCGCCGCGCCAATGGCGGAGGTTATGTGATCGAAACCGGGCGCAATGTCGGTGACCAGCGGCCCCAGAGTGTAGAACGGCGCTTCGTAGCAGAGTTCGTTTTCCTTCTGGACCTGCAATTGAATCTGGTCCATGGGGATGTGTCCAGGGCCTTCCACCATCACCTGCACGTCGTATTCCCAGGCTTTCTTTGTCAGTTCGCCCAGCACCTTCAGCTCGGCGAATTGGGCAGCGTCGCTGGCGTCTGCCAAGGAACCAGGCCGCAGGCTGTCGCCGAGCGAGAAAGAAACGTCGTGCTTGCGGAAAATTTTGCAGATGTCCACGTAGTGGTCGTACAGAAAATTTTCCTTCTTGTGATGCGCCATCCATTGCGCCAGAATCGAGCCGCCGCGGCTGACGATGCCTGTCGTCCGGCCCGTAGTCAGGGGCAGAAACTCGCGCAGAATGCCCGCATGGATCGTCATATAATCCACGCCCTGCTCAGCTTGTTCTTCGATTACTTCAAGCATTACTTTAGGTGTCAAGTCGTAGACGCTGCGCACCCGCGACAAGGCTTCGTAGATGGGCACAGTACCGATAGGCACGGGAGAGTTCGCGAGGATTTCTTTGCGAATGCCGGGAATATCGCCGCCGGTTGAGAGATCCATCACGGTATCGGCACCGTAGTGTACTGCGACGTGGAGCTTTTCCAGCTCTTCCTCCACACGCGACGTCACCGCGGAATTGCCGATGTTGGCATTGATCTTGCATTTCGAGGCGACGCCGATGGCCATCGGCTCGAGGTTGGTGTGATGGATGTTGGCGGGAATGATCAGCCGGCCGCGCTCAACCTCCGCGCGGAGCAGTTCGGCGTCGAGTTCCTCGCGCCGGGCGGCGTAGGCCATCTCTTCGGTGATGACGCCCTGGCGGGCATAGTGCAGTTGTGTGGGGCATTCGGCCCCGGCTCGTTTGCTGACCCATTCGCTGCGCATAGTCGCTCCTTGGGTTGAGATCATTGCATCGTTCTGAGCGGTGCGCCGGCTTCGTGGCGCTCCGGACGGGGTACCTGCCGGTTGCGGCCTGCCTGGTCAATCGGGGCAGGAGCGCTGCAATTGCTTGATGGTCTTGTCATCGAGAGGTTTGCGTCCCGCGAATCCTTCCTCGACATAGTGCCAATATTGGATGTTCGGCTCGCCAAGCTTCCAGCACAGATACACCTCGCGCTTCCCGAGCCGGCAGGGAAAATCCACCAGTCCGATGTCGAGATCCTTCACCAGACACCCGAGATTCTCAATCTCTTCAGCGGCCTGCCGAAGCCGCACGCCACTCTCTTCCTTGCCTCGCTTACACCGGGCGAAATGTTCCAGGTCCACATGGCTTCCGCCCGCCACAATAATCCGCTCGATCTGCCGTGCCTGCTCTTTGCCGAACGAGCTCAGGCGATTCCTTTCCTCCAGAGCCGCACGCAGCAATTGTTCCAGTTGCGGCAGCAGGAGCTCGGCGCGCCCGAGGTCAAATATCTCGTCTGACATAAGAAGTCAAAACCATCATATCACTATCCGGATTCCCAGTTGGCCCTAGTTGGTAATGCCAAGTACATTTTCAGGGCCGCTCCTGCGCTGGGCTTTTGGCTGGGGGATTGCTACTCTGTTCGGGTGTCGAACGCGCTCCATGCCGACCCGCCGGAAGGCCGCCCCGCCGCTCCGCGCAATCTACTGCTACGGCTTGCTTACGATGGCACGGATTATTTCGGCTGGCAGATTCAGCCGGGTCTTCCAACGATTCAAGGCGTGGTGACTGAGACGCTCGCGAAGATCGCTGGCGAGCTGGTGCATCTCCACGGCGCTGGCCGCACCGACGCCGGCGTCCACGCCTGTGCCCAAGCAGCGAGCGTGGTGCTGCATTCGCCGATTCCGTGCGCGAACCTGGTCCAGGCCATGAATGATGCTCTGCCGCAGAGCATTCGCGTGCTGTCCGCGCAAGAAGTTCCCGCCGCGTTCCACGCCCGGCACAGCGCCCGGTCGAAGATCTACCGCTATCGCATCTACCGCGATAAAATCTGCCCGCCCTGGCTTACCCGCTATGTCTATCCATTTCCTTACCCGCTGGACGAAGATGCCATGCGCATTGCGGCGCGGGAATTCGAAGGCACTCAGGACTTCCGCTCGTTCGCCTCCGCCGATTCCGCCTCGCGCGCGGCCGATCCTGGCGACGAAAGATCCACCGTGCGCACGATTTTTTCATCTCTATTGGAACGCGATGGGCGCGAGTTGATTTACTCGGTAGAGGGTAGCGGCTTCCTCAATCACATGGTGCGCAACATCGTGGGGACATTGATCGAGATGGGCAGGGGAAATATCACGGTTGATGGAATTGGCGCGATCCTTGATGCGTGCAACCGCTCCGCCGCTGGCCCCACCGCTCCCGCGCGCGGACTGCATCTGGTGAGGGTTATTTATCCGGAGATTCCGGAGGACAGCAACCCGCCGAACTTTGAAGACGGCATCGGCAGAATGAGATAAAATGGAGTTTCTCCGCCGGAGGGTATTTGCAAGCTCCTCCATTGCGGAGCAATATCAGATGGGAGATGTTGATATGACAGAGGCTACTGCACCCGGAAGCGGAGCGCCAGCTCAGCCGACCGCTCCACCCGCTGCTGCCCCCGCCGCAACGCCTGCACCGGCGCCCGCACAGGCGGCTCCCCAGGCAGAAGCGAAGACGCCAGCCAAACCCGGGGTTAAGACGCGGTTCCCTTACCAGCGCTCCTGCAATGAAAAGAACGAGAAAGGCAAGCTCTGCGCCGGTCACTTGAAGCGTTGGTACGGCTACGGCGAAGACATCAAACGACAGTACGGGACTAATGCGGAAATCTATCGCTGCGAATATTGCCAGACGCTGTATCTGCCCGCACCCGGCTACGATAGCCGTTCCGGCACACTGCAGTTTTGAGCCGCCCCCGATTTTTGATGCGGTCATTCTGAGCGAC
>Ga0326597_10006244_pt1 | contig 16376 bp, 13 predicted proteins | sample RVTome_12_FD_203789 | JGI IMG/M metagenome (GOLD analysis project Ga0326597, IMG submission 203789) | Soil microbial communities from uranium-contaminated site in the Upper Colorado River Basin, Wyoming, United States - RVT100D185 | ecosystem: Environmental > Terrestrial > Soil > Contaminated >...
CGGTGTCGTCGAAAAGTTCTGCAACGTCGCAACATCCAACTCCAGGGACTCGATCGTGCGGCAGTCCAGATGTAAGGTTGTCAGACCCGGCAGGTCGCGGATCACAACGTGTTTCGCAAAGATGCCGTATTGCATCGGCCGTGGAAAAGGGGCGACTGGCCCGATAACTCGGAAACTGCTCATAGAAAGCCAAATATCGTTCCGCCACAAATCATTGCGATCCCAATCGCAAGGCAATTGAGTCAGCGACGGCAAGTTGGTCAATTCCAGTGAATCGATTTGGCTCGGAATATGAAGCGCTTTCAATTCTGGCAGGTTGCTTAACTGAACTTGCTTGACTGCCGGGCTTTCTGCTGTCGCCTCATCGCTGGCCAGCCAGAGTCGCGTCAAATTGGGATGGCCATTCAAACTTTGAAGTCCCTGCTCGGTGACTTTCGTTCGCGCGATGTTCAATTCGCGCAGCCGTTGGTGAATGGCGATGGCGTCCAGTCCGCGATCCGTTAGCGGCGTTCCCTCGACGTCGAGTGAAATCAAGCGAGGAAGAGCCGCGAGTTTCGCGATCGCGTCGTCCGATAGCTTCGCATCACGAATGCGAAGGTAGCGGAGCCGCTTCAGCCGTAGCAGCGACGCGACGCAAGCGTCTGTCAGTTGTGCTCCGTCGATCTGCAATCGTTCCAGATAATGCAGTGATTCAAGCGTAGCGATGGCGTCGTCGTCCGTCACGTCCGGATTCTGCACGAACAGCGTCTCAATCTCGCTCAGCTGCCGCAATGCCAACATCACTTCATCGGTGAGACTCGTCAAGCTTGCCGCGTGAGGCCGCTCGTGATTCCAGAGTTGGTCGATCAACCATGCGTGAAAATGGCCCCGCAACGGCGATGGTTCACTGGGGCCGACGATTGGTTTCGGCAAATCAAACCGCTTGGTCACGTGGCCACCGTCGATACCCAGCTGAAAGATCGCGTTTTCTTGCGTCTGGTAGCGATGCGCCATCATGTTCCACGTTCCAAAAATGCCGCACACGAAAAGCATCAGGAAGCACAAGTCGCTCAACGTCAACTGCCATCTTCGCGTCCGCCGACGTCGGCGCTGTTCGTACGCTCCGACGACCAACGCGCCGAGCAGGACCGCGACTAGCAAGTCGCAGGCCATCGCCACAATCGACCACTGATAGTCGTGGTAGCCGACATATCCGCCCGAGCGAACGCTCAGATACGGCAGCGGCCAACCACCGTACAGCCGCTCGGTCGCGCCCTCGTCATTGCCAACCAACCAAGCGAGAGACGCGCCCGACGGCCCGATCCTCGAATGGGCTGGGACGTACTCGTACGGCAGATTTACCGCGATCAGCACGATGATTGCAAGTGCGAGAATGAACCACGAGCTTTTGGGAAGCTGATACCAACGGCGAGTTGAAGAGCTATCAACTTTCATCGCAACCAAGCAAGTCGAGTGGCATCTTGTGAACGGTGCGGCGCGAGCGTGAGATAAGCTGAGGTGGCGGAGAACGACGGCCTTGGAAGGCCATCGTACAACAGCGTCAACTCGCAGTATAACGCCACGCGACGCGTCGCCTATCGTTCCGGCGCCCCTTTGGGCCAGATCTTGAGAATGACACTTTCCGACTCGGTGCCAGCCAACGGATACGATGCGGCAGTTCGTAGATTGAGCTTTCCCATGTAGCCGCGGTGGCGAGCTTCGCCGCGCTCGTCGGGCCACTTCGGACCTTTGATCGCCAGCAGCCGACCAATGTATATCCAATGCGGCTCGAACCACTTCAACATCTTCCAGAGCGGTCCCACCGCGCGAGCGACGATGGCATCGAATCGGAAATCGCCCAATAGATGTTCGGCGCGGCAAGCGTAGATCGGCGTCGGTAACTCGAGTCCCCGCACGATCTCTTCCAACACCGCCGCCTTCTTGCCAACCGACTCGCACAGCGCCAAGTGCAAGTCCGGACGCACAATCGCTAGTACGACACCCGGCACGCCTCCGCCGCTGCCAACGTCCAGAACTTCTTCGCCTTCGCCCAGCAGCTTCGAGAGTTCAAGCGAATCAACCAGGTCGCGCGAAACGAACTTCTCGTAATCGGTATGGCGGGTTAAATTGATCTTTGTGTTCCACTGCCAGACCAGTTTGCAGTAGCGGTCCAATTGGTCGACTTGTTCCGGCGGCAATTCGATCGCATGTCGCTGGAGCGCCTCGTGCAAGGTGTCGGATTCGGGTTCAATCATGGAACGATTTGATGCAGTATGAGTAAGTGACCGTGTTGCTATCGCGGAGCGATCGCCCACGTAGAATAGACCATCGTCGACAAAAGCCAAAGAGCCCGTCACAACCATGCCCTCGATCCCGAATCGCCGTGATTTCTTGCAACAGACTGCGTGCGTGACGACGCTCGGTGTCGTATCGACGGGTGCGGCGACAGCAAACGACGGGGCTGCCTCCGATCGCAAGCTCAACGTCGGCGCGATCGGTGTTGGAAATCGAGGTGCGTCGAACATTGCCGAAATCAAGTCCGAAAACATTGTTCGCTCTGTGCGATGTTGACGGGCGGTACCTCGAAGCAATGTCGTCGCGCTATCCCGACGCCAAGACCTATTCCGACTTCCGCGAGCTGCTCAAGCAACCTGAACTCGACCCCAGCCACACATTGGAAATCACTCGACGGCGGCGACGTGCCGCAGCGCACGGCCCGCAAGCGATCCCGTCACGTCGCCGTCCGAGATGACCGGCGTTCCATTGACGAAGGCGTAGCGAATGCCGTCCGAGTACTGATGCGGCGAATCGAATGTGGCCCGGTCGATAAAGTCGTCTTCGCTCCACACAATGACGTCCGCGAAGTAGTCGGGCCGCAAGTATCCGCGGTCCTTTAGCGCAAGAATGTCGGCGGGCAGTCCGCTCGAACTGCGAATCGCCTGTGCAAGTGGAATGGTTTGCTCACGAACCGAGTAATAGCCAATCTTGCGAGAAAACGTCCCGTAGCTTCGAGGATGCGGAATCTCCTCGCTGGGGATTCGTGATGAACCGTCCGACGCGGTCGCCACCCAAGGCAGGCTCATGACGAAGCGGACATCCTCTTCGTTGATGCTGTGATTCACGACCTGCGCTCCGCCACTGCGTTCGATTTGCAGAATCAAATCGAAGGGTTCGATTTGCTCTTCGTCAGCGATCTCCTTCAGTCGCCGCCCTGCCCATTCAGGCCTTGGGTCGTAGTTTGCGATCTGTATGCGCTGACCGGCGTCGGTAGTCTCGAGCTTATTCCGAATCGCGGCTTGGATGCGTTGCGAGTCGTCGCCACCCTCCAAGCGTGCCAGCATCTGCTTGCTTCCGCCGGAGCGCGCCCAAGCTGGAATGAACGTGGCCGAAAGTGAGGTACTCGACGCCGTGTACGGGTACTGATCCGCCGTGACAACTTGACCGGCAGCTCTCTCTCGCTCGATCACACCGACTGCCGTTCTTACTAGCCCCCACGAGTCTTTGCCCGAAGATTTGAAGTGCGAAATATGAACGGGCAAACTCGCACCGCGACCGATCTCTAACGCCTCGCCAACCGCGTCGAGCAAGCCGATTCCTTCGTTGCGAATGTGGCTGGCGTAGATGCCACCATGGGTCGCAACGATCTTGGCGATCCCGGCGAGTTCCGCCGTGTCCGCGTAAGAGCTGGGTACATAGATTAGCCCCGAGGACATGCCCCAGGCCCCGTCCTGCATCGCTTTATCCGCAAGCTCTTTCATTCGAGACAACTCGGCATCCGTCGCTGGCCGCTGCTCGTCTCCCATCACCTCGCGCCGTAGCGAGCCTTGTGGCAGGAGGTGTGCGACGTTGACGCCGGCTCCCAGTTCGTCGATCTTGTCGTAGTAATCGCCAACATCGACGGGGCCGCTGCCACAATTGCCCGTGACGATCGTGGTGCAACCTTGCGTCAAATAGTTCACGACGGCGCGAGTTTCCTTGCGCGTGACTGGTCCGTCGCTGTGGTTGTGCAGATCGATAAACCCTGGTGAAACGATCAGGCCCGTACAGTCGATCCGCCGCTTGATCTTCCCAGTTGCGAACTGGCCGACCGCGACAATCTTGTCATCACGGAACGCGACGGCCCCGACCGTCGCGGGTTGACCATCGCCGAGATGCAACCTCCCGCCATGCAGCAGGAGATCCGCGTCGATTGGCTCTTGGCCATGGAGATTCGTTAGCGAGCCCAGCGTGAGCAAGATGAAGGCGACGGTTCGACCGCAGAGGCGTTGAGTCTGTTTTCCAGGCACCGCACGCGTACTCCTCGATGATCTATCTTGCCCAAAAAACCGCGCAAATCAGCCGCCACGCGCTCGCGTGCGGTTCTCTTGAAATTCGCGAGAACCGCTGGCTAGCGCCGGGCGGCTGATGAATAATCCGGGCTAACTCTTCTTATCTTCTTCCAACCGCGTGGCGCTGGATGGAATCGCCTTCTCTTGCGGAGCCGCAGGCTGCCTGGGCTTGTCAGCGGGGGCGGGAGCCGACGCGGACGCGAGCTTGAGTTTCGCAATTTCGTCACGAACGGCGGTTTGCATGTCGGCGGATGCGGTGCGAGCCGCCAATGCGGCGTCTTGAGCGTCCTTCACACCCTTGCTCATGTCGCCGTCGAACTTGGCGATGGCGTCTTTGATCTGAGCGTCGGCGCTGGAGTGCAGCTTGGCGACCTTCGCTTCGACCTCTTCTCGCAATTTCGTCGACTCGGCGACAACCGCTTGCTTGGCATCGGTATGCATCTTGGCGATTTGTTCGGCGAGTTGCTGTTCGAGTTTTTTCGTTTCGGCGGCCAACAAGGCTTGGGCTTGCTGTTGCAACTGAGCCAAGCCGGCAGCCAGCTGATCTTCGAACTTTTTACCCTCAACAGCGAATTGTGTGTCGAGCTTCTCGGATTCCGCCGCAACTTGGGCGTCGAGGCTCGCGCCGAGTTGAGCGGCTACCGCGCCGACTTGCCCAGCGACCGCCGCTTGCATTTCGGCGCTCCGGCGAGCACGTATTCGTCCGAAGAGACCTGCCGAAGCGGTATCGGCAAAGGTTAATACGCTCAGCAGCGCGAGCGCAACCAAGGTGAGGACACTACGCATGGCTTTTCTCCTTCATGCTAAGTGGTCGTGGACGCGTTAGGCGGGGCCCGTGTTCGACGCGTGCCAGGGGTGGGATTGTTATATATTAGCATAACTATTCCGGCACTGCGGTCCAATGGCTGGGAAACGTCCTTTTCCGCCTTGGCGAACTTCGAGCTACCGGTGCCTGAACGCCACGCGTTCTTCAATATCAACGGTCAGGCTGCTGGCCCTGATGGGATGAGAGAAATGTCCACGCATCCGAAAAAGTCGCCGGGAACTTGTTTGGTCATACCGGTTTTGTCGCTGGGCCGCTGCAAAAGTCACTCAAGATCCTCGGTTTCGCGGACGAAACGCTTGCAGCCAAAAGCTGCCTTGGTACAGTCGAAGGATAAGCAATGTTGACCGTTTGCAACGCGTGCTGCGAACGAAATACGCCACTGGCCCCATACAAAACAGGCCCAGGTCCCAAGTCATGCGAAATGCGCAGCATCCCACATCCGACGACGTCGAGCACTTGTTGCTCAACGCGCAGCTTCGCGACGAGCTCGAGCCGTATCTCGACGAGTCGATTCACTTGCTCGACGTGCGACGGATGCCGACGCAAGCCGAGAACGAGTTTCTCGCTTCGATGTTGGCTTGGGAGCGGGCACCCGTCTTGCCGATCAGTCAGTGGATTCAACCCGAGTTGCAGCTACCTCATCCCGATACGCTCGACGACTCGACACTACGCGAGATATTGGCCGACACCCTCCAAGCGCTTTATACCCAGCGTGTCGTTCTCGACTTTACCGATCACTTGTCTGATCGCCAGCTGTACTGCGTGATCTACCGCGACATCCTGCCCTCGCACGAAAAGAAAATCGATTTGCCGAAGAACTTCCTGCATTGGCACTGTCTGGACGACAGCGACGATGTCGAGACTTGGCTGCGATTCTACGCGACCGACGCGGAGCGTCAGATGTGGCACCAGGAAACGGATCTGCCGCTACCTCCTTCCGAGCCACCTCCGTATCCGCGCAAGATGCCGCGTCGGCCACAAGGATAGAGCGCTGGGCAACGCAGACTTGAGTTTGCGTTCAGCGCGTCGACCGGGTAGTTTGCAATAGTTGGGATTCACCGACATAGCAACCATCGAGGCCCGTGATGAGTACGGCATCCGCACCGAACGACGCGAGCGTTCACGATCGGCTTCGGGATCTAGATTCGAGCAGCCCGGAGTACGCGACGGCGTTCGTGGGCCTGCTCCTCGACGCGGCGAGCAGCATCCGAGCGAGCGACGTTCATCTCCAGCCAACCACAGGTGGGCTTGACGTGCGCTGGCGACTTGATGGCGTGCTTCAACCGGTCGGTGTGTTCCCGCGAGGCGAGGCGGCGGATATCGTCTCGCGCATGAAAGTGCTCGCCGAACTGCTGACTTATCGGACGGACGTGCCGCAAGAAGGCCGCATCCGCGATCGGCGAGGTAATGTCGAAATCCGTGTCAGCACTTTTCCGACGCTGCACGGTGAGCGAGCCGTCGTGCGGCTGTTCGCGGCGCAAGGCGAGTATCTCCATTTGCGGGATCTCGGGTTGCCCGATGATGTTTCGGCGCAGCTCAGCGAATTGTTGGCCGAAACGTCGGGCGCGATTCTGATCACCGGCCCCGCCGGCAGCGGCAAGACGACCACGGCGTATGCCTGCTTGCGCGAGCTGGTGCGAACTTCGGCGGGGGGCAAGAGCATCGTATCGCTCGAAGATCCGATCGAGAGCGCCGTCGACGGCGTTTCGCAATCGCGAGTCAATCCGACGGCGGGATTCGATTTGGCCGCCGGCCTGCGCTCCTTAATGCGGCAGGACCCCGAAGCGATCATGGTTGGCGAGATCCGGGATCGCGAAACCGCCGAAGCGGCGATTCAGGCTTCACTGACGGGCCACTTGCTGGTGACAACATTTCATGCGGGAAGCGCCGCCGGCGCGATCAGCCGATTGTCGGACATGGGGATCGAGCCATATCTGCTCCGCAGCGGCATCCTCGGCATTTTGAGTCAGCGATTGGTCCGCCGCTTATGCACGTGCCGTGAACAAATCACCGACGAAACTGCCAAACTTAATCTTCCAGCAGCGCAAGCTTGGCAAAACGCTGGGTGTGACAAGTGTCTCGGTTCCGGCTATCGTGGCCGTGTGGTCTTAGCCGAGCTACTCCAAGCCAGCCCCACCGAACTCGGTCGCGCGATTCTCTCACGTAGCGACGCCCCGCAACTCGAACAACTCGCAATCGAAGCAGGTATGACTTCGATCTGGCAACGAGCGAAGATCGCCGTTGAATCCGGCACCACAAGTCCCAGCGAGGTTCGACGCGTGCTGGGTTTTGCGACGAAGACATGAATCGCGAGGAGCTACTCGAGATCAATCTGTCGAAAGATTGGCAGATGACGGTAGTAGACTTCGAGGCTGCAAGCGGCGAGAGCGGTCATGTAGATTCGGCCTCCGGCGGATGCGTGTTCGCCGCGAGGATCCCAGCTGCCGGCTTGGTGACCGCTGCGCTCTTGCGTCTTGATCAAGATCTCGCGCATCTCACGATTCCACATATCCCACTCCGCACTGCCGTAATGGTGCAGGGCTTGAGTGCCGTAGTACCAGTAGTAGATATTCGGGGCCCGCTCGCTCGGCAGATGCTGAGTGATCAAGAATTGGACGCCTTGCTCGATCCCCGGCATGTCAAGTTTCCAGCCGAGGTACATTCGGCACAGAAGTCCCTCGGCCGTCATGACATGAGTCGGTGCTTGGCGCGGCACGTAAGCGTACTTCGCCCCGCTGCTGCTGGAGACAGAATCGAGAAACACGCCGGCGAGTTCGAGTGTCTCATGGGGCACATTCAGCCTCGCAGCGCGACCGCTTTGCAACGCCATGACTTGCCAACCGACCACACTGGTGTCGCCCGCCTGATTCGGTTGATATCGCCAGCCGCCGGCGTCGTTCTGGGCAGCAACGATGAAATCGAGTGCCCTTTGAGCGGGATCGCGCAGCGTTTCGTCGCCCGTCATCATGTAGGCTTCGCACAACACGATCGCGGCTTGTCCATGTGCGTACATGCCGGCATTGCCTTGCGAATTGGCCCGTAAATCGCCGTTCTCACGTTGGTTCTTGAGCAACCATCGCAGGCCTCGAGAGACCTCGTCGCGATATCGGCCGACGAGATGAGTCTGGCCTGCACCCAGGTAGGGTAACAAGGCGAGTGACGTACCGGCCGCATCGCTATGTGTCGCGCCGAGTCCACCGCACGAGCAGCCTGCTGAGTGGTTGAAGCCGTGCAGGCTCCAATGTCCATCGGCTGCCTGATGCATCGCCAGCCATCGCAGTCCCCGCGCGACCGCGGCTTCCGTCAGCGTCGTGCCACCCTCGCGTTTGACGACCTCGACGCGAATTCGCGGATCGCGAGCAGCCACAGCCTGTCCGCCTCCCGTCGCCGTTCCGATAAGTCGCTTGACCTGAGACAGATCGGGCAGACTCGGCTCATCCGCTCCCGGATCGATCCGCAGTTCGCGAGCGTCTTGATCCGCTTTGACGACCGCTTCGCGCTGCGCTGCGTCAGTCAAGTTAACATCCTTCGGAACGGGAAGATCGAACACGACTTCGTTCAAAGGATCGATGACGATGGTGTCACCTCCCAATTCCACTTCCTTCGCCACGGTTGTTGACAACGTAATAAATGGGCCTTCGTCCTCCGAATCGATCGTGAAGAGCGCCAACAGAGTCAGCAGGATCAGATGAAATACAAGACTGATCAGCCACGCCGGAGTGCAGCCGAACAGATCGCGCACGACGGCCGTCACGCCGGTGGCGCGGACACTCTTCTGAAGCCGCGCGCGAACTCGATTCTCTAACGCCGATACGGGACGGCGCGGAGGTGGTCGACGAGTTGGTCGGGCCGGGGCCGCGCCGGAGTCTGGCGGTTGCGGCACATCACGACGCAGCCGAGGTTTCTGTAACGGTTGAGTCGGGCTGGAAGTAGCATGTTGCGGTGGCTTGGCGAGCGCGTCTGCGTTTCTCGCCGGTTTGGGCGTTGGTGTTGTCTTTGGCGTTGATTCCGACCTTGCATCAGGCAGCGACCGCGTCGCAACGGCCGGCATCAGGCCAGCCGCCGCCGCAGATTTTTCATGTTCTTCGAGCAATCGCTGGGCTTCGCGCTCTTGCTCCTCGGACAACTCGATGCTGGTTCCGCACTGCCAACAATCGGCAATCATCAACCAAAAGCGGATGGACATCGGCGCGTGGCAGTCCGGACAGGCGCACATCAACACGCCGCCATTTAGCCAAAGTTGGCCGGCGGCGAGACCAGAGGGAATCACGTCGGAGCCTTCACCAGACTTGAACACCGCCGCTGAGTACGGCGTTTCCTCCGGCAACTCCAACGGCCCCGTTGAGTCCAGGTCGACGATTCGGAGCGCAAGCGGAGTCGTTGTTTCAAACGTTGAGTCAGGCGCGTCGATCAGACCGAAACTAAGGTACAGATCGGAATCGTGGTCCGAGTTCGCCATTCGCGCGTTGGCCATGCAATTATCGTCGATCGCGAGCGGAAGGGCGCTCGCAGCCATCCCCTACTTGTCCTAGGAATCAGTTTAGCTGCCAGTCGCTGCCTTGGGCAACCGACGCGCGGAATCCGGCCGTCCTTCAGCGCTTCGGGGGCCTGTAGAACCTATCCAAAAACGATGTCGCCGAAACGGGAGGGCGAAGCTCCCGCTGAGCCGCAGGCGGTTGATCGGCTCGACAGAGCCTCGCCGTCTCAGGAAAGCGCGAAACTTTGGAGGCGCCTAATGCCCAAAACTCACACCCCAACGCACACCAGGTCCATAGGGCGGACGATGGTGACGGTGATGATACTCGTGATAGGGAAGCGGAGCAACGTAGTGATGCTCTTCGATGATCACCGGGCCTGGTGGGCCGACAACTTGGGCGGTAGGAGGCGGAGTTTGCTGCATGGCTTGGATCACCGCATCGCTGACTCCGGCATTACGGAGGGTAATCAAGTCGTTCACGCTGGGAGGACCGGCGACTCCGTTAGCGCGCAGGTGCGTCGTAATTACATTCTCACTCAGTCCAGCCTGCGACATTGCGATCACGTCATTCATGGCAACCGCTCCCGCGATCTTGCGCCCCATTCGCTGCTCGATAATCTCGGCGGAACGAGCCGCCTCGTAGTCGATCGTGTCGCCAACTGCGGCCCCCGCCAACGCGCCCACGGCCGTTCCAATCAACGCGCCGCTCGCGGCGTCGCCGTTGTGTTGTCCGATCGCCGCACCGCCAAGCGCGCCCGTTAAAGCACCCAAGGTCGCTCCACGTTCCGCGTAACTCGTCGCGTGACAGCCACAAGCGACGGCGAGGATCGACAGCGATAGTAGTTCAGCTAACCAGACTCTCATAAACGCTCCTTGGCGATGCGCGGGGCGAGATGATCTCAGCATCGGATCGCTTGGTCAAGACTAGATCAAGCTTGCTAGCGGCGTGCATTCCCTAGCTGCCTCTTGGTAACCTATCTTTCCGCGCGGCGTGAATCCCTTTAGAACGGTTAGCAATGAATCACTGATTTCTACAACGTCCTCGATCCCGCCATTCTTGACAATGTCCCAAGGCCGAACCGTTTTCGTGAGCGCACCCAGCCGGCTCCACTTCGGGCTGCTTTCATTCGGAAACCCGGGGGTGCGACAGTTTGGCGGCGTTGGGGTGATGATTGACCGACCTGGTGTGAAGCTTCGCATTCAGGCGGCGGATTCGTTTGAAATCAATGGTCCGATGCAAGGTCGTATTAGGGATGCAGCGCTGCAGTGGTCAGAGTCTTCAGGAGACGCAAGCGAATTGCTCTGCAAGATCGAAATTGTCTCGGCACCGCGGCTCCACGCCGGACTGGGGGTTGGGACGCAGTTGGCTCTGGCAGTGGCAACTGGATTGAACGCTTTTCACAATCGTGCGACACCGTCTGTAGCGGATCTAGCCAAGAGCGTCGGTCGCGGGCTGAGATCTGCCGTTGGGACTTATGGGTTTGCCGCGGGAGGCCTGATTGCCGAACACGGCAAACTGCCGACCGAAACCGTTTCACCGCTTCTCGAACGCGTCTCCTTACCCAGCCAGTGGCGGTTCGTGCTCGTGTCGCCAGCGAAAGGCGTTGGGCTACACGGCACCACGGAGCAAACTGCGTTTGACTGCCTGTCGCCGGTTCCTCCTGCAGTGACCAGGCGACTGACCGATATTATGTATGATCAAATTCTCCCCGCCGCCAAGTCCGCAAGCTTCTCCGAATTCAGCGATGCCGTCTACCGCTTCGGTTTCCTGGCCGGAAGCTGTTTCGAATCGGTTCAAGGCGGCGCATATAACGGCGCAGAGCTGGAAAATCTTGTGAAACACGTTCGAGCGATCGGCGTGCGAGGCGTCGGTCAAAGTTCGTGGGGACCGACAATATTTTCAATTTGTGAGAGCGAATCGAGTGCGTTTGCACTAGCCGATAACTTGCGTTCGCAAGACTGGGGCCGCGAGTACGATCTCGTGATTACGACCCCTGACAACCGCGGTGCGCGTGTGAGTATCGACGCGGCCGACCTGTAGCCCGAATGGTCTGCGGCCGGTAAGATCTGTGCTTGTTAGACTGCGAGTTGATGGCGTTGACGCATTTGTACGATGGCCTTCCAAGGCCGTCGATTACTTCACGATGGCCTTGGAAGGCCATCGTACAGGCAATATGAAAGCGAACTTTACTAAGACGTTACGTGTCGGTGACGAACGACTATGGCTGAACTCGGAGTAAACATCGATCATGTGGCGACGATCCGGCAGGCACGCCGGACCTACGAGCCAGATCCTGTCTGGGCGGCCGTTTTGGCCGAACTGGGCGGTGCGGACGGGATCACGATTCATCTGCGCGAGGATCGACGCCACATCCAAGATCGCGACTTGACCGTGCTGCGCGAAACGGTGACCGTGAAATTCAATCTGGAATTGGCTTGTGACGAAGGAGTTCTCCAACTTGCCTGCCAAGTGCGTCCCGATCAAGCGACATTGGTTCCAGAGAAGCGCGAGGAAGTCACGACCGAGGGTGGCCTCGATGTCGTCTCAAATCGTGAACCAGTGGCTCGCGCCGTTGACCGACTTCGAGATGCTGGCATCATCGTCAGCCTGTTTCTCGATCCCGATCCATCGCAAATCGATGTCGCGGCGGAACTCGGCGCTCACGCCGTCGAATTGCATACCGGACAGTATGCACTCGCCAAAGGCGCACAACAGCAGCAGGAGCTTGCCAAACTCGTCGCCGTGGGCAAGCAAATCACCGATCTCGGCATGACGCTCCATGCCGGACACGGTTTGAATTATCAGAACGTGAAACCGATCTCAGCAGTCGCTTGCATGCACGAGTTGAACATCGGTCACAGCGTCGTGTCTCGAGCCATCATGGTCGGCATGGAACGCGCAGTGCGGGAAATGAAGACGCTGATCTCGCCATAAGGTGGGCTGTGCTTACCGACGCAGATGGCGGGCACAGTCCACCCTACAACTCGCGGTAATACGCGAATCGGCACCCTCCCTTTGCCAGCCCGCGCATCACCCCTTATCATGTTGGGGCAGTCCGGCCGCCACGGCGGCCGATCCCTAATCTTTCCTCCAGAACTTACGCATTGTCATGTCTAGAAAAGGCTCCAACTTCGCGGGTATGTCCGTTGCGATCATCACTCCGTTCAAAGACGGAGAGGTCGACTTCGACGCTTTGCGAGCCCAGGTTAATTTTCAGATTGACGCAGGCACCGTCTGTCTCGTTCCATCCGGAACGACTGGCGAGTCGCCAACGCTCTCGCACGAAGAACACGAGCGCGTGATCTCGGCGGTCGTCGAAGCGGCGAGTGGTCGAACCAAGGTGATGGCCGGGACCGGCTCAAACAGCACGGCGGAAGCTTTGCGATTGACGAAGTGGGCGGCGAAAGAAGGTGCCGACGCGGCGTTGCTGGTCGCTCCTTATTACAACAAGCCGACGCAACAAGGATTCTACGAACACTACAAAGCCGTTGCGGAAGCGGTCGACATCCCGATTTGTATCTACAACATTCCGGGACGGACCGGCAAGAACATCGAACCCGAGACGATCGCGAGACTCGGCGAAATCTCGAACATTACGATGGTCAAGGAAGCTACTGGTTCGTTGGATCAAGCGTCTGAAGTCCTCGCCACAACCGAACTGACGTTGCTAAGTGGCGACGACAGCCTCACGCTGCCTCTTTCGTCCGTGGGTGGCGAAGGGGTGATTTCCGTTGTCGGTAACATCGTCCCGAAAGACATGATCGCGCTGTTGGATGCGTTCAATGCGGGCGACACGGCGAAGGCGCGCGAGTGGCACATGAAGCTCTTCTCGCTCTGCCGGGATATGCTCGGCATCGCCACCAATCCAATCCCGGTGAAAGCCGCGATGCAGATGCTGAGGCGCGACAGTGGCGATTTGCGGCTGCCCATGACGCCCCTGGACGAACCAGGCCAGCACAAGCTGCGAGCTACGCTAGCCGCGTACGGGTTGTTGTAGTTCCGTCACCAATTTCGCAACCGTCGTCAGCTATACCGCTCGCGGCCTTGGATGGCACACGGATCGTTTAACGTGACGCCAGCGGTGAGCTTTGTTGGGAGCGGGCATTCCAAGCTCGCCGCTGGCGTGGCGTTAAACAATAGTCCCATTGCTATCCGCACGCAGTATAGCTGACCGTTTCCCATAAATGCGCGCACAATCGTAGTGCGCGCAATTCATACGGCCTCGCTAAACACAATGAACTGCAGGTGTTTTATAGACTTACAAAAAACTTTTCCGATCTGAAAACTTGAGCTAAAGTTCAAGTGTCGCTCAATCGAATTCAGCGGCTTGATAAAAACGAGACGGACCAGATGCGTTATGTGTCGCGATCGCGACCAGTAGTCAAAGCCAGTCAAGGGCGCCAACTCGTCGCGAAGTACTGCCCAAACGAGATCGAATTCTCGGTCGCCTGTGACTCCATGGATCGCGATTGCTATCGCGCGCCTTAGACCAGACCACATCGGCACAAAAGGGGGCAGCGAGAACATTATGAATTGCACTGACTTGGCCAAGCGAATTGAAGCGATCCGACCCGGGGCCGAAACTCGTGACGTGGCTCGCTTGTGTCTGTTGTTGTCAAACTCGGGCAGCGACATCGATCTGCTGGCGGAGGATTCCAAGCTTACCTCTGCCTGGAAAGAGATGGACCTGCGTCTGCAAGCGGCGACGGACCAACACGCGGCGATGACGGAAGAGTTAGAATGCCTCGCGCGGAGCGATCCGCAAAAGTTCGATCCCGAACAAATCTGGGTTTTGATCCGAGCGATCAAGGTACAAAGCCAGATTCTTCAACTTTACGTCGGCGAGCCGGTACTTGACGTCTAAGCGGACGTCTACCCGACCTCTTGGGATTGACCACGCACTAGCCGGTGGCTGCTAGGACGATCTATAATCGGAACAGTGTCTGAAGAGGCAAACTCTCCGATGAATTGAGGCCCAGCCATGCCGGTCGAAATGAAGTTGTCTCGGATCATAATCAGCCAGATCAACGAGCAGCAGGTGATCTACCTGAAGGAAGTCGGCGGGGATCGACAGTTCCCTATCTTGATCGGCATCTTTGAGGCGACCAGCATCGATCGCCGCGTTAAATCAGATAAGCCGCAACGTCCACTCACGCATGACTTGCTCGTTGCCGTCGTGGATGCCTTGGGCGGCGAACTCGACAGCGTTGTGATCAACGATCTACGCGAGCACACTTACTACGCCAAGCTTCGAATTCGTGTCGATGGTGAACTCATCGAGATCGACTCGCGTCCTTCGGACGCGATCGCCGTCGCCGTGACGTGCGAGCCGCGGCTTCCGATCTATGTCTCGGAAGAAGTGCTAGACGAAGTGCTCGACTAGCGGGAACGCGGTTCGATGCGTCCGTCAATGCAGTACGTCCGCGAATGCTTGCTGAAGTCGAGCTAATGCCTCGGTCGCCTTCTTCCCGTCGACCACGACATTGACGCGCACTTCACTTGTATTGATCATCTCGACGTTGATACCCGCTTTCGCCAAGGCGTTGAACGTGCGGATCGCGACCCCTGTGTGACTTCGCAAGCCGACTCCCGAAACGGAGAGTTTTGCAATATCCGGGCTGCTTGTCACGCCTTCGCATTTGAAGGTTACGGCGAGACGATTTGCGACTGCGACGCTCTCGGCGAGCTTCGTGTTGGGAACGGTAAAACTGAGACTCGCTTGCCCGTCGTGGCCGTTATAACTTTGTACGATCATATCGACAAAGATTCCGGCGGCGGCGACTTCATCAAAGACCTTGGCGGCAACTCCCGGCGTGTCCGGGACGCCGCTAATCGAAATGCGGGCCTGCCCTTCGTCGAGCGAGATTCCGTCGATCGTCAACTCTTCCATGTCGACTCCGCGCAGGTGCGTAATCACATCGGCTGGATCTCGAGTCTGCGCCAGCGCTTCGGCTGCGATCGTCGAAATCGCCGCTGGTTCTTGTTCCAACCTAAAGATTTGATGAACGGCCCGCAGTGCCCTCTGGGCTTCATCGCGAGCAATAAGTACCGAGATCTTGATCTCGCTCGTCGTAATCATTTGGATGTTGACACCAGCGTCCGCCAAGGCGTGAAACATCTTGTCGGCGACTCCGGTCTGACGTGCCATCCCGAGACCGACCACGGACACCTTGGCAACATTATCATCGTGCGTGACTCGATCCGCTCCGACGATCGCAGCACCTTCGTTAACCGCTTCCAGCGTTGCTCGCAACTCGTTTCTCGGAACTGTAAACGAGACGTCGGCCTTCCCCTTCTCGCCAACGTTCTGGACGATCATGTCGACCGAGATATTCCGTTTGGCGATCCGCGAAAATATTTCCAAGCTGCTCCCTGGCCTGTCGGGCACCCCGAGGATACTGATGCGGGCTTCGTCTTTCAGCAGCGCCGCACCGCACACGGGTTGATCCTTCGATTCCGGTTCCGCGACGATCATCGTCCCCGGAGCGTCGCTCAGGCTGCTGCGTACATGGATCGCGACACGGAACTTCTTCGCGAACTCGATGGAGCGATTGTGCATAACTCCCGCGCCCAGACTGGCGAGTTCGAGCATTTCGTCGTAGCTGATCCGGCTGACGCGACGCGCCTCGGGCAAAACTCGCGGATCGGTCGTATAGACGCCATCGACATCGGTATAGATCTCGCACGAGTTTGCGTTCAAGACCGCAGCCAATGCGACCGCCGTCGTATCGCTGCCGCCTCGCCCCAGGGTCGTGATGTTAAAGT
>Ga0326597_10006245_pt1 | contig 16372 bp, 13 predicted proteins | sample RVTome_12_FD_203789 | JGI IMG/M metagenome (GOLD analysis project Ga0326597, IMG submission 203789) | Soil microbial communities from uranium-contaminated site in the Upper Colorado River Basin, Wyoming, United States - RVT100D185 | ecosystem: Environmental > Terrestrial > Soil > Contaminated >...
GGCTCTGCCGGGTGAACGACCCAGCCTGTGAGCGCCCGCTCAACGCGTACGGCTATTCGAAGCTTCTGTTCGACCGATGGGTGCAGGGACACCTTGAGAGCCTGAAGTGTCAGGTCGTGGGCTTCCGGTTCTTCAACGTGTTCGGTCCGGGTGAAAAGCACAAGGCACACAACGCGAGCATCCCGACACGTTTCTTCCAATTCCTTGAGGACCACGGTCGCATCGATCTCTTCGAAGGTGACATCCGCCGGGACTATGTGCACGCTGACGACGTGGCACGCATCCTGCTCCAAGCTTGGCAGTCCGGGCAGCCGTCCGGCGTGTACAACCTGGGGAGTGGCGTGGCGGTGTCGCATCGCGATATCGCCGAGAAGGCCGTCAGCGTGGCTCGGGAGGCACACTTGCCCCTCGAGACCGAACCGATCCGTGTGGTCCCGATGCCTGATGGGCTGCGGGAGAAGTTCCAGTTCTACACGCAGGCCGACGGAGTGCTACCGTGGGTGGCGGCAATCACGGCGCACCCGATGGACAACATGGTTCGCTATTGGACGGAGTGGGCGCTCGGCCGGGCTGAAGACGGGGCACCTCGCCAAGGAGAAGAGCGATGAGCGAGGCGAGTCGTTTGCGGTGCATCCTGATCACTCCGGCGAGGAACGAAGAGACGTTCATCGAGAAGACCATTCAGTCCGTGGTCAACCAGACCGTTCGCCCGATCCGATGGGTCATCGTGAACGATGGATCGACGGATGGCACGGCAAGGATCATCGGTCACTATGCGGCGCTTTACGATTGGATCGAAGTGGCCAACATGCCGGAACGCCGAGACAGAAGCTTTGCCGCCAAGGTACATTCCTTCAATGCGGGCTATGACAAGGTCAAGAGTCTCGACCATCACGTTGTGGGCAATCTCGATGCCGATATATCGTTCGACAAGGATTTCCTCGAGTTCCTCCTGAGCCGGCTCAAAGAGGATCCCGGGCTCGGAGTAGCCGGAACAATGTTTCACGAGGAAGGAGGATACAGCTCAGCGACCGATAGCTTCGAGGGCCAGACTCATGTCTCTGGGCAGTGTCAGCTGTTTCGGCGGGAGTGCTTTGAGGCGATCGGCGGTTACGTGCCGCACAAAGCTGGAGGCATCGACTGGATCGCCGTCACCACCGCTAGGATGATAGGGTGGAAGACGCGGTCGTTTCGAGAGAGATCGTTCTTCCATCACCGCAACCTAGGCACCGCTGAGCGCGGCAGGCTTGCTTCGGCCTTCTCCTACGGAGAAAAGGACTATTACCTTGGTGGCCACCCACTCTGGGAGCTGTTCAGAGTTGCTTACAGGATGTCGAAGCGACCGTATGTCGTGGAAGGGCTTGCCATCGGCTGTGGGTATCTGTGGGCGTCCTTGCGACGAATCCACAAACCTGTTTCGCGTGAGCTGATGCGCTTTCACCGCAAGGAGCAGATGAGAAAGCTAAGGCGCATTCTGAAATCCGTGCTGACGTTCAAGCGGATTGAGAAGTTCCAGGTCATGTCGAAGTAGGCCGAACGAATGACACAACCTCTCCCATTCGATAGGATTCGAGCCGCCCTCCGTAGATTCGTGACGTGGCTCGAGCGCTATGGCGAGACGTCCTACGATCACCAGAGCTTTTTCGCCGGACCGCTCGGCCGACGCGCCAAGAAGCTGTACTACCGGAAGCGCCTCCTCGGGATAGTAGCGGTCTCGCCAATGATCCTCTGCGAGGCGTTCATCCCTTCGGCGCGCCGCCTCTTCTGGATGCCCCAGCGTTTCCCGATCGCGGATGCTCACTACGCGATGGGCTTTGCCTTCCTTTCTCGGGCGGTCGGAGAGCAGGCGTATTATCGCCGCGCCGTCCATTTCCTCGAGGTCCTGAGGGAGACGCGCTGCCCCGGATACGAACACGGCGCGTGGGGTTACCCGTTCGACTGGGAGACCAGAGGGGGCACCATCAAGAAAGGCACGCCTCTCATCACGACCCTGCCATACGTGTACGAGGCGTTCCGGGAAGTGTATGAGCTCGACAAGGACGAGCAGTGGCGAGAGGTCATGCGGTCGATCGCCCAGCACGCGCTTCTCGACTACCGGGACCTCGAGACTTCGCCGCACGCGGCGAGCTGCGCATATACGCCGAGCCCGGACGATCCGGGCGGAGTCATCAACGCCAGCGGGTACCGAGCCTCGCTCCTCATGAGGGCAGCCCTGGACTTTTCGGAGTCCGCATACAGCGAGGCGGCGGTGCGAAACATGAACTTTGTTCTTGACTCTCAGAACGCCGACGGGTCTTGGTGCTATTCCATTGATGGCCAGCGAGATTTCGTCGATCATTTCCATACCTGCTTCGTCCTGAAAGCCCTTGTGAAGATCGAGACGCTCACGGGAGAATCCCGCTGTACCGACGCCATTGAACGCGGGGTCGGCTACTACGTCCGGCACTTGTTCGACGAGCAACGCTGGCCCAAACCCTTCGCGACGGCACCTCGCCTGACGGTGTATCGGCACGAGCTCTATGACTATGCCGAGTGTCTGAACCTCGCCATGCTCTTGCGAGGCCGGTTCCCGGAGCTCGACGCGATCCTGTCGACGGTTCTCCGGAACACGCTGGATTGTTGGCAGAAGCCGGACGGCTCGTTTCGGGCCCGACGGCTGCTCGTCGGCTGGGACAACCTTCCGATGCATCGCTGGGCTCAATCGCAGATGTTCAGAAGTCTCTCCCTCATCCTCGATGCCGGCACGGGCTGATTCCCATGTGTGGAATCTGCGGTCAGTTCAACTTCGAGAACGGGGCTCCGGTCGTTCTGCGCGACGTGGAGGAGATGACCCAGACTCTCGTTCACCGAGGGCCTGATGACGAGGGTTACCACGTCTCCGGACCACTTGGGCTGGGCTTTCGTCGGCTTTCTATCATCGATCTCGGTGGTGGACATCAACCGATGTCCGACGCCGAGAAAACAATCTGGGTCGTCTTCAACGGCGAGATCTACAACTTCCGCGCGCTCAGGCAGGAGCTCGAGAGCCGGGGACACCGGTTCCGGACCAGGTCGGACACCGAAGTGATCGTTCACGGCTACAAGCAGTGGGGAACGGACGTCTTCGACCGGCTCAACGGCATGTTCGGCGTCGCGATCTGGGACGCGCAGAGGCAGCGCCTGGTCCTGGCTCGGGACGCCATGGGCATTAAGATGGTCTACTACACCATTCAAGGTGGAACCGTTTGGTTCGGTTCGGAAATGCGGGCCGTGATTGCCGCATTGAGGCAGCGCTTTGAAGTGGACCCGGTCGCTCTCAATCTCTTCCTGCGCTACCGTTACACGCCGTCCCCCCTCACGATCTTCAAGGGTATCGAGAAGCTGGCGTCGGGTACCATGCTGGTCTTCGAGGGCGGGCGAGCACGACGGGAGCGCTGGTATCGATACGCGCCGGTACCTTTCTCGACTCCGAAGCGGGAGGACGAGGCCTGCCACGAATTGCTGGAGCTCTACCGCGCGGCGGTGGGCCGGCATCTCATCAGCGACGTGCCGGTGGGTATCCTCCTGAGTGGTGGCCTCGACTCGGGCCTGCTGCTGGCGCTGATGAACGAGCACGGCGGATCGTGGCCGGCATACACCGTCGGCTACGGGGAGAGCTTCGAGGACGACGAGCTGGCCGACGCGGCCGAGACGGCCTTGCTCCTCGGTGCCCGTCACGTGGCTGTCAAGCTTGACCGTACCGAGTTCGAGAAATCGCTGCCCGGGATTGTCGAGTGCCTGGAGGAGCCGATCGCTGCCTCTTCCATCGTTCCCATGTACTTCGTCTCCCAACGGGCCCGCCAGGACGTCAAGGTGGCGCTGATCGGCCAGGGTCCCGACGAGCTCTTCGGCGGCTACAAGCGCCACCTCGGCGTGCGGTACGGGGAGTACTGGCGCCGGCTCCCGGGTCCGGTTCGGCTGATGGTCGGCTCCGCCATCGCACAACTGCCGCGCAATGAGACCCTCAAGCGAGGGGTCGCCTCCTTGGGGGTGGAAGAGCGCCTGCGGCGCTACCAGCAGGTGTTTTCCTTGCTCCCGAGGGGGACCGTCGACGGACTCTTCCGCGAGGGTCTGCTTCCGCAGGAGTCAGGCGACCGGGTGCTCGAGTACTGGAGCGAGCTGCTCCCCCAGATGAAGCAGACGGACGAACTGGGGGGCCTCCAGCTCCTGGAGATCCGGTCATCCCTTCCCGATGAGCTGCTCATGTACGCCGACAAGCTCTCGATGGCCCACAGCCTCGAGGTCCGCGTGCCCTACTTGGACCGTGCGGTCGTGGAGTACGTTCAGCGGCTGGGAGCCGGGCTCAAGGTGCGCAATGGCAGCCAGAAATGGCTCCACCGGCAGATCTGCCGACAGTTGCTGCCGTCTCGCATCCTGAAGCGCAAGAAGCGGGGGTTTGCCGTGAATGTCGTGGACGCCTGGCTTCACTCGTCGCTGTCCGGGAAGCTCTCGGACCTGCTCCTGGAACCGAGCTCCCGGATGTTCGACCTCTTGCAACCCGAGCGGGTCCGGACCCTTCTCGAAGATCACCAGTCGAGGAGGCAGGACAACCACAAGCTTCTCTTCAGTCTCGTCCTCTTCGAGCAGTGGCTCCGGTCGGCCGGCGGCGATCGAGCGGCAAAGGCGGTACGCGCGTGATCCGCAGTTTCACCAAGGAATCGCTGGTCAAGGGCAAGCCTGCTCGAATCGAGTGTCTTGAGATCGGGGGACGGACCTATTCCCTCTCGAGAGGGGCCGCAACGGTCGTCCAGCTCGAGGACGAGTGGTACGACGACGTGGAAAACCCGGGACTGGTGATTGCCGCCCTGAAGAATTCGCGCGCCAGGGCCGACATCTTCACGTTCTGGCAACGGCTGCCTGACGTCGAGCCACGGTTCGATTTCTACATGGAGTGGGAGTCGATCGCCGCCCTTCCGATCAAGAGCTTCGACCACTGGTGGAACAAGCAGATCAAGTCTCGGACCAGAAACCTCATCCGCAAGACGGAGAAGTGCGGTGTCGAGGTGCGGGAGGCCTGCTACGACGATGCGTTCGTGCGCGGGATGACCGACATCTTCAACGAGACGCCTGTTCGTCAGGGCCGGCGATTCTGGCACTACGGGAAGAACTTCGAGACGGTCAAGGAGCAGTTTTCCCGGTATCTCGCCCGAGAAGATCTGATCGGAGCCTATTACCGCGATGAGTTGATCGGTCTGGTCATGCTCGGAAATGCGGGACAATACGCCGTCACCGGGCAGATCATCTCCAAGATCCAGCACCGGGACAAGGCGACCAACAACGCCCTGATTGCCAAGGCCGTCGAGATCTGTGCCCGAAGGAACCTCTCTTACCTCGTCTATCTCCACTGGGGCAGCGGGTCGCTGGCGGAATTCAAGCGGCGCTGTGGTTTCGAGGAAACGCGGATCCCAAGGTACTACGTGCCCTTGACGGCGAGAGGCAGCCTGACCCTTCGGCTCGGGCTGCACCGTGGATGGAAGGAGATCATTCCACAGCCGGTGAAGAGCCGGCTGAAGAGCCTCAGAAGCCGATGGCTGGCCGCGGATGAGGATCGCGGAAAACAGGCATGCCAGGAATAGCAGGGCTGATCAGCCAGAGGCCGCCCAACGATTGTTGGCGCGCGGAACGCACGGACGTGGTCGGAGACTACCTTTGAGCTCCAGGACCGGAAGGCGGCGTTCGGTCGGGCGGCGGGTTGTTCGGCGTGATGGCGACGACTCCGCGTAGGAGCTAGAACCGTGCCTGGAATCGTCGGTCTGCTCACCAAGATGCCGCGCGAACAGGCCGAGCCGGAATTGCTACGAATGGTTGGGGCCATTCGTCACGAGCCTTTCTACACTACGGGGATGTGGATCGACGAGGCGCTGGGCGTGTACGTCGGGTGGGTCGTGCGAAAGGATTCATTTTCCGACGGAATGCCACTGCGCAACGAGCGGGGCGATGTCGTTCTCGTCTTCTCGGGGGAGGAGTTTTCCGAACCGGGCACGAGGCGCCATCTCGACGAGCCTCGGCATCTGTTCGACGGGGGCAAGCCCTCCTATCTCGTTCGACTCTACGAAGAGAGCCCCTCATTTCCAGCGGGATTGAATGGAAGATTCCACGGAGTTGTGACAGACCGGAGCTGCGGAACGGCGACACTCTTCAACGACCGGTACGGGATGCATCGGATCTACTATCACGGCGGGAAGGAAGCATTCTATTTCGCTGCGGAGGCAAAGGCGATTCTCGCGGTGCGTCCCGAGGTCAGGAGGATTAATCCACAGGCGCTCGGGGAGCTCGTCGCCTGCGGTTGCGTGCTAGAGAACCGGACGCTCTTCGAGGGCGTGCACGTGCTGCCTGGGGGTGCGGCGTGGGTTTTCCGGAACGGGTGCGTTGAAAAGAAGCGAGCGTACTTCGAGCCCCGTGAGTGGGAGGAGCAGTCCCCCATGGAGCCGGTACCATACTACCGGGAGATCCGGGACGTGTTCTCGCGGAACCTGGCCCGGTATTTCGAAGGGCGGGAGCGGATCGGGATGTCCCTGACTGGGGGACTGGACACGCGGATGATCATGGCCTGGCATAAATCCGTGCCCGGATCCCTTCCTTGCTACACGTTCGGAGGGATGTTCCGCGACTGTCGAGACGTCCTCGTGGCACGGCAGGTCGCACGGACGTGCGGACAGTATCACGAGGTGATCACGGTGGGAGAGGAATTTCTCACACGCTTTCCGCATTACGCTGAGCGCGCTGTGTATCTCACGGACGGATGCGTAGACGTGGGCCGTTCCCCCGACCTCTATCTGAACGAGAGGGCCCGCGAAATCGCCCCGGTGAGGATGACAGGTCTCTACGGTGGCGAGCTCCTCCGCCGGGTCCGCGCGTTCAGGGCGGTGGAGCCCCTGCCCGGGGTGTTCCGTCCTGAGCTTCTGTCGTATGTAGGCCAGGCAGGTGAGACGTACGCAGGGTTTCTTCGGGAGCACCCGGTTTCCTTTGCCCTCTTCAAACAGGCCCCTTGGTATCACTACGGCTCGCTAGCGCTGGAGGAGACGCAGCTGTCCCTGCGTTCCCCTTTCCTCGACAACGATCTCGTCCGAACTGTCTTCCGCGCGCCTGAGTCAGCGCTCGCGAACAGCGACGTGTGCCTGCGGTTGATCGCCGATGGGGACGGGGCTCTTCGGCGGATCGTAACCGACCGTGGCGTCGGCGGAGAAGGGGGGCGTTGCTCTGCCGCGCTCTCCCGAGGTTTCCTCGAGTTCCTGTTCAAGGCGGAATACGGCTACGATCTCGGAATGCCCCAGTGGGTGGCCCGGATCGATCATCTTCTCTCGCGCCTTGACCTCCAGCGCCTCTTTCTCGGGAGGCACAAGGTCTTCCACTTCCGGGTCTGGTACCGAGATGCGCTCTCCGGGTACGTTCGGGAGATGCTTCTGGACCGCCGCACTCTTTCGCGGCCGTATCTCGAACGGAAGGCGATCGAGGCAGTGGTGCAGGGCCACCTCAAGGGAGACCGGAACTACACCTCTGAGATCCACACGGTCTTGACCCTTGAGCTTTTGCACCGTCTCTTCGTTGATCCTAAATGACGCCTCCTGTTCCGTCATAGACGCGGGTCGGAAGACGGTAAATGCCCCGGGGGCTCGCCACCGTCATCTTCGCCCTGGGGATCCTGTGCCTTTTCATGCTGGACTGGGACAGGACGCCTCGGCCTTCTCGGGTTCTCTGGATGCCCGTCGCATGGTTGGCGATCGGCGCGTCCCGGAGCGTTTCGGAGTGGCTTGGAGCATCGTCTATGATGCAGTCACCAGACCGGGCTCTGGGCCGGCAATTCTACCTCCCGCGGCCCTGAGCTGCCTCCGCAGCCCTAGAACCACGCGATAGCCCTGACGTTCGAACAATTGAATCGCGCGGCGGGTGATCTGGTGAGTCTGGCGGCGGTCGTAGTAATCGGCTGTCCTCGACCGTAGCAGGGAGAAGAAGTAATGAAGCGCCTCGCCCAATTTGTCCTGTCGCTGATCTTCAGCGGGCTTGTCCTCTACGCCCTGTCTTGGCACTTCGACCTGCGACAGACGATGCTGTCTGTCCGCCAAGCGCAACCGAGTCTCTTGATAATCGGAATCACACTGATGGTGGTGGCTTATCTTCTCCGTGGAGCGCGGTGGCGGATCTGGGAGCGCAGCCTCAGCTATTGGGACTCTTTGCGGCTGATCCTAATCGGTTTTATGGGCAACAATCTACTGCCCGCCCGGTTGGGCGAGATCCTACGCGCGCATTGCACAACGGTCAAGACGAGCGATGACAGGGGCCGCACCACCGCCTTGGCGTCCATCGCGGCGGAGCGTATTCTTGACGGCTTGGTACTGGCCGTATTCGGCCTCGTTGGCATCGCCCTCGTCCCTGTCGATCGCCGGCTCCAGTGGGCACTGTGCCTGGTCTCGCTCGTCTTTGCCGGTCTCACCTTGGGGCTCGTCCTCAGCATCCGACTCCACGAACGGCTCCGGTCCTTCATCGCTGCCGCGAACCGGAGGTTCCCCGGGCATGTGACCGCATTCGCACGGGAGAAGGCATTTCACTTACTCGATGGCCTTCTTCCGCTGGGATCGTTGCCGCGGATGCTCGGTGCGATCACCATGACGGCCATCATCTGGGGCATCGAGATCGGTTTCTACTATTTCGTGGGCCTGGCTGTTTGGGAGCACATGAGCGTTCCGACCGCCCTTCTGTTCCTCGTAGTGGTGAACTTCGCGTCACTCGTCCCCTTCACGATCGGTGGCATCGGAACCATCGAGGCCGTTGTGCCGGTCTTCCTCATCAGCTCCGGCATCTCCCCATATCCTGCGCTAGCGATGGTCCTGTTACAACACGCAGGTCAGTATTTCTTTACCACCATCACCGGTGCGATCCTCTACGTAGGCGGCGGCTTCTATCGGATACCCGTCGCCGGCCCCAAAGCTGCGATTCCTCGTCGCCCGGCGCCCACGGCCCCTTCGTCGGTCATCGATGAAACCCGTTCGAGCCTAGGTCAGCTCAGCACTCCAGTCGAACTCAGGCCAGCGCCCCGCCGCGACATCCAGTTGTCGATCGTCATACCCGCGTATGATGAGCTGGCGCGCCTGCCCCGGACGGCGCTCGAGACCATCCGCTGGTGCACAACTCGGAACCTGGATTTCGAACTCATCATCGCGGACGACGGCAGCCGAGACGGGACGCTCGCGCTGGGACGTCTTTTCGAGGAGAGCGACGTTCGGATCCGTGTTCTCGCATGCCCACACATGGGCAAAGGCGCCGCCGTCCGCATGGGGATGCTCAATTCGAAGGGTCGCTTCGTCCTGTTCATGGACGCCGATGGAGCGACCCCGCTGAACGAGATCCCAAAGCTGCTAGCGGCCATCGAGGCGGGTCACGACGTCGCTATCGGATCGAGGGTTGTGCAGCACCCAGGGGAGGTCGAGGTCAAGACGGCGCTCCATCGACAACTTATCGGTCGCGTGTTCGCGTTCTTCGTCAATCTATTCGCTATCGAGGGCATCGCCGATACACAGTGCGGCTTCAAGATGTTTCGCCGGGAGGCGGTTGCGGCGATCTTCTCCCGGCAGAAGACCGTGGGCTTCGCTTTTGACGTCGAAATCTTGTACATCGCGCGCCGGCTGTCGCTGTCCATTGCCGAGATCCCCGTGAACTGGATCTCGCAGCCAGGCTCGAAGGTCAATCTCGTGACCGACTCAATCAAAATGCTGTGGGACATCAGTCACATCCGATGGCTGCATCGCGATTTCGAGGCCAGGTCCTCGCCTCAAGCCACGCCGACCCAGCCAGCCGCAACCGGATCGATACGATGCCCCCTTCTTTAGCGCTGCTTCTTTGGTTCATCCTTCTACTGGCGTTGTTGCGTTTCGACCCCGCCAAGGAGCCGGGGACCTCGCTGGCTTTGTGGGTGCCTGTGATCTGGTTTTTCATCGTTGGATCACGGCTGCCTTCGCAATGGCTCGGCGGCCAACCGCAACTGGGAGAGGCGGCTGAGGCTCTGCAGCAAGGGAATACGTTGGACCGCAGTATTTATTCCCTTTTGATCGTGCTGGCGTTCGGCATCCTGATATCGCGCTCTTTCGAGTGGGGAAAGCTGTTCGCCCTGAACGTTGCTCTGATGGCCTTCCTTTCCTTCGCCCTGCTGAGCGTCTTGTGGTCCGACTTCCCCTTCGTCGCCTTCAAGCGGTGGTTTCGGGACCTGGGCACCTACCTGGTGATCCTCGTCGCTCTGTCCGATCCTCGCCCATTTGGGGCCGTCCGTACGCTGCTTCGCCGCCTTTGCTTTCTGCTGATTCCGCTTTGCATTGTTCTCATCAAGTACTATCCCGAAATGGCCAAAGACTACAACCCTTGGACAGGTCAAGCTTACTTTATAGGGGCGACAACGAGCAAGAACATGCTCGGTGTCCTGTGCCTGGTCAGTGGGCTCTTCTTTTTCTGGGATACATTCACGCGCTGGGGCGATCGCAAGGAACGGCGGACGAGATGGATCATTCTTGTGAACGTGGCGCTCTTTGCCATGACGCTCTGGCTGTTGAATATGGCCGACAGCGCGACCTCCCGCGTGTGCTTGGCGCTCGGTTGCATGCTGATCGCAGCGGCTCACAGCAAAACGGTCAAGCGCCATCCCGCTCTTCTCACGGTGCTGACCCCGGTCGGAATCTGTCTATACTTGTTGCTAGAACTTGGCTTCGGGATCGACATCATCGCAGCGTTGGCGGAGGCGGTCGGGCGCGACCCAACTCTCACCGGCAGAACGGACATCTGGACAGTCGTTCTTAGCACGAACACCAATCCGCTCGTTGGCACCGGCTACGAGAGCTTCTGGCTAGGTCCTCGGCTCCGATGGGTCCAGGAGCAGTCTGGAGGCATAAATGAGGCCCACAACGGCTACCTCGAGGTATACCTCAATTTAGGTCTGATCGGGCTCTTCCTTATTGTCGGATTCCTGATCGCCAGCTACCGGACCATTTGCAGGAGGGTCAGGGCCTTTTCCAGCCTCGGCTCGCTGAGTCTGGCCCTGTGGACCGTTCTCATCTTCTACAACGTCACTGAGTCAGCACTCAGAGGCCATTTGATGTGGGTTGCCTTCCTGCTGGGAGTGATTGCCGTACCCGGACGCAGCGAGCGCTCCCCCACTGAGGGAGCCTTGCTTGAGGAGCCCCCTTCCAAGGTGTGGGAGGGTGTGACTGTATGAGACCCGACTCGGCCAGCGCTGACTCGCTGCCACATTTATCAAACCACTCGGCATGAACACGCCTTCGCACGTGACACTGTCTGGATGCCACGCGATAAGACTTTCTTGGTGGTGATGTGGTGATGGGAAAGCGTGTCGACAAAATGTTAGAATTCAATAGTAGCTACCGTTTTGATCCAAACGCACGCTCCCAGACGCTCAGTTATTTCATTCTCACGGTGCTCGGGTTTTCTTTTTGGTTCTTTATGGCGGTACCATTTGCCAGTCACAGAGAGAGCTATTGGTGGCTTGCTATGGTGCGCAGCCAGAACTTTACCCAGGCATTCTCGTTTATATCTTCAACTTACCGTCCACTGCACCAGGCAGCGACGTGGTTGGGCTTTCTAATTCTGGATCCGAGTGTCTTTCCGACCGGTGTTCTACGTCAGGCGTTATTCCAAGTACTTATATACGGAATGTTCGTTCTCGCCTGGTGGCTCATTTATCCTACGGCCGCCCAACGGCGCCTATTTGCACTGGCCGCATTCGTTGCCGGCGGTGTTTTCTTTTCTGGCTACGTTCATCTGTTTCATATCTACGGAATATCCTACGTTCCCGTTATGCTGACTCTTGGAGCTGTACTTCGCTTCCACGCTTCAGGTACACTCGACAAACAAGAAGTGTGGTTTGCAGTAGTCGCGACACTGCTCGTATTTTGGCACCCGTTTACGACTGCGCTCTTCGTAGGCTTCTACTTTGGATTCTACCTCGACACCTTTTGGCAACGCAGCGGAGCGCAACACGTTCAGGCGGTTGTGATCTTACTTGTCGGCATGATGGCAATCGGGGCCCTCGTTGTTGCTGTTCCGCGTTTCTGGCCCGATGCGTCCCCGCTCCTCGTGGAGACCGCGACAAGGCCTCTTGACACCAGGCTATTCGGATTTCTGGCGAGCTACCAAACCAATGAGGTCAATCCGGTTGCATCCCTTGTGGCATTCCTACTGACTCAGATGGTCGTCTTCAGCACGGGGCTTTCTCCCAGGCTGAAGTTAGCGGCCTTTCTCTTTGTGTCTGCACTCAGCGCTGTGTGTCTCTTGAAGGGTCTACCGTTATTGCTTCTCTGGCTCGTTGGAGTATTGATGAAGCTTCTTCAGTTGCGCTGCTGGAGTCTTTTCTTTTTAACGCTTACAGCGGCACTGCTCCCGTTTGGTGGGGGGATCGGTAGCCCAATTTATGCACTCTTTGCCATAATTATGGCGGCCTATGTGACACCCTTGGGGTGGTCTCAGGCTGAGAAAGCACTCTCCTTTGTCAAGACTCGATATGTCATGGGGACTGCCATTGCAGTGGCGGTAGTGTCCCTGATGGTCCGTGTGGGAATTGAGGTACCGATAGTGACGCGGGTTGCGAGTCCTCTCCTTACAGAGCGCGAAAGAACATATCAGTTGGAGAGTATTCTGTCTTGGCTGCACAATTCTGACTATTGTGGCTATGAAATAGCCTTTGTTGAAAAAGCAGATAATCCAATAGATTCTGTTGAGAGCGCGATTACAAGGCGGAATCGACCACCCGCTTCGCTTGGAGATGTGCAGCTTTTTTGGAAGAGTGTTTTGCAGTGCCGGAAGCGCGAGCGTCCCGAGAACAAAGCTGGGACTGCCTTTGTGACGTTTGGTGGGCCGGCGTTGGCCAACTCAAGGCCTGTATTCCAAGTCGGAGGCCGGTACGCCGGCGACGCCACGGTATGGATCGGCGAGTCTCAGAAGTAGCAGAATCTGCTTGTCCGCTGGTGAACTCCATCGGATTGGCACCGTCCGTGGGCGCCCCGGCCGACAAAATACCGGCTGGGTCATGTCACCGAGCGAGGCACCGCCGTGCTCCGCTACACGCGGGCTCGGACGGTCCGCCCTGTCCCAGATGCGTTCATCTCTGCAGCCACCGCATGCCGCGCACCAGCCCGCGGGGCCGTAAGCTTCTGACGTCTCCCCCAAGACGAAAACATGCGCCTGAAACGCCTCGCCGCGGACCTGACCCTTGACGGGCCTACCCAGGCTCGCTTTACTGGTGCTGACGGTCCGGTGTGTTACTCTGTCACGTGTTCGACGCGGCCTACGGGAGCAACCCCTCTCCCATCGCTCGTAAGTCGGTATGACAACGCATTTTGTTGGCAGAGGCCCGAGCGGGTACAACTCTTGCAGGCGTCACTGTCTTAGACAATGACCGCCCTTAGAGGTCGGTACTCAATCAGCATACGAAAGGTGAGCGCTAATGAGACTAGGCATCGATCGAGTGACTGTCGGCCCCTACACCGACGGGCAGGTCGTCTGCTGGCGCGTGGTCGCGATCAACGCGAGCGGGAGCACGACGGGCGCTGAGACGCGTGGCGGCGCGCCCGTGCAGTTCCCAGGTAAGCCCGGATCGCCAGCAATCCAGTGGCAGTTCATCCCGAACTGACCGCGATGCGAACTCTGGGGCTGACCCGACGCCAGTTCATCAAGCGTGGCGCGCTCTATGTCCCGCTGGCCTATGCCGCGATCAACGTCTATCCGCGACCGGCCCACGGCGCAGACATCGTTGCGGCCAGCGCGGCGCTCTCAGCTGTCCAGGCGGCGGTCAATGCGGCCTCGGACGGCGACCGCGTGCTTATCCCGAATGGCACCGTCACGTGGAGTGGCGGCATCAGTACCTCCAAGCAAATCCGCATCCAGGCGCAGAACTACACGCCGACTCCGATGGGGGCGGCGACGCGCAACGTCATGATCACGAACAACTCGTCAGCGCCACTCTTCGAGTTCACGAGCGGTAACGCCTTCCATGTCGGCTTGGGCGGGATCGGGTTCAAAGAAGGGACTGGGAACGTGAATCATTTCCGGTTCAACGGAACCGGCAGCAAGGTTCCTCTGATCTACGACTGTTATTTCCGAGTTAAACAGAGAAACGGGAATCAGCCGGACATCGCTGCCGTAGCGCTGCTGTCTATCGGTGGTGTGATCTGGAACTGCATGGGAGAGGCGGATTCTTTGACACCGGGACCCCTTGGCGTTGGGCCGGATGGTGCAAGCATCATCGTCAACTCGCCGCGCGCTTGGGCTACACCCTCCACACTGGGTGCGCTAGACGTAGGTGGAGTCGTCAACTGGTATGTCGAGGACTCCAGTTTCTTCAATTTCGGGCAGTCGCCTGACGTCGATGACAATGGGCGTATTGTCATCCGCCATTGCCTCCTTGATGGGGTGAGCGGTCTGACGCACGGGTTCAGTTCGGCGTTCGGCGGTCGTCACTTCGAATACTACAACAATACGTTCACCACGACGACGAACGATCGCAACGTTGCCGGCCGCTATTTCTGGGCGCGAGCTGGCCACGGCATCTTCACGGACAACGTGGTGAATACACAGAACCGGGGATACGGAAGCCCGCAACTGATGGACTCTATTGTTGAGAGTGGCGCGGCTTATCCGGTCCCGCGCCAGGTCGGTTGGGGACACAACGGGACGAGCAGCGTCATCGACCCTATCTACATCTGGAACCAAAGTGGCGCAGGGGCGTATGACTGGTCTACCACGTCGCCGACCTACATTAAGGCTAATCGTGAGGTCTTCGCGAACGTAGGCGCCAAGCCCGGCTACAGCAAATTCACCTACCCCCACCCGCTCCGACGGGTGGTGGAAGACAGCGGCTTGCCTCCACTAGCCCCGACCGGCCTAACACTCCGATGAGGCCCCGCCTCCGGTTCTTCAGCCCATGGGTGTCGCTCGCGTGTGCAGCGCTTCTCGCCATCGCGGTCTTGGGATGCGCGACCGCAGCCCACGCCGCCTTCGCCTTCGTCTAGGGTGCAGGTGATGCTGATGCCGACTTCGTGTTCTCGGCCGCGCCCACATCGGGGAATATCGTCGTCATCATTTTACGGTAGGAGGGTGCGACCGGAGCCAACAATGCCGCCATCGTGCAGAGCGGCGGCAGCAGCTTCACGATGCTCACGCGGGTCGACACCTCGGGAGGCGATCACCATAGCCTGATCGGCTACCTCATCGGCGTCTCCACGACCAATGCGTTCACCCACTGCTGTCCAAGTTAGCCGGGATCCCGTCGGTGGATCGTGCGATTTCCTGGGGATATTGGACGAGATCGGCCAGGGCCGAGATCAGGTTGCCGGGTTCTGCTGTCCAGATTAGCCAAGGTCCAACACCCCCTGTGACGCCGTGAGCAGGGTCGGCGGGCCCTCAAACGGCTGATCGAGCCACATCCACAGGTCGCGATGCGTGAACAGGCTCATGCGCAACAGGGCAACCAAGCTCGATAGCGACCACGCGAAGCGCGAGCGCAGTTGCAGGTATTTCAGGAGTAGGATGGCGATCAGCGCCGTCCAGACTTGGACCTTCAAGGCGTTGGCGCGCGTCCCCACGAAGGTTTTGATCTTGAGGTTCTGCGTAAGCGGCTTTCAGAAGAGCCCGATCTGCCACCGGTCGGCAAGGAGATGGCCGAGCACGTCCGCTTCACGCTCGACACCGGCCTGCAGGTCTACGTCTGCGATCCGCGCAGCCCGTGGCAACGCGCGACGAACGAGAACAGCAATGGGCTCCTGCGCCATTACTTCCCCAAAGGCACGGACCTGTCCGGGTACAATCAAGCGCGCCTCGACGAGATCGCCGCCGAGCTGAACGGACGCCCTCGACAAACGCTGGCTGGCGCACACCAGCCGAGGCGTTTGCGCGCGCTGTTGCGATGACCGCGTGAGACCGCCCCCGGTTTCGTAGACACCCCATCGTTGGGGCGACAAGGAAGGGGCCCGGAAGGCCTTGACCAGGACCACGAATTCGGCCGGAACCATTCCCGGGAAGGACGACGCCAAGAAGGCACCGAAGGGTGTAGATACTTTGCTGCCAAGAAAGTGCAGGCTCTTGCACGTAGGTCATTGGGCACATCGTGTGCCTGGATCGCTCGGGCTTGCGACGTTCATGAAGGATTTCAGGTGATTACCCTTCCTACCTCTCGTCTGTCACGTTGGCAAGTGAGACCATTCCAGCGTCGTCCAGCCGTGGCATGAGAGTTGCTGTAAGACCGACCGGAGTTATGTGTCTTGCGGGGCGCGAAGGTCATGGTCAGCGCGGGTGTCTGCCGAGGGCGGCCGACTCCACCCGTGAAAGTACTTCGGTTCAACGAATGGGGAGTTGTCTGTGA
>Ga0326597_10006246_pt1 | contig 16372 bp, 18 predicted proteins | sample RVTome_12_FD_203789 | JGI IMG/M metagenome (GOLD analysis project Ga0326597, IMG submission 203789) | Soil microbial communities from uranium-contaminated site in the Upper Colorado River Basin, Wyoming, United States - RVT100D185 | ecosystem: Environmental > Terrestrial > Soil > Contaminated >...
ACCGAACTACCGATTCGAACGCTCGGAACGGGAAAAGAAGAAGCAACGGAAGCAGATCGAGAAGCTGAAGGAGCAAGCGGAACGCACGGCCCGGCGGCAGGCGATGAAAGAGCCGGCCGGGGACGCATCCGCGCCTGCCGCGACCGAGGAAACGCCGGCGCCCGGTTCCACCGAACGGTGACTGGCGCCGCGGCCGCGCCCGGCGGTCGGCCCCCGCACCCAGCCTGGGTCCCTGGCGCCGGTTGCGGGCTTCGCCAGCCCCTCCCCAAGGCCCTCCCGGTCAGCCGACGGACAGGTAGGTGTCCATCATCTGTTTGTTGGCGCGGGTCTCGGCGGCGGTGCCGTGGAAGACGATCTCGCCCTGCTCGATGATCGAGGCCTGGTCGGCGATATCGAGGGCGATCTCGACGTTCTGCTCGACCAGCAGGATGCCGATCCGCTCGCCGCGCAGGTGATGGAGCGTGTCGATGACGCTCTCGACGATGATCGGCGCCAGCCCCTGCGACGGCTCGTCGAGGAGCAGGTATTTCGGCGACGAAATCAGCGCCCGGCCGATGGCCAGCATCTGCTGCTCGCCGCCCGAGAGATTGCCGCCCTTGCGGCCGAGCAGCGGCTTCAGCGCCGGGAACAGCTCGAGGATGCGCTCGGCGGGCCATTCCGTCGCCTCGTGCGTGGAGATGGTCAGGTTCTCGCGCACCGTCAGGTCCGAGAAGATGCCGCGGTATTCCGGCACGTAGGCGAGGCCGGCGCGGTTGATCCGGTGCGCTGGCTCGCCGCCCAGGGGCTCGCCGTCGCGGGTAATCGAGCCGGTCCACTTATCCATCAGCCCGAAGATGGTGCGCAGCGTCGTCGTCTTGCCGGCGCCGTTGCGCCCGAGCAGCGCGTGCAGCTCGCCGCGCTCGACGTTGAGCGAAACGTCGTGGAGGACGTGGAAGTTGCCGTAATAGGCGTTGATGCGGTCGATGACGAGGCTCATGCCCGCTTCCCGAGATAGGCTTCGCGCACCTTGGCGTCCTTGCGGATTTCGGCGGGCGTGCCCTCGCTCAGCACTTGGCCGAAATACATCACCGTGATGCGGTCCGAGATCGTCATCACCACGTCCATCTTGTGCTCGATGAGGACCAGGGTGTAGCGCCCCTTCAGGCCCTGGATCAGGCGCATCACCCGCTGGGTGTCCTGGCGCGACAGGCCCGCCGTCGGCTCGTCGAGCAGGAGCAGCCGCGGCTTCGGCGCCAGCGCGATGGCGAAATCCAACAGCCGCTGGTCGCCGTGGGCAAGCTCGGTCGCCGGCGCATCGGCATAGCCGGCGAGGCCGACCTCGGCCAGCGTCGCGGCGATCGCGTCCCGCACCCGGGCGTCCGCGTCGGCGTGGCGGAGGAACCCGAGCCCGCCTTCCGCGTACTCCGGGAACGCCGACACCCAGACGTTCTCGCTGACGCTGAGCCGCGGGAACACGCTGGTGCGCTGGAACGACCGCGAGATGCCGAGCGCCGGCAGCTCATGGGGCTTCTTGCCCGAGATCACCTGGCCGTCGAACGCCACCTCGCCGGAGGTCGGCCGCAGCTCGCTGGTGATGCAGTTGAACAGCGTCGTCTTGCCGGCGCCGTTGGGGCCGATCACCGAATGCAGCGAGCCCTGCTCGACGCTGAGGTTGACGTCGTTCACCGCCTTCAAGGCGCCGAAGTGCTTGCTCAAGTGGTTGCAAGTCAGTATCGCGGTCATGGATTGGCCGGTTTTTCGCGCTGCCGCCGGAACCTCTCATAGCCGGCCTCGACGATGCCGATCACGCCGGTGCGGAAAAACAGCACCACCAGCGCGAACACGGTGCCGAGCACCATCGGCCAACGGTCCCAGAACAGGCTCACGGTTTCCTGCAGGAACGTGTAGAAGGCGGCGCCGATCACCGGCCCGATGAAGCTGCCGGTGCCGCCGATCAGGGTCATGAACACCAAATCGCCCGAGAACAGCCAATGGATCTTGTCGACCGGCATGATCTCGTAGATCAGCGCGAACACGGCGCCGGCCAACCCGATGAAGGTGCCGCTGATGGTGAAGGCGACCAGCTTGTAGCGGCCGACGTCGTGGCCGGTGGCGGCCGCCCGGTTGGGGTTGTCGCGGATCGCCTGCAGGATGCGTCCGGTCGGCGAATCGACGATCATCTTCAAGACGGCGAGCGCGGCGACGAACACCGCGGCGGTGAACGCGTAGAACGAGATCGGGTCGGCGATGATCGCCGGCCGGGCGATGCCGGGCAGACCGTCCTCGCCGCCGGTCACGCTGGTCCATGAATAGGCGATGAAATAGAACATCTGGTTGAAGGCGAAGGTGATGCAGATGAAGTAAAGCCCGCTGCGGCGCACGCAGAAGGCGCCGACCAGCGCCGCGATGACCCCGGTGGCGACTACCGCGACGGGAATGGCGACGAAGGCCGAGACTCCGGCCTTGGTCACCAGGATTCCGGTGATGTAGGCGCTGATGCCGAAGAACATCGCCTGGCCGAACGACAGCATGCCGGTGTAGCCGATCAGCAGGTTCATCGCCACCGCGGCGATGCCGAGCACCAGGATTTCCGCCGCCACCACCGGCCGCTGGATGACCGGCAGCACCACGATGGCGACGGCGATGAAGGCGATTACCGACGGGCTGAACAGCATCGCGGCGGCGCCTCCGCCCGCCCGGCCGCGATGGCCCGTCCCCGATTGCGTGTCCTTCATCGAACCATGCTCCCCATGCGGCTAGCGGGTGCCGAACAAGCCCTGCGGCTTCAAGATGATGACCAGCCCCATCAGCAAATAGATGACAACGTTGGCGGCTTCCGGCCACCAGATCGTCGTCAGGCTCTGCGCCAGGCCGATCAGGATCCCGGACGCGATGGCGCCCAGGATGCTGCCGAGGCCGGCGACGACCACGATCACGAAGGCGATCGGCAGGATGTCGAGGCCCATCGATGGCGTCAGGCCCATGATCGGCGTCGACAGGCCGCCCGCCAATCCCGCCAGGTAGGCGCCGAGGCCGAAGGTCAGCAGGAACACTTTGTTGATGTCGATGCCGAGCACCGACACCATCTCGCGGTTCTCGATGCCGGCGCGAACCACGGCGCCGACGTTGGTGCGCGTCAGGAACAAGTACAGCGCCACCACGATCAGCGTCGTGAACAGGATCAAGGCGAGGCGGTATTTCGGGTAGACCATGAACCCGAGACTGACGGCGCCATCGAGAACCGGCGGCGGCAGCAGGGAAAACCCGACCGGGCCCCAGATCAGGATCACCGCTTCCTGCAGGATCAGCGCGATCGCGAACAGGAACAGCAGCTGATAGTCGTGATGCGCCCGGTAAAGGCGCCGCACGCCCTGGCTTTCGATCACGAACCCGACCAGCACGACCAACAAGGGACCGACCAGGATGCCGAGATAGAACGATCCCGTCAGGTTGGCGGCCGTGTAGGTGAAATAGGCGCCGAAAGCATAGAGGGTGCCGTGGGCGAAGTTGGGAATGTTGAGCACGCCCAGCACCAGCGTCAGCCCGACGCCGACCAGCGCATACAGCATCCCCGTTGCGAAGCCGTTGAGGACCTGGCTTGCAATCAGGATTTCCATAGAACGGGGACCCTTCGCCCGGAGCGCACGCCGCCGGGACGGGACCGTCCCCGGCTTTTGGTCCGGAAACGGTCCCGTCGCGGGCGGCAATTCTGCCCTAGAAGCCGCCGATATCCTTGCACTCGTTCAAATCGGCTGGCTGCGGCGTGGCGCTGACGTCGACGATGGTGCCGAAGTCGTGTTTGTCCTTCATGTCCTTCTCGACCTTCGTCTTCAGCACGAAGAACGGCCGCACGGTCTGATGGGTCTTGGCGGCGACCTCGAAGTCGCCGACGAAGTTCTTGCCCTTCGCCCCTTCCAGCGCCTGGATGGCCTTTTGCGGATCGGTGCTGTTGGCCTTCTGCATGGCGAGCAGAGTCATCTTCATCAGGCCATAACCGGCGGCAGGGGCGTATCCCGGGGGAACGCCGCCGCTCTTCTTCTTGTAGGCCTCGACGAAGGCTTTGTTTTCGGGCGTGTCGGCCGTGTAGTAGTAGTTGGTGCCGACCAGCAGGTTGGCCCGCATCGCCGGATCCATCTGCACCAGTTCCTCGACGCCCGACGACCACGACAGGATCACCGGCTTCTTCGGCGTGTAGCCGAAATTGTGCAACTGGCGCACCGCCGAGATGGCGTCGATTCCGAAGTTGATCATGTAGACCGCGTCCGGGTTCTTGGCCATCGCCTTGGTGATGTAGGACGAATACTCGCGCTGGCCGAGCGGATGGCGGTCGACGCCGACCACCGTGAGGCCGTATTTAGGCGCCAGCTGCTCGACGTATTTCTGCAGCGACCAGCCGAACGCGTAGTCGACCACGAACATGTAGATCGTCTTGGCGTTGGGATGGGTCTTCTTGAAGGTCCTCAGGTTGACGTCCATCGCCGTCCACGGGCTGGCCGCCCACATGAACGAATAGCGATGGCAGCGCTTGCCGGAGATATCCTCGGTGCCGCCGGAGAAGTAATACATCACCTTGTTCTTCTTGGCGACTTCGGTGACCGCCAGCGCCACGCCCGAGGCCCACGGGCCGATGATGAACTTGACGCCGTCGGAATCGATCGCCTCCTGCGAGCGCCGCGCCGCCGTCCCGGCCTTGGTCTCGCTGTCGCGGGTGACGTACTTGATCTTCTTGCCGGCGACCTTGTAGCCGACCTCCTCGAGCGCGACCTGCGCGCCCTTGTCGAGCAACGGTCCAACGTCGGCGTAGGGGCCGCTCTGCGGCCACAGGCCGAGGATCGTCACTTCGTCCGACGCGGCGAGCGCCGGCGTCGTAGGCATCGCCAGGCCGGCGGCGGCCAGCACGAATGCGCCGGCGGCGGCCAGGACCCGGTTTTTGAATCGCGACACGAACTTGGTCATGTTCTTTTTCTCCCTGTTTTTCCCGCGCGGAGCCCGGCGGCGGGCCGTCGGCACGCCGGGGGACGCGCCCGCAAATCAACAAACCAATAGGACAGCCGCACCAAACCCCGTCCGGAGAACGCATTTCTCCGGCGCCAAGGCCCGCGGCACGATTGCAGTCTCCATCATTGTCCGGTGTGAAATCCGACACCGTCCCTGTACGGCCCCGGGTCGCGCGGTGGCGTTATAGCGGCCTGATTGCGCGCTGTTTTTCGTCGGACCGTCCGATATTTTTAGGCCCAAATCGGGGCCGAAGGCAAACTATTGCGCTGCCGACGCCGCACCGGGCCAGGGGCCGCGGCCGCGGACGCTACGGACGCCGGGGCGGACGGGCTGTCCCGGCGCCGCCTTGCTATCCGCCGAATGAACGTACCAGCGAGCCGACGACCATGAACCAGCCGTCGACGAGCACGAAGAAGATAATCTTGAACGGCAGCGCGATGATCACCGGCGGTAGCATCATCATGCCCATCGCCATCAGCACGCTCGCCACCACCATGTCGATGATCAGGAACGGCACGAAGATCAGGAAGCCGATCTCGAAGGCGCGGCGGAGCTCAGAGATCATGAACGCCGGGATCAACACCCGCATCGGCATCTCGTCGCGTGCCTCGGCCTCGGGCACTTTGGCGATCTCGACGAACAGCGCCGCGTCCTGTTCGCGCACGTGGCTCATCATGAAGGTGCGGAACGGCGCCGACGCGCGGTCGAACGCCTGCATCTCGTTGATCTGGCCGTCGATCAGCGGCTTGATGCCCATGTCGAACGCCGCCTCGAACGTCGGCATCATCACAAAGAACGTCAGGAACAACGCCAGCGCGATCAGAACCTGATTGGGCGGCGTCTGCTGGGTGCCGAGCGCCGTGCGCAGGAACGACAGCACCACCATGATGCGCACGAACGACGTCACCATGACCAGGATCGACGGCGCCAGGCTGAGTACCGTCACCAGCACCAGGAGCTGGATGATGCGGCTGGTGGCGGCGCCGCCGCCGGGGCCGAAATCGAGGGTGAACGTCTGCGCCGCCGCCGGCCCGGAGGCCCAGAACAGCACCGCGATCAACCCGGCCGACGCCGCCGCCGCGGCGGCGAAGCGGAGACCGGCGCGCAGCAGGCGGCGGCGAAGCGGACTGCGCTCGCGGCTGAAAAATCTCACGACGGGTCCTTGAACTTCGGCGTCGTCGCGCCGCGCGCGTCGTCGGCGGCGATGCCGGTCTCGACCACCAGTTCGCCCGACTGGCCGAGCAGAATCAGATGCTCGGTGTCGTCGCGGCGCACAAGCACCAGGCGGCGGCGGGCGTCCACCGGCGTCACCTCGACCACCTTCAGTCGCCGCCGGCCGACGCTCTTGATCGCCGCCGCCGGGAAGCCGAACCCGTAACGTCGGGCGACAGCCGCCAGCAGCCCAATCAAGGCGAGGACAAACGCCAGCGCCAGAACGAACCGAAGATAGCCGGCGAATTCCATGGTCAGGAGCCGTTGCCCTTGCCGGGCTCGCCGCCGGACTCGATGCGCTGATGCTGCTCGGTGATCTCCTCGGCCAGCTGGTTGAGGTCGCCGACCAGCGCCTCGATCATGCGGGCGACGCTCTCGATGTCGTCCGGCGGATTTTTGGCCAGGCCGGCGCAGAATTGGTTCACCCTGTCGGACAGCCCGGCGAGGTCGATGGTATGGCCGCTTTGCACCAGTTCGCGAGCCTGGGAGATCAGCGTCGCCAGCGTGGCGATCTCGTCGGCGGTGTCGTCGTCGGCCCGCGTCGCGTCGTCGCCGGGCGCCGTATCGCCGGACTTCTTGCTCATGATTTGGGTTCCTCGGACCAGAGCGTGGACAGCCCGCCATCGCCGGGCGGCGTGCCGTCGACCCCGGGGCGGAGCTGGTTGTTGGCCTGGTAGACGTAGGTCAGGATTTCGGCGACCGCGGCAAACGCCTCCGCCGGGATCTCCGAATCGACGTCGATTGAACTCAGGAGCTGCGCTAGGTCGGCGTCCTCGCGCACGCGCACGCCGTGGGCGAAGGCGATCTCCAGAATCTGCTCGGCGATGCGGCCGCGGCCGCCCGCGACCACCTTTGGCGGGCGGGTGTCGGCGAGATCGTGGGCAAGCGCCACCGCCACCGGTAGTGGCTTGGCCTTGCCTTCGGCGTCGTCATCGGAATCCGACAAACTTGTCCCCGCGTCCCCTGCCGAGCCCGCGTTCCCGAGGCATGCGCCCCGGGCTTCCCAGCGGGCTCCAACGCCCCTAAAGGTGCCCGACGGGATTTAAGAAACATTTAAGCCCGGAACGGTTCCCGGCGATACCCGCCTTTACCGATTGTTAACGAAGCCGGCCGATAATCGACCGCGTGGAATTAGACGCGGAATAAATCGCGGAACGTGCCGGCGACGGCCGAGCGGGTGGCCTGGGAACCACCCCGGAGGAAAGCCCAAGCCGAGCCTAGGACGGGAAGCCCGCTCGCGGGCGTCTGGGGTATGGAACTCGGGAAAATCCCTCTCTTCGAACTGGTCAAGAAGCGCCTCGCGTGGCTCGGTCAGCGCCACGAGATCCTGTCGCAGAACATCGCCAACGCCGACACCCCCGAATACAGGGCCCGCGACATCAAGGCCTTCAACTTCAAGGAGGTACTGCGCCAGGAGGCGCGCCCGTCCTTGACCATGCAGATGACGACCGCCAACCACCTGCCGGGGGTGCGCAAGCGCGCCACCGACTTCGGCGAGTCGGTGGTACGCAAGCCCTACGAGACGGCCCTCGACGGCAACTCGGTGGTGCTCGAGGAGCAGATGGCGAAGGAAAACGAGACCGCGGTCAGCCACCGGCTGACCACGGAGCTCTACAAGAAGCACCTCGGCTTGATCAGGATCGCGCTCGGCAAGAGCCGCTAGGCGGCACCGGCGCCGGCGCGGCGCGAGAGGCTAAGGGAGAGACCGATCCATGGACGACATCATCAAGACCATGCGCATTTCCAGCGCCGGCATGCGGGTGCAGGGCGAGCGCCTGCGCGTGATTTCGCAGAACATCGCCAACGCCGACGCGCTGCCGCAGGACACGAAAGGCAAGCCATACCGCCGCCAGGTGGTCACCTTCCGCAATGAGCTCGACAGATCGCTGGGCTTGAAGACGGTGCGGGTCGACAAGGTGCGCCCCGACAGGTCCGACTTCGGCAAACGCTACGAGCCAAGTCATCCGGCCGCCGACCCGGACGGCTACGTGCAGACGCCGAACGTCAACACGCTGATCGAGATGACCGACATGCGGGAGGCGCAGCGGTCGTACGAGGCGAATCTCAACGCCATCAAGACGTCGAAGGCGATGTTGAACCTCACCATCGACGTGCTGCGCTGACGAGAGCCTGAGAAACGGCAAACGCAATAAAGATAACGGGAGCAGTCCATGCCGACACCGACGCAAAGCATTGCCAACGCCGTCAAAGCCTACGAAGAAGCCGTCCGCGGCCGCCCGGCGAAGCCCGAGATTCGCGAGGCGGCCGGCGGCGACGATTTCGCGTCGCTGGTCAAGGGCGCCATCGAGGAGGCCAAGAAGATCGGCGAGAAGAGCGAGAAGCTGTCGATCGCCGGCATCGCCGATCGCGCCGACATCGGCAAAGTGGTGACCGCGGTCGCCGAAGCCGAAGTGACGCTACAGACCGTCGTCGCGATTCGCGACAAGGTGATCGAAGCCTATAAGGAAATCGCCCGCATGCCGATGTAGGCGTTGCCCCCGGGACTTGAGCCGGAACTAGGGGGGACTCGTGGGGAGACTTCGGACGACCGCACCGCGCGCCGGCCGTCCGACAACCGAATAGGGGGAGCCGTTGAACGACGCCGCCGTCCTGGAAATTGGCCGCGACGGCTTGTGGGTGGTCCTGCAGTTGGCGGGGCCGATCATGCTCGCCGGCCTGGTGATCGGCCTGATCATCGCGCTGTTCCAGGCGCTGACCACGATCCAGGAAATGACGCTGACGTTCGTGCCCAAGATCCTGGTGATCTTCGTCTCCCTGATCCTGTTCCTGCCGTTCATGATGACGACGCTGATCGAATATTCGCAGCACCTGTTCGACGTGATGATCTCGCTCGGCTGATCGGGACGGCGGATGCTCGAGGAACTCCTCACGCTCAACCTTTTCGGCTTCTTCCTGGTGTTTGCCCGGGTCGGCACGGCGCTGGCGGTGATGCCGGGCTTCAGCGCCGCCTATGTGCCCACCGACATGCGGCTGGCCATGGGGCTGGTCATCGCCTTCATGATGACGCCGGCGCTGATCGCGGAACTGCCGGCGTTGCCGCGGACGGTCAGCGGCATCGCCATCCTGATCGGCGGCGAGATGCTGATCGGGGCTTTCCTTGGCACCATCGCCACCATCCTGATGGGCGCCCTGCAGACCGCCGGTACGGTGATCGCCTACGTCGCCTCGCTGGCCAACGCGCTGATCCAGGACCCGATCGCCGAACAGCAGAGCTCGACGGTGGCGGGTTTCCTGCTGGTGATGGGTGTGGTGCTGGTGTTCACCACCGATTTGCATCACCTGATGCTGCGCGCCGTCGCCGACAGCTATTCCATGGTGACGCCGGGCCAGGCGTTTCCGGCCGAGGACATCTCCCAGATCATGGCCCGCCGGGTCGCCGACGCCTTCGCGCTCGGCCTCCGGCTGGCGGCGCCGTTCGTCATCGTCGGGCTGACGTACTACGTCGGCCTCGGCTTCCTCGGGCGGCTGATGCCGCAATTGCAGGTATTCTTCTTCGGCCTGCCGGTGCAGATCGGCGTCCAAATCTGGGTGCTGGCGATCGCCATCACCGGGATGATGATGGCGTTCCTGCAAAGCTTCGCCGAAGTCTACCAGGGGTTCACGCTGCGCTGAGCCGGCCCGGCGCGGGCCGGCGGGCGAGCGTTCGAGAAGGATGTCATGGCTGACGAAGACGACTCACAAAAAACAGAAGACCCCTCAGACAGAAAACTCTCCCGCGCCAAGGAGAAGGGCCAGGTCGCCCAGTCGCAGGAGATCAAGCACTGGATGATCCTGCTCGGCGGCACGGTCGGCCTGGTCGCGCTCGGCCCCTTCATGACCAGCGGCATCCGGCGCGTGGTAATACCGTTCCTCGAGCGCCCCGACGCGGTGCCGGCGGATTTCGGCCACCTGCTTGCCGTGATGACCGATGTGTCGCTGGAGATCGGGCTGATCCTGGCGCCGCTGCTCGGCCTGCTGGTGGTGCTCTCGATCGTCTCCAATGTCGCCCAGTTCGGCCTCATCTTCGCGCCCGAAAAGATTCAGTTCAATCTTTCGAAGCTGTCGCTGATCAGTGGCGTCAAGCGATTGGTCTCGGCGCGCGCGATCGTGGAATTCATCAAGGGGGTGTTGAAACTGATCGCCGTCGGAGCGGTCTCGTTCTCGCTGGCGATTCCGATGCTCACCGACATCACGCTGATCCCGTTCATGGAGATCCGCCAGTCCCTCGACCGCATCGAGGTGATCACGCTGCTGCTGGCGCTCGGCACCGTCGGCGTGATGACCGTGGTCGCGGCGATGGACTTCCTGTTCCAGCGCTATAGCTTCCGCAAGGAAATGCGGATGACCAAGCAGGAGGTGAAGGACGAATACAAGCAGGCGGAAGGCGATCCGCATATCAAGGCGCGCATCCGCAAGCTGCGCATGGAGCGCGCCCAGCAGCGGATGATGGCGGCGGTGCCGAAAGCGGACGTGGTGGTCACCAACCCGACCCACTATTCCGTCGCCCTCGAATACAAGATGGACTCGATGCCGGCGCCCAAGGTGGTGGCCAAGGGCATCGACCACCTGGCGATCCGCATCCGCCTGGTGGCCCAGGAACACGACGTGCCGATCGTCGAGAACCCGCCGCTGGCGCGGGCATTGTACGCCAGCGTCGAGCTCGACGAGGAAATCCCGCCCGAGCACTTCAAGGCGGTGGCCGAGGTGATCGGCTTCGTGATGCGCCAGCGCGGCGATCTGCCGATGGCCGCCCCGCGGCCGGCTGACGCGCCGCCGCCGGTGCGCTAAGATCGCCCCGATCGAACCGAGGCCCGCGCCGGCGCCGCCCGGCGCCGGCCCTGCGGCATGAAAGGGGATAGCCGGGACGTGGCAACACCTTCCGACCATAACCCGGGCGATAACCCGGGGACGCGGGCCGACGGCGGCATCATGCGCCGGCCGTGGCTGTGGACGTTCCTGACGCTTATTCTCGGCGTCGCCGCGGCCTATCTCCGGCTCAAGGACCCCGACGCCTCGGTAGCGGCGATCGTGGTCAGCGGCCTGACGCTGGCGGCGCTGTTCACGCTGGCCTGGACGCTCGGCGCGCGCGCCGGCGCCGATCCGGTCTCGGGGTTGCTGCGCGGGGCGGCCGAGGATTCCCGCGACGGTCTCTTGATCACCGACGCCGACGGCCGCTTCGTCTACGCCAATCTTGCCTTCCATCGGCTGTTCCACCGCGCCGCCGCGGCCGGCGGCGGCGGCAAGGTGGTGTCGCTCGACGCGATCCACCGCCTGTTTGCCGGCGACGAGCACGCGGCGACGGAGTTCCGGCGGCTCGGGGCGCAGGTCAAGGCCGGCGTCGCGGCGCGTGCCGAGCTCGCCTTCGCCGGCGACGCGGGCGTCGAGTGGCGCCGGCTTTCCGTCAGCCCGCTCGCCGATCCCGCCGGCGGCGCCCTGTGGCGGGCCGAGGACGTGACCGCCAGCCGCGAGGTCGACGCGGTTCGCCGGGCACAAGAGTCGAGCCTCGCCGACTACCTCGACCTGCTGCCGGCCGGCTTCTTCTCCGCCGACGGCTCGGGGCGCCTCCGCTACGCCAACCAGACGCTCGCCGACTGGCTCGGCGTCGGCGCCGACGAGATGGCCGGCCGTCCGCTCGACGACTTCCTCGCCCCTGGCGCCGCCCGGCCGGCCGTCGACGAGGCGGCGCGCCAGCTCACCTTGCGCCGCCGCGACGGCGGCATCTTCAAGGCCTGGGTGGCGCAGACGGCGCGCGTCGGAACCGAGGCGGGCGACGCCGCCGCCGGCTACAGCCGCTCGGTGGTGTTGCGCGACGCCGACTGGCGCCACACCGGCGACAGCCGCGGCGCCGACGCCGCGGGCGGCCCCGAGATCCGGCTGCACTGGCTGTTCGACGAGGCGCCCGTCGGCATCGTGCTGCTCGACCTCGACGGCAACATTGCCGAGTGCAACCGGGCATTTTTGAAGCTGGTCGGCCTGCACCCGGAGGCGCTGATCGGGGCGCCGTTCACCGACCGCATCGCCCAGGAGGACCGCGGCGACATCGCCGCCCAGTTGTCGAAGGTGGTGATGGGCACCGCGCGCACCACCCACATGGAGGCGCGGCTGCCCGGCGCCGGCGGCCGCCAGCTCGCCGCCTCGCTGTACGCCAGCCGGCTCGAGAACGCGCTCGGCGAGCTTTCCGGCCTGGCGCTGCACTTCATCGACACCACCGAGCAGAAGAACCTGGAGGTGCAGTTCGCCCAGTCGCAGAAGATGCAGGCGGTCGGCCAGCTCGCCGGCGGCGTCGCGCACGACTTCAACAACCTGCTCACCGCCATGATCGGCTTCACCGACCTGCTGCTCACCCGCCACGGCCCCGGCGACCCGTCGTTCGCCGACATCCAGCAGATCCAGCAGAACGCCAACCGCGCCACCAACCTGGTCCGGCAGTTGCTGGCGTTCTCGCGCAAGCAGACCCTGGCGCCGGTGAAGATCGACGTCGCCGAGGCGCTCAACGACCTGTCGCACCTGCTCGGGCGGCTGATCGGCGAGAAGATCGAGCTGAAGCTCGAGCACGGCCGCGAGCTCCGGCCGGTGCGCGTCGACCGCGGCCAATTCGACCAGGTGATCGTGAACCTGGCGGTCAACGCCCGCGACGCCATGCCCGGCGGCGGCCAGCTCGCGATCCGCACCTCGAGCTTCAAGCTCAACGTCGCCGTGCAGCGCGGCCACGACCTGGTGCCGCCCGGCCGCTACGTGCTGATCGAGGTCGCCGACACCGGCACCGGCATCCGCAAGGAGGACATGGAGCGCATCTTCGAGCCGTTCTTCTCGACCAAGGAGGTCGGCGCCGGCACCGGCCTCGGGCTTTCCACCGTCTACGGCATCGTCCACCAGCACGGCGGCTTCATCTTCGTCGATTCGGCGCCGGGCGAGGGCACCACGTTCTCGATCGTGCTGCCCGAATACCACGAGGACGCCCGCGAAGCGGCCGCGTCGGCCGCCGCCGTTGCCGCCAAGACGGCGGCGCGCGCGGCCGAGGAGCCGGCCGATCTCACCGGCGCCGGCACCGTGCTGCTGGTCGAGGACGAGGACGCGGTGCGCATGTTCGGGGCGCGGGCGCTGCGCAACAAGGGCTATCACGTGCTGGAGGCGACCAACGGCGAGAGCGCCCTCGACGTGATCAACGCCAGCGCCGAGCCGATCGATCTGATCATCTCCGACGTGGTGATGCCGGGCATGGACGGCCACACCCTGGTCCGCCTGGTCCGCCACGAACGCCCCGAGGTGAAGGTGATCCTGATGAGCGGCTACGCCGAGGACGCGTTCCGCGACGAGATCAGCCGCGACCCGTCGATCCAGTTCCTGGCCAAGCCGTTCAGCCTCAAGGGGCTGGCCTCGAAGGTGAAGGAAGTGCTGGCCGGCAAGCAGCCGGCGGCCTAGCGGCGCCGCCACGGGGCGGGCGCGGGGCCGAAACCCGGCGCGAAAATTTGCTGTTTTCCCCAGAACAATCCCGGAATACGAATTAGATAAACAATATAAATCAATAGCTTATAAAAATCCCTTGCGAACGAGAACAAATCATGCACATTGGCGGTCAGATTGTCACCCCAACCCGCGTGTGAAATAAGATAAGAAAGGTGAATGCGATGTCGGACACCCCGTTGCGTCTCGTCGAAAAAGAGAAAGAGAAGGAGAGCGTGGACAGGAACAAGGCTCTCGACGCCGCCGTCAGCCAGATCGAGCGCGCCTTCGGCAAGGGCTCGATCATGCGTCTCGGCCAGCGCGACGTGGTCGAGACCGAGGTGGTGCCGACCGGCTCGCTCAGCCTCGACATCGCGCTCGGCATCGGCGGCCTGCCGCGCGGCCGGGTGGTCGAGATCTACGGCCCGGAAAGCTCCGGCAAGACGACGCTCGCCCTGCACGCCGTCGCCGAGGCGCAAAAGCGCGGCGGCACCTGCGCCTTCATCGACGCCGAGCACGCCCTCGACCCGACCTATGCCAAGAAACTCGGCGTCAACGTCGCCGATCTGTTGATTTCGCAGCCCGACGCCGGCGAACAGGCGCTCGAGATCGCCGACACCTTGGTGCGCTCCGGCGCCGTCGACGTGCTGGTGATCGATTCGGTGGCCGCCCTGGTGCCGCGCGCGGAGCTGGAAGGCGAGATGGGCGACCAGCACGTCGGCCTGCAGGCGCGGCTGATGAGCCAGGCGCTGCGCAAGCTCACCGCCTCGGTGGCGCGCTCCAAGACCACCATCATCTTCATCAACCAGATCCGCATCAAGATCGGCGTCATGTTCGGCAACCCGGAGACCACGACCGGCGGCAACGCGCTCAAGTTCTATTCCTCGGTGCGCATGGAAATCCGCCGCATCGGCGCCATCAAGGAGCGCGACGAGGTGGTCGGCAATCTGACCCGCGTGAAGGTGGTGAAGAACAAGCTGGCGCCGCCGTTCAAGATGGTCGAGTTCGACATCATGTACGGCGAGGGCATCTCGAAGACCGGCGAGCTGCTCGACCTCGGCGTCAAGGCCGGCATCGTCGAGAAATCCGGCTCGTGGTTCTCCTACAACTCCGAGCGCATCGGCCAGGGCCGCGAGAACGCCAAGACGTATTTGAAGGACAATCCGAAGGTGGCGGCGCAGATCGAGGCGATGATCCGCCAGAACGCCGGCCTGATCGCCAACGGCCTGATCGCCGGTGACGGCGCCCCGGCCGTCGCGGCCGACGCCGACGCCGAGGCCGACACCGGCCAGCCCGCCGACGACGCCAAGCCGTCGGCCAAGGCCAAGACCGGCAAGGCCGCCGGCGACTAGCGCCTCCCGCCGAGCACGGTTTCAGATGGACCCGTAAGTCTCTCCTTGCGATCCTTCCCGCGACCCGTCTCCCCCGACCGGTCGTCTGACGACGCGGCCCCTTGCCTCTCCCCCGGGGCGGGGCCGCGTTTCTTTTTTGGATCCGGCTTCGGAAATTTCCCGTTCCGTGGCCGGGGTACTAAGGCGAGAAAACTTAGCGCGATTTCAACAAGTTATGGGTTGTTAATCTTATTTAAAAGCTCATCTGAGAGTTTTTGTCGATGGTTCTACCAAGCCATTGCTCTGACATGGAAAATTTCGTCAATAGAAGTTCCGTTAGGGACTCAAAACGCATCGATCAGCGTAGCCCGTCCGATTTTATTGATGGTGTCTCGCCGGAACCTCTCGGTCTGGTGTCTTTTGCCAGTCGTACCCGGTTTCGCACAGTGTTAGCTGACCCGCCGTGGCAATTTCTGAATCGCACTGGAAAGATGGCGCCCGAGCACAAGCGGCTCATGCGCTATCGAACCATGACGGTAAAGGAAATTGCGGACCTTCCTGTGGGAGGGATTGCCGCGCCAACCTCGCATTTGTACCTGTGGGTGCCGAATGCCCTGATTGCCGAGGGCTTGGACGTGATGCGGACATGGGGATTCACGTACAAGACGAATTTGGTCTGGTTTAAGGTGCGAAGGGACGGGGGCCCTGACCGGCGCGGCGTAGGGTTTTATTTTAGGAACGTGACGGAGTTGGTTTTATTCGGGACGAGAGGAAAAAACGCTCGCACCCTCGATCCCGCCCGACGTATGCCGAATTTAGTTGCCGCTCAGAAGCGGGAACACAGCCGGAAGCCAGACGAACTGTACGACCTTATCGAGCAATGCAGTCGCGGGCCCTATTTGGAGCTATTTGCTCGCCACCATCGATCCGGCTGGTCTCAATGGGGGGATGAGATCAAAGCAACTCCGAAGTGTTCTCTAAGCGTAGACACACTCCGGATTTAATCGCGGAATGAGTCTAGGCCACCTTGCTCGGTGAGTTGGAAGTTTATCATGCCAACGACCCAAGATGGATTACGACAAACATTCCAGAAGCGATTTTTGCCGCCTAAGACTTCATCAAGAAACTGACGAAATCTAACCATCCTAACTTCTCGCAGCCAACGTGTTAAGACCTGAGATGCACCGTCAGAAATAAGAACCGTATCAGCCGTATTTAATCTCCAAATACAAGCTGGTATGAGTGTGAGAAAAGAGACGATAACACGTCCTTGATAGGCCACATTGCTCGGCGCTAGTGAGCTACTCCCCGGAAATCGGACAGTGACGTAAGCTACGGATTCGGTGTCTGCTGGTCTTCGACGAGAGGAGATCAGCGATGACGAGACGCAAGCGGCACAATCCCGAGTT
>Ga0326597_10006247_pt1 | contig 16371 bp, 14 predicted proteins | sample RVTome_12_FD_203789 | JGI IMG/M metagenome (GOLD analysis project Ga0326597, IMG submission 203789) | Soil microbial communities from uranium-contaminated site in the Upper Colorado River Basin, Wyoming, United States - RVT100D185 | ecosystem: Environmental > Terrestrial > Soil > Contaminated >...
GTATTCAAGTAGCCGGAGCCGAGGTAATAGGTGGGGATGAAACGCTCCGGCAGCAGATCGTACGGTATGCTCACACCTAAGACCGCATTGATGAGACTCGAGCTGCGGCCATAAAGGTGCGGTTGTACATCCGGATAGATCTCGAAATAGAGCTGGAGGCTGCGGTCGTACTCGCTGGTCATGCGATGTGACGTGGCCCGCAGAAGCCACGAATAATCCTGATCTGGATACTGCAGGTGATACAAGTACGGCGACGCGACGAACCACACGAACACGGCGAACCCCCAGGCCGGCTTGTTCCACGTGCCCACACGCAACTGGCCACGGCGCAGATATACCGCCAGCGCGACGTCGGCAATCAGGATGACCGCTGCCGTCTTCTGCCCTGATAGCAGGCCGACGGCGAGACCGAGGCCGAGCACGAAGAGAAACATCGCTCTCCAAACCAATCCGCGACGTGACAAGAAATACAGGGTCGCGATGAAGAACGGAAGCAGCCCAAACCGCACGATGCTCGCCAGTCTCTGTCCCACGCTGACCGTATAGTGAGTGGCCTCACCAAACGTATCGCGCATTTCGCGATAGTCCGTGCTCGTCAGCTGACCAGAGAGCAGCTGTACGAAGCTGACTTGGGACGAAAGGAGCTGGTAGAAGGTAATCAATCCGACGCCACCGGCAACGAACGCCAGGAACAGAGGCACGTTCATGCCGGTGGGCAACGGCCCCGACGTCACTTCTTTGTGGAACGCTTTGGGATTCAGCACGCCGGAGCCAAAACACCGACGCCCAACCCAAACCCCCGCGAGAAGGCACAGCCACATGATCACTAGTGCGGTGTAGAAGCGCCGCAGCGTGTGCCCCGAAAGATAGATGTTGGCATACCACTGGTTGACAGCGTCATCGAATGGAACGGTAACGCCGTGGCGAAGCAGAAGGAATCCGATACAAATGGTGAAGATGTTCAGTTGGGTAAAACAGCGAGTAAGACGCTGAAAGCCCCACAGGGCAACAACCAGGAACAGGTACCACGTGATGGTGGCAAGCACGCTAACCACTACTTCGCACCGGGCCGCAAGACCCTGGGCATTAAGCGTCTTGCGGCCAAGATCGCGTACTCGGGCAACATCGGCCGCTCCTCCGTCTCCAGCATCAGCACCGCGCCAAGCACCACGACGGCGGCCAGCGCGACAGAGGTGCCCATCGCCGCGCCGGTCCCGATGAGCCAGAGTGAGGTGACCACCGCCGCCGACCCGAAAAGAAACACTTCGAGCCGCAATGCCTCCCCTACCTGGAGGGCCTTGTCGCGAACGAGCAGCACGAGTTGTCCCGCGTGCAGCGACACGCCCGTCACGAGCATGCCAAGCGCAGCGCCGGCGATCCCGATCCTCGGCAGAAGCGCCAGATTGACGACAGCCTGCAGAGCCGTGGTCATGAAGATCAAGTAGGTGTAGCTGCGCTCCTGTCGCCGAACGAGCAGCATGTAGAACAGATACTGGTTCAGCATGAATAACGGGCTGGCCAGCGTCATCAGCCGCGTTGCAGTGGCTGCTCCTTCGTACTTATCTCCGAAGAACAACGACACTAGCGGGGGAACCCAAAAGAATAGACCAACACCGAGCAGCGCGCTGAACCATGCAAACAGTCGCTGCATGATCGCCAACTGCGCCCGCAGGCCCTGATCGTTGGCGTCAGCCCTCGAGCGCCAGGGGAAGCTGGTTCGCGCGAGGACCCCCGCCAGCAGCATGCCGAATTCGATGACTCTGTTGGCCAGCGAGTAGTTCGCCAGCGCAACTTTCGAGAGAATGGCCGAAACCATCAGCCAGTCGAGTCTTGCCTGCAGAACCATCAGGCCATACATTGCAGTCAGGCGGGGACCGCGCTCGCGGAAGTGACGTAGCATGACTCGCGCTCCATCAGTCCCCGGCTCAGGCGGCGTCCGGCGGGCGGCGTTGGCTGCAAACGTCACAAAACCTGCCGTGCTGACGACTTGCGCAGCTACCATCACGACAACCACATAGGTCAGGTCGACCTTCCACGCCAGGCTGAGCGGGATGCCAATCCCAAGCAGTCGCCCCAAAGGAAGCACCAGCCCGATGGTATTTAGCGCGTTCTGTTGCTGTCGGACCTGGAACCAGGGAGCGAGACCGCCGTCCACGAGTTGGATGGTGTAGCTCAGCGTGACCATCCCCACCGCGATTGCTTCCGCCGGTCTTGGATGCGAGAGAGACATCCACACCGCAATTCCGACCACGCCAAGCACGAGCGCCAAGGCCCGCGTCAGCAGAATCACCTGCATTACCGCGCGGAGACGATACCGTCTTTCGGACAACTCCCCCATCAGGAATGCAGGAAGGCCAAAGTCCATTGCGTACGTGGAGATCGTCGCAATCGCGATGGCCCAACTATAGAGACCGACGCTCTCGATGGGCAGGCAGCGGAAGACAAGAAGGACGTACGCTTGGTTGGCGATCTGGCTTATACCTGCGCTCACATAGGCCAGCAGCACGGTGGGCCCTATTGGCTCCCGCCGAACGAGCGTCACACCGACCACCCCAGTCGGTACAGAGCGACTACTGGTTGGGTAAGTTGTCCGTGCGCAACCGCGGAAATGACGCCGGGGCGCACGACCGCGATGACGTCGGCTTGCCCGGCGAGCGCTTCCCAGCCGACCAGACACTGACGGTATTCGGGAAGGTTCTCCTCTATAAAAGCGAGATTCGCGCCGATCAGGCGACCGACGTTGATCTCGGGCTCGTAGATCAGCAGTGTCCGCCCGGCGTCGATGATCCGCCGGGCGAGCCATATTGCCGGACTTTCGCGCACGTCGTCCGTGTGCGGCTTGAACACGACCCCAGCCAGCCCCACAACACGACCGGGCTGTGCCATAACTGCCGACAGCGCCCGTTGGAGGTGTTCGTCGTTGCTGGGGAGAATCGACTCGCACAGCGGCATGCGCAGGTCCGCGGTATGGCCCACGTGAAGGAGGCCTCGAATGTCCTTTGGCAGGCAGGATCCTCCGAAAGCGAATCCCGGCCGTAGATAGACGGGAGAAATATTGAGCTTCGTATCGAGCACGAATGCATCCATGAGCGCGATGGGGTTCGCCCCGACACGCGCCGCGACTGCGCCTACTTCATTCGCAAAGGCTATTTTGAGCGCGTGGAACGCATTGCAGATCACCTTGAGGAGTTCGGCTTCTCGGAACCCTAGACGGACAGTCGGGGCAGCAGTCGCGAGACCATACGCGGTCTCGACTTCTTCTACGATCGCGTCTGACTCTGCGCCAGTCTCGGCCAGGCCGATGACGATATAGGGAGGATTGAAGAAGTCATTAATCGCGCTCCCCTCGCGGAGAAACTCGGGGTTGCAACACACCTTGAGGGCTGGCCCGAGTACCTGTCGCGCTCCAGACCGCAAGATCGGCAGAACGAATCGTTCCATGGTGCCCGGAGGTATGGTGCTGCGCACCACCACCGTGTACGGGTGGGGCGCCGCGAGGAGCATGTCGTCGATCGTGCGGATCACGCTCTCGACGGCACCCAGATATGTTTCTCCGTTTGATGAAGCCCGCGTTCCCACGCAGACGAATGCCATGTCGGTATCGGCAATCGCTTCGCGCGCATCCGTCGTGGCGCGAAAGCGACCTCCGTCCAGCGCCGTTCGCAGGCGTTCCGCAAAACCAGGCTCATTCAGCGGGGGAATACCCTGCGCCATCCACTGAGCGGAGCGGAGTGCTCATCGACGCCGATGACGTCATGGCCATTCTCGGCGAGGCATACGGCGGTCACCGATCCCACGTAGCCAAGGCCGAACACAGCAATCCTCATCGTCGGGCCCTCGCCTCGAGCGCGAAGCTGATCGCCCGATCAAAAGCGTCAACCATGTTCTCCATCGTTGCATTGGACAGTACAGTCTCCTGCGCACGCTGCCCTACTGGCTGGCCGCTGTGCACGCTGACCGCGGCGCGTCGTAGGCCATCGGCAAGCGCAGCCACGGAATAGTCGACCGTCACGAATCCCGTGATCCCATCACGGACCATTTCTGTTTCAGGACGATTCTCAGGAGTGGTTACGACAACCTTCGCATGCGCCATGGCCTCGAGGATCGCAAGTCCGGCGCTGTACGCGGAGATGAAGATGTCGAAGATCTCGAAGTAGGCATCCACCTGCGATTCAGGAACTCGGCCGCAGAAAAAGATCGCCTCGGCGCACCTGCTCGTGTTCGCTCGCGATTCCAGAGCACCTCTGTTCGGCCCATCGCCCGCGATGATGAGCACCGCATCTAGACCAGTCGTCCTGGCGTCGACAAAGGCATCGATGATCCAATCGACACGCTTTTGCGAGACCAGTCGCCCGAGGTATCCGAAGACCAGACGCCCCTGGAGATCCAAGCGTTTCCGGAGCGTCGCGGCACCGGCCTGCGCGGCAGGGATGCGGCGGGCAATCTCTCTCACGTCCACCGTGTTCTGCGCAACGAAGATCCGCTCACGCGGATACCCATACCTGACAAAGTAGTCCGCCGAGACGTGCCCGTAGGCCAGCAGCGCATCACAATTCCTGATAAAGGCGCGCTCAATTCGCCGGCGCCAGGCGGGTCTCGGTCGACCGCTCTCCGAGATCCCTTTCGTCCATGGAATCGCGACAGCGCCGACTTGGTGAGCGACACTCACGACGACGGAGTTCGAGACGATTTGCCATCCCAGCTCGAAAACCACCGCCTCGTACCGGCGTTCACGGACCCAGCGTGTGACGCCCGCCTGCCACAGGGCTTTACCGATTTCGACGTTGCGGATCGTGCGCGTCGGCAGGATGGCCTCGGCATTGGTCGCTAGACCAGATTCGCCCCGACCCGCGTGGTTCCCGTACACGAATTCCCAGTCATGGCGCGAGGATGCGAGCAGCTTCTGATAGAAGATCAGGTTGTAGTGCGGAACGACACGCTGTACTAGCGCCACCCGCGCACGTGTGTGGCTCACGACGCCGCCGCCTTCAGGCGGCGGCCGTGCGCGATCGCTGCGGTGCTAGGTGCGTAGCGATCCAAGGGAGCGAACAGGACATCACCCTTGCCCGAGTACCCCTCGGGCGTCGTCGGCGTCAGCGATGCCTGCCCGGTGATCGTGTAGGCCCGGTAGCCAAGGTCCTCGAAGAATCGGAACAGATCCGCGGGCCGATAGCCGTATCGCTCGCAGCAGGTCGTCACAATCTCCACGAATACCGGCGGCCGGTAGGTTTCAAGCAACCACTTGGCACCACGAACGACCATCAACTCCGCCCCCTCGACGTCGATCTTGACCAATCCGATCCGCGTCGACGCGGGCAACACACCCGCCCACCCGTCCAGCGTGACAGCTCGCACACTTACGCAGTCGACATCTGCCAGTTCGCTCGCAGTCGCGACGTGAGAATTCCCCGTGAGTCGTTGGCCCTGCCGGGTACGCCAAGCGATCTCGACCTCGGACTGGCGATCCGTGATGGCATGGTTGAAGACCGTAACATTCGACAACCTCAACAGACGGACTAGCAGGCTGAGTGTCCGCGCGTAGTGCGGAAGCGCTTCGAACGCATAGACATGGCCGTGTGGGACCAGTTTGGCCAGTGGCCTCGTCCAAGAACCGGCGTGCGCGCCGATGTCTACGCAAATGTCACTCGCCTGAATGAGGTGGCAGATGGCGCTCAGTTCTTCCGTCCCGTAACGACCTGCCACGTGCCGCGTCAGCCATAGGGCGGCGTGAAGGCATTCCTTGGGGGAAGGTCTCGTCGCCTCACTCATCGTGCCTTCGCCCCGCAGTGGATCGCCGCGCCAGAAGATGAAATGGTTCCGACGTGTTGGCCGGCTCTAACAATTCGCACGTGTAACCGAAAGTCTCGAATGTGGACACATAGTCTGAACCCGCAACCAGCGGGTGCCATTCACAGATAACGATGGGTTTCGAGGCTGCTAGCAGTTCGGCCATTCCGTGCAGCACCTGCCGCTCGGCCCCCTCGACGTCTATCTTGATCAAGTCGATTCGGCCGATCTTATGCTCACGTGCTAGATCATCAATCCGCGCAGTCTGCACGACGACAAGTGACTGCGCCTCGCGCGGACAGGATCCGAGCGCCAAGTGCCCCATCTGCCCTGTGCGCTCGGTTACGAACTCGCCTTCGCCGGTTCGATCCGTTGCAGCGACGGGGAATACCGCAACGTTCGTGAGGCCGTTCACCGCCAGCATTGCTCTGAGCTTGGCGAGATTCAGGGGATTGGGTTCAAGCGCGTAGACGCGCCCTTCGGGGCCAACGAGCGTCGACAGCAACAACGTGAAATAGCCAACATGCGCACCGACGTCCAACACACGCATGCCGGGCCGGGATAACTGCTCCAGTACGTCCACGATGGGCCGTTCGTGCCTATTCACGAGGTAGGCGTTGCGATCGTCTGGCCCGAGCACAAGATGGTAGCCGCGCAACGGCCCGTCCACGATCTCGCGACTGACCGCACCTACACCTGCCAGGCCAATGAGTGCCGCACGCAACGGACGATAGATCGCCCCGTGGCGCTGGATCCGCTCGAGCATGCCGGTCGTATTGGCTGCACGAACGAGCCACGTGGCTATCGCCTCGCGAAGCGCTACTTCAGCGATCGTGTGCAGGGGATCGAACAGGGTTGACGGCGTTGGGATGAGCAGCTGTGCAATGGCGACCGACGGCCACAGTCTGTCTCGCGGCGAGTGGCCGTCAGAACGGCAACCGCCGTCTACGCCTCAGCGCGAACCTCGCGAGAGCGTAACTCGCTGCTGCCCTGTGTGCGAAAGAGCGAGCACAGCCCCGTCCGTCTGGACGTGATTCAAAGCCCGGTCCGCTCGAACCGACAGCTACGATCCCGTACCGGCGAGCACCGCGCGAAGGGTGCGAACGAGAATCCGGAAGTCGAGCCAGAGGCTCCATTCATCGATGTACTTCAGGTCGAGCCTCACCCAGTCGTCGAATTTGTTGATCTGGTTCCGGCCGCTGACCTGCCACAAGCACGTGATCCCCGGCTTCACGCAGAGCTTGCGCTTGTGCCACAACTCATAGCGGGCGAGCTCGTGGCGAAACGCCGGACGCGGACCGACCAGGCTCATGTCCCCTTTGAGGACGCTCCAGAGCTGCGGCAGCTCGTTCAGGCTGTACTTACGCAGCAGGCGCCCGAGCGGGGTCACCCGGGGATCGTCCCTGACTTTGAACACCGGACCCTGCATCTCGTTCTTCGTGAGGAGTTCGATGCGCTTCTCCTCGGCATCCGCCACCATCGTCGTGAACTTATAGCCCGTGAACGGCTTGCCCTTGAGACCGATGACCCTCCAGGGATAGAAGACCGGCAGACGGGGCGTGGTCAGCTTCATGGCAATGGCGATGAGCAGGAAGAACGGGGCCAGGAGCACCAGCAGACTGGCAGATACGAGAATGTCGATGACGCGCTTCAAGAACAGCGCGTCGGACTCGAGATGGGACGGCGCGAGCACCACTTCCGGCAGACGAAGCGGCTCAGACCGGAACATCAGCTTCAAATCCCGCACGTTGCCGACGAGAAGAGCCTCGGGCACGATCCGCAGCGTGACGCGAAAGTAATCGCAGTCTTCGATGACCCGGCGCAGCCAGTCGCGCTCGCCGGACGACTGGACGGCGATGACTTCGTGAATGGGGCTGTTGATGAGGAGCGCCCCCAGATCTTCCACTGCCCCCAACGGCTTCAGGTCCACTTCATGGAATTCATCCGCCGCACGGAGTGTGAGCCAGCCGGCCAGCTGATAGCGGTGCGAGGAGACATGCTCGCGGAAATGCTGCGCCATCCAGCGAACGGCCGACGCCCTGCCGACCAGGACGACGTTCTTCGCGTACACGCCCGCGGCCAGGCGACGTCGCTTGTACGAGCGCAGGGTGGACCGGTATGCCAGCAAGCCGACGACGGAGCCCACGGCAAATGTGAAGATGAACACGCGGCTCGAACTGGAAATCTTGAGCGCGAAGAACGCCAGGGCCAGGAAGCTCAAGGCGATCAGGGGCGACAGGACGCTGCTGATGAGCAGTCGTCCACGGCTCTGATCGACGAGCTGTCTGTACCCGCCGAGGAGCTCCATGAAGAGGACGGTGATCGGGCTCGTGACGAGGAGTATCCAGGCGACCGATGTCAGCGGCGGGAACTGGTCGAAGCCCGGGCCCTCCGGCAGCGACATCCACGCGGGCAGCGAGACGGCAAGGGGCCCGGAGGGCAGGAGGAGCCACTGCACCCACGGCGCGACGGGCCCCGCGGCGACGAATGCGAGGCCAAGGGCGCAGATATCCGCGAGGGCAAGAAATGTTCGAGGGATCGTCTCATCGTGGCCGGCACCGATCGCGGCGGCCGGATCGGCAGTGGCGGTGCTGCAAGGTGAGACAGTCGCCGCGAGCGAACCGGCCCCCTCGGGGCTGGATGCGAAGGAGGAACGGAGGGTCACGTGCTAGGTGCCAGTGTCCTTCTGGTAATAATCGCTGTACTCCCGCCGGTAGTAGGACGAGTAGTAGTACCCGTTGTGCTGCAGATCCACCCGGTTGAGGACGGCGCCGATGAACTTGGCCTTGCCGTGCTCGAGCTGCTCCACGGCACGGAGAGCGGCGCGGCGGGCGGTCATCTCTGAGCCGACCACAAACAACACCCCCGTCGCACGATGCGCCATGACGGCGGCATCGGTGACGGCCATCACGGGCGGCGTGTCGAGGACCACCCAGTCGAAATACTCGGCAAGCGAGCCCAGGAGTTCCTTGCAGCGCTTGGACCCGAGCAGCTCGGCCGGATTGGGGGGATGCACGCCGGCCGGCATCACCCATAGCCCCGCGACGTCGGTGCTGTGCACGGCCTCGGACGGCTTCGCGTTGCCGACCAACACGTTCGACAAGCCGGGCTTCTGCGGCTTGCCGAAGATGTCGTGCACGCGCGGCTTGCGCAGGTCCGCATCCACGAGCAGCACGCGCTCGCCGGCCTGCGCCAGGGCGATCGCCAGGTTGGAGGCAACCAGCGTCTTGCCTTCACCAGGCCCGGTGCTCGTCACGACCACGCTGCGGCTTCCCTCCTCGGCCGACGAGAAGAGCACGTTGGTCCGTAGCGCGCGGAAGCTTTCCGCGAAGTTCGGGGGAATCCCGTCGTTGATGAGGGGCGCGCCGGTACCGCCCCCGCTCCCAGAGGCGGCCTTCTCCAGCGCCTTCAGGCTGAGCGCCGGCACCATGCCGAGGAACGGCAGGCCGAGGTGCTGCTTGATCTCGTCGGGGTTCTTGATGCGGTTGTCCAGATACTCGAAGAAGAACGCGAAACCCACGGCCAGCATCGAGCCGAGAGCCAGACTGAGCATCAGGTTCAGCCCCTTGCGGGGGGAAGCCGGCTCGTGCGGCACCTCGGCTTCGTCGACGATGCTGATGTTGCTGGTCTTGAGCTCGCCGGAGACGCTCGTCTCCTTCACGCGCTGCATCAGGCTGTCGAACATCTGCCGGCCGGCCGCCGCATCGCGCGCCAGCGCGCCGTACTCGATGCCCTTGCGGTTCAGCTCGAGCGCCTCGCCCTTCTGCTCATCGAGCGCAGCGCCGAGGCTCCGCTCCTGCGCCAGAGCCTGCTGGTAGTCGTTTCGCAGCGACTCGATCACCTTGGCCATCTCGGCATCGATGCGCGCCTGCGCCGTCTCGATGGCCAGCCGGAGCTTCTCCATGTCAGGATGCCGCGGTCCGAGCTTGTTGGCGAGCTGCGCCAGCTGGCGCTGCAGCTCGGCCAACTGCGCCTTCTGCTCCTGGACGAAGGCGTTGGAGACGATGGCCGACAGCGTGTCGAGCCCCGCGCGCTTGCTCTGGACGGCTCGGATCTGGTTGTACGCGGCCTCCTTCTGAATCCGCTCGGTGCGGGCGCGCGTGACCGCCGCGTTCAGATCGGTCAGCTTCTGCACGACGATGTTCTGGCGGTCTTCGAGCGACACCGCGTCGTTCTGTTCGCGATACGTCTGCAGGGCGCGCTCGCTCGCCTCCACGTGCTTACGCTGCTCGGCCAGTTGCCCGGCCAGCCAGTCGGTGGCGTCCTTGGAGGAGAGGAACTTGTGCTCGAGATCCTGCTCGATGTAGCCGCTGGACAAGGCATTGGCGACTCGCGCGGCCAGCACCGCGTCCGGCGAGCTGAACTTGACGTCCACCAGCCGGCTGTTGCGGATGGGCGAGACCGTGAGCTCGTCGAGAAGCCGGTCGACCGCGGCCGACTGCGCCGCCGTCTCGCCGGCGGCAGGGGGCTCCTCGACCACCGGGTCGGACGCGAACCAGCCGGACACCCAGCCGACGAGGGCATCGACGGACTCACGAGCCAGGGCGCCCGGGCTCCAGGAGCGTCCGCTGTTTCCCGCCGCGGCGTTGAACTGGGGATGCGTCCACAAATCCAGCTCGTCGAGCGTGCGCCGCGCGAGCGCCCGGCTTGCCAGCATCGTGTACTGCGTCTGGTAGTAGTCGTTCGTGCGCTGCGTCTGCTCCAGCACCTCCTGGAAGCTGACGACGTTGGGATCCTGGTTCTCGATCAGGATCCGAACGCTGGCCTCGTACACGGGCGTCGCGGTGAAGGTGTACACGGCGGTTGACAGAATGACCAGGATGAACGAGGTGGCGGCGATCCAGCGGCGCTTGTAGAGAACGCGGAGATAGTCAAGCAGGTGAATCTCGTCGCCCGGACCCAGCCCGTCGTACCCGTAGCCCGTCGAAGGATAGCCGCCTCGCGGAGGCGACGCCTCACGTGCCGAATCGATCCCGGGCCTCACCTGGTCGGCGTCAGACTCGCGTGGACTCTGGGAAAACAGGTCGTCGGCCATCAGAAGAACCTTTCCAGGACGATGATGGTGTCTCCGGGCTTCACCGGATCGTTGAGGACGGCTTCGATTTCCGCTTTCTTGCCGTTCACGAGACGCACGATGCGAATGCGGCCCGTTGAGCCGCGATCGGTGACGCCACCGGCCAACGACAGAGCCTGCAGCACGGTGGCCTCGCTCTTGATGGGATACTCGCCCGGATTGCGCACCTGACCAAACACGAACATGGTTGGCGCGCGCGGCACGAAGATGGTGTCGCCGTCGCGCAGGCGGACGTTCTCGGCCAGCACGCCCGCCTGCAGATCGCGAATGTCCACGTGAATGACGTCCGCGTGCGTGGCCCTGGCGCGAGCGAGGAGCTCCTCCGCGAGATGAGCGTCCACCGCCCGATCGGGCGGACTGGAAGACTCGCTGCGCGCCGAGGAGACCACTGGAGATCCGCCCGAGGGTGGACGGACGATGATCGCCTCGTCGCCGGCCGACGGGAGCGTCGAGCCGGCGCGCGCCAGGGCTTCGATGATCGTCATGTCGCCGGTCAGCGACTGCGGACCCGGCGTGCGGACTTCACCAACCACGAAGACGCGCTGGCTGCGGTACTGCTCGATGGCGACGGTCAGCTGCGGGTTCACGAAGAACCCGTCCTTGAGGCGGGTGATGAGATCAGCCTCGAGCTCGCGCAAGGTCAGGCCGCCGGCCTTCACGCGGCCGATCAACGGGAACGTGAAGGTGCCATCGGTCTCGACGGCGAACTTGCCGGCAAGATCGGGCTCATTCCACACGGTGATCGCCAGCACGTCCTGCGGGCCGATGACATAGTCGGCGGCCTGCTGCGCGACGGCAGGCCCGGCACCGACGGCGGAGAGCATCGAAACGCAGAGAACGCTCAGGGTCGAGAAGCCGGACACGACTCGGGAACGGACCGCAGAGTTAGAAGCCATAGGAAAAAGAGGCACCGACGCGCGTTCCGCGATACGCCCGGGTCTCACGATCGGAGCTGCGGCGATATCGGTCGACGCTAATCCCCAGGCGTGTCGCGGGTCCGAGGGAATACCCTATGCCGCCGCCGGCCGTGCGCACGTCGTCGGTGCGGCCGGCGCCCAGCCCTACAGGGGCGATCTGCTGATAATCCAGGTTGTAGCGGCCGCCGGTGAGCTGCACATCCCACCGAGGGGTGATCTTCTGCGTGATGGTGGCGCTCGCGCCGGTCTGCAGGTAGTACGGCTCGGCGACCTCGAACGAGTACGCGATGTCGCGCTCGACGTGGACCGCGAACCTGGTGATGCCACGCAGCGTGTAGCCGAGATCGGCCGCCGCCACCATGCCCCGATAGCCGCGGCCGCCCGAGCCGAGCGCGTCGTACTTCCGGTAGCCGGCGCGCGCGCTGCCAGTGATGAGCGTGAAGGGGCTGAAGTCCAACCCGAGGACGACCCGCACGGTATCGGCATTCCGGACGGGCGAGAGCTCGAAGCGATCTCGCTGCGCCTCGGCGTCGATCGCGACCGTCGTGAGGGGGGTCAGATCGTGGCGGAGCGAAAGATAGACGCCGTCGGTGGTGCGATTCAGCACCTCACGCAAGTGGGTCCCCAGAAACACCTCGTCGGCATCGAAGCGGACCCTCGTGCGGCCGGCGGCAAAGTCGAGGCTGGTCTTGCCGCCGACGCGTACCTCGGTGCCAAGCCTGACCGTGTTCTCCACCCGCCGGGCGCGCGCATCAATCTCGTACCCCGGGCGCTCGCGCGCGTTGATGAAGGTGTCGGACACGTACGGCGTGATGCGATGGAGCGGCAACTCGACGCGGACTTCATTGCGCGCGCTGAGTGCCCGCTCTGTGGCGTACTTCTGGTAGTGCACGTAGTGAAGCTGCGTGGCGCCGCTGAGCCTTCCTTGGCCGAGCCGCAGCCAGAACTGGGCCTGCGGCGACAGCGTCGTCGTGAAGTCGCGCTTGGGGGCGTCCAAGGAGTTGAATACGTTGGTGTCGATGCCGAGGTTCGAGACCGCAATGGTCGGCGTGAAGGCCAGCGGGCCGAGGTGCATGCGGGCGGTGCTGATGGGGTCGGGCTCTTGCGCCGAGGCGCTGGACACGAGAAGCAGCACGGACGCCAAGGCAAGCCCCAGCTCCAACACGCGCCAGACGGTCGCCCTGGCGCGGACTGCCCGTCTTATGTCCGTCCTAGCCATACACAGCGACGGCCCGCCATGAACGGCGTGCGCGCGGCCGCGCAGCGCCCCGACGCAGACGTCGGCAGCCTTCGATCTCCGCCAACCGAAGGCAGATCTGACGCAGGACGTCACGAACGGCCTTGTGTCCCAAGTGGCAAGCGAGCAGGCCCTTGCGCTACTGAATCTAGAGGCGAGTGTGGTGTCTGGCCAGCGCGTGGTACAGCGCGTCCTGGACGAAGGTTGGAATCATGCCAAGCGCAGAGGCGCTTGCCGTGAGTACGTCAGACGTGGCGAAGCGGGCGCTTCGGTTTCACACGGGGGGCGTCGCGGCGCGGGAGGACGACTCGTCGCGGCCCGGCGGCGCCCCACCAGAGGACGCCTTCTGGCGCGCGGCCTACGAGTGCTACGTGATGAACAACCTGCTTGAACTCAACACGCAGCCGTAGCTCTGCTTCCTCACTTACAAAGTGCGCACCACGGCGCCCAACTTCCACGCCCACAGCGTGCGAGTTAATTGGACAGTACCCTATGCATGGTCGAGCTGGGGATCAATCGGTCGATGTCCGACGGAATTCGTCCTACGCTGCCAGGACCGGTTTCTGACCGACGATTGGACATCAACAACGGTCTCGTGCGGCTGCGCAACGAGGGCAAACAGGTCGCGCTCCGACACTTTCCAGCCGTTCGCGTTGGGGTAGTCGGCGAGAATCAGCGATAGCGTCGCGACCTCACAGGCAAAGGCATCGATCTCGTCGCCAGAGATGCGCTTGACCAAGAACTCGTGCCTCTTCATCCAGCCGAAGACTTCTTCAATCCGCTTGCGCACGCGTTGGCTGATCGCATAGCCCGGATGTCGTGTCGTCCGCCTTGTCGGCGCCGATGGTGACCCGGCGTCGCGGCAGACTCGCGACCAGGCTGCGCCGGGCTCGGGACGGTCGCGTCACCGCTGGCCGGGCTCAGGCTCGTGGGGTTCGCGGTGTGGACCCGTCGCGGCACCCCTGACCGGGCGGTCACGTTCCCGGACGAGCGAACCTTGCGCCGGCGAACATCAAATCGGGCACTGGCGACCGGTCGGTATGGCCGGTACTGCCGCTACTGGCTCTGGAGCGTCATCGCGGCCTGGCCGGTCTGACCACGCGTGATCTCCGCCGCTCCGTTGCGAAAGCCTCCCGTACCCGGATTCCCAAGAACGATCGTGTTGTTGCCGTCATCGGCAGCCTAGCCCCAGCGGTCGCCGCCCCGCTCGACGTGCTGCTGTGGCCCGCGCGCGGCACGCTGCTGTATGTCACCACCTTCACACAGGTCCCGCTGGAGGATAGCTTCCGTTTTCCGCTGCCACTCGAGCCGCCCGAGCACGAACTCGCCGTGCTTGCAGGTCCCCAGCGCATTGGTCGCGAAGTCGGGGCACGAGCAGTAGTTCTCGCCAGGCTGCACGCCGCGGATCGCGACCCGGTAGGTGCTGGCATTCTGTGGGTTGCGAACCTCGAAATCGGAGAACACGGCCTCCGTGCCGACGTTCGTGAGCGCAAACCGTTGTGCGCGTCCGAACTGGCGGCGCAGCTCGCGCTGCCACGTCTCGAGCGACATCGCGGGCGGCTTGCGGCCGTGTGACAACGTGGGCCTGGCGCGTCGAGGCATGATGGACGCGGTATATTATGCCGATGAGTACGAGATCGCCGGGTATGTCGCCAGTCAAAAGCCCCGCAAACGGGCGAGGCTCCGACAACTCCTTCTCCTGCGGTAACGTGGCTCGCCGAGCTGCGGCTGGGGTGCCGGCAAGGTCCGACCTTGTGCCGAACCTTCGCCGTGGAAGACGGAGCTAAGACCAATGCCTTTCGGAAATTCCGTGACGTGAGATTCCTGTTGTACATTTCTCCGGAAATCGGTACTTACGCTGGGAATGGCGACACATTCCCCGATCGATCAACGGCGATCGTCGACCGGCTTTCTGGGCGCCTGGGCGGACGTAGTTGGCCCGCGCGGCGTCCCGAGTGTGGCGCCTCGCCGTGGGCGCAAGCCGCGCGTCCCGCTCGACCGGTTGCTGCCGGCGCTCACATGGCACGTGATGCAAGAGACCGGGACGTTGGCCGAGCACCTGTTTCAGCTGTTCCGCGAGCCGCTCGCCGACAGTTCCTGGTCCGATCGACGGCTGCGGTTGCCGTGGGAGATTTTTGCCGAGCTGATGCGGCGGGCGTTGCGACCGCGCGCGACCGCGCGTCCGCATCGCGACGCGTTTTGGCGCGGCTGGCGGCTCGTCGCGCTCGATGGCACACAGTTCAGTCTGATCAACACGCCGCAGATCATCGACACCGTCACGAAAGCGGCGACGCGTCGCGGGCGCGCGGCCTTCGCGAAGATGACGACCGCCGGGCTGCTGGAAGTGGGCCTGCACAATCCGCTGGCCGCCGCCATCGGCCGCCAGGGCGAATCCGAGTGGGCGTTGGCGCAGCGTCTGCTGGCCCAGTTGCCCAAACGGGCGTTGTTGCTCGGCGACCGCTTGTATGGCGTGAGCGCGTTTGCCTGGGCGGCGCAGCAGGCGTGCCGGCGGGTCGGCAGCCACTTCTTGCTGCGCGCATCTCGGACTGTCAAACCGCGGATGATCAAACGGCTGCGCGACGGTACGCGGCTCGTCGGCCTCCGCGTTCGGGACCCACACCATCGGCACCACGTCATCGAGTGGCTCGACGTCCGCGAGATTCGGGTGCGGGTCGGGCGCAAGGGCCACCGCTCGCACGACCTGCGGTGGTGGACCAGTCTGGTCGACCCCGGGGCGGCTCCCGCGCTCGAACTCGCGCGCGTGTATGCGAGTCGGTGGGAACACGAACTGTATTTCCGGGAACTGAAACGGCAACTGCGTCGGACGGCCGTGTTGCAGAGTCACACCGTCGAAACGGGGGCGCAAGAAATCGCCGCGCTCGTGTTGGCGAGTGCCGTCCTGGCGACCGAACGTGCGCGGGTGGCCAACGGCCAGATCCCACCCTTGCGCATCAGCTTTGGTCAGCTGCTGAATATCGTGCGGGGCATGTGGTTGGTCCTCGGCCCCTTCGATGACATCTTTACCGACCGGCAGAAACACCGCGTCGTCCGCCGGGGCCGCGCGCTCATGCGCCGCAGCCTGATCGCGCCCCGGCGGCCGCGCACCTGTCCCCGCGCGGTGCGGCAACCCGTCACCCGTTGGCCTCGGCTCATCACGCCGGAATCGATCGAACAACCGTGGAGGCTTCAACTCGTATGACTCGTCGGCTCGGAATTTCCGAAAGGCATTGCCCGTAGGCCGCGCCGGCTTTGCGGCCGGGCCGCCGCGGCCGTCGCTTCGGCAGCCCCCGCGAAAACGGGGCGGCTTGGCGGTGCAGGGCTCGGCGGGCCGCGTCCAACTCGTCTTCGAGCCGTTC
>Ga0326597_10006248_pt1 | contig 16370 bp, 12 predicted proteins | sample RVTome_12_FD_203789 | JGI IMG/M metagenome (GOLD analysis project Ga0326597, IMG submission 203789) | Soil microbial communities from uranium-contaminated site in the Upper Colorado River Basin, Wyoming, United States - RVT100D185 | ecosystem: Environmental > Terrestrial > Soil > Contaminated >...
GAACGGGCACAAGCCAAACAACACAACCGAAATCGACGTGAACTTCTTCCCGACAATTAAGCTAAACAACGGACACCTGCGGGACAGTAATCCCCGCCCGGCACCGTCGTTATCGACCAACGGCAAAACTCGCCGGGTGCGCGCGCGCGGCAAATTTCTCTTCGTCGGTAATGCGAAGTTCCTCATTCGCGGCGTCACCTATGGGACTTTTCGGCCCAACGGCCATGGCATCGATTATCCTACGGAACAGATCGTTGAGCGTGATTTTCTGCAGATGAGCGCCAACGGATTTAATGCAATTCGTACCTATACCATGCCGCCCCGCTGGATGCTTGATATGGCGCATGAGCATGGCCTCTATGTCATGATCGGTTTTCCCTGGGAGCAGCATGTAACTTTTTTAGACGACAGGAAGCGCGCCAAAGATATTCAGGAGAGGCTGCGCCAGGCAGTTCGGGAATACGCCGGCCATCCGGCCATCTTGGCTTACACCATCGGCAACGAGATTCCCGCGTCGATCGTTCGATGGTTCGGTCACCGTCGTATCGAACGCTATATCGAGCGACTCTACACCACGGCGAAAGAAGAGGATCCGGACGGACTTGTTACGTACGTCAATTATCCGACCACGGAGTATCTGCACCTGCCCTTCCTCGATTTTGCCACCTTCAATGTCTACCTGGAATCCGAGGATCGCCTGCAGGCGTATATCGCGCGCTTGCAAAATCTTGCCGGCGACCGACCGTTGATCATGAGCGAGATCGGTCTCGACAGCCTGCGAAACGGCGAGGCGACCCAGGCCAGCGTTTTGGATTGGCAACTTCGCAGCACCTTTGCGCCCGGCTGTGCGGGAGCCTTCGTCTTCTCGTGGACCGACGAGTGGTATCGGGGCGGCCTTGACATTGAAGACTGGGCGTTTGGCATCACCACGCGCGATCGCCGTCCCAAAGCCGCGCTTGCAACCGTCCGTGAAACATTTCGAAAGCTTCCCTTTCCGAGAGATCTCTGTTGGCCGCAAATCTCCGTCATCGTTTGCACGTTCAACGGCAGCAAGACCCTTTCAGAATGCTTGGATCATTTACTAAAGTTGGAGTATCCCAACTACGAAGTGATCGTGGTCAACGATGGCTCGGTGGATGCAACCGCAAAAATCGCCGACAGTTATGGCTTCCGCGTCATTACCACCGAAAACCGCGGCCTGGCTTCGGCGCGCAACACTGGCTTGGCCGCGGCCAGAGGGGAAATCGTCGCTTACATCGATGATGATGCCTATCCGGATCCCCATTGGCTCAGCTACCTCGCCGCGACATTCACCAGCACAAAACATGTCGGCGTAGGCGGACCGAATATTGCGCCCCCCGATGACGGGCCCATCGCCGCATGCATTGCCCACTCGCCCGGCAATCCGGTTCACATACTCTTGTCCGATACCGAGGCAGAGCATATTCCGGGGTGTAATATGGCGTTCCGCAAATCTGCTTTGGAAGAAATCGGCGGCTTCGATACTCGCTTCCGTATTGCCGGCGACGACGTCGACGCCTGCTGGCAATTACAACAGCGAGGTGGCACGTTAGGATATAATCCTGGCGCGGTGGTTTGGCACCACCGGCGCAATTCGATCCGAACCTATTGGAAACAGCAACATAATTATGGCAAAGCTGAAGCTTGCCTCGCTGAAAAATGGCCGGAAAAGTATAACGTGGTAGGACATCTAACCTGGGCGGGGCGGGTTTACGGCAATGGGCACCAATACAAAGCCTGGAGCCGAGGGCGAATTTATCAGGGCGTCTGGGGAATGGCGCCTTTTCAATCGATCTATCAGTCTCCTGCTAATGCTTTGGAAGCCTGGCTAGCCATGCCCGAGTGGTATCTCATTGTTGCTGCGCTCGTACCGATCGCCGTTCTGGGGCTTCTCTGGCCACCGCTGTTCCACGCGGTGCCCCTGCTATTTCTGGCGGTCGCCGCGCCGATATTACAAGCCAGTGTATGCGCCCTGCGGGTGCCTTTTTCAAAAGCTGACTACTCAGGTTATAACCGATTTAAATTACGCAGCATCACGGCACTACTTCATTTACTGCAGCCGCTCGCGCGCCTCACCGGACGGTTGCGCGCCGGCCTCACTCTGTGGCGACGCCACGCAAACGGCTTCTCGCTACCATGGCCTCGCAAGCTGTCGATCTGGTCCGAACAGTGGCAAGCCCCTGAGGCGAGGTTATGCGCTCTCGAATCGGCAGTGAAAAGAGCCAGGGCTTGCGTGCGGCGCAGTGGCGAATTCGACAAATGGGACCTGGAGGTTCAGAATGGCCTGTTCGGTTCCGCTCGTATCATGATGGCGATCGAAGAACATGGGTTCGCCAAGCAGTTCGCGCGATTTCGAATTTGGCCGCGATGTTCCTGGGGTTTTCTTGCTATCGCGTGCGTTTTTGGCGCGAGCGCGGCGCTTGCCGTTCTTGACGACGAATGGGCCGTTGGAGCGATACTTAGCGGAATTGGGACCACGCTCGCGCTTCGAATAGTTAATGACTGTTCCTCAGCCATCGACACGATGGTTAAGGCAATTGAACGTTTAAGGACTAGAGAAAGTAATGTCCAAGACAAATAAACTTAGCGACAGCGAGCTCTATCGAAGGCTGCTGCTCTTGGCGCGGCCCTATTGGCTGCATATCGCGGGCTTCTTCCTGCTAAGCATTCTGGCGACTCCCATCGCACTGCTTGGCCCATTGCCATTGAAAATCGTTATCGATAGTGCAATCGGCGACCACCCGCTGCCCGGTTTTCTCGGCTGGCTGCTGCCTGATATGATAGTAGATTCGAAGACCGCCGTTCTGGTTTTCGCTTCCATCTTTGCTGTGCTGCTTGTGCTGCTTCAACAATTGCAAAACCTCAGCAGCTCTTTACTCCGGTCCTACACCGGTGAGCGACTTGTCCTCGGCTTCCGTGCTCTGCTTTTCCGTCATGTCCAACGTCTTTCGCTAGCCTTTCACGACAAACAGGGTACCGCCGATTCAATCTACCGAATCAATTGGGACACCAACGCTATCAAATATATCGCTATCGACGGTGTGATCCCTTTCGTTACTTCGTGTGTCACGTTTGTTGCCATGCTCTATGTCACAATGCGGCTCAATAGAGAACTTGTGGTGGTTGCCTTGACGGTATCACCATTTCTTTTCCTGGCGGCACGGGCCTACCGTCGCGGTCTCCGCGCTCAGTCCCGGGAGGTGAAGATACTCGAGTCTTCCGCTCTATCAGTAGTGCAAGAGGTGCTCACCGTCCTCCGTGTTGTCAAGTCCTTCGCTCAGGAGAACAGAGAGCAAGACCGCTTCGTTCGTCGCTCCAGGGAAGGCATGAGAGCACGGCTCCGGATGGCACTCACCGAGGGCAGACTGTCTTTATTGACTGGGCTCACCACGGCGCTGGGAAGCGCCGCCGTGCTTTTCATTGGCGCACGAAATGTCCAGGCTGGGTCGCTAACCGTCGGCGAATTACTAATCGTAATAAGCTATATCTCCCAGCTCTATAGTCCCCTGAAAACGCTCAGCCGGAAGGTGACAAGCATGCAGTCTCACCTCGCCAGCGCGGAACGGGCCTTCGCGCTCCTTGATCAACAACCTGAGGTTGTAGAGCGTCCCGATGCCCGGCCGATCACGCGAGCCAGGGGGAATGTAGAATTTCGAGATGTTTACTTTACCTACGATGGTGAGCACGAGGTCTTACACAACATTTCGTTCAATATTCCCGCCGGAGCTCGTGTGGGTATTGCCGGAAGAACAGGATCAGGGAAGACAACGCTAATGAGTTTGTTGGCTCGCTTCTATGACCCCACATCAGGCCAGATCTCCCTCGATCGTGCGGACCTGCGCAACTACAGGATCGCTGACCTACGCAATCAGTTCGCCATAGTTCTACAGGAGCCCGTGCTGTTCTCAACCAGCATTGCCGAGAATATTGCCTACGCTCGTCCAAGTGCCAGTGAGGAGGAGATTGTAGAGGCCGCGAAAGCCGCTAATGTCCATGAATTCATTATGGGTCTTCCCGGCGGCTATGACACGCTAGTTGGTGAGCGCGGTATGCGACTTTCCGGGGGTGAGCGTCAGCGCATCGCTTTAGCGCGTGCCTTTTTAAAAGACGCTCCCATCCTCATCCTCGATGAACCGACCAGCTCTGTCGATATGAAGACAGAGACTACCATTATCGAAGCTATGGAACGCCTCATGCATGGCCGCACCACCTTCATGATCGCCCACCGGCTGACCACACTAAAGACCTGCGACCTGTTACTCGTCATCGAAGGAGGAAGGCTGGTAGTCGCAAGGTCAGATGTTTCAGCCGCCATCAGCGACGCAATCATGGTTGGTGGGTTCGAAAGAGCAATCGCGGAGGAAGTCAATGTCTAAATTCAAATCCAATCAAGTCATTCGGACCAATCTGGATGAACATCCGTCCGTAAGAGCTTGGTCCGAGCTCCGGCCAGATCGTGTTCAGCCTGAAGCTATAACTATTCTGAAAGAGCGGGAGGATAATAAATGGAATAACAAGTCGGCCTTGTATCGTCTACATGGTGTGGGGCCAGCAGGCACAGCGGTTGTTGCCTAGCGGTGCTGGCGGCCTGAGGCAGAACTCGAACGAACCATCTACGCAGAAGTTCTGCCGCTCCTGCCTGTATCTACCTTACACTAATTCGGGTTTGTCGAAGAGCCAGAGAGGGATTACTGCTGGTTGTTTATTAAAGACGCTGGCAAAGAAGAGTTTTCGCTGCACGACGCAGAGCTGCGCCTCTTTGCCGCTCGGTGGTTGCGCTCCATGCACACCTCGGCAACACATATTCCGATTACCGCTCGACTTCCCAACCATGGCGCAAAGCATTAGCACAATCACCTGAGATCGGCCAGTGATAAAATACAGCGTAATTTGGGCAAGCCGGCACTGGATGTTGACGTGATTGGGGTTTTACGGACAAGTGTCATGCAATGCGTCGTCCTGGAAATGCGGTAGAGCCAGATACAGGAATTCTGTACAGGAATACCCCAGATACTTCACCCATGGCGATTATATTGCGACGTATAAGCGCGTCCGAAGCGATCAAACAGGGTTTATTCGTCTTCCTTTCGATTTGGAGATGGCAAGTTGGGCCATGCCCGCCATTGATGTGATGACAGCTAGAGCAGATTTCGCCGCTTACTTGTCTGTGGTAAGAGAATTTTGGCCGAGTATGGACGGTCAAGCTCGGCGATGGCTTAACGATGCCGGACTCATTTTTCGTCGCCTTGCGCCTATTATTGACCCTTGTAAAATATTGTGACGGTTTCTAACAGCATTTACCCTATGAAAATCGGCGTAAAATTATTAAGGTTTGCACAATATTGTGACGGATTGCTCCGGTTTTTCCCGTCTGAAAATAGCTCGAAAGCGAGTCACTATATTTAGCAAAGCTCAATAGTCACTCTAGTTTGCAAAGCTCAATAATTGGCAAATGATGTTTATTGATCGGCTTGCCGAAAGACATCCTTATCAAACCGGTAAGGAACGACAAGTTCACGAGTGACATTAGGAGATATCAGGTTCGTCTAGTTGACGCCAACCGAGTGCTGGGATGAGGGGAGTAACGTTGTGCACAATCAAAACGGTTCGTTAGCGTTTCGTGATTTCCAACAGAAAAAAGTTGCGACTCGAATTGTACGCTGTCCTCTGCGAGTGGGTTCTGATGCCTTCAACTACTAACCTGGATTATCCATGAATAGTCCGGGCTAAGAAGTGCCTTGTGGAGATACGACTTATGAGTCGGCATACTATCAAGGCGACGACGACTGCTGATTTAATGGCACATCCGGCAGTGAAAGCATGGCGAAAGCTTGCGCCGGGAAAACTGCTGCCGGAAGGAGTTGCAGTCGTAACGGAGCGAAGTGATAAAGGAAAGAGGACGCGCAAGTCGGAGGTATATCAGCTAGATGGAGTCGGGATCGGCACCTCGCCAGTCATTGCGAAGCGGTGCCAGCGATCCACAGCGATGATAGAACGTATAATATACGAGGAAGTGCTTGAGCACCTCCCGGTTACAGTCCCGCACTACTACGGGTGTGTCGAGGATGTTGATGGATTCTTTTGGTTGTTTATTGAAGATGTTGGGGATAGAGCATTTTCCCCGCTTCAGGCTGAACATCGGCGCGTAGCTGCGCGCTGGCTCGGGGTGACTCATACGTTGGCGTCACGTATGGAAATGATGGCTCGTCTACCCGCACGTGGGCTCGATTACTATCTGGGACATCTGCGCTTAGCCCGTCACATTATTCAGCAAAGCTTGGAAACATTCACGCTGAGTTGCGACGACATTGAGTTGCTAAGGTGCGTGGTCTCACAGCTTGACATCGTGGAAGCCCATTGGACTGAATTGGAGGCGTGTTGTCGCGAAGTGCCGTGGACGCTTATCCATGGAGATTTCTCGCCGAAGAATGTTCGCGTACGAGAGGATAGTGGCAGAATGGTGCTTCTGCCATTCGATTGGGAGACTGGGGGATGGGGCGTTCCAGTGGTTGATCTGGCACAATTCGTTAGACAGAGCATAGCCCCAGAGATATCTGATTATGTGTCGATAGTGAGAGAGTGTTGGCCACATTTACGTATCGAGATGATTCAGTCACTCGCGAATACGGGTCGGATCTTCCGATCAATTTCGTCGATCGGCTGGGAAGCGCAAAGCCTGTCATCAACTTGGGTTACGAGAACAATGAACAACATGCAGGAATATAGCGACATGCTGGACGTGGCGATATGCGCTGCGCGCTTGAAGTAATACGCCTGCATCAAAGGCTATGCCAGGCTCTAAGATTGTTAGGGAGTAGCAAATCGAGACGACGTATAAGTGGAGTGGCTTGTCGGGAAGGATAGATTGAATTGAAAACTCGCCTTCGGATCGTGGTAGGGGGCCTTCTTGGCTTGTATCCCGTAGGGGGATGGCACTATGTGCAGTACCTGCTTGGACTCTCTAGGCTCGGGCACGATGTCTACTACCATGAAGATACCTGGATGTGGCCGTATCATCCGATCGAGAAGACATACACGCCAGATGGTGATTACTCGGCGAAATACATTCGAGATTTCTTATCGGTGTATGCGCCCGAGCTGTGCGAAAACTGGCATTACCTGCACTTACACGAAACAAGCTATGGAATGCCACGTTCGGAGTTTGACGAGGTTTGTCGGTCGGCCGATATTTTCCTGAACGTTGGCGGCGGGTGCACGATACCTGAGGAACTCTCGCCAAATTGTGTAAAGGTCATCATTGATACAGACCCAGGCTATAATCAGATCGTACTGACTGAGTTATTTGACTGGTCCGAGAACGCGGAACGATGGCGCGATAGCGTGGCAGCTCACGATAGATTTCTGACCTATGCTGAAAATATCCATTCGCCAGAGTGTCTGATTCCAAAGCTGGGGTTTAAGTGGAAGACAACGCGTCCTCCCGTTGTACCGGACTTGTGGGAGGACATCGCGAGAGTAACGCCGTCGGTCACCACGCCCTGGACAACTATCATGAGCTGGAACGTGTTCAAGGGTCGGCTTCTTTATCAAGGTGTCGAATACAAAAGCAAAGGAAGCGAGTTTGAAAAGTTAATGGATCTGCCCAGGCTAACGGGAGCACCGCTGAAGGTTGGCGTAGGCGGTGTGAGCACAGAGTTTAGGTGGTTTGAGCGTCACGGATGGCAGAGCGCTGCTCGGGCTTGTTCGTTCGTGGCACGCGCTCGAACATTCAAACGGCTCGCACGCAACGGGTGGCAGGTCGTAGATGGACCGCATGTAACAAAAACACCAGCCCAGTATAGGGACTTCATAGCGAACTCGCGCGGCGAAATTTCACCGGCAAAGCACGTGTACGTAGCAATGCGCAGTGGGTGGTTCAGCGAGCGCAGCGTGTGCTATCTTGCTGCGGGTCGCCCGGTGATCGTACAGGATACAGGGTTTCGGTCTGTGTTGCCCACCGGTGAGGGGCTCTTAGTATTTGCAAGTTTGGAGGAAGCTGCCGATGCTGTACGTAAGGTTGAAATGGCCTACGCCCGCCATGCAAAGGCAGCGAAGGCAATTGCCATCGAGTGTTTTGGGTCAGACAGGGTACTGCAACGGCTGACGGACAACGTTCTGAGCAAAGCGTAAGTGATTGGTAAGCAGAATTTGCAATTAGAGGGAACAGGATTGTCAGGATGCGTGACCGGTTACGGATCCTAGTGCTTGGATATATTGTGCGAGGGCCACTTGGTGGTCTGGTTTGGCACCACTTGCAGTATGTCAAGGGATTCGTTGACCTGGGGCATGAGGTGTACTTTGTTGAAGACAGTGACGACTATGCTTCGTGCTACGATCCCGTCCGAAATACGATCAGTACCGATCCGAGTTATGGGTTGGAATTTGCAGTGAAGACCTTCGAGTATATGGGACTAGGTCGCCACTGGGCGTATTATGACGCCCATTCATCGCGGTGGATGGGTCCGTGTGCTGCAGACATCCTGCGGCTCTGTGCGACTGCGGATCTTCTCGTTCATATGTCGGGGAAAAACCGTGTCCGCGCCTACCTGAGTGAGGTTCCTGTACGGGTGTTGGTTGACACGGATCCCGTCTTTACACAGCTTCGCCACCTGAAAAACGCACGCGCGAAAGAAGATGCCCTGAAACACACAGCATTTTTTTCCTTTGGGGAAAACATCGCGAATGGTCGCAGCTCCGTTCCCAGCGATGGCTACACATGGCACGCCACGCGACAACCCATTGTTTTGGACGCTTGGCCGGTGACACAAGGGCCCGAGGGCGGAAAATTCACGACGGTTATGCAGTGGGATAGCTACGCAACAGAAATATACGAGGGTACTCACTACGGTATGAAATCGGATTCATTTGGCCCCTATCTAGACCTTCCCCTGAGGATGGAGAACTTATTTGAGCTTGCCGTGGGCAGTCCGACTGCCCCACGTGCACTGCTCGCATCAAACGGGTGGATGGTGCGTAATCCCCTTGAAGTAACACGCACCGCTTGGAGCTATCAGCGCTACATTCAGGCATCAAAGGCCGAGTTTGGTATAGCGAAGCACGGCTACGTCGTGAGCTGGAGCGGTTGGTTTAGTGAGCGAAGTGCTGCGTACCTGGCCAGTGGCCGGCCTGTGCTGTTACAGGACACAGGCTTTTCCGAGTGGCTGGAGACGGGAGCTGGTGTACTGAAATTCCAGAACCGAGATGAGCTCATGGCGGGAATAGAAGACATCAACCGGCGGTATCGGTATCACTGTCATGCAGCGCGAGCAATTGCTGAAACCTACTTTGACGCCCGCAAGGTTCTCTCTCGCCTAATAAATCATGCTCTGAATCCGAACAGACATACCCCAGCTCGGTCGGACGAGACGAATAGTAACTAACGAACGTCGAGCTAGCAGTGAGATGGCCAAAGATTATGGGAGGCATAATGGCTAACGAGACAAATATGACACGGTTCATCGTACTCTTTCAAGGGAGATCCGGCAGTACGTATCTAACAGAAGCCCTGGCTGCCCATCCAGACGTCTCGATGAAGTTTGAAATACTTGCGGCAATGGCGGAAAATATTAGGAAAGGTAAGCTTTCGCCTCACGTTCAGGCAGAAAGCATAGAGCGGTTCTTCAGCACAAACACTACCGGTGCGCATCGTGCCCAAGGATTTAAAACCAAATTCCGGGATATCGCCGAGCCTGACCAGCTAGCCAAGTTGCTGAGAGATCTGAATGTGCGGGTCGTGCTATTACGTAGGCGAAACCGGGTGAAGGTCGCAGTATCATGGTTCAACGCTATGCGCCTCAACGAGAGGACCGGCGACTGGAATCTATATACCAAGCGCGACCGACCGGCGGCAATGGCTATTGATCCAGTGAGCTTTCGTAAGCGTTTGGCCATCATTGAGGACCAAGAAAAGAAACTGGTCGACTATGTGAATAATTTAAGATTGCCTACACTGTGCTTACACTATGAAGACTTGCTGTTAGATGAACACGAATTTTTCAGGATGGTGTTATCGTTCCTAAACCTTCCGCCTTGCATAATGCGGGGTAAAGCACTGAAGAACACGAGTGACAAATTATGTGACGTGCTACTTAACTTCGATGAAATTCGCTCCAATTATGTCGGCACCCCGTACGAGCAAATGTTCGGTGAAGTGTTAGTGTCCTGAAAGTTAGGCACGTCGGTAGAGAAGCCGGAATTCCTCAAATTTGCAATCTAGCAAGACGACGTCTCACGTGCCCGGCCGCCTACGCATAATTGTACTCGGCTATGTTGTTCGATGTCCCCTGGGGGGTATGGCCTGGCATTATCTGCAGTATGTAATCGGCTTGGCTCGTCTTGGCCATGACGTGTACTTCGTTGAAGACAGCGACGACTATCCCTCATGTTATGACCCTAGAAGACATGTCACAGATAGCGATCCGACGTATGGGTTACGGTTTACAGGTCAGGTCTTTCACAAAATTGGGTTGGACGATCGTTGGGCATACTATGATGCCCATACTGGGCAATGGTTTGGCCCTTGCGCTGATAGCATCCTTGACGTGTGCACCACGGCCGATCTCCTTCTAAACATCTCCGGGGCTAATCCCCTCCGAGCCTGGCTTTTGAACGTTCCGGTACGGGCCTTCATTGACACCGACCCGGTTTTCGAACAGATCCGACAACTCACAGTCCCTCGGCGGCGAGAGCTGGCTTTGCAACATACCGCCTTTTTTTCGTTCGGAGAAAATGTTGTTGTAGGTCGGTCCGAAATTCCTAGCGATGGGCACCGCTGGCAGGCTACGCGCCAGCCCATTGTCCTGGACATGTGGCCGTCGACACCGGGGCCATTAGAGGGGAAGTATACGACGGTCATGCAATGGGATAGCTATTCAGGACGAGATTACGACGGACGTCACTATGGCATGAAGTCAGAATCGTTTGGACCATATTTCGATCTACCAAAACGGTCTGAAGCCACCTTTGAATTGGCGCTGGGTAGCCCGTCGGCGCCGCGTGAGCTGTTTCGCAATAAAGGTTGGAGTCTACGCGACCCACTTGCCATAACCCAGAACCCATGGACGTACCAGCACTACATCCAGCGGTCTAAAGTAGAATTCAGTGTGGCCAAGCATGGCTATGTGGTCGGTCGCAGTGGCTGGTTCAGCGAGCGGAGTGCCGCATATCTAGCAAGTGGTCGACCGGTGCTCGTCCAAGAGACTGGTTTTTCTGATTGGTTAGAAACCGGTGCTGGAGTTGTTCCGTTCAGCACCCCCGAGGAAGCGCTCGCAGGCGTCGAGGAGATTGACAGCCATTACCAGTTCCACTGCCAAGCGGCCAGAGCAGTTGCAGAAGCATATTTCGATGCGCGAAACGTGCTACTCCGGTTGATCAAATGCGCTATGAATTCCCCTTTGCACCCAGTCGTCGAATCGCAAGAAGTACCATGAGAAACTAGCCCCGAGAGAATATGTATGCAGCATTATAGTGACGTTTTCTATGCAGGCCTAAAGGAAGGCGCAAGGCGATCAGCGGAAGGAATAGTGCCGCTCATTTTGGAATGGATACAGCCCAAAAGTGTGGTTGACGTTGGTTGTGGGGATGGAGCTTGGCTTGCGGTTTTCAAGGAACGTGGGGTTGAAGATATCTTGGGCATAGATGGAGATCACGTGAATCGGGAACGGTTAGAAATTCCAACGGATCGGTTTATGTCGCTTGATCTGAGCCAACCAGTTCGATTGGACAGACAATTCGATCTGGTGCTGTCTTTAGAAGTCGCCGAGCACCTTCCTGCAGAACGTGCAGAACTATACATTGATTCTCTCACGCATCTCGGACCTATTGTTCTGTTCTCAGCAGCGATACCGTTCCAGGGGGGGACTTTGCATGTCAACGAACAATGGCCGGAATATTGGGTTCAACTCTTTGAGAAGAAACAGTATTTCGTCATCGATTGCGTACGGAAGCAAGTATGGCGCAATACAACCGTCGAATGGTGGTATGCTCAAAATATCCTGATGTTTGGCAATAGTGGCGCTTTACAAAACTGCGCGCCACTTAGAACGGAATATGAGCTCACACGTTCCTCTCTCCTTTCCGTAGTGCATCCGAGACGATATCTGGAAGCCCTCGAGACACAGAATGCGCTTTTGGAAACGGTATGGACACTTCAGACAGAGCTCACCAATCGCGATATTGTTGAGACCATTCCGCCAGGGCGTGCTTTTATCCTCGTGGACCAGGGGAAGCTGACGTATGAGCCAACAGCTGGGAGGTCCGCGATACCCTTCCTCGAAAAAGATGGGCACTATTGGGGACCGCCGCCGGATGACAGCACCGCAATCCTCGAGCTTGAGCGGCTGCGCGAAACCGGCGCAATTTACATGGTTTTCGTATGGCCAGCCTTCTGGTGGCTTGACTACTATGTTGAACTAAATTGCTACTTGCAAGTGAACTTCCGCTGCGTCTTACAAAACGAGCGACTCGTCGTGTTCGACCTGAGCAGGTAAGCCGTTCGAAGCGTTAATAAAGAGGCCGTGACAGTGATCAGGCAGAAAGTTCTTACGCTACTGAATCGAAAATACAAGGGCATGACAGGGGTACATGAACTCGCACCGATACTGGAGAGAATAATGCCGTTTACCATGGTGGGTCTCGAATCTCTCGTCGACCTTGCGCTTCAGGTGCGGACCGTGCTCAGCAACAACATTTCCGGCGACTTCGTAGAATGTGGCGTGTGGCGTGGCGGTGCTTCGTTCCTCATGGCCGATCTCTTGCGCCAGGAGGGAGTCAGTCATCGCAAGGTGTGGCTCTTCGATTCTTTTGAAGGGATGCCACCGCCACTTGATATCGATGGCCAAGCGGCTAAGGAGTGGGGCCGGAACATTAACGGTCGCTGGTACTTTGAAAATTTAAAGATATCACTCCCGGAAGTGCAACGAAATGCAGCGCACCTGGGACTAAGTTCCTATACCGAATTTATCAAAGGCTGGTTCGATCAGACTCTGCCAATGAACCGCGAGCGCGTCGGCCCTATTGCGCTGCTCCGGATCGACTGCGACTGGCACTCGAGCGTCCGATGCTGTTTAGACAATCTCTATGATCAGGTGGTGGACGGTGGGTTCGTCATTTTCGACGATTACTACACGTGGGATGGTTGCGCCATCGCCGTACACGAATTTCTAGGTAAGCGTGGCCTCGCCCATCGAATTGAGAGCGTCCTGGGCCACCGAGAGGGCAAGAAATGCAATCAAACAGCGTTATTTCGCAAAGGGAAAGCAACGTGGCGCACGACTCGGAACTGGGACCACGAGGTTCACCTGGCCGCTCAGGAGATCACGGCCTTCATCCAGCTAGAGGAATGCTTCATCCTAGTTGACCAAGAGCTTTTCGGGAGCGACTTTGCTGCGGGTCGCCATGCCATTCCCTTCCTCGAACGAGACGGGCAGTATTGGGGACCACCGCCGGATGATGCTACTGCGATTCAGGAACTCCACCGCCTGCAAAAGTCGGGAGCAAACTTTGTGGTGTTCGGATGGCCCGCTTTCTGGTGGCTGGGCTACTACTCCGGATTCCACACGTACCTCCGGTCAAAGTTTCCGTGCGTGTTAGAAAATGAACGCTTGGTAGCTTTCGATCTCAAAAACACCTGACTATTACAAGTCCTTGCTAGACTTTGCGCCACTACTGATAATACCCTCCTTGCTTGGCTCGGCAGCTTAAACTGGAATTCGAGGGCCTGCTCTATCATATGCCTAGCGGCGATCGCCACGAGGCAATCTACGAAGAATATAACGATCGCCGTGCGTATCTAAAACTTCGGTTCTTCACGCCTCTGTGTGCCTCACTGCGGAGGCACGTCCTTCGACTAGACCAAACTATTCTGTTCATTTTTTCCGACCTTTGCGCCCTTTGTGATAGGTGTCAGACATTTAATTATTTAATTCTTGCCTAGCGGTTCGATCTCATCTTACAGGACGAGCAGCGGGGTCACCCATTAGCAGGCTGGTCAAGTAGGCACAGACATTCCCGCGCAGACGAATTTGTTTTTTCCGCTGTTTGCACAACTCGGTAGCGCTTGATCGTCACTGGGTGGAGTAGAGAACAGGCGCTGTGCTCTGTAGGTTGCAGCTTGGCTGTATCGGTCGTTTCCAACTGCGTGCCCGTTTAGCTGGTACCATGGAATACAGGCCTGTTCCCCCTCATCAAACCGTACGTGCAGTTTTCCCGCATACGGCTTTCCGATCATCTTCACTTCAAGGCATGCGAGGATACCGATATCGGGCGTGAAAATAGGGTCAAGTCTGGAGTTGAGTAGTTACGGCCTTGTCTGCCAGCTATTCTCCTATGTCGCGACCCCTCAGGAGCCGATTTCCCGCAGCCGTCTATCACCTCATGATCAGGAGCGCGGCAAGACATGATTCCTCTTTCATTCGCTGCTCAAGTTTCTTTATCTGAAACGAGAGTCTGGATCAGTGCGAAGGGATAGTCCGAAGCCTTTTCTCTCAAGATTCCTTTTTTCTCAGAGTTTCACTCTCCACTGCCTTGGCCACGATACGCTTTAGCGACGGGATGAGATGCGTTGCCGTCTTCCATACGATTTCGATATCGACTCCAAAATATCCGTGAATTAGCCGGTCTCTCATTCCCGCCATCCTCTTCCAGGGAACGTCCGGATACCTGTCTCTCACCCTTTTTGGAATATTCTTCGCCGCCTCCCCGATGATCTCGATGGCTCTGAAAACGGCAAAATTTGTCTTATCGTCTTTGGCAAATTGCTTGAAGGTCATTGCCCTTGTGAAGTTGTCAATCTTCTCCATCATGTCGAGAATATCCCGCAGGAAATCCGAGTACTCTCTTTTCGGTTTCATAAGGAGACTACTTCGCTTAGAATTCTCCTTCCAATGCTGCCTTTGAGCGCATTACGGCTTACCAGCTCAGCCTTGACCCCGAGAAGAGCCCGGAGATGATCTTCAAGATCCATAAATTTGAAAAGGTCTGGCACTTGGGCAAATTCCACCAGGATATCTATATCGCTTTGCGGCGTCTCTTCGCCTCGCACATAAGAACCAAAAACTCCTAGAGAGCGCACTCCGTAACGTTTTCTGAGCTCAGGCATATGTTCCCTCAGAACCGAGAGATACCCTTGGAGTATGCTGTTTTTTTGCATCCGTGATGCTGGGCGGCTCATAATAAAATCCGATTCAAAAACTCAACAAGCTGCGGAGGAAGTTAATTCTACAATGATTTCGAGGAATCACAATAGCAATTCCGGATGACAAAGGGGTCAGAGTCATTTTTCGGTGCGCATTGTTTGGATGCGATCGGGTCGGACCAACGTAACTGGTTGGTCTGTTGATGTAAATGCGTAATATGGGCGCGATATATGCGCTCAGACATGGCTTTTTGCCATGGGAAAACATGCTTTACGGAGGGTTACGGATGAAAAAAGAAATAGGTTCAAGTCTGGAGTTGAGTAGTTACGGCCTTGTCTGCCAGCTATTCTCCTATGTCGCGACCACTCAGGAGCCAATTTCCCGCAGCCGTGTATCACGTCATGAACCGGGGTGTGTGCGAGCGGTTTGCTGGATGGCGTGGTTGGATTGAACGGAATACCCACCTAACCTCCTCACCACGACGATAGAAAACCTTCACGTTTTGAGAATTCTCAAAACATGAAACTGAGTGGCAAGGGGTCAGATCTCGTTTGACGCGTGATGATCCGACCACGGCGGACTGAGTTTGCCGGTGCGCTCTATCATGTGACTTCGCGCGGCGACCGCCACGAAGCGATCGACAAAAACGAATAACGACCGCGGCGCGTTTCTAAAAATTCGGTTCTTTAGGCTTCCGTGGGGCTCACCGCGTCCCTCGACGGGCTCGGGACGTGGTGAGCCGGTCGAACCGCGGAGGCGCGTCCTTCGACTAGACCAAACCATTCTGTTCATTTTTTCGGCTCAAGACGGTTTTTTGTGAAACGGTTTACCAACCGAGGGATCAAGTATTCAAGAAATTAAGACTGAGAAAATAGGGTCAAGTATGGAGTTGAGTAGTTACGGCCTTGTTTGCCAGCTATTCTCCTATGTCGCGACCCCTCAGGAGCCGATTTCCCGCAGCCGTCTATCACCTCATGATCCGGGGTGCGGCAAGACAGCCGACGTTTTGCCGAGGTGGTTGGTTTGGTCCGGAAAAACGCAGTGCGCAATATTTTGGAACCGGTAGTTATTCGGCAGTGAATTGGAGCTGTTGTGCGATAGCATTCAGGATGGTCAAGGAGAAGCAGCTGAGAGATCGGCTTGAAAAGATCGCCGCCACTATTCATCAACTCCAGATTTGAGCCCAAAGTTTATCGTTCGATCCTTCGACTTTCG
>Ga0326597_10006249_pt1 | contig 16368 bp, 14 predicted proteins | sample RVTome_12_FD_203789 | JGI IMG/M metagenome (GOLD analysis project Ga0326597, IMG submission 203789) | Soil microbial communities from uranium-contaminated site in the Upper Colorado River Basin, Wyoming, United States - RVT100D185 | ecosystem: Environmental > Terrestrial > Soil > Contaminated >...
GGTCCGGCCAAAATTGCGATAGCCGTCGATCAACCGCTCGGGAAAATCCATCCGCGCCGCCCCTCGGAACCTGCGCGCGAGAGTGACCGCGCAAATTCGGCGAATCAATGATCGCCATGCGGCTCCGCGCCGGCCGTGGGTCGGATGTTTTGATCCCAGGCGGAAATTAAGCCTCTCTACCGGGGCCGGATCGGTTGCGGTGCCACCGGCGCGACTATACGCTTGCTGGCAATGCGCTACCTGAGCACACGCGACACCCGGCCGGTGCCCGCCACCTACTCGTTCGACGAGGTGCTGCTCGCCGGGCTCGCCGCAGATGGCGGACTTTATGTTCCGGAGCGGCTTCCGGCGCTCGATGGCGCGGCGCTTCTGCGGCTTTCCGGGCTGCCCTACCCCGAGTTGGCGGCGCGGATCGTGGCGCTTTTCGCCGAGGGCAGCTTCAGCGAAGCCGAATTGCGCCCGCTGACGGCGCGCGCCTATGGCGCATTCGGCCACGCGGCGGTGGCGCCGCTGGTGCAGCTCGACGAGCGGTTATGGCTGCTTGAGCTGTTTCACGGCCCGACCTTGGCGTTCAAGGACCTGGCGCTGCAGCTGATCGGGCTGCTGTTCGATGCGGCGCTGGCGCGGCGCGGCGAGCAAGTTACGGTCGTCGGTGCAACCTCCGGCGACACCGGGTCGGCGGCGCTGGCCGCCTGCCGCGACCGCGCCGCGCTCGACATTTTCATGCTGTACCCGCATGGCCGCATCTCCGAGGTGCAGCGCCGGCAGATGACGACGGTGGACGCGGCGAACGCGCACGCGCTGGCGATCGAAGGGACTTTCGACGACTGCCAGGACATCGTCAAAGCCCTGTTCGCGGATGCCAGGCTGCGGCGAGACCTCAATCTCTCAGCCGTCAACTCGATCAATTTCGCGCGGGTCGCGGCGCAGATCGTCTATTACGTGGCCGCCGGGCTGGCCCTCGGCGCGGCGCATGGCTCCCCGGGGCGCCCGGTATCGTTCAGCGTGCCGACCGGCAATTTCGGCAATGTCTACGCCGCGCATCTCGCCCGCGCGCTCGGCCTGCCGATCGAGCGGCTCGCGATCGGCACGAACGCCAACGACATCCTCGCGCGTTACCTGACCAGCGGCGAGATGGCCATTGCGCCGGTGATCCCGAGCCTCAGCCCGAGCATGGACATTCAAGTTGCCAGCAATTTCGAGCGTCTGCTGTTCGAGCTGAAGGCCCGCGACGGGGCGAGGACCGCGGCCGCATTGCGGGAATTCCGGGAGACAGGCGTTCTGCCGCGGGACGAGCAGGCCTGGCGGGGTGCCCGCGGCTTGTTCTCGGGGCACCGCGTCGATGACGCGATGACCCTCGACACGATCGCCGACACCTACCGCCGCTCCGGGCTGTTGATCGATCCGCATACCGCGATCGCCGTCGCCGCCGCTAGAGCGGAAGCAGCAGGGCAGGGGAGCGCGACCCCGATCGTCGCGCTCGCGACGGCGCACCCGGCGAAGTTCCCCGATGCCGTCGAGCGCGCCACCGGCATCCGCCCGGCGCTGCCGCCCGCGCTGGCCGACATGATGGAGAAACCGGAGCGGATTACCATTTTACCAAATGATGTGACGGCGGTTGCGCACTTTGTGCGCGCCCACGCGCGGCGGGCTGGGCCCGGCGGACTCAGGATCATGGGAGCGGCATGAGCACCAGGCTGGCGACGTTGGCGAACGGTCTGCGCATCGCGACCGACCGCATCGATACGGTCGACACCGTCTCGCTCGGCCTCTGGGTCGATGTCGGCACGCGGCACGAGGCGCCGGAAATCAACGGCGTCGCGCATTTTCTCGAACACATGGCCTTCAAGGGCACCGAGCGGCGCAGCGCTCGCGCGATTGCCGAGGAAATCGAGGCGGTCGGGGGCCATCTCAACGCCTATACCTCGCGCGAAAGCACGGCCTATTACGGCAAGGTCCTGAAAGAGGACGTGCCGCTCGCCCTCGATATTCTCGCCGACATCCTGCTGCATTCAAGCTTTGATCCCGCCGAACTCGAACGCGAGCGCGCCGTGATCCTGCAAGAGATTGGGCAGGCGAACGACACGCCCGACGACATCATCTTCGACTTTTTCCAGGAGCGCGCCTTTCCCGAACAGGCGATGGGCCGGCCGGTGCTCGGCAGCCCCGAGATCATCCGCCAACTGTCGCGGGAGGCGGTCGTCTCCTATCTGCGCGATAACTACAGCGCCTCGCGCATCGTGCTGTCCGCCGCCGGCAATCTCGATCACGACCGGATCGTCGCGCTTGCCGACAAGCTGCTGTCCGCGATGCCGGCCGAGCGGCCGGTCGAGACCGAGCCGGCGCGCTATATCGGCGGCGACTACCGCGAGGACCGCGACCTCGAACAGCTGCACCTGGTGCTCGGCTTTCCGAGCATCAGGCTGGACGATCCGGATTATTACGCCGCCTCGGTGCTGTCGACCGCGTTCGGCGGCGGCATGTCGTCCCGGCTGTTCCAGGAAGTGCGCGAGAAACGCGGTCTCGCATACGCGATCCACTCTTTCGCGCACGGCTACCGCGACGGCGGGCTGTTCGGCATCTATGCCGGAACCGGCGAAGCCGAGGCGGCCGAACTGATCCCGGTATTGTGCGGCGAGACGATGCGGCTGGCCGACGGGCTGACGCCGGGTGAGCTCGCCCGCGCCAAGGCGCAGATGAAGGCGGGGCTGCTGATGTCGCTGGAGAGCACCGGGGCGCGTTGCGAGCAGATGGCGCAGCATATGCTGGTCCACGGCACTCCGTTCGATCCGGCCGACATGGTGCGCCGCATCGAGGCGGTCGACGACGACGCCATCCGCCGAGTGGTCGCCCGCTGGCGCGGTGCGCCGCCCACCCTGGCCGCGCTCGGGCCGTTGAGCCGCCTCGAAGACTTCGAGCGCCTGCGCACGCGGCTGGGCTGATCGGGAACGCGCGGGAACGCGATGGCTCCGCAACGCAAGACATTTCCGCTGCTCTTTCTGACCCGGTCAGAGCCGCTGCGGCTGGTCGGCGACCGGGTGTTTCTGCGTTCGCCCGAGCGCGGCGATTACGAGGCATGGGCGAGCCTGCGCGCCCGTTCCCGCGATTTCCTGACGCCATGGGAGCCGACTTGGCCGCCCGATGCGTTGAGCCGCTCCAGCTATCGCTCGCGACTCGCCCGCTATGCCGAGGACTGGCGCACCGACCAGGGTTACAATTTCTTCATCTTCCGCAACGACGACATGCTGGCCGGCGGCGTCGGGCTGTCCAATCTGCGCCGCGGCGTCGCCGAGACGGCAAGCCTCGGCTACTGGATCGGGGAGCCGTTCGCCCGCCAGCGATACATGACGGCGGCGTTGCCGCTGGTCCTGGAATTCGCGTTCGCGCGGCTGCGTCTGCACCGGGTAGAGGCCGCCTGCCTGCCGACCAACGTGCCGAGCCGCGCCTTGCTGCTGCGCACCGGGTTCCAGCAGGAGGGCTATGCCCGCAACTACCTGCTGATCGACGGCAAATGGCAGGACCACCTGTTGTTCGGGATCCTGCGCGAGGATTGGCGGGGCTGACCGGGCTGCCGCGCGGCTCGAAACGGGGTTGGGCGGCTCTGGGAGCGCGTATGCGCTAGGCGCGCACGAAGGCATCGAGCGGCACACCAAAGCGTGCGGCCGCTTCGGCGTTGCGCAGCGCGCATAGGCGCGCCTCGCTCTGATGAACCGCGTTCGCCAGGGTAGGGCCGTCCACCGGCCATGGCCACTCCGAAAGGGTGCTTGCCGTGGCGGGAATTTCCGCATCATCGAAGCGTACCAACGGCGGCGCGAACAAGCTCCCGAGCAGAAGCCGAAAGTTCGGCTGTCCGGGCAGCGAGAAGACGGGCCAGTAATCCTGCCTCGTGATTGCCAGCTCGCGGAGCAGGAAGGCGTCGCCGATGTTCCCGGAATCGTCGCGCGGCGGATTGAACACGCGGTTCGCCCGCATGTTCCGGAGCACATCATTCAGCGCGTTCATGCGGCTTGTTAGATGCCGGTAAACCGGGTGAGCCGACAGCGCCGGATTCTCCAGCACGCCGTATCCGGCGGTGCCCAACCAGGTGTGGAGACCGATCCGCCGCACGGCTCTGGCTAGACCCGGTGCGAGGACCGGCCAGAAATCGAGCCAATCCAGGTTAATGGAGAGCCTCCGGTCGCGCCGCCCGGCGGCAATTCCAATGCCGTCAGGCGACAGGCCCCGATCGAACGCGGCCACGAACGCGGCAACGGGCGCCTCGGTGTTCAACGCGACAAATCCGGCAATGGGCAGCAGCAAATTTACCGCCCAACTCGTCGCCGATTCCATGGACCCCGGCAGCTCGCGAACCGCCGGTGCGGCAGCGGCCCGCTCGCGCATCCAATGATACGGCCGGGCATAGACCTCGCGATCACGGCCGCTCCGCATAACGCCGTCGAACTCCTCGCTCGAATAGCCGCCTTCGTAGCGAACGGCATCGATAAGTGCGAGGCGACCATCGAGGTCGTTATCTTCCTCGCACAGAATGCGGGTCGCGCCTCGGGTATGAACGTCCCAGAACCGGGCAAGGCACTCGACAAGGTCTCGGACTGAAAACGGTTCGCCGGCACCGACGCTGCCGTAGGCATACCGGGCGCCTCGAGGAAGCGCGCGGTCTCGTTCGAAGGCGAACACCCTCTCCCATTCCGCGACCACGATCAGTTGCAAGTAGCGCGAAGATGCCAGCTGCCAGAAATGCAAGCATTCGTGATAAAGCCACCGCGGCAAGGCGGCGCCCCATTCAGGAGCGTTTGGCGCTTCAAAAAACGGCTGCAGTCCGCGATCTGCGGCGAGGCCGGGCGGGCATGGCGCTGCAATTTCGGCCACTCCGGAGAACCAATTGAACTCCGTTCCCATGATCAATTTCCGATCTTCAGCGCCTTGCCAAGCAGGTCTGTCAAGCCCGCGGGCAGCAGGTCGGCCCGCACCGTCTCAGGCTTACCGTCTGGATGGATAAGTAAGACGAACCCCTGCGGCACGCCTGCGAGAGCAGAGACGCGGGGCGGCTTTGTGCTCGCATCCACCATCACCCCCTGACCGCCGCGGGTCAGGGCAAAGTGGAGGACACGCTCGGCAAGGATGAAGAGGGTGAGCGAGGCAATGAGCGTGACCGGCTCGATGAACCGAGCTTCCATCGCCTGCGGATCCGGCGGTAGAGCCTTGGCTTCGTCCAGCAAATAATCCGGGCTAGCGATCAGGCGTTCGGCTTCCAAGACCTCCTGCGGCAGCTCTAGGCGTACCTCGATGCGAGCCTCAGTGCTTGCCATTTCGGTCTCCCTGTTTTTGTCTGCGCGCGAGCATGTTGAACCGGCAACCGCACTTGTTACTCACGCGGGATTGTCGAGTCGTGCATAATCCACCCGGTTGACGCCCCGGACAAGCTCCGGGAGGCGCGCGGCAACGGGCAGAGAGCCCGCCACCGCGGGCCTTGCCACAATAGCCGATTTCGAGAAGGTGAGCGCGCTGATTTCAGGCGTGGCCGGCTTCGGTTGAGAGCAGCGTCAGGTCCACCCCGAGCTTGGCCAGCGCGCGCTGCCACTTGGCGTCGAAATCGTCGTCGAACACCAGATCGGAATCGGCCGGCACCGAGAGCCACCCATTTGCCTGCATCTCGGCGTCGAGCTGGCCGGGCGCCCACCCGGCATAGCCGAGCGCCAGAAGGCTGCGCCGCGGCCCCTCACCCTTGCCGATTGCGCGCAGGATTTCGATCGTGGCGGTGACGGCAAAGCCGTCGCCGACCACCAGCGTCGCGTCCTCGCGGTAGTCGCTCGTGTGCAGGACAAAACCGCGCCCCGGCTCGACCGGGCCGCCGAAATGCACCGGGCGCGAGCCGCCGAGCCCGCCGGGGTCGAGTTGCAGATGCGTGAACAACTCGTCCATTGTCAGCGAATTGAGCAGCTTGTTCACGACGAGCCCCATCGCTCCCTCGTCCTCGCTATGGGCGCAGACATAAACGACCGAGCGGGCGAAGCGCGGGTCCAGCATTTGCGGCATCGCGATAAGAAGTTGTCCTGTCAGCGATTTCATCGCGAACTCCTGCCCGGGCGCGCAGCTCTCCGCTCGTATGCCGAATGCGAACGCAGGAGCGCGGCTTCCATTCCGCCCAGAATAAGCACGTGGCGGCCAGCGCGGCAAAACCGAATGGCCGCGTTTGCCCGCCTCGGTTTCGATCGGCGCTTTCGGCGTGGCGTTTACGGCGCGCTCCCGGCTGTGCTATCGGTGCCGCCCGGTTGCCGCCGGCAAGATCAATCGGGCCGGGCGGCAGTATGAACTTCGGAGGCACGATCCATGACCATCCAAGTTGGCGACAAGGTGCCGTCGGCGGCGCTGCGATATCTGAGCCCTGAGGGACCTAAGGAGATCACGACCGACGAGCTGTTCCGCGGCAAGAAGGTGGCGCTGTTCGCGGTGCCCGGCGCGTTCACGCCGACCTGCTCGCAGCGCCATCTGCCCGGCTACGTTGAAAAGGCCGCAGAACTCAAGGCCAAGGGCGTCGATACGATCGCCTGCGTGGCAGTCAACGACGCGTTTGTCATGGGCGCTTGGGGCAAGGACCAGAATTGCGGCGACAAGGTCATGATGCTGGCCGACGGCAGCGGCGATTTCACGCGAGCGGTCGGGCTCGAACTCGACGCGCGCCGCAACGGGCTCGGCATGCGCTCGCAGCGCTATTCGATGCTGGTCGAGGACGGCACGGTCAAGGCGCTCAACGTCGAGGCGCCCGGCAAATTTGAAGTCTCCGACGCCGACTCGATGCTGAAGGCGCTGTAGCCGGATCACCCTGATTTGTCCTTCCGGGGCGCCGCGTAGCGGACCGTTCGGGTCATCATCGTTGTCATTGCGAGCGAAGCGAAGCAATCTCGTGCCGAGCGCATTGTTGAACACGAGATTGCTTTGTCGCCCTTCGGGCTCCTCGCAATGACACGTTTGACTTCGGACAACGACCTTCCCCTCGACCGGCTCGAACCCTGGCTGTGCGATCATGTCGAGGGGTTTCGCGGGCCGGTGGCCGCCGAGCGCTTCGCCGGCGGGCAATCGAACCCGAGCTATCGGCTCAATGCCGGCTCCGGCTCATACGTGCTGCGGCGCAAGCCGTCCGGCCCGCTATTGCCGAGCGCGCATGCGGTCGACCGAGAATTCCGCGTCATGCGGGCGCTCGCCGAGACGCCGGTGCCGGTGCCGCGCGTCTATGCGCTGTGCGAGGACGACGCCGTGATCGGCAGCGCGTTTTATGTCATGGAGTTTCTCGACGGGCGCATCTTCTGGGACCAGCGCCTGCCGGAAATCGCCAGCCCAGCGGAACGCGGCGCGATGTTCGATTCGATGAACGCGGTGATCGCCGCCCTGCACAATGTCGATCACGAGGCGGTCGGGCTCGGCGATTTCGGGCGGCCCGGCAACTACATGGGTCGCCAGATCGCGCGCTGGAGCCGGCAGTACCGCGCCTCCGAGAGCGAGACGATTGCGGCGATGGACAATCTGATCGACTGGCTGCCTCTGCACCTCCCAGCCGAGAGCGCGCCGGCGATCGTCCACGGCGACTACCGGATGGACAATCTGGTGTTCCACAAGACCGAGCCGCGGGTTATCGGCGTGCTCGACTGGGAGCTGTCGACGATCGGCGATCCGCTCGCCGATTTCGCCTATCACGCGATGACTTGGCGGGTCACGCCCGAACTGTTCCGCGGCCTCGCCGGGATCGATTTCGCGGCGGCCGGCATCCCGGATGAGGCGGCCTATGTCGCGGCCTATTGCCGCCGCACCGGGCGGGGCGAGATCGCGGCCTGGGATTTCTACATGGTCTACAGCCTGTTCCGCATCGCCGCGATCCTGCAGGGCATCGCGAAGCGCGCGATCGACGGCACCGCGGCAAGCGCGGAGGCGGCCGAAATCGGCCGCACCGCGCGACCCCTCGCCGAGCAGGCCTGGGCGCTCGCGGAGTCGCTGCGCGCCTAGCCGCCCGTCGCCACGCGCTGCCACATCAGGCGGGCGTCGCGGTCGGGGTCGGCGACGAGGCGGCACTCGCTGTCGAGTATCATCGTCGCGCGCTCCTCTTGTGTGTAGGCCGGCCAGTGGGGCAGGGCCGGGTTTTCCGGGCCGCCGGTGCGGGCGAACGCCGCCCAGGTCGCCGAGACGACCGCCGCGAGCTCGCGCGCGCCGGGTGCGCCCTTCGTCGTGTCCGGCACGTCGGCCGTATCGAACACGAACGGCAGGTCCATCGCGTGATGCGCCTGCAAACGGCCGCCGCACGCCGGCGAGCGCCAGTCGAGCGAGTACATGTAGACCGGCGCCGCCCGTTTGTTCTCCAATTGGCGCGCCGCCTTGCGCTCGGCGAGCATCACCGTGCGGACCCAGAAATTCGCGCCGGTCAACGCCGCGATCAGCAAATCCTCGCGGCTCGCGCCGGGCCGCAGCGTGCGGTAGACGTCGAGCACGCGGTCGGCCTCCAGCCCGGCCACGGCCGCGATCCGACGGCGCAGCGCCTCCTCCGTCAAGCGGCGCTCCCAGACCTCGTCGTCGTCGGCCAGGAAGAAGCCGCTTTCCTCGCGCGTGCCGCCGATCAGCAGCGGAATGCCGTCGGCGATCGCGGGCGCCGCCGGGTCGAACGGCTGGCTCGGCAGGTCGGTCCCGTCGACAACCGGCCCGAAATCGTAGCGGTCGAGCAAGGGGAGGGGAGGGCGGCCGATCGCGCGCGAGGCCGGCGCGATCGCGCCCGCCAGCCGGTCGGCCGGTACGCTCTGCAGTCGGTCGCAGTCGGTGCGGCCGAGCCCCAGCTCCTTCAGTACCACCTCGGCCAGCGCATTGGCGCGCTCGCGGGTCGACACCCGGATCGTCGCGCCGCTCTGGATGACAGCGCGGTGGAAGAGGCCGCGCGCCGCCGGCATCGCCAGCAGGACGCTGACCTTGCCGCCGCCGCCCGACTCGCCGAAGATCGTCACGTTCGCGGGATCGCCGCCAAACCGCTCGATGTTGTCGCGCACCCATTCGAGCGCCGCGACGAGGTCGAGCACGCCGGCGTTGCCGGAATGGGCATAACGCTCGCCGCCGATGTCGGCGAGGTGCAGGAAGCCGAAAATATTGAGGCGGTGGTTGACGCTGACCACGACGACGTCGCCGCGCCGCGCCAGGTTGGTGCCCTCGGTCACGGCGCGGTTGCCCGAGCCGTAGGCGAAGGCGCCGCCGTGCAGCCACACCATGACGGGCCGTCTGCCATCGCCGCCGAGGCTGGGAGTCCAGACGTTGAGCGTCAGGCAATCCTCGCTTTCGGAGCTTGCATCAGCGGGGCCGAGGATCGTTTGCAATTCGGGGCGGCGCTCCGGCCGGCCCGGCAATTGCGGCGCCTGCGCGTGGTAGCCAAGCGCGTCGCGTACCCCGCCCCATTTCTCGGGCGCCCGCGGCGGCAGGAAGCGGTTAGCGCCGTCGGTCGGCGCGCCGTAGGGAATGCCCTTGAAGGCGCAGATCCCGTTGCTCGCGGCGCCGCGCACCTTGCCGGTGGCGGTTTCGACGATAGGAAGCGCTGCGTCTTCAGCCATTTGTTCCTCCCGCTCGGGTCCGGCCCCGTTCCGCAGGCGGGCGACCAATCACCCGCCCTGGCCCTTCCCGATCACGGAAAGCGCGAGACGTCGACCGCCTTTTCGGTGATGAATTCGAGCAGCGCCGGCTGGCCTTCCTTGTTCGCCGCGATGCCGCGCCGGATCGCGTCCTTGATCTGCCCCGGCTCGGTGACGCGCTCGCCGTAGCCGCCGAGCGCCTTCGCGAAATCGGCGTAATTGCCGCTGATGTCGGTCGAGCGGTACTTCTCGGTCGAGATCGGCATGACCTTCAATTCGATCGCCATCGAGAAATTGTTCATCAGGATCGAGAGGATCGGGGTGCGCTCGCGCACCGCGGTCTCGAAATCCATGCCGGTGAAGCCGATCGCCGCGTCGCCCCACACGTTGATGCACAGCTTCTCGGGAGCGACGAGCTTCGCGCCCATCGCGAGGCCGAGCCCGTAGCCGAGCTGCGTCGTCTTGCCCCAGCCGAGATAGGAAAGCGGCGTCTCGCTGACCCAGAACGGCGAGAGCTGGTCGCGCGGGCTGCCGGCATCGTGCGTGATGATCGTGTTCTTGACGTCGACAGTGTGCAAGAGGTCCCAGATCACGCGGTAGGGCGACAGCGGCTTCGTATCGGCGGTCAGCCGGTGCATCCACTTGCCCATCCATTCTTCCTTGAGGCCGGCGATCTCGCGCGTCACCGACGCGAGGCGGTCGCGCGGTTTGCCCTTCAGCCGGTCCTTCACCTCTGCGAGCAACGCGTCGAGGGTCAGCCCGGCATCGCCGACCGCGGCGAGATCGACCGGCACGTCCTTGTTGATGTCGGTCGGGTCCAAGGTCGCGTGCGCGATCTTCTTGCCCTTCGGCATCGGCGTGCCGAAGCTGGTGCGGGTGAAGCTGCAGCCGATGCCGAAGATGAAATCGGCGTTCTGCAGAGAGTGCCAGAGCTGCGCCGAGATGCCGATGCCGCCCGACCCCAGCGCCAGCGGGTGGTTTTCGGGAAAGGCGCTCTTGCCCGGCAATGTCGTCATGACCGGCGCTTCGAGCAGTTCGGCGAGCGCCTTCAATTGCGGCCACGCCTTGCCGTAATGGACGCCCTGGCCGGCGACGATGACCGGCCGCTTGGCGGCGACCAGCGCCTCGGCGATCTTCGACACCGATTGCGGGTCGGGGCCGCTCTTCAGCCGCGGCACGGCCGCATATTCGGAAACGAGCGCGTCCGGCACCTCTTCGCGCAATATGTCGGTCGGGAACTCGACCAGCACCGGGCCGGGACGGCCGTTGCGAACCTGGGTGAAGGCGCGCCGCATCGCCTCGACCGTCGCGTCGGCAACGGTCACCTGCTCCGACCACTTCGTGATGTTGCGGAAATTGAGCGCTGCGTTGAAGTTCGGCCGCACCTGGTTGATGTTGCGGGCATAGCCGGCCGGCAGGACGACGACCGGACAGGAATCGCCGTAGGACTGCGCGACCCCGCCGAACGCGTTCTCGGTGCCCGGTCCGTGCTGCATCACGAACACGCCGATCTTGTCGCCCGAGGTGACCTTGGCGACCGCATCGCACATGTGCAGCCCGATGCGCTCCTGGCGCACCATGATCGTGCGGATATCGGCCTCGGCCGCCCCCTCGATGATCGGATTGACCGGGTAGCCGATCAGGAACTCGACCCCCTCGCGCTTCAGGATCTGGGCGATCGCGTTGGTGACTTTCATCGGGAGGGCTCCTCTGATCGGAATGGGCGTCGGCTGGCGGCCAGATTACGGTATCGCCCAGCCCGTCACAATCCGAGCACAGCAAGTTGCGCGGGGCGGAACAGCGGATGGGGTCCGTTCGGGTTGCTAGATTTGATCCAGCCCGTTCGACCAGCGGCGGCATAAATGGTGCGCGATCGCGACCGGCCCGGGCAGCGAGACCTGGCTCGGGTCGTCGGGGCCGGTCGCGGCGCGCGCGACCATCGCGCGGATCTCGTCGCGCGGGAACCAGCGCGCCTCGGCCAGCTCCTCCGGGTCGATGGTGATCTCCTCGCTCAGCGCCTCGCACAGGAACCCGGTCATCAGGCTCGACGGAAACGGCCAAGGCTGGCAGGCGAGGTAGCGCACCCGGCCGATCCGGATCCCCGCTTCCTCGAATGTCTCGCGGCGGACCGCCTCCTCGAACGTTTCTCCCGGTTCCATGAAGCCGGCCAGGCACGAGAAGCGATTGCCGGGCCGCCGCCGGTTGCGGCCGAGCAGACCGTATTCGCCGCGCACCGCCAGCATGATCACGACCGGGTCGGTGCGCGGGAAGTGGGAGGCCTTGCACTCCGGGCAGCGCCGCACCCAGCCGGCGGACTGCACCCGGGTCGGCGAGCCGCACTGGGCGCAGAAGCGGTGCCGCGCGTGCCAGTCGATCAGCGAGCGCGCCTCGGCGAGGATCGCCGCCTCGCCGGCGGGGAGCAGCGGCGCCAGCGTGCGGGCGTCGAACGGCTCGCTCGGCGAGGCGGGGGCGAGATCGACGCCGCTCGCATCGACCGCGAAACGCGGCCCCTCGTCGCCGAGGCCGAGAAAAATCAGCGTCGCGCCGCGCTCGATCAGATCGCGCCACGGCGCGACCGGCTGCCAGTCGAGCGCCGGCGAGACCTCATCGTCGGTCAGGGGGCCGCGGGTCAAGGGCCGCAGATCGCGCAGCGGCAGGACGCGCGCCGCCGGTTCGTCGAGCAGCGAGCCGATCCAGGCGGCGTCGCGGCGGCGCTCAGAGGCGCGGTCGAGCGGGTTGCCGGCAAAGCTATAGATATCTTCCATGCCGGCGATGCTAATCGGCCAGTGCAACGCGCGCAATCGCCGGGAATCCGGCGCTCTGCGTCGGGAGATGCGCCTTCGCGCGGGAACGCCTTCGCGCGGGAACGGCGCTCTGGCGGCGGCGCCGCGAGCGGAACGGGTCATTCCGTAAGCATGAGCGTCGCCGAGATCCGACCGAACGGTTCCCGGCGATCGGCTCATTTGCCGTCGGCGGTGGCCCAAATCTTGATGGCGTCGCGCTGCCGCAGGAGCTCGTCGATCTCGCCCTGCAACGCCTCGGCACGCCGCTGATTGCCGGCCTCGACGGCCTCGCCTCGATATACGAACAGCTCGATCAGGCGGTCCTGAATGTCGAGCACCTGAGCCCGTTCCTCGGGCGTCAGCGGGTTCACGGGTTGCGCCATGGCTGCCACTCCCGCGTGCTGTCGCGTTCTTCCTTTTAACAAAGGCTAAACGGCTGGGTTCCCGATCGCTCGCGAAAATCGGTGCGATACTATTCTTCCGGAACCTCGGCGCGCTGGCGTTTGAGGCGGGCGCGGCGCGTCTTGCCGGCCAGCCGGCGCTCGCGGGCCGCGGCGCTCGGCGCGGTCGGGCGGCGCGGCGGGGGCGGGTTCGCGGCGCGGCGGATCAGGGCCACGAGCCGGTCGAGCGCGTCCCGCCGGTTGCGCTCCTGCGAGCGGAAGCGTTGCGCGGTGATGACCAGCACGCCATCCTGCGACACGCGATTGCCGCCGAGCCGCTCCAGCCGCTCGCGCACCGCCGCCGGCAGCGACGGCGAATGCCTGACGTCGAAGCGCAGCTGCACCGCGCTCGCGACCTTGTTGACGTTCTGCCCGCCCGGACCCGAGGCGCGGATGAAGCTCTCGCTGACCTCGCCCTCGTCGAGGACGAGCGTGTCGGTGATCGCGATCATCGGCGCCCGTTTGCTTGCTCGGCCTGCTGTTTCTCGGAAACGGCCCGGCGGCGAGCTTAAGCGCCAACTCACCGGCTTGCAAAACCTCGGCTACGCTGTCCAGATCACCCCCGTGCCGGCATGACCGGGAGGCTGTTTCTTTCTAGCCCTTGCTTCTTTCTAGCCCTTGCCATTCGCGATGCCATTCCATATCGACCGGAATGGAAAGGCTGGCGCTCCGGCGCTCGCGCTTTTCCGCCGCCGCGGCGGGAGAAGTCGAGGCTTTCACCGCAACAGGGAGACTACCGTGCAGGCCTGCCGCCGACGAGCCAGATCGATCGTGGCTTCGTGGGCACTATTCGCGATCTTTGCGGCGCCGGCTCTCGGCCAGGGCTCCGAAACGCCGGCGGCGCCGAGCCCGCCGCAAGCGCAGGAAAGCGCGGCGCCGAGCCGGCCGCAGCCGCCCGAAGCATCGGCCGCGCCGAGCCAACCGCAGCCGCCCGAAGCGCCGGCCGCGCCGAGCCGGGTCCAGTTGGCCGAGTCGCCGTTCGCCGAGGTCTTCGCGCAGCTCGCCGGGCGGCTCGTCAGCGTCGTGGTCAATGTGTCGACCCAGGCCCCGGTCCCGGCGAGCCTACCCGCGCCGGAGACACCGCAAAATTCGCCCGGGCGCACCCTCGACGAAGTGTTCCGCGAGTTCTTCGGCGACAAAAGCGCTCCGGGCGCACCGGGGACGCGCGTCGCCTCGCTTGGATCGGGGTTCATCATCGATCCGTCGGGATTGATCGTCACCAATCACCACGTCATCGCCAACGCCCAGCAAGTCAAGGTGACGCTGTCGGACGAGACCACCTTGCAGGCGCAGGTCGTCGGGCGCGACCCGATCACCGACCTGGCCCTGCTCAAGATCGAGCCGAAGAACCCGCTGCCGGCCGCGACGTGGGGCGATTCGGGGACGGCGAAAGTCGGCGATTGGGTGCTGACGATCGGCAATCCGTTCGGGCTCGGCGGCACCGTAACCGCCGGCATTATCTCGGCGGTGGCGCGCGACATCCATTCGAGCCCCTATGACGACTATCTGCAGACCGATGCGTCGATCAACCGCGGCAATTCCGGCGGGCCGATGTTCAACCTGGCGGGCGAGGTGATCGGCATCAACACGGTCATCTATTCGCCGTCGGGCGGCTCGATCGGGATCGGCTTCGCGCTGCCCTCGGCGCTGGCCCGGCCGATCATCGAGCAGCTGAAGGCCACCGGAAAGGTCGAGCGCGGCTGGATCGGAACCCGCATTCAGCCGATGACCGAAGAGCTTGCCGAGAGCGTCGGGCTGGAAAAGAGCCGCGGCGCGATGATCGCGGCGATCGATGCCGGGAGTCCGGCGGCGCAAGCCAAGCTGCAGCCCGGCGACGTCATTCTCAGCTATGACGGGCAGCCGGTCGAGCGCAGCCGCCAGCTGCCCCGGCTGGTGGCGGCGACGCCGCCGACCAGGCAGGTGAAGCTCACGTTCTGGCGCGACGGCAAGGAGTACGAGGTCGAATTGAAGGCGGCCGCGCTCACCCCGCACCGGCCGGCGCCGCCGCCGCCCGAGCCGGAAAAGCCGAAGCCGCCGGTCACCGTCGAAGCGTTCGGCCTGAAGCTCGCGAAGATCACGCCGGAGCTGCGCAAGCAATTCTCGTTGCCCGACCGGGCGAAAGGGGTCGTCATCCTCGAGGTGCCGCCGAACGGCGCCGGGGCGCAACAGGGCCTGCGCCCGGGAGACCTCGTCGTCGCGATCGGGCAGGCGCCGGTCGCCGGGCCGGAGCAGGTGCCGCAACTCGCCGCGGCGGCGAGAAAGGGCAACCAGAAACGGGTGCTGGTGCGGATCGAGCAGCGCGAGGGCAACACGCGGTTCGTGGCGCTGCCGGCGGAAGCGGGCTGAGCCGGGGGGCCTCGGTACATCTTTTCCATCCTGGGTGAGGCCGAATGAGCGCAGATGCCGACCAAGACAGATTGATCCTCGACAGCGTCGGGCGGTTTCTCGAACGCGAGGTCAGGCCGCATGTCCACGCGCTCGAACACGACGACATTTATCCCGAAGAGATTGTCGAGGAGATGAAGGCGCTCGGCCTGTTCGGCGCGACGATCGGCGCCGAATACGGCGGGCTCGGCCTGTCGGCGGCGACCTACGCGAAGATCGTCGAGAGCGTCTCGACCGTGTGGATGTCGCTGTCCGGCATCTTCAACTCGCACCTGATCATGGCGGCGGCCGTGGAACGCTTCGGCACGGCGGCGCAGAAGCAGCAGTTTCTGCCGCGCTTCGCGACCGGCGAATTGCGCGGCGGGCTGGCGTTGACCGAGCCCGATTGCGGCACCGATCTGCAGGCGATCCGCACCACGGCGCGCCGCGCCATCCATCAAGTTGGGGGCAATGCGGGCTATGTCGTCAACGGCACCAAGACGTGGATCTCGAACGGCATCCACGGCCAGATCTTCGCGCTCTTGGTCAAGACCGACCCAAATGCCGAGCCGCGCCACCGCGGCATGAGCCTGTTCCTCGCCGAGAAGGGGCCGGGCTTCACGGTCAGCCGGAAGCTCGAAAAGCTCGGCTACAAGGGCATCGACTCGGCCGAGCTGGTGTTCGACGATTACGAGATCCCGGCCGACCGGCTGATCGGCGGGGTGGAAGGACGCGGCCTGCAGCATGCGCTCGGCGGGCTCGAGCTGGGCCGCATCAACGTCGCGGCGCGCGGCGTCGGGGTGGCGCAGGCGGCGCTCGACGAGGCGGTGCGCTACAGCCAGATCCGCAAGACCTTCGGCAAGCCGATCTGCGAGCACCAGGCGATCCAACTGAAGCTCGCCGACATGGCGACCCAGGTCGAGGCCGCGCGCCTCTTGGTCGAGCGCGCCGCGCGCGCCTACGACAAGGGCGAGCGCTGCGACATGGAGGCCGGCATGGCCAAATTGTTCGCTTCCGAGGCGGCGGTCACCGTCAGCCTCGAAGCGATGCGCATCCATGGCGGCTACGGCTACTCGACCGAGTTCACCGTCGAGCGCCTATACCGCGACGCGCCGCTGCTGGTGATCGGCGAGGGCACCAACGAATTGCAGCGCATCATCATCGCCCGCCAGCTGATCGCCCGGAACAGGG
>Ga0326597_10006250_pt1 | contig 16366 bp, 18 predicted proteins | sample RVTome_12_FD_203789 | JGI IMG/M metagenome (GOLD analysis project Ga0326597, IMG submission 203789) | Soil microbial communities from uranium-contaminated site in the Upper Colorado River Basin, Wyoming, United States - RVT100D185 | ecosystem: Environmental > Terrestrial > Soil > Contaminated >...
ACCACCAGCGGGTCTCAGCGATCGATCACTCGCCCCATGGATTTCGTGTTGCGGCGGTGTTTGTTGTGGCACGTTCTTCTGGTCCGGTCGCGATGAGCTTGCGGCGGGTCAGTTGGCTAGCTCGCTAGTTCGGCCATCATCTCGGACACTGCTCGCTCGTAGTCGATGCGGTCGAACTGAAACGGGCCGAAACCCGCGTAGTCTCTTTTCTCTCGGTGGGGCTGCTCAAGGTCACGCCACCGGACCACGCCTTCACTCGCCTCGATGGTCGCCATCAGTGGCCAGCAACCCCACTCACCGCATGTACAGCAAAGCAGCGGGCGGCGTGGGCCGCCTCGATACTCTCCGCCACCGAGGTAGTAGTCGTCGAGGGGTCCGAAGCTGTAGAACTCCGGCACGAGCCCTCCATAGCCGCCAGCCGGTTCGTAGCCCTTGGACCGCTCGAACTCCGCGGCGAGGTCCGCCAGCGAAACACCGTCAACAACTGGTAGCACGGTCCGAACGTGTGGACGCCCATCGTCCAGCGGTTCAACTACAAAGGCTAGGTGGTTCACGCACGCCACTATCGCACAAGGGAGGATCTGGCGATAGCCATCAGCGCCCCGTGCCGCCATGATCCCGACATCTGCTTTCATGTCCAGGTCGTTGGGTGTCGCCCAGAACCCATAATGTGGTGAGCAATGATGTTCTGTCCAGACTGCCAAGCGGATCTCGATTCTGTCGCCGCTGGCGATCCGTGCCCTCAGTGTGGTGGGTCCCGAAGGTCGGCTGTAGCTCGTGTTGAAACGATTGGCGTGGCAACGGCCGTTGGCGAGGTCAGCCTCAGGATCACGAGAGGCGACCGCAGACCCTGGACGGAGAAGTGGCAAGCAATCTTGCACTCTCAGAAAGCTCTTGACGCGGCGTACTCCGGTGATGCACGGCCGCTAGGAAACACCGAGATCGACGGCCGCGTACTGACATTCTTCACCGAATGCGACCATCTGCGGGATTGGCTCACGGGAGATCTTGCAGCCCTTACCGCTGTCACGCGGGAGGATATTGCGGCGCACTTCCGGGCGTCTCGGCCGCTCCTCATCTGCAACGCTATCTGCAACAGTCATAAGCACCATACGCGGCCACCGGGCACAACAACCGCCCGTATTCGGGAAACCGCAATAACGCCCAATGGTGCTCGCGTGACCATCGAAGTCGACTGGGCTACGCCAAGAGCGACGACGATCGATGCGCTCGACCTGGCCAACGACTGCATCGAAAGCTGGCGCTCTTTCCTCAAGCGCTTCGGCATCGCCGAGCCCTGATTCTGTTCTGACGATCGCCCGGAGGGACGACGGCCTTGATAAATGAAGGCCCGGGAGAGGTTCCTACATGGGACTAGGTCGCGGCCCGGACATTCTCAGCGCAGATGACCTTCCCGTCCGAGATCGACGAATCTTGCTCGATAATGAGCATTTCGGAGCCTGTCGGGATCGGCACTTCCACGAGGGGTAGCTCGACCGCTCACAGTTGCGCGGTCAATCGGCTCGACAACACTCTCCGCGCCCGTGCGGCCCTTCCCGACCATAGGTTGCCAAATGGCTGTTATGGGTTGGCGTGGGCACGATTGAGCGCCATCCCTGAGGGTCATTAGGGTCAGATCATGAAAGACCGGTCTGAATCTGGCAGGCTACGAAATGCACTCGCCAAAGGGGTGATTCTTGCCGCGTTTGCGATCGTCATGCTCACGGTCGAAGGCCAGATGGTGCTTGGTTGGATCACCCTGGGCGCCGCAGGTTGCTCTTCGTCGGTCAATACCTGATTCCGCTACGGCGTCAACAGGCTGCCAGTCGCGACTCAGTGTCCGGGTCCGGTGATTGGCGGGTAGAGAAGCGAGCGGCGATCGATGACGTGTTCGCTGGCGCAAAGCGCGGAGATTCGGTTTCACATGAGTCGCCATCGGGTCGGTACCGCCTCGATGTCGTGGCGTGGTCGCCCTCGTCTGGCTGGGAATACACCGAGGGCATTGTTTGCGCTGGCGCGGTATTGGAGCCTAATGCCACCGTGCGGCGTAACTACCGTGCGTTCCCGTTCACTTGGTGTGAGGACCATCCGAGCGGTCACGACTACCTGCTCTGTGGCGAGGACTACCAGGGGCAAACAGTCATGGAACTCGACACGGGACGCCGTGCTGACCACCTGCCAGATGAAGCCGAGCGGGGCGTCGCTTTCTGCTGGGCCCAGCACTATGTCTCCCCGAGCAAGAGCATTCTGATAGTTGGTGGCTGCTACTGGGCATGCCCGTACGAACTCGTGGCCTTCGATTTCTCCCAGCCGCCGGGGCTCCCGTACGTGGAACTCCACCGCTGGAGCGGAGAGCTCGTTGAGGTCGACGGTTTCGACAGCGACGGGACACCCAAATGGACATTCAATCGCGAGGTGCGACTCTCGGACAGCAAGCCGTGCGACGATCTGACCGAGTCCGAGGAGGCGGGACTGGTCGACACCGACGGAACCTACCGCCCAGACACCCTGGGAGTCCTGCGCTATCGAGCCAGCTGGAACGCCGATCAATCCTTCGAGTTGACTACGGTCGAATTGGTCGCCAGTGACTGATCAACGAACGCTTCCACTGGAACAGACACCCGCGAGATCCGCGCATCGGAGCGCGGCAGCGTTCAGACCCCCTGCGGCACCCAGTTTCGAACCTTCCCGCAATGAGGTTCGCGGTCAAGGGGATGGCGCAACGCGGCAAAGTGAGACAGGCGATTGCCTCAATGTGCGCTCCATCGGAGCGGGTCCGATCTCAACTCGAAACTGATGGTCCCGGGTCATCGGCGCCACGGTAGCTATGGCCACTGACAGATCTGGACCAGTTTCGCGATGCCGCCCTCTCACGAACGCGCCGTCCCGGCGTAACTGACTGGTTGTCCGATCCGAGCGACAGAGATGCCGTCGGACTGCCAAGCGAGCGCATATCGATGATTCCGAGCGATATTGCCCATATCTGACAGCGCCCGCTATCGGCACCTACGCGCTCGGTCGGGCGTGCGGCGTTCGCTACTGAGCGTGACCGCCGAGGTGCCCTAGCGATTGCGCCCGTACTGGTCGGGAACTCCGTCGGGATTGGTAGCGTCATAACGGCATGGGAAGGACAGCGGTCGCGTTGGTTTCAGTTGCTCTGATGTTCGCGGGTTGCGCTGGTGATACGGGACCTGTCGGTCGCAGCGGTTCCGGCGACGCGCTTGAAGAAAGCACGGGAACCTCGGCCCCGCCGACGACGATGTCGGGGTCGCCGAGCGGGTTGGAGCGACCTCCGGACCTCCGAGTCACAGGGGACAGAACTGAACTCTTGCTCAGCCCCTACAGCTACTGCTGGTTCGTCGAGGGGGAAGGGGTGTGCGCCGACGGTGGACCGCAGGAGCCGCTACCGACGATGACCCTCGATGACACTTCCGAGCTGAGCGTCTGGTTGCCTCTCGATTGGCAACTCTGGGCCACTCTGCTTGCTGGTGGCGAGTACTGCAATGGCGCCATGGTGATCGACGCCGACGCCCAAGGATCACCCCTTGAGACTCTCGGGCCGGCCGGCATCTACCGGGTAGAGGTGTTCGGTCGGGGCCAAAACGGTGACGGGGCCTGGGCCTTCGAGCTGGTCACCAGCAAGGACCGTTCATCACCGCCACCCTATGTACAGGCCTTCTGGTTCCCCAGCGACCGGGACCTAGAGGCCGATACTCCCTTCTACGCCCTGGTCGGCAACATCCTTGCTCAACCAACCGAAGTGTCAGCCACGGTTGTTGTCGAAGCTTCCAATGGTGAGTCCGAGGTGTTCGTGCTGTCCGTTGGAGACGATGGAGGCTGCTGGGCATCCAACATCGGCCTCGAAGGCCCCGCTCAGTTCACAGCTCGGGTCCTCGGTCTCGGACCTCCACCATACGCAGCCATCCTGACCGTCACCATCGACGGGCGGACCATCACTGGCACCCCTCTACTCTGGCCCGACGACTTCCCGGCAAACAGCAACGAATCGCGCCGATTGGCTGCCGACTCCGCGCCTTGATGACCGAGCAGATCCGCCTGATATGTGTCATATCGCCCGTTTCGATGAACAGCGCACACCGGCACGATTGTGCGCGCCTTCATCAGACACGCGATGGGACCCGCACTACTGCCGGGTGAGAGACTGCCAACGTGCGAGGATTCGAGTACACCATGAGATGCAGAATACTGCATCGGAGTGCAGTTTGCACCAGCGGGTGCGTTACAGTGCACGATGCGAACGCCGTCTCGGGTAGCAAGCGGTATTGAGCAATGGCGGAACCGTCATAGCGTGGCCGAACCCGAGAGGATGATCACGGCTCGTCCACCCACCCACAGTTGGTCATCCTCGCTGCTTACATAGATGCGCCCCCGCCGGCCCATCGCGGTGCCCTGCGCGGCGACATACCGTGTGCCGGCGCGGTCGGTCGCGATAAGCCACTCCGCAGCCGCGGCGTTCAGGCTTCCCGTCACAGGGTCTTCACGCAGTGGTTCGTCGCCCTCGGTGAAGAACGCCCGCAACTCGAACGCCGCCTCAGAGCCCGGATCGTGCGCACCGATCACGCCGATATCCCACCGGCCAGGATGCGCGGACGCATCCGGACGCAGCTCGAGAACGGTGCGCGCATGATCGAGCAGGAGACCCACCCATCCAGGTCCGTTGTCGAGCCACTCGGCATCCACCACCTGCTCGTGCCCGATCCCGAGAATCTCCACCACCTCAGCCAACGAGTCGGAGTCGACCGGGCCGGAACGCAGGCGCGGGGGTGCTGCGAAGGCGAGCCGATCATGATCGATGCGCACTGGCACCAAACCGGCACCGCATTCCTGCACCACCACGTCAGGCTCCGCCGGAGCACCTCCGGCGTCCAGCCACGCCCGCGCGGTTCCCAACGTCGGGTGTCCGGCGAAGGGCAACTCGGTGTTCAGGCTGAAAATGCGCACCCGATAGTCCGCACCCGGGTCGGTCGGAGCCAGCACGAAGGTGCACTCGGACAGGTTCGACCACACCGAGAATCGCCGCAGAGCCTCGTCGTCGAGACCTTCCGCGTCGAGCACTACGGCGACCGGGTTTCCCGTGCACCGGTCGTCACCGAATACATCGACCTGCCGGAATCTGCACTGCATGCTCCCAACATATCTGATCCACTGCAAGGGCGCACACCCCGTCGACGACCTGTACGGACACACAGGCGATACCGTCGATCGAAACTCCGGCGCTCGCGGGTCCTGCCGATCCCGCCGCGATCCTGAAAGTACCGACCCAGATGAAGACTGGCCGCGAGACTCGGACGTGGGTGTACCGTCGTCACATGAGCACTCGCGGTCTCCGCCGAGGACGAAGTTCGAGGCTGGGTGCGTGCTCTCGTTCAAGGCGGCACACAGCCGGTTGGGTCGGACCTGTAGAGACTGCCAACGTGCGTGGACCGAGCACACCGCCGGATGCACGATCTTGCATCACAAGAAAATGCACGGGGTAGTGCGCTATAGTGCAACCATGAGCGTGGTCTCGAACAGCCAAGTGGAGAAGGTTGCCGTCCAAGTGCGATGCCGCCGCCAGCAACGCGGTTGGACGCTGGACGTCGCTGCCGGACGGCTCGGGGTGAGTCGACGGTTGCTCGCCCAGCTTGAGGCCGGTCAGGCGAACCCGGCGTTGTCGACGTTACTGTCGATCGCCGAAGGTTTCGACATCTCGCTGGTCGAGTTGCTCGCCGGCGGGGACAAGCCATCCATCACAGTTCAACCGGACAACGCGTCAGCGCCTGTGCTGTGGACCGGCGAACACGGCGGCGAGGGCCGGTTACTGGTCGGATCCGATCCGCTTGAGTTGTGGCACTGGACGTTGGCACCCGGTGACGGCCGGGTCTCGAACGCACACCGGTCGAACGCGCGAGAGGTCCTGCTTGTAACAGCCGGCGCCGTGACGTTGTGTGTCGGGGCTGATGACCCGGTCGTGGTGCGTCGCGGTCAGTCGGCGCTGTTCCGCGCTGACGAGCCGCACTGCTACCGCAACGATGGCAAGACGCAGGCCACGTTTGTTCTCGCGGTCTACGAGCCGAGCGGGGGGTTGCCGTGAGCGCGCGCTGGTTGTCGCTGGCCGTCGTCGGTGCGTTCACCTGCTACCACCTCGCACAGCGCTCGATGCCCGAGGGACTTCGGCCCGCTCCGCTGTTCGCGTTCGTCTACGGGGCCGCCACCATATCGATGGCAGCCGTCGTAACGTCCGGCGGTGTCACCGGTGGCCTACCGGCCGTGACTGGCAACGCCACGCACTGGGCGCCTTGGCTACTGGTCGCCGCGATCACCGGGATCGAGCTCGGCGTGTTCGCCATGTACCGGGCCGTTTGGAGCACCGGCGTGGCGAACACCACCACCCAGGCCATCGTCACCGCGATCCTCGTGGTTGTCGGACTCGTCGGCTTCGGTGAGCAGCTCACCGCCACCAAGCTCGCCGGACTCGCCATGTGCGTCTTCGGGGGATCGCCGGTGGTCGCCTGATGAGCATCACCACACACGATTGGATCAGCCGCTCGACGGTCGATCCCGCGTTGCTCGAAGGCCGGCCCGATTACCGGGTGATCCTGGTCGCCGCCGATCGCATTGATACGGCAGCTCTCGCCAGCATCGCCGAGCGCCTCCACGTCGAAGCGCACGAAGTCGCACGCTCTATCGATCCTGGCGAGCCCGACGCTCACACCGCCCGCTGGCAACAAGCCTACCGCGACTTCGGGATCAAGCCCCGCGTCGCCAGACCAAGCGTCGACGCCCTCGTTCGACGCGCCGCCTCAGACAAGGGGCTCCCTCGGATCAACGTACTTGTCGACCTCTACAACGCGATCTCGATCCTGCACGGCGTGCCGATCGGCGGAGAAGACCTCGACCGCTACCAAGGCGCCGCTCGGCTGATCCTGGCCGACGGCGACGAACCGTTCCACACCACTGCCGACGGCGAAGCCACCATCGACTACCCCGACGCCGGCGAACCGGTGTGGATCGACGACGATGGCATTACGTGCCGTCGTTGGAACTGGCGTCAGACCACACGCACCGCGATCCATCCTGACACCGTCCGGGTCGGGTTCATCATCGATTCGCTCGACGCTCCCGACCATCTGGGTGCTGTGTGTGCAGCCGAGCAACTCGCCGGGCTCCTACGCGATCCGCACATGCGCACCATCGACACCACCACCCGCTGAACCAGGACACCCGATGCTCATCCGCCCCCACGACGCCCCGATCGACACCGAACGCGAATGGCGCGACCTCGTCGCCGACCACCCGTTCGGTCACCTCATCGCATCCGGCAAGGATCGCGTGCTCCCGGTCGTTGTCCCGACGCACATCCACTTCGACGGCGAACGCACCATCCGACTGCACCTCGCCCGACCGAACCCGGTGTGGCCGGCGCTGCGTGAGAACCCGCGATGCCTGTTCGTCGTCACCGCCGCCGTCGCGTACGTGCCCACCTCCTGGGAAGCCCCGCCCGGCACGCCGTCGGAATGGGGCATCCCCACCTCGCACTACGCCACCGTGCACCTTGAGTGCACCGCCACCATGACCGACGAGCCCGACGACATCCGCCGCTACCTCGCCGACCAGCTCGCTACGATGCAACCCGACGAACCATACGGTGACCCGCTCGATCCGGCCATCCCGTACACCGCCAAACTCCGCCAGATCCGCGGCCTTCAGCTCGCCATCACCGACGTGCACGCCAAGTTCAAGTTCGACGGAGCCGAACCCGACCCCGTCCGTCAGCAAGTCGCCGACGGATACCAGCGACGCAATGCACCCGGTGACAGCGATGCCCTCACACACCTGCTCCGCCGGCACCCACCGCACACAACCACCTGAAGGCCGTTCGCTGTCGGCCAGCGCCACGGCCATCACCAGCGATACAGAGCGTCGGACCCGCGACAGATCGACAGAAGTTGGCTCCGAGGCAAGAACACGGCTACCCGAACCGAGTGGCGCTTAAGCAGGCTCAGCTAGAAAGAACGGACATCGAGTCTCAAAGCCTTGAACAAATGCGACGTCCACTCGATCTCGTAGACGTCCGGGTTTCGGCACCGACGATGCCGACCCACGGTTTCCGGTTGTGTTGTCATCGATTCCATGGGAGGTCCAAACGATCAGGCTGTTGGTCCGCTGACCCGGGTCCGCGTCGCCCCCTTGATTCAGGCGGAAAGAGGCCCGGGCCGAGCCTGGCTCATCAGGTTCAGCGATCAAGCCCTTCGAGTCGGTCATGTCGATCCCGTCAACGACGATCCGTCGAGCGAGTCCGGCGGCCTGGCTGAGTTCCCGCCTTGTCGTTGCGGGCCTGCCTCCCAATCAGACCCTCACCGGCGCTAGGTGATATCAAATCGCACGCCGGTCCACGTCTGGTTGCCGACGTCCCTCCCGTCCGGCGCCGGCTCTCCCGCCGGGTCGTGCTAGGTGCACCACAGATCATCACCCAATCTCCGGCATGTATCGCTCGACTGAAGACCCGACACAACTGCGCCGCGTCCTATCTAGCCCTGCGTAAGTTCCTTCCATCCCGTCAGGTCAGTTGACTCACCGAAGCGCCGCGTCGCACAGGTAACCGGCCTCCCGTTTGCCATCGAGTTCGCCGTCGCATGAGAACATCTGCCCGTTTATCGGTCTACAGCTAGCGCCGAGTGCCGGATCCCGGGCTCGTACGGGCCGAACTGGATGGGTTGCCCGTGTGACCGTTCTGGGCGGGTCGTATCAGGCGGTAGAGGCGTATCCCCCTCAACCATATATGGGAACTGTGGATGGCAGACCACGAGCCGGGCCGGCCAGAGCAGCCGCAACGAGAAGGGGGGGAGAATCAGGATGTTCGTCCGGCGGAGATCCGCAATTCGAGATCGGTGGAAGCGCCTGCTTCCGAGGCCTTGAGAACTGCGTGGATCTCCTCCTGATCGAGCTCGCTGACCAGGCAGAACTCGTTGCCGAACGGGTCCTGCATCACTGCCCACTCGATGACCGGTGGTTCATCCCCATGGGATCCGGGTCTTGGGTAGAGGGTCGGTGGTTTCTTGACCGATCCGCCCAGAGCAATGATGTCCTCGATGGCGCGGTCCATCCCCTGGCTGGGTGTGAGGTCGATGTGTACCCGGTTGTTCCGCTCACCTTTGGGCGTGTCGACCACCTGGAGGATGAACTCGTGTTTCCATGGATCCTTGCGGCCGAGATAGCCGAAACGGCCATGCCAACCACCGGGGCTTCCGATGATCTCCAGGCCGGTCACCTCTGACCAGAACTTGTAGGCGACCGTGAGATCATCTACGTCGAGGACTGTGCAGCGGTATGTCGCAATGGCCATCTGTGGAAGCTAGCCACCCATCTTCTGCTTCGCGTGTTCACTGAACTGGCGCATCGGTCCCACCGGACCGATCTCCACGAAGACGGCGTCCTCGTCGGTCCACGCCGTGTGCCCTGCCGGCCAGTGGTACAACTCCCCGGCCTTGGTGGTCTCTTCCGTGCCGGCGGCGTGGCGAAGATGGATCGATCCCTTCAAGACGATGCCCCAATGGGGGCTCGGGCATCGGTCGTCGGGCAGACCCTCGAGGACCGGCGACATGTCGGTGCCGGCGGGCACCTGCACATGTCGAACGGCCATCTCACCCCACTCGGCGTACACACAAACCGCAAACTACGACGAAGTTGTTTCGTGAACTCGTAACCGGTCCACGACCGGGTAGCGAGAAGCCCCAACAGGGCATAGGTAGTGGGAGATGCCTTCTTCACACGACCCGACCTTACTCGCAATGCGAGCAACAAGGGACCTCCTGTCAGGTCAGCTAACTCACCGAAGCGCCGCGTCGAACAGGTAACCGGACTGCCGTTTGCCTTCGAACTCGCCGTCGCATGAGAGGCAACTTGTATATGGAACCTCGCGCCTGACAAAGAGGCACCTTCGAGATCACACCCGACCAGCAACCCTGCGAGGTTCTCATATCCGAAGTCAGACGCTCTATGCAATTGAGCTACGGGCGTGGGAATCATCAAGTATCGCAGGGGTTTCCGGCGATGACCAGCCGATAGGGAGCATGTAATATCAGACGCTCGAACTCAACAGTTGTCGGATCGGCTGATTCCTCAACCGCCACCTGGCTTCTCGGGATGGACACGACGACTTCGAGATCCGCACAGCGCTGATCCAGCGTCTGATTCGTTGCCCGGACCCCACCGGGACGTCTGAAGTCCGCCGCTCTTCCGCCGCACGGGAGAGTCTGCGCCTTATGAGGGGATGACGTTGAGCAGTTCGGCTGCGAGGCCGGTGGCGCCTGCTCCGAGGACCAGCCAGGCGCTGTTGATCCGGGTGCGCCAGAGGAGCAGGGCGGTGGCGGCGGCGATGATGAGGCTGAGGGGGTTGGTGATGGCGTCACCGGTGAGTTGGATGGTGACTCCGGCCATGAGGCCGAGGGCGGCGGCGTTGACGCCGTCGAGGAGCGCTGCTGTCCAGAGGCGGTCCCTGATCCGGCGTGCGATCGGGGTGACCGCACCGACGAAGATGAAGGAGGGGAGGAAGATGGCGAGGGTAGCGACGATGGCGCCGGGGAGCCCGGCGAGGACGTAGCCGATGAACGTGGCGGTAGTGAAGACGGGACCCGGGGTGAACTGGCCGATGGCGACGGCATCGAGGAGCTGGTCTTGATTGAGGACACCGAGCCGGCCGACCAGGTCGCCTTGGAGGAAGGCGAGCAGGACGTATCCGGACCCGTAGAGGAAGGCGCCGGCCTTGAGGAAGACGAGGAAGAGTCGACCGAGCGAGATCTGGTCGACGGGGGCTGCCTGTGCCGTCATCCACACGCCGGCGGCGAGTGGGGCGATGCCGAGGAGACCCGGTTTGAAGGTGGTGCGGACGATGAGGACGGTGGCTCCGCCCACGGCCAGGAGGACCAGCTCGTTGATCCCAATCAGGTAGGCGGCTGCGGTGGCGATCCCGATGGCGGCGGTGAGCCGGCCTTTGATGGCGGATCGACCGAGCTTGATGAGCGCCTGGGCGACGATCATCACCACCACCGGTTTGATCCCGTACAGGATGGCCTCGCCGCCGGGGGTGTCTCCGTACTCGACGTAGGCCCAAGCGAAGGCGAGCACGATGAGCGCTGCGGGGAGAATGAAACAGGCGCCGGCGGTGATCAGGCCCCGCCACCCGGCTCGTTCGTGGCCGATGTGCATCGCCATCTCGGTGGAGTTGGGGCCGGGGATGAGGTTGGTGACCCCGATCAGGTCCAAGAAGCGTTGGTCACCGAGCCAACCGCGCCGGGTGACAAACTCGTCGTGCATCATCGCGATGTGAGCGGCGGGTCCTCCGAAGGCGGTGAACCCAAGCCGCGTGAAGAGTCGGGCGACCTGGGCGACTGGTCCGGCGCCGTTTGCCTCCGCGCCGGGCTCGATCAACCCAGGACCTCGTCGACCAATTCGGCCAGCACCCCGCGGGCCACGACCAACTCACGGCGACCTTTGGCGGTCGCCCGGTAGAAACGGCGCATCTTGCCGTCGAAGACCCGCCTGGATGAGGTGAGCATCCCGGCTTCCTCCATCCGGTGCAGCGCCGGGTATAGGGTCCCTGGGCTGATCCGGTGTCCGTGGCGGGCGAGCTCGTCGGCCATCCACGCCCCGTGGATCTCGCCTTCGGCTGCGTGGTGAAGGATGTGAAGGTGGACCGCTCCGCGTCGCAGCTCCTCAAGCACCATCCTCACATCATAACGATGTTCGATATCGGTGTACGATATAAGTCGGAGCCGTCGACGGCTGTCCTCGGCCGTGGTCGCCCGGGGCGTGGTCCGCCTGCTCACCGACCTGTCCAGCGAGATGGTCTACCCGCTGCTCCCGGTGTCTCTCGTGTCGGTGTTGGGGGCGGGTGAGGTGGCGTTCGGGGTGGGGGAAGGCGTCGCCGAGAGCGCAGCCGCGCTACTCAAGGTGGTGTTCGGTCGGCTCACCGATCGAACCGGTCGCCGCAAACCGTTGGTGGTCGCCGGATACGGCCTGTCGGGTGTTGCCAAGCCGTTGATCGGCGGTGCTGCCGTATGGCCGTGGGTGGCTGGCCTGCGATTCGTAGACCGTGTCGGAAAAGGTCTGCGGACCTCTCCGGGCGACGTCATTGATCGCTGGCGTCTCTGACGAGACCATCCGTGGCGCCGCCTACGGACTGCATTGGGCCATGGATCATGCCGGTGCGGTGCAGGACCCCTGATCGCCGCTGGGCTGCTGGCGGTTCTGCTGGTTTTGTGGCTCGGCGTCCGCGAGCCGCGGGGCCGGCCGCCGTCAGCGGTGTCGGCTGGTGGAGGCGTCGAGGGTCGAGGAGCCATCGGACCAGATCTGCGTCGCATGCTGGTGGCGGTCGCCATCTTCGCCTCGGGCAACAGAACCGACGCCTTCCTGCTGTTGCGTTCCTCCGATCTCGGTGTGGCAACTGGACGGCTTGCCGTGCTCTGGGCGGCCCACAACCTGGTGCGGATGGGATCGACGGGGTCCGACCGGTTGGCCCCAAGCCGCTTATGGTCACCGGCTGGATCCTGTACGCCGTGGTCTACCGCGGGTTAGGTGACCACCGACCTGGAACCCCTGCTGGTCCTCTTTCTCGTTTGCGGGCTGTACTTCGGCTTGACCGAGCCGGTGGAACTGGCAGGGTCGCCGGTTTGGCGCCTCCCGCCCGCCGGGTGCGGCGCTCGGCTGGCACCACGCCGCAGTGGGGTTCGCTGCCCTCTACACCACGATCGGCCCAGGTGTCGTGTTCGGCGTCGGCTCTACGTTGGCGGCAGCAGGGCCGATCAGTTGTCGCCTCGTGGTGGTGTCGATGCCTCGTCACCGGTAGTCAGAGGGATTTCTATCAAGGGGTCGGTGTCCGTGGCCGATGCTTGGTTTGATGGGGCAGTTAGCCAGAACCATGCCAATTACACCGGCTGGGGCGCCGGACGCTTCCGGGGCCTTGCCCGATGCCGGCCTGTCGAGGGCGCGCCGGGGGTCACTGGTGCGTCGCATCGGGTTGGGCGCTTTTTCGATCACGTTGGTTCTTTGGGTGACTGCTCTCACCATCGGCTACGTGCGCGAGCGAAGCGTTCTTGGCGAAGAGACGAGCACGAAGATCGAGGCCGTGGCAGAGATTCAGAAGGCACGATTGGAAGCGTATGTGGAGGGGATAGAGCGGTCGGTTGTCCTGGTGGCAAGTCGCACTCGTTTCCGAGCGGCGCTGGCCGAGCTCGCGACATCTCCAGATGCGGGTCTCGTTGAGGAGATGCGGAAGATTCTCGCCGACGCGGTCGTCGCGGACGATCGGCTTGCCCGGATTGAAGCTTTCGATGCTCAGGGAGCTCTCGTGGTCAGCACAGGCGAGGGATCGTCTTTCGCCGTTGGCAACGCCGAGTTCTTGGAACGCGCTCGTGAAGACATTGTGTCGGGTCTCATCGTTCGAGACGAGTCTGGCAGCCTGTTCCACGTGGCGGCGGGGCCGATAGTCCTCGGTGACCGGCTTATCGGTGTGGCGATGGTCGTGGAAACCGCCGCACCGCTGTTGGAGTTGGTGTCCGACTACACCGGTCTGGGGAACACGGGAGAGACGGTGCTGGCTCGGCACACTCCCGGGGATGGCGCCGTGTTCCTGACACCGCTCAGATTCGATCCCGACGCGGCACTACGCCGTTCCGTAACCGCGAATTCGGCTACCGCGACGCTGGTAGCGGTGAGCGGTGAGGAGGTGGTCCTCACCGACACCGTCGACTATCGAGGAGAACCGGTTTTCGCCGCGACCAGGTTCTTGGCCACTGCTGACTGGGGCGTCGTCGTCAAGATGGATGCCTCCGAGGTATTCGCACCACTCGACGAGTACCTGCTGGGCGCCGCGGTTGCTCTGATTGTGGTGGCACTGGCTGCAGGTTTGGGATCGTGGATCGTGGCCCGCCCGGTTGCGGAGAGGATACGTAACGTCTCGGAGGCGTCGGCGGCCATTGCCGCGGGGGATTGGTCGCGCAAGGTTCCCGACGACCGCAACGACGAGCTAGGTGATCTCGCCGAGAACTTCAACGCCATGACGCGGAAGCTTCTCGAGCTGACCAGCCGGCTCGCAGATACGAATCTGGAGGTCGAAGAGAGAAACCGTCAGCTCGAGGCCGTCGCGGAGCAGTTGCGCCGAAGCAACCGAGAGCTACAGGAGTTCGCCTTTGTGGCCTCACACGACCTGCAAGAGCCGCTCCGGAAGATCCGTGCTTTCAGCGACCGTCTCACAGCTCGTCTCGGTGAGAGTCTCGACGACAGGTCGGCCGACGACCTGGAGCGGATGGTGGGTGCAGCGGAACGGATGCAAACCCTGATCAACGACCTATTGGCCTTCTCCCGCCTTACCAGCCGAGCCCAACCCTTCCAGTCGGTCGACCTCAACCAAGTGGTCAGGGAAGTGCTCGACGACCTGGAGGTGGTTCTGGCGGAGACGACAGCGACGGTCGAGGTGGGTGAGCTCCCGCAGATCGACGCCGAACCGGTTCAGATGCGCCAACTGTTCCAGAACCTAATAGGCAACGCCGTCAAATACCGGCATCCCGAGCGAGTTCCGGTCGTGGCTGTATCCGCCGAAGAGGGGCTGCTCAACGGGTTGGTGAAGATTCGGGTGGAGGACAACGGGATCGGCTTCGACCCCAGCCAGTCGGAGCGGATCTTCCAGCTGTTCCAACGCCTCCACGGACGTGGCGAGTATGAGGGGACGGGGATGGGCTTGGCCATCAGCCGCCGGATCGCCGAACGGCACGGAGGAACTCTGGCTGCAGCGGGCGAGCCAGAGAAGGGCTCAACGTTCGTTCTGACCCTGCCGATGCACCAACCGACCGGAAAGGACCGAACGTGAAACCCGACTTCGTCCACATCCTCTTGGCCGACGACGACCCCGACGACCGGCTCCTCACAGCCGAAGCCTTCGCCGAGGCCCGCCTCGCCAACCACCTCCACACCGTCGAGGACGGCGTCGCCCTGATGGACTTCCTCCACCGCCGGCCTCCCTACACCGACAAGCCCCGCCCCGGCTTGATCCTTCTGGACCTGAACATGCCGAGAAAGGACGGACGCCAGGCCCTGGCCGAAATCAAGAACAACCCGGACTTGGCTCACATCCCGGTGGTGGTGTTGACCACCTCGGCCGAGGAGGAGGACGTCTTGCGCACATACGAGCTGGGCGCCAACTCTTATATCACCAAACCCGTCACCTTCGAAGGCCTGGTCCACGCGGTCAAAGTGCTGGGCCAGTATTGGTTCTCATTGGTCGACCTGCCCGTGGAGTCCAAATGACTCTCCTCCCGACCGGGATCGTCGACGTGTTGTTGATCGACGACGACGAAGACGACTACATCCTCACCACCGACCTGCTCACCGCGAGCGGAGACTCCGCTTTCCGAGTGGAGTGGGTGTCCGATCCCGGGAAGGGTCTCGAGGTGCTGTTGGAGGACCGCCACCATGTGTGCCTCCTCGATTACCGGCTGGGTGATGTCGACGGGATCGAAGTGTTGGAGGCGGCCCTGGACGGTGGATGCACCCAGCCGATCATCGTCCTCACCGGCCAAGGCGACACCGACATCGACTCTCGAGCCCTCCAGGCCGGAGCCGCCGACTATCTGGTGAAACATGGAATCGACGCGGCCAGTCTGGTACGTTCGATCCGCTACGGCCTCTCCCACACCGCCACCCTCAACGCCCTCCGCCGGTCGGAAACCCGCAACCGCGCCCTCATCGATGCCATTCCCGACTGGATCCTCCGCATCGCCTCTGACGGCGAGATCATCGACGCCAGCCAACCCCCGGGGCGTCATGACCTCGACGGATGGACAGGACGCTCCCTCTACCGTCAGCTTCCCCACAGCGTCGCCGCTGAGCTGGAACACCAGGTCCAACGAGCTCTTACGGAGGGCAGACTCCAAGTGGTCGAGTTTCCCGCCGAACTCGACGGGAACCCGGTCGACCTCGAAGCCCGCGTCCTCGGCATACCCGGCACCAACCAGCTGGTGGTCATCACTCGGGACATCTCCGACCGCAAGGCCGCCGAACGCCACCTCCAAGAACTGATCGACGCCAAAGACAAGTTCATCGCCTCCGTCTCCCACGAGCTGCGAACCCCACTCACCGCGGTGGTCGGTTTCGCCGAGCTCCTTCACGACACCGGTGATGATCTCACCGAGGCCGAACGCCGTGAGATGATCCAAGCCATCGCCGAACAAGGAGCCGACCTGGCCGACCTGATCGAGGACCTTCTGGTATCGGCCCGAGCCGAGTTCGGCCAGCTCACCATCACCCAAGTCCCCGTAACCCTCCACGCCCAAATCGCCCAGGTCATCGAGAGCATCCTCCCCAAAAACAG
>Ga0326597_10006251_pt1 | contig 16366 bp, 15 predicted proteins | sample RVTome_12_FD_203789 | JGI IMG/M metagenome (GOLD analysis project Ga0326597, IMG submission 203789) | Soil microbial communities from uranium-contaminated site in the Upper Colorado River Basin, Wyoming, United States - RVT100D185 | ecosystem: Environmental > Terrestrial > Soil > Contaminated >...
CGCCGTATCGTAAGGCTCCGAGCCGATGGCCGTGGGGTAGAGCAGCAGCTCGGCGCCCGCGAGCACCATGGCGCGCGCGGCTTCCGGGTACCACTGGTCCCAGCAGATGCCGACGCCGAGAGTGCCGGCCTTGGTCTTCCAGGCCATGAAGCCGGTGTCGCCCGGCCGGAAGTAGTATTTCTCCTGATAGCCGGGGCCGTCGGGAATATGGCTCTTGCGATAGACGCCGAGTATCTCGCCGCCGGCGTCGGCAATCGCCACGCTGTTGTAGTAGCGCGGACCGTCCTTCTCGAAGAACGAGATGGGGATGACGACGCCGAGCTCTTTGGCGAGCTTCTGCAGCGCGAGCACGCACGGGTGCTCGGAGACCGGGTAGGCCGTGTCGAACCACTTCGGGTCCTGGCGCGTGCAGAAGTAGATGCTCTGGAACAGCTCAGAGGGCAGCACGACGTGCGCGCCGCCTCGCGCCGCCTCGCGCACGAAGGCAGCGGTCTTGGAAATGTTCTCCTGCATGTCGAGGCCGTAGGAGGTCTGGATGGCCGCGACGGTGATCGTGCGATTGCTCATGGCATGCGGGTACCACGTGAGGGTTATCGAATTCTAGAGCGGTTCCTGCTGCGTGATGCAGTGGAAGGAGCCGCCGCCCGCCTCCCCGCAGCCCAGCAGTCCGCGCGAGGAGACGCCGACCACCATGCGGCCGGGAAACACCGCCTGCAGGGCGACGACGGCCGCGGCCTCGGTCGGCGTGCCGTAGACGGGCACCACCACCACTCCGTTGGCGATGACGAAGTTCATGTGCGAGGCCGGCGCGATCTCGCCCATGGCATTGCGATAAAGGCCGGGGCCCGGAATGCGCACGACTTCGAGCCTGCGGCCGCCCGCGTCGGTTGCGGTCTTAAGCGTGTTCGCGATGGCCTCGAGCGTCTCCGCGTTGGGGTCGTCGCGGCCGGCCGGAGACTGGCAGACGACGCGCCCCGGCGCGATGAAGCGGGCGATGTTGTCGATGTGCCCGTCGGTGTGGTCGCCGCGGAGGCCCGCGTCGATCCAGATGATCTTCCCGGCGCCGAGCGCATGCCCAAGCGCCGCTTCCGCGTCCGCCTGCGACCAGCCGTTGCGGTTGGGATTGAGCAGCGTCTGGCGCGTCGTCAGCACCGTGCCCGCTCCGTCCTGGTCAATGGCCCCGCCTTCGAGCACGAAGCCGAAGCGGCGCACGGGCGTCCCCGCGAGGCGGGCGATGTCGTCGCCCACCGTGGCGTCGTCGGGGAGATCGTACTTGCCGCCCCAGCTGTTGGTCTTGAAGCGCAGCGCGACCGCGCCCTCGGGCGTGCGCGCGAAAATCGGCCCGGTGTCGCGCAGCCAGATATCGCCGTACTTGCCCGGAACGACCTCCGCGGCGCTGCCGAGGGCCGCGCGCGCCGAGGCTTCGGCCTCCGCGCCGTTCGCCAGCAGGCGGACGGCGTTGCCGCGGCCGAGCGCGCGCACCAGTGCCGCCACGTCGCGGCGCGGCGCTTCGAGGTCGCCGTTCCATTCGCGCGCATCCGCGGGCCACGCGGTCCAGATCGCCTTCTGCGGCGCCCATTCGGCGGGGACGGAAATCGCTTTTTCGCTCACGCCGGCCTCTATTACGCCCATCTCGCAGCTCGCAACATGTGTACTCCGTCGAGCTTCACGCTGCGCAGCCGCGTGGCGTTGGTGATGACGCTGACCGAGGACAGTGCCATGGCCGCAGCCGCGATGATCGGCGACAGCAGGATGCCGAACGCGGGATAGAGGACGCCGGCCGCGATGGGCACGCCGGCGGCGTTATAGATGAAGGCGAAGAACAGGTTCTGGCGGATGTTGCGCATCACGGCCTCCGACAGCCGCCGCGCCCGCACGATGCCGTTGAGGTCGCCCTTGAGCAGCGTCACGCCCGCGCTTTCGATGGCGACGTCGGTGCCGGTGCCCATGGCGATGCCGACGTCGGCGGCCGCAAGGGCCGGAGCGTCGTTGACGCCGTCGCCCGCCATGGCGACGACGCGGCCCTCGCGCTTCAATCTCGCGATGACGGCGCTCTTCTGATCGGGCAGCACCTCGGCCTCAATCTCGGTGATGCCGAGCCGGCGGGCGATGGCTTGCGCCGTCGTGCGGTTGTCGCCGGTGAGCATAACGACGCGCACGCCGTCGGCGCGCAGCGCGGCGAGCGCCGCGGACGTCGAGGGCTTAACGGGATCGGCGATGGCGAGAACGCCGGCCGCCTTGCCGTCGGCGCCGACGAAGATCGCCGTGGCGCCCTCGCGACGGAAGTCGTCGGCGGCCTTCTCCAGCGCCGTGACGTCGATGCCCTGCTCGCGCAGGAATTTGGCGGTGCCGACCGCGACGCGGCGCCCGTCGACGGTGCCGAGCACGCCTTTGCCGGTGGGGGCATCGAAGTCGCTGGCGGGGCTCAGGGCGATCTTGCGCGCTGCGGCGGCGGCTACGACCGCTGCGCCGAGCGGATGCTCGCTCGCCTTTTCCACGCTTGCGGCCAGGCGCAATAGCTCCGCCTCCTCGACGCCCATTGCCGGCAGGACCGCCGTGACCGCCGGCTTGCCTTCGGTCAGCGTGCCGGTCTTGTCGACGACGAGCGTGTCGACCTTCTCCATGCGCTCGAGCGCCTCGGCGTTCTTGATGAGGACGCCCGCTTCCGCACCGCGTCCGACGCCAACCATGATCGACATGGGCGTGGCCAGCCCAAGCGCGCACGGACACGCGATGATGAGCACGGCGACGGCGGCGACGAGGGCATAGGAGAAGCGCGGCTCGGGGCCCCAGATCGACCAGGCGGCGAAAGCGAGCAGGGCGACCACGATCACGGCGGGGACGAACCAGCCGGAGACCGCATCGGCCAGGCGCTGGATCGGCGCGCGGCTGCGCTGCGCCTCCGCGACGAGGGCGACGATGCGGGCAAGCATGGTGTCGCGCCCGACGCGCTCGGCCTCGATGACGAGGCTGCCGCTCTGGTTCAACGTTCCGCCGATGACGATGTCGCCCACGACTTTGGTCACTGGCATCGATTCGCCCGTCACCATCGATTCATCGACCGCGCTGCGTCCCTCGGCGACCTTTGCGTCGACGGGGATCTTCTCGCCGGGGCGCACGCGAAGCCGGTTGCCGATTACGACCTCTTCGAGCGCCACCTCGCGCTCGCTTCCGTCGGGCGCGATGAGGCGCGCGGTCTTGGGGGCAAGGTCGAGCAGGGCGCGGATGGCGCCGCTCGTCGTCTCGCGCGCCCTGAGCTCGAGAACCTGGCCGAGCAGCACCAGCGCCGTGATGACGGCGGCGGCCTCGAAGTAGACCGCGACCGCGCCGCCGGCGTGCCGGAACGTGTCGGGAAAGGCGCCGGGCATGACCGTGGCGACGACGCTGTAGATCCAGGCCGCGCCGGTGCCAAGCGCGATCAGGGTGAACATGTTGAGGTTACGCGTGACGAGCGATTGCCAGCCGCGCGCGAAGAACGGCCAACCGGCCCACAGCACGACCGGGGTGGCAAGAACAAGCTGCAGCCAATTGGCGCTCGACGGCTGAAGGAGGTGAGCCAGTCCGGTGAGATGGCCGCCCATCTCCAGAGCCAGGATGGGAATTGTCAGCGCCACGGCAACCCAGAATCGCCGCTGCATGTCGACGAGCTCGGGATGGGGGCCGTGCTCCGCGCTGATCTCGACCGGCTCGAGCGCCATGCCGCAGATCGGGCACGTGCCTGGCCCCACCTGGCGGATCTGGGGGTGCATGGGGCAGGTGTAGATCGCGCCGGGCTTCACCGGCTCGGGGTGCGCCTCCGCCGGTGCCAGATAGCGCTCCGGATCGGCCAGGAACTTCGTGCGGCAGCCGGCGGCACAGAAATAGTAGGTGCGCCTCGCGTGCTCGGCGCGGTGGGGCGTCTTGTGCGGGTCGACGGTCATCCCGCACACGGGGTCCTTCACGAGGGTCGTCTCCGCCTTCGCGGACGCGTCCTTGTCATGCGCGTGCGTGAGCGTTGCGGCGTGCGAGCTGTGGTGGTGCGGCTTGGCGGCCATGGCGGATCCTCGTCGGCGGGAGCCTAGATATAAGGTTTGTTGGCCGCCGGTTGCGAGGGGAATTCAGGCGGCGGCCCGCTCGAAGGTGGCGACCTCCGGCCAGAACACGCGGGCGCGGGCGCTCGTCTCCCACGGCTCTCCTGTCGTCAGCAGCGTGAGCGAGCCCCCGCGGGCTCCGGCCACGTAGTTGGCATGGCGCACCAGATAGTCCTCGAGACTGTCGGCGACGACGTCGGGCTGCGACAGGATGCGGGTGAACGGCGGCAGGTGGCGCCGGAACAGAGGCTCGACGAGCGGGAAGTGCGTGCAACCCAGAATGGCGCGGTGGGGCGGCACGTTGCCGGTCTGCTCCAGCATGCCGGCGATGCCCTCCGCCACGAGACGGTCGAGCTCCAGCTCCGGCGCCTCCTCCTCGATCGCGCCGGCGAGCCGCGAGCAGACCTGCTGCACAACGGTGACCTTGGGGCAGCGCTTGCGGATCTCCTCCGGATAGACGCCGGAGGTGATGGTGCGCGTCGTGCCGAACACGGCGATGAGATCGGTGTTGTACTTCTGCGGGTATTGCGGCGACCCGACCGCCCACGGGGTTTGCGTCGCGGCCTCGACCGTCGGCGCCACGATGCCAAGCACGTTGTGGCCGCGCCACGGGCTCGACGGCAGCCAGACCTGCTGCAGGTGACGGGCGGCGACGGCGGTTGCGGTATTGCAGCCGAGCAGCACGAGCCGGCAGCCGGCTTCGAAGAGAGTCTCGGTGCCCCGCCGCGTCAGCTCGATGACCTCGGCGGAGGATCGATCGCCATAAGGGACGTTGGCGTGATCGCCCAGGTAGATGAAAGGCAGTTGAGGGAAGCGGGCGACGAGCGCGCGCAGGACCGTGAGGCCGCCAAGGCCTGAATCGAAGATGCCGATCATGCGGGCGTGTGTGCGACGCCGCCGGGGAGCCGTCAAGGCGCGAAAGGCCCGGCCTGATTCTCCGCTTGCGGGGGAACCCGACCGGGCCTCTGTGACGCTATTTCAGGGCATCGGATTTGTCAGGCACGCGCGCCCTGTGCCCGTGTGCGTCCGCCGGCCGTTACCAGCAGCGATGCTTGCAGAAGTGGCGGCTGTGGCCGTGCCAGCGGCAGCGGCGATAGCACCGCCAGCCCACGTGCTGCACGGAGGAAGCTGCCGGGGCGACGCTCGCTTTGGTGAGGCCGCTCGTTGCGACGGCGGCCGACGCACTGCCGCCCATCAACGCAACCATTCCGAACGCAATCGCCGCAAACAAGCCAAACTTCATAGCCGTCTCCCTAAGCTGGTGTTGTAGGAACTAGGTGAGGGAGCCGACCCTAGCGAAAACAGCCGCGGGGCGAAAGGGCCCGGAACAGAAAACTATTCCTACTCTGCCGCCTCAGAGGGAGAAGATTTTCCCGTGCGGGCGCCCGCGGGATCGGTGTCGAGCGCTTTGAGCGCATCCAGGCTCGGCATGGACACGGTCGAGTAGCCGCAATCGACGAAATGCACCTCGCCGGTGACCGCGCCCGACAGATCCGACAACAGATAGAGCGCGGAGCCGCCGACCTCGTTCAGCGTAGGCGTGCGTTTGAGCGGCGCGTGCTCTCTCTGGAAATTGAAGATGACGCGCGCGTCCGACACGCCGGCGCCCGAAACCGTGCGCATCGGCCCGGCAGAAAGGGCATTGACGCGGATGCGCTGCGGTCCGAGATCGGCCGCGAGATAGCGCACGGAGGCCTCGAGCGCCGCCTTGGCGACACCCATCACGTTGTAGGAGGGCACCGAGCGGGTGGCTCCGCCGTAGGTAAGCGTGAGCAGGGAACCGCCCTCGGGCATGAGATCGATGGCGCGCTTGGCGATCTCGGTGAAGGAAAAGCAGGAGATGACCATCGTGTTGGTGAAGTTGTCGCGCGTGGTGTTGACGTAGCGGCCCGACAGCTCACGCGGGTCGGAGTAGGCGAGCGCGTGCACGACGAAATCGAGGCTGCCCCACGCCTCCTTGATGCGCGCGAACGCCTTGTCGACGCTCACGAGATCGAGAACGTTGCACGGCTCGATGATCTCGGAGCTGAGCGACTGCGCCAGCGGTACGGCGCGGCGCCCGAAAGAGCCTTCCTGATAGGTGAAGGCGAGCTTGGCCCCCTGGCCGGCGAGGATGCGGGCGATGCCCCAGGCGATGGATCGCTCGTTGGCGACGCCCATCACCAGGCCGCGCTTTCCGGCCATCAGCGGGCCCGGTTTTGCGAAGTCGATTTCCGTCATGGGATTCCCCATCGTTGCGCGGAGTGCGCGTCCATCAATCTCGAACTAGCTTCGGCCGGTCTTCTTGCACGGGTAGGGGTCTGAAGGAGTTCCTCGGGTAACTCCTCGCCGCCGCACCGCGACAGCTCGCTAATTGGCCACCCGGCGGAAGACGAGCGTGGCATTTGTTCCACCAAAACCGAAGCTGTTCGACATGACACAGTTAAGGCTAACACCGTCGAGGCGCTCACGTACAATCGGCACGTCCGCGAAGGCGGGATCGAGCTCCTCGATATTGGCGCTCTCGCAGACAAAGCCGTTGTTCATCATGAGGAGGGAGAAGATCGCCTCCTGAACGCCGACCGCGCCGAGCGAATGGCCGGTCAATGATTTGGTCGCGGAGATTTTCGGGATGTCGCCGTCGAAGACGGCGCGGATTGCCTCGATCTCGCGCAGGTCGCCGACCGGCGTCCCCGTGCCGTGCGGATTTATGTAGTCGATCTTGTGGCCGACGCCCTTGCCATCGAGGCCCTGCAGCGCGAGCCGCATGCAGCGCACCGCGCCCTCGCCCGAGGGCGCGACCATGTCGAAGCCGTCGGAGGTTGCACCGTATCCGGCGATTTCACCGTATATTTTGGCGCCGCGCGCCCGCGCTCGCTCGAGCTCCTCAAGGACGATCGTCCCCGCCCCGCCGGCGATGACGAACCCGTCCCGGTCCTTGTCGTAGGCGCGGCTCGCCTTCTCGGGCGTGGCGTTGAACTTGGTCGACATGGCGCCCATGGCGTCAAACAGCACCGAGAGCGTCCAGTCGAGCTCCTCGCAGCCGCCCGCGAACATGACGTCCTGCTTGCCCCACGCGATCATCTCGGCGGCGTTGCCGATGCAGTGCGCCGACGTGGAGCAGGCCGAGGAGATCGAGTAATTGACGCCCTTGATGCGGAAGCTCGTGGCAAGCGCAGCCGAGGGGCCGGAGCACATGGCCTTCGGCACCTCGAAAGGCCCAATCTTGCGCGGGTCCTTCTCGCGCGCCGTGTCGGCGGCGGCGACGATGGTGCGGGTGGACGGGCCGCCCGAGCCGACGATGATGCCGGTGCGCTCGTTGACGACGTCCTTTTCCTCGAGACCGGCGTCGCGGATGGCCTGTTCCATGGCCACGTAGTTCCAGCCGATGCCGTCGCCCATGAAGCGGCGGGCCTTGCGCGGAACTTGCGTCTCCCAATCGATATGCGGCTCGCCATGCACTTGGCAGCGAAAGCCGAGCTCGGCGTACTTCTCGGCGCGCACGATGCCGGACTTGGCCTCGCGGAGGGATGCGAGCACCTCTTGGCAATTGTTTCCGATCGAGGAAACAATGCCCATGCCGGTGACGGCAACACGTCTCATCCGCTAGATCCTCTTCGCTTCGCTCCGGAAGCGTGCACGAAAAACCATCGAGATCAAGGACTGAGAGCGGCCACTTCGCCTGTCTCAAACAAGCCGACCCGCAGGTCGCTGGCCGTGTAGATCACCTGGCCGTCGGCTTTCATGACACCGTCGGCAATGGCGAGCTTCAGCCTGCGCAGAATGACCCGCTTGAGGTCGACTATGTATTCTATCTTGGAGACGGTCGGCACGACCATGCCCGTGAACTTGACCTCGCCCACGCCGAGCGCGCGCCCGCGGCCCGAGGCGCCGAGCCAGCCGAGGAAGAACCCGGTGAGCTGCCAGAGCGCGTCGAGGCCGAGACAGCCGGGCATCACCGGGTCGCCCTCGAAGTGGCATTTGAAGAACCAGTCGGTCCGGCTGTTGCCGGCAACCTTGAGCTCGGCGGCGATCTGGCCCTTGCCGTGGGAGCCCCCGACCTCGGATATGGTGTAGATGCGGTCGAACATCAGCATCGGGGGCAGCGGCAACTGGGCGTTGCCGGCGCCGAACAGCTCGCCGTGCCCGCACGAAAGTAGATCCTCGTATTCAAAGCTCGTGCGGCGTTCTGTCATGATTCTTCCGCTCAAACCCTCATCCGACGGCGCTCGCGGGCCTCTGGGGCGTCGCCGCGGCCGCGGGCTTCCTAACACAGACGACCGCCCTTCAAAAGGGATGCGGAGCGCCGCGAGCGAGGATCTACGCTGGCGCAACGGCCTTGGCCCCGAGTTGCGGGCCCATCCATTGAACCCTATACTATTAAATGTCGTAAGCTTGAACGTGCCGCGTTTGCCAGCGGGGGATCTGGCGGACCGCACAATTTCCAGGCGCTAACCGAGCCAGCCGCTCCAACTCATGACCACGGGCAGTCGAACTCAAAGTGACGCCAAGCCTTCCCGTAGCATAGCTCAATTGCTGCGGCAGGCGGGCTTGCGCCCGACGCGCCAGCGCCTGGCGCTCGGCACGCTGCTGTTTCAAAGCGGTGACCGCCACGTCACGGCCGAGCTGCTGCATGCCGAGGCGGTTGCGATCGGGCACCACGTGTCGCTCGCGACCGTCTACAACACGTTGCATCAGTTCAAGCGGGCCGGGCTCCTGCGCGAGCTGGCCATCAACGGCTCCAAGGCCTATTTCGACACCAACACCTCAAACCACAATCACTTCTTCATCGAGGCGGAGGGAGAGCTGCACGATATTCCCGGCGATGCCATCCGCGTCGACGGCGTGCCCAAGCCGCCCGAGGGTATGCGGGTCAGCCACATCGACGTGGTGGTCCGGCTCGTCGCCGACGAGGGCTGACGGCCGCGAAGCCCACTATTTCAGGACCTCGCCCTCGTAGACGCCCCACAGCTTCTTCTGCTCGATATAGCCGCGGAACGTATCGATGCTGACGTGGCACCAGCGGCCGTCGCAAGCCGCGAGGTTGGCGATGACGCCCGCCTCGACCATCGCCACGGGGCGCGCCCGCTCGCTGTCGTTGTCGCGCAGCGCCACTTTCGGCGGTGCAGCGGCGGGCTTCACCTCCCACGGAAGCACGAGCGCGGTGCGCCGTCCCGACAGGAATGATTGCAGCACCCACCCAGTCGCGCCGTCGGCATCGCGCACCTGCCGCCAGCCCTCGAATTCCTTGATGACCTCGAGGGGGAGGCCTGCGCGCCTGTAGACCCAGGCGGTGGGATATTCGGTGCCCGGGCCCTTGCGCATGTTGACCCGGTCGGACTTGAGGCTGACGAAGCGGGGAACCGGCAGTCCGCTGCCGGGAGGGCTCGGGGCGGCCTCCGTCTGCGCTGCGGCGGCGCCCGTCAGCGCCAGTAGCGCCAGCAGCGCCCGGCGACATCGGGTCCCTAACGTCGGCTCACGCATTTGCTTCCCCGCTTGCCGCAACGCGCGACCACCGTTCCCGATCATGGACGCTTATCATTAAGGCACGCCGCGAGACCGCAGTTTGCCTCTGCTGCGATGCAATGCCTATCCGCCACTTTGTCATCCCAATGACCATCTGTTAGACACTGCCATAAAATGGGCACCAGGCACGTCTCCCCCCAGAGCGTTCTCCCACCAGCAAGAACGAGGCAACAGCGGAACCCCCCATGCCGACCAGCGCCAAGAAGCCGATCGTCATCGTCACGCGCAAGCTGCCAGACGTGGTCGAAACCCGCATGCGGGAGTTGTTCGACGCGCGCCTCAACGTCGACGATTCGCCGATGACGCAGGCGCAGATGGTGGAAGCCCTCAAGATCGCCGACGTGCTGGTGCCGACGGTGACGGACCGCGTCGATCGCGCCGTCATCTCCCAGGCCGGTGCGCAACTGCGCCTCATCGCCAACTTCGGCACCGGCGTCGACAACATCGATCTCGATACCGCGCGCAACCGCGGCATCACCGTGACGAACACGCCCGGCGTGTTGACCGAGGACACCGCCGACATGACCATGGCGCTGATCCTGGCCGTGCCTCGCCGCCTCGTGGAGGGTGCCGACTACCTTAAGGCTGCCGCCCAGCACTGGGGAGGATGGTCGCCCACGTGGATGCTCGGTCACCGCATCTTCGGCAAGCGGCTCGGCATCATCGGCATGGGACGCATCGGCCAGGCGGTCGCTCGCCGCGCCAAGGCGTTCGGCCTGCAGATCCACTATCACAACCGGCGCCGCGTCTCTCAGGACGTCGAGAAGGAGCTCGAGGCGACCTATTGGGAAAGCCTCGATCAGATGCTGTCGCGCGTCGACATCGTCTCGGTCAACTGCCCGCACACGCCCGGCACCTATCACCTGTTGTCGGCGCGGCGGCTGCGTCTCCTGAAGCCCTCGGCCTATGTCGTCAACACGGCACGCGGCGAGGTGATCGACGAGAACGAGCTTGCCCGCCTCATCGAGGCGGGGCTTATCGCGGGCGCAGGGCTCGACGTGTTCGAGCACGAGCCGGCGGTCAACGCGAAGATCCTGAGCTCCGACAGGGTCGTCGCCCTGCCGCACATGAGCTCGGCGACGATCGAGGGCCGCATCGACATGGGCGAGAAAGTCATTATCAACATCAAGGCCTTTCTCGACGGCCACGCTCCGCCCGACCGCGTCCACCCGGCGATGTTCTGACGAAGCCCGCTCGAGCTCGTGCAAAGCCTTTAGCGCCCGTCGCCGCAAACGACCGTGCGAAGCTCGCAGCGGCCGTCGGATCGGCCATCCTCCTTGCAGCGCTTGAGCGCCGCCTGCTGCGCGGCTTGCGGGCTGAGACCGCCGCCGGAATAGGTGACCTTGCGCTCCTTGCCGAACTCGAAGGAGGCAATGGCTGCGCACACCTGCGCTCCGAAGCTCAAGACCTGGCACGGGCCGCGCCTGAGCCCGGCGCAGTCGGCAGAGACCTTGGCCCGCGCCGCCGCCTTCGACCGGTATTTCCAAGCTCTGGAGAATGAGCCGTCCGCGGTGAAGGCGAGCGCGCCGAAACGAACGGGAGCTTCGGCCCACGGCGCGGGGGATTGCGCGGGCCTCTCCTGCGCGGCGACCCCGGCGGCCGCCGTCGCCAGCGCCAGCAGGGCGGCGAGTAGCGAGCTGCGGCGGCGGAGAGGCATGGGCGATTGCGCCGATACCGGGCGCGCCCGCGCGTCAGGCGGCACAGGCTGGACCCTTGTTCGCGCCGGCGTGGATCGCAAGATCCTTGATCGTCGCGTTCCGGCCTGTCAGCGGGTTGTCGGGATCCCAGGCAACCTGCAGCATTTCGAAGCGCGCGGAAAGCGCATCGTAGATCATGAGACGGCCGGCGAGGCTCGTTCCGATGCCGAGGATCTCCTTCAAGACTTCTGTCGCCTGTAGCGTGCCGATGACGCCGACGACCGACCCGAGCACGCCGACCTCGGCGCAGTTGGGCACGCTGCCCGGCGGCGGCGCTTCCGGGAACAGGCAGCGGTAGCTCGGAAGGGGTGTGCCATCCTCGGCTCGAGCATAAGGCTTGAAGGTGGATACGTAGCCATCGAACGGGCCGACGGCGCCGAAGACGAGCGGCCGTTTGGCGAAGTAGCAGGCGTCGGAGACGAGGTAGCGCGTCTCGGCGTTGTCGGAGCCGTCCGCGACGACGTCGTAGCGGGAGACAAGCTCGAGCGCGTTGCCGGCATCGAGCCGTGCCTCGATCGTCTCGACCTTCACGTGAGGGTTGACCCGCCGCAGCGATTGGGCCGCGCTCGCTACCTTGGCGGTGCCGACGCCGGCAGTATCGTGCACGATCTGGCGCTGCAAGTTGTCGAGGCTCACCCGGTCGTCGTCGATGACGCCAATCGTGCCGACGCCCGCCGCGGCGAGATAGATGAGGATGGGCGAGCCGAGCCCGCCCGCTCCGACAACGAGGACGCGTGCGGCCTTGAGCTTCTGCTGTCCCTGGCCGCCGACCTCCTTCAAAACGAGGTGGCGCTTGTAGCGCTCGATCTCCTCGGCGGAGAGGCTATCTGGCGATTTGTCCTGCATGCGCCGGAGGATACGCCGCATGGGCGCGTCCCGTCCAGGCGGCTTGCGCCCGCGTCGGCCCCGGTCGCGAGGCCGACGCGGACGCGGGCGAATTAGCAATCACTTCGCCAGGTAGTTGCGATGCACCCACGCCCCGTCGTTGCGCTTCGCCTCGAAGAACACCGCCGCCTTGGCGTCGCGGACCTCCTGGCGCGAGACGTCGTTGATGCTCTCCTCGCGGGAGCTGCCCTGTTCGGCCGATGTCAGGAACTCGTTGATGCTGGCGGCCGCGGGTGCGGGAGCCGGCTTGGCCGCGTTGGAGCCGATTGCCTCGGTGACGCTGGCGGCAAGCAGCTTCGGCCACATTTTACGGAACAGCGCGTTGGAGGGATAGACGTCGGCGCTGTTGACGCTGCCATTGACCGCGAAGACGTAGCCGATGATGTCGTCCTTCTCCTCGCCGAGCTTTTCGAGCTCTTTCACATAGCCGGCGCGCGCTTCCTTGAGCTTGTCGTTCTCGAGCGAAAGCTGCAGGCTCGTCGCCGATGCGGGAGAAGCGACATTGGCGCTGAGCTGCTCCGACAGCCGGTCTTGCACGCTCGCGACGGACGCCCACACCTCCTGCTGGCGCGAGTACACGAGCATTCCGGGAACATCGGCGGGGGCGGGTGCCGCCGTTTCGGGGAGCGAGCCGCTGACCGCCTTGGGCGCCCGCATGGCAAGCTTGGCTTCGCGCGAGGGCATCACCTCGTTGGCGCTCGCAAATGCGGACGCGCTCTCCGTGCCGCGGCTCGACCAGCGGCCGTGCTCCACGCAGAAGGCTGCGAGCGACACCTCGCCCGACTTCGGCGGCAGCACGAAGCTCATGCTCAATACGCGATCCTGCCGGCCGCCTTTCACGATATCGCCCGACTGTATGAAAATGTCGTCGCTGCCGGTGTTCTCGATCTTGAGCTCGTTGACCTCGCCCGTCTCAACGACGCGGACGCTGCCCTTCTCGAGCGCCTCCTGCAGCGTCAGCGGCACGGGACCGGGCGCGCTCTTGCCGTGAATGAAATAGACGGCAAGGCTCTCGTGAACGTGCGGGCCGGAGATACGATCCTTGTCGTCGGCGGAGGCAAAGCGTGGCGCCATGGCGGCGACGCCCAATACGGCAAGACCCGCTGCAGCCAGAGAAAACATTTGCATGACAAACCCTTTCCGGGATTGAGCCAGAAGAGGGTGCCGTCATAGGCGGTGTTTGCGGCCCGACCTCGATGGTCTCGTGGCAGCTTGGCGCGCTTGCGATGGCCGAATTGTGCGCTGCTAGCCGGCGGGCTTTGTAGTCGGCTCGATGAAAAGGTCGCTCGTGAAATACCGCTCGGCGGAGGACGGCGCGAACGTCACGATGGTTTTTCCGGCCATCTCCGGGCGCTCGGCGACCGACAGCGCGGCGGCAACGTTCGCCCCCGTCGAGATGCCGCCCGGTATGCCTTCGACCTTGGCGAGCAGCCGCGCCACCTCGAACGCCTGCTCGCTCGACACCGTCACGATCTCGTCGATGAAGCTCGTGTCGAGGATCGAGGGAATGAACCCGGCGCCGATGCCCTGGATCTTGTGCGGCCCGCGCGGCTTGCCCGACAAGACCGGGCTCGTCGTCGGCTCGACCGCGATGATCTTGAGGCTCGGCTTGCGCGGCTTCAAGGCGCGCCCGCAGCCCGTCAGCGTGCCGCCGGTGCCGACGCCGATGACGAGGACGTCGACCTTGCCTTTGGTGTCGTTCCAGATCTCCTCGGCGGTCGTCTGCTCGTGCACGAGCGGGTTGGCGGGGTTGTCGAACTGGCCGGGGATGACGGCGTTGGGCGTCGCCTTCGCCAGCTCGTTGGCGCGCTCGACCGCCACCGGCATGCCCCCGGGGCCGGGGGTCAGCACCAGCTCGGCGCCGAGATGGGTGAGGATCTTGCGCCGCTCCATGGACATCGTCTCCGGCATGACGAGGATCAGCCGGTAGCCGCGGGCCGCCGCGACGAAGGCGAGCCCGATGCCGGTGTTGCCCGAGGTCGGCTCGATCAGCACCGTCTTGCCGGGCGTGATCAGCCCCTGCGCCTCGAGCGCATCGATCATGGACACGCCGATGCGGTCCTTGACCGAGGACAGGGGATTGAAGAACTCGAGCTTCAGGAGGATGTCGGCCTTCACCTTGGCGAGGCCTGCCATCTTCGACAAGCGCACGAGCGGGGTGTGCCCGATCGTCTCCGCGATCGAATCGTAGACGCGCCCGCGGCCCCAGCTCTTGGTCGCCGCCAATGTCTTGAATTCGGATACTTCGTTCATAGCAACCCGCCTAGCTCTGCCCGGTCCCGCCCAGGAAAAGAAGCTGCCTTTGACGCTTACGCTCCGAGGACCAACTTGGTTGAAAGAGGCCCCGTGTCAAGCGTGATAAGCTTATTACTTGCGGCCGCTCTTTTTGCGCGAAGGCACCTTCGCCGCGCCCCGTGGCGCCGGCGCGGTCTTCTTCTTCACGGCCTGCCTTGCGGGGGCCGGCTCCGGCGCCGGCGCGGACTTGCCCGTCGAGCCGAAACCACCCTCCCCGCGCGCCGTGATGGAAGCCTCGGCGACCTCCTGAAGCTCGGCGCGCGCAACCGGAAGCACGACCAGCTGGGCGATCCGCTCGCCTCGGCGAATCTCAAAGGGCGCGTGGCCCAGGTTCGCGAGAACGACGCCCACCTCGCCGCGGTAGTCGCTGTCGATGGTGCCCGGACTGTTGAGCACGGTGATGCCGTAGTTGAGCGCGAGCCCCGAGCGCGGACGCACCTGCGCCTCGTATCCCTCCGGCAGCTCGAGGACGAGTCCCGTCGGCACCAGCGCGCGCGCACCCGGGGCGAGCGTCAGCGGGTGTTGTACGTCGAGCGCGGCGACGAGGTCGAGACCGGCGGCGCCTTTGGAGTGGTAAGCCGGAAGCGGCAGACCGGTGCCGTGCTTCAGCCGGACGACGCGCACCAGGGCGCGCGATTTCTCGCGCGGCGGCGTCATTCGGCAGCCGCCGTGGTGCGCCGCAAATGCTCGGCTGCGCGCAGCATCAGACGCTCGGCCACGTCCTCCTTGCGCATCGTCGGCCAGTCCTCGACGCCGTCTGCCGTCGCCAGATGCACGGTGTTGTCGTCGCCGCCGAGCACGCCGGTCTGAGGCGAGACGTCGTTTGCGACGATCCAGTCGGCGGCCTTCGCCTTGCGCTTCTTGGTGGCGTAGGCGACGACGTCGCGGGTCTCCGCCGCAAAGCCGATGACGAGCGGCGGCCGCTGCGTCCCCGATCTGCCGATGGTCGCGAGGATGTCTGCGTTCTCGACCAGGTCGAGCGCGCGCTTCTCGCCCGTTTTCTTGATCTTCTCGCGCGGGGCGCTGACTGTCCGCCAATCGGCGACGGCGGCGGCAAAGACGGCGACATCGGCCGGCAGGTTGGCCTGCACCGCGTGCAACATCTGCTCGGCGGTCTCGACCTTGACCACTTCGGCTCCCGGCGGATCGGGGAGTGCGACCGGACCCGAGACGAGTGTCACGCGCGCGCCGAGCCGCACGGCGGCGGCGGCGACGGCATGTCCCTGCTTGCCCGAGGAGCGGTTGGCGATGAAGCGCACCGGGTCGATCGGCTCGTGCGTCGGCCCGCTGGTTACCAACACGTGCCGCCCGGCGAGCGGACGGGTCGAGCGCAGCCGGGTGACCGGCCGCCCGCTCTCGGAAAGGATCGCGCGCGCCGCCGCGATGATCTCGGGCACCTCGGCGAGGCGGCCGGGGCCTGCCTCGTCGCGCTCGGCCATCTCGCCCGTATTGGGGCCAACGAAGCGGATGCCGTCGGCCCTGAGCAGAGCGACATTGCGCTGGGTCGCCGGGTGCAGCCACATGCGCGGGTTCATCGCAGGCGCCGCGAGCACGGGCTTGTCGGTCGCCAGGAGCACGGTGCTCGCGAGGTCGTCGGCGTGGCCTCCGGCCATCTTGGCGAGAAGGTCGGCCGTCGCCGGCGCCACGATGATGAGGCCGGCGTCGCGCGACAGGCGGATGTGGCCGATCTCGTGCTCGTCGTTGAGGTCGAAGAGATCGGTCAAGACCTTCTCGTTGGTGAGCGCGGCCACCGAAAGTGGGGTTACGAATTGTGCGGCGGCTCGCGTCATCACCGCGCGCACAAAGGCGCCCTCGTCGCGCAGGCGGCGGACGAGGTCGAGGCACTTGTAGGCGGCAATGCCGCCGCCGATGATGAGCAGGATCCGCTGTTGCTTCACGTGGAACTCGGTCAGT
>Ga0326597_10006252_pt1 | contig 16359 bp, 9 predicted proteins | sample RVTome_12_FD_203789 | JGI IMG/M metagenome (GOLD analysis project Ga0326597, IMG submission 203789) | Soil microbial communities from uranium-contaminated site in the Upper Colorado River Basin, Wyoming, United States - RVT100D185 | ecosystem: Environmental > Terrestrial > Soil > Contaminated >...
CGATCTTCAGCGAGACGTACTACCCCCGGATCCACTTCGGGTGGAGCCCCCTGCGCTCGCTCGTGAACGCCCGCCATCACTACATCGACGGGCCGAAGCCGGAGCTCTACGACGTCGCCCGGGATCCCGGGGAGACGACGGACGTCGTGGGTGCGGACGCCGATGTCGCGCGCACGATGAAGGAGGCGCTGGCGAGCCACCCCGAGCAGTTCGCGAGCCCGGGACATGTGGACCCGGAGGTGGCGGAGCGGCTGGAGGCGCTCGGCTATCTCTCGGAGGTCGCCCCCGCCGCCGAGGGAGACGTGGGGCCGAACCCGAGGGACCGGATCCACGTGCACGAAAGGCTGAAGGCCGCCTCGCGGCTCGCGGTGGCGGGCCGCAACGCGGAGGCCCTCGTCGCGTTCCGCAGCCTGCTCGCGGAGGAGCCAGGGTCCTTCGAGGCCCAGCGGGACCTGGCCGGGACCCTCGCCCGCCTCGGCCGATACGAGGAGGCCGCCGCCGCGTACAAGGAGGCCATGCGGCTCTCCCCCCGGCTCGCCGGCTCGGTCGTCCTGCCCCTCGGCCTGGTGGAGCTCGAGATGGGCCGCCTCGCGGACGCGGAGGCGAGGGCCCGCGCCGCTCTCGACGAAGAGCCTTCCCGAGCGCACCAGCTCCTGGCGCGGGTGGCGCTGGCGCGCGGGGACCTCGGGGCGGCGGAGTCGCACGCACGCCGGGCGATGCAGGACAGCGCGGAGGGCGCCCTGATCCTCGCCCAGGTGCACGTGCGGCGGTCGGAGCTCCCGAAGGCCCTCGCCGTGCTCGACGAGGGGCGCGCACGGGCCACCCGGCAGGGGATCGCCGCCCCGACCGGCCTTGGTCCTCTGCGGGCCGACGTCCTCGCGCGGCTGGGGCGGTTCGCCGAGGCGGAGACGGAGCTGCGGAACGACCTCCGCGCGTTCCCGGGGAGGGCCCAGACGTGGGCCACCCTCGCCGTGGTGGTGGCCCTCCAGGGCCGGCCGCGAGACGAGGTTCACGGCATCCTCGATTCCATGGCCAGGGCGAACCCGGGTCGGGAGGCGATCGTTCTCGCCGCGAAGACGCTCGACTTCCTGGGCGACGCGGAGGCCGCGCGCGCGTGGCGTCGCCGGGCGGCGGAAGCGGGGCGACCTCCGGGTTAGCCGCTCCGCCCTCTCGCGCGAGGGTCCGTCTCGGCGAGCGGCGGCGCAGGACAAGCGAGGCCGGATCGGCGCCGGGCGCGGGGCATCAGCGCGGACGGCGGGACGCCTCTCCACCTGGCCCGCCGACGGCGACGCCCGGTCCGTTCGGGACGACGCCCAGGTCTTCGTCCACGAGAACGAGCTGATTGGCGCGAAGCTTCTCGAGCGTCTGGACCGAGCCGCTCGGCCAGCGGATCTCGAGGTCGACTTCGGTGGCCGTCCCCAACCCGAAGTGCACCCGGGAGTCGCTGGCCGAGAAGATGCTCCCGGCGGTGGTGACCTCCCGGATCTGGCGCAGCGTCGCGGTTCGGGCGACGACGCGGGCGCCGAGGCCCATCCGGTTGCTCTTCGTTCCCCGCAGAGAGACGCTGATCCAGGCGTGCGCGTTCCCACCGTCGTTGCGGAGGATGGACGGAGTGGCGTCGATGTTGGCGATCACCACGTCGACGTCGCCGTCGTTGTCGAGATCGCCGGTGGCCAGGCCCCGGCTCGACCGTTCCTCCCGGATGCCCGGCCCCGCCTCCCCGGACACGTCGGCGAAGCGCCCGTCCCCCAGGTTGCGGAACAAGAGGCGAGGCTGGTGATACTGCTCCCCGAGCACGGGATTCTGGAGCAGGTGGGGGTAGACGTGGCCGTTGGCGACCACGATGTCCTCCCACCCGTCGTTGTCGTAGTCGAGGAACTTCGTGCCCCAGGACACCAGGCCCCGGGTCGGTAGTCCGATCCCGGCCGTCTTCGACGACTGGTCGGTGAAGCTTCCGTTGCGGTCGTTGTGGTAGAGGTTGCTGTTCTCGAACGCGAAGTTGCTCTTCGTGACGTCGAGCCAGCCGTCGTTGTCGTAGTCGCCGAGGTCCACTCCCATTCCGGCCTGCTCCATCCCGTCGTCCGACACCGCGACCCCCGAGATGAGGGCGACGTTGTCGAAGGTCCCGTCCTTCTGATTGAGGTACAGGTAGCTCGGCGTCGAGTCGTCGGCGACGTAGATGTCCGTCCAGCCGTCGTTGTCGACGTCGCCCACCGCGACCCCGAGTCCGTAGAGGGGAGACTTCTCGAGGAGGCCCGCCGCCACCGTCGCGTCGGTGAACGTCCCGTCGCCCTCGTTTCGGTGGAAGGTGTCGAGGGCCCCGGGGAGGCCGCGCGGACCACACATGACTCGGGTTCCCCGATAGTTGCACTCGGGCCCGCGGAAGGACAGCGGGGACGAGTAGATGTCCACCTCGATGTTGTTGGCGACGTACAGGTCGAGGTCTCCATCACGGTCGTAGTCCAGGAAGGCGGCGCTCGTGCTCCACCGTCCGCCCCGCAAGCCGGCTTTCTCCGTCACGTCTTCGAAGCGTCCTTCGCCGGTGTTGCGGTACAGGGTGTTGCCGTTGACGCCGAGCACGTAGATGTCGGGCCGGCCGTCGTTGTCGAAGTCGCCGACCGCGCAGCCCATCCCCCAGCCCCGACCGAAGACGCCCGCCTTCTCCGTGACGTCGGTGTAGGTGCCGTCTCCATTGGCGCGATAGAGAGCGTTCCCGTGGCTCGTCCCCTTTCGGACGTCCTCCAGGGTGCTGCCGTTCACGAAGAAGATGTCCAGGAGCCCGTCCCCGTCGTAGTCGAGGAGACCGACCCCACCCCCCTTCGCCTCGAAGATGTAGTTCTTCTCCGGGCTGCCGCTCGTGTGCCGAAAGTGAATCCCGGCTTCGGTCGCGACGTCCACGAAGACGGGGAGCGGCCTCGTCGAGGGCCCCTCGCCGCGGGTCGGGGCGACGGAGGCGACGGTGAGGACGACGAGGGGCAGGATGGCTCCGGCGCGGGCGGAGGCGACTCGGGGGCGAGGTCCCCCCGGGTCTTCGGTCCTGGGCAAGGCTCTCATCGCGCGCTCGTCGTCCTCTCGAGCGCCTGGAGGTCCTTCTCGATCGAGGCGAGGAGCTCGGACTGGCCGAGCGCCTGCGCCTTCTCCCGCGCCTCGCGCATGTACCTCAGGGCCTCCTCGCGGTGCCCGGCGCGCGCGTGGGCGGCGGCGAGGGCGTAGGTGCAGCGAGGCGTCTCCTCGTCTTCGGGGGTCAGGGTCTGCCCGAAGTGATCGATGGCCTCCTGGAGCTTCCCCTGGTTGACGAGGATTCGGCCCAGGTTGAAATGTGCGGCGCGGAAATCCGGCCGGCTCTCGATCGCGGCCGCGTAGTGGCGCTTCGCACCCTCGAGATCCCCGGAGGTCATCAGGGAATAGGCGTAGTTGTTCTGGGCCTCGGCGTAGGTCGGCTTGAGGTCGATGGCCTTGCGGAACGCCGCGGCCGCCTCCGCGCTCCTGCCCTCCTCGGTGAGCAGGACCCCGAAGTTGTAATGGGTCTCCGCGAGGTTGGGGTCGAGGGCGATCGCGGAGCGGTAGTGCTCCTCGGCCTTCCCCGGCTGGCCGAGCTGCCCGTAGAGGCGGATCAGGTTCACGTGAGCCTGCACGAGCGTCGGGTCGACTCCGAGCGCCTCCTCGTGCGCGGCGGCCGCCTCCGGCAGCTCTCCCTTCTCGGCGAGCTCGATTCCCCGGCGGAGCTGATCGGTGGCGCTGGTGCGCAGGGAGACGATGTCGTGCAGGAGCGGATCGGCAAGGGTGGGCCAGCCGAGCTTGTCGTTCTGATACAGGGCGAGGTGCTCTCGGGCTTTCTCCTTCTCGCCGCGGTTACGATACGCCCGCGCGAGCGCGAAGTGCGCGGCGCCGAAGCTCGGGAAGAGCGCGCAGGCGCGGCGCAGGTGCTCCACGGCAAGATCGAGCTCGCCCCGGGCCGCGTGGATCCGGCCCAGGCCGTAGTGGACCTCGGCCGTCTCGGGGCTCGTCTCCACGAGCTCTTCGTAGAGGGCCTGGCTCTCGTCCTGACGACCCGCCTCGAGAAGGCTCTGCGCGAGCATCACCCGCGCCGGGAGGTACCCGGGACGGCGCCGCAGCGCCTCCCGCAGCGAGGCCGAAGCCCGATCGTATCGGGCCAGGTAGACCTCGGTCCTTCCGAGATAGTAGGCCCAGCGCCCCTCCCCCGCGTCGAGAGCGTGTGCCCGCTCGAAAGACGCTTCCGCGAGCTCGTACTGCTCGTGGGCGTAAAGGACCATTCCCAGAGACCCGCAGCGAGCCGCGTCGTCCGGGCGGGCGAGGGCTTCCGCGTAGGCCCTGGCGATCGGCTCCCGGACCGCCGGCTCCCAGGTGTCGAGCGGCAGCTCGGGGAGCGCGGGGAGCGGCTGACCCTGGATGGGGGCGACAGCCAGGAGAGCGAGGGCGAGCAGCAGGCCCGGGATGCCGGCCATCCCGGGGAGCCCTTTGTGCACGCGCGACGAGGGATCCGCGGTCTCGGTGGATCCCTCGGGACGCGGCTCGCCTGGGGTCCGGCGGGATGACGACCTCATTGGCCGGAGCCCCTTCGCGACGGCACACATGGACGGCGAGGAATCGACACTCACTCCATCATAGGGCTAGTGCCGCACGACGCTGATCTCCCGGAAGTGCACGGTCTGCGGCTTGTGGTGGTTCTGCACGCCGATGTAGCCCTCGCGCGGGCGGGGGCCCCGGACGGGCTCGTAGTCGTGCTGCCGCACCGGGACCTTCGTGCCCTCGAGGTAGTCGTTCACCTTCTCGCCGTTGAGCCGGACCACCGTCCGGTCGCCGTCGAGGTCGATCTCCATCGTGTTCCATTCTCCGGCCGGTTTCTGGGTGTGCTGGAGCGCCGGGCTGATGGAGTAGATCGCCCCGGTCAGGTGCCACTCGTCACCCTGCGTCTTCTGGTGCTCCGAGCGCTCGTATGTCTTCGGCCAGCTCTCGAGGATCTGGACCTCGTAGCCCCAGTTGACCGCCTGCCACGGGTCCACCGGAGGCCGGGGAATCCGGATGAAGATGCCGGAGTTGTCGTCGGGAGCGGTGGTGCGGAAGACCACTCGGAGCGTGCAGTCGCCCAGCTTCTCCCGCGTGTACCAGAGGAGGCCCATTCCCCCCTCGGTCTTCATCAGGCCGTCCTCGACGTACACGCGCCCCGGGCCGATGTGCTCCCAGCCGTCGAGGTCCTTTCCGTTGAAGAGTTCCTGCCTCTTCGTCTCGTCCCCCCATGACGCGACGGCGCCGACGAGACCAAGAGCCAACGCGAAGCCGGGGAACCATCGGCCGAGAGATAGCAAGACACACCTCCTCATGGCCTGACCCGGAGGCCCGGGTCAGGGCGGGCTGATCGCGAACGTCTCCTCGTCGGCCTGAGCCTCTTCTTCGCTCTTCCGGCGAGTCTCCTGGAACTCCTGTCGGGTGCTCCGGGCCTGGTCGGCCTGGCCGGTGGCCTGGTAGGCGCGAGCGAGCTGCAGGTGGATGCTGCCGTCGACGTCGGACGGAAGTGCCGCCTCGAGGTGGGGCACCGCGCGCGCGGCATCCCCGGCGTCGAGGTAGGCTCGTCCGAGGACCGCTCGCGCGCGCAGGACACCCGGATCGCGGCGAACGGCGCGCTCGAGGTAGGGAAGGCCAAGGGCGGGCTGGCGCGACTCCACCCACGACTCGCCCATCAGGAGGTTGAGCTCCGCGGATTCCGGATCCCCCTCGAGGAGATTCGCGAGGACGGGCCGGGCCGCGTCGTACTCGCGCGCGATGAAGAGCAGGGTGGCCAGCTCGTTTCGGAGGCGAACGTCGTCCGGCCACATCTCGACCGCTTTGCGGAGCGCGTCCTTCGACTCCGAGTACCGCCGCTGGGAGCGCAGGACCTGGACCCGCACCAGCGCGCCCTCGGGCGAGGGCGCCAGCGCCTCGAGGCGCACGAAGGCCTCGCGCGCGAGAGCGTCGGCGGCGCGCGACTTCCAGTACAGGCTCTGCGGGTCCGGGGCTCGCCCGCTGGCCTCGAGCGTCGACCGGTAGCGGCCCGCCCGAAACGAGCACTCCGGGGTCTCGGACCGGCAGTCCGGCGCGGGAAGGGCGGCGGCTCTGTCTCGCTCGGTCGCCGCCCAATCCTCGTGTCCGGCGCGCTCGTAGATCCCGGCCAGGGCCTCGTGGGCCTCGGCCAGCCCCGGCTCCTTCTCGAGCGCCTCGCGGTAGAGGCGAAACGCCCCCTTGTCCCTCTCCTGGGCCACCAGAGAGTCCGCCACCAGGAGGAGGATCCAGGGCGATTCCGGCGCCAAGGCCTCGAGCTTCTCGAAAGAGTCCTGGGCCACGCCCTCGTGGCTGCGCCCGAGTCCGTACCAGGCCTTCGGCTCCTCCGGCGCGGCCGCCGAGAGGGCTCGATACTGATCGGCGGCGTCTTCATTGCGTCCGAGGGTCAGGAGCGCGTCGGCGAGGAGGCCCCGGGCGTCCGCGTTCCCCGGCTCGGCGGCCACGAACGCCTGGAGGGGCGGCACCGCCTGCGCGGGCTCGCCCAGATCCATGTGCACGACCCCCAGGAAGAGCGAGGCCGGCAGCAGGCTTGGACTCAGCCGGCGGGCCGCCTCGAGGTGGGGGAGGGCCTTTTGAGGACGCCCGGACAGGGAGAGTGCCATTCCCAGGTTGAGGCGCATTCCAGGCTCGTCGGGCAGCGCCTCGACGATCTCGGCGTAGAGGGCCGCGGCCTCGGCGAAACGACCCGCGGCCATCGCGTCCCGCCCCTCCTGCGCCTTCGCTCGGAGGTCGGGGAGGGGCGCAGGCCAACCCGGACTCGCCGGGCCGAGACAGGCGAGGGCCACGAGGAGCCCGGCGGCGCGCAGTGGATGGGAGAACCGCACAAAAAAAACGGCGGGCACGGGACCGGGTCCCGCACCCGCCGCTCAGTATAGCCGGCCTAGAACGACAGCCGTCCTCCGATGCGGAACTGGCGCTCGTCAGCCTGCGCGCTGGTGATGGTCATGAAGCCCGACGAGTTGACGCTCCCGTTGGGCAGGCCGAAGTGCGGGGTGTTGGTCACGTTGAACCCCTCGATCCGCGCCTCCAGGGTGACCTTTCCGATGGGGAACCGGCGGAAGAGCGACAGGTCGAGGTTCGTCCAGCTCGGCCCGCGCACCGTGTTGCGGCCGGTGTTGCCGAAGCGGACCTCGGTGACCGGCGCCCACGCGCTCTTGTCGTAGTAGGGGTTGGCGGACCCGATGCCACCCAGCTTGTTCGGGGTGCCGACGAGGTCGGCGGTCTGGGAGTTGCCCGGCGCGTTGACGGATGCGCCGGACGCGCTGACGGTGAACGGCCGTCCGCTGACGTAGCTGAAGATCCCGTTGACCGACCAGCCCTTCACGATCGCGGCGAGCGGGCTGTCGCTGTTCTTGCCGAACGGCAGCTCGGCCACGAAGCCCAGCTGGAACGTGTGGGTGCGGTCATAGCCGGCGGGGCCGTAGTTCTTGGAGAACACCGAGGGGTGGTTCCAGGAGATGCCCGTCCAGCCGTCGTCGTCGGCGCGGTTCATGGCGTGGGCCCAGGTGTAGGCGCCCTTGAGGAAGAAGCCCTTGGAGAACGGCCGGTTGAGGGCCACCTGGAGCGCGTGGTAGTTGCCGCTGAGGAAGCCGTCGTGCCGCCACGTGAAGGCCGTGCGGCCGAACGCGGCCGAGAGAGGCCGACCCGCGCTGCCTTCGCCCGCGCCCGCGGTGTTGATGTCGTAGAAGCCCATCTGGTGGGTCGTCATCGTGCCGACGTAGCCTCCGGCCAGCGAGATGTCCCACGGCAGGCGGCGCTCGTAGGTCAGGTTCCACGACTGGATGTAGCCGCGGTTGTGGTGATCCGCGTAGGGCGAGCCCATGCCGGCGGTGGTCGGGAGGATCACCTGGTTGTTACCCACGGACACCGGTCCGCCGAACAGCGGGATTCCCCCGTCGAGAGTCCCGAACGGCGCGAAGCTGTTCTCGGCCTCGAAGGTCTGGTTGATCGTCTGGGGGTAGAAGCCGCGCAGCGGCCGCGACAGCGGCATGGGGCTGACGGTCATCCCGTACCCGCCGCGGATCACGTTGTTCTCGCCGAGACGGTAGGTGAAGCCGACGCGGGGCAGGAAGTTGGGGTGCTTGACCTCGATGCCGCAGTTGTCGGTGCCGCACAGGGTGACCAGGTTCGTGTTCTGGTCATAGACCTCGATCCCGCGGTTCTCGCGCTGGATGAGCGGGTACCTCTCCCATCGCAGTCCGAGGGTCAGGGTCAGGTTCTTGTTGACCTGCCAGCGGTCGCGGAAGTAGAGGCCGTACTGCCACTCCCGCCCGGTCTGCAGCTCGTACTGGACCGACTTGCCGACGGTCGAGGTGAGGCCGAGCAGGAACTGGGCGTAGGCGTTGAACTGGTCGGGCGAGCCCGACGGGCCGAGCGCGGTGGCGCCGCCCCCGAAGCTGAGCGAGCCGCGCGGACCCTCGCCGAGCTCCGGCTGCCAGTGGTTCAGCTCCATCTTCACGATGTCGACGCCGAAGCGCATCTCGTGGTTGGTCTTCACGAGGGTGCCGTTGACGGAGAAGTTGTAGCTGCGGTCGTTGCGGAACAACGGCGTCCAGCCGTCGACGCCCCCGAAAGGCTGGTAACCGGAGACGAAGAAGGACGGGAGGCCCGAGGTCCTCGGGTCGCCGCCGCTCAGTCCGTCGCCGTTCGTGCCCGGGATCCCGAAGATGTCGGTGCCGTAGTTCACGCCGATGTCGGGCGGGATGCTCTCCTGGTCGAAGCGGGTGTGGCCGACCGACCCGTCGATCAGGAAGTTCGGCGAAACCGTCCACGTGACGCCGAAGGTGCCGAGCTTGACCTTGGTGTCGCCAACGCCGGAGCCGGCGCCGAAGCCGTAGCCGCCCGCGCCGCCGTCCTGCGGGTTGCCCAGCCACATGTCGGATTCCACGGTCGCGTTCATCTGGCTGTACTTCGCGAAGACCTGGACGGCGGAGCTGGCGTTGTAGTTGAACTTGAAGTCGAAGTTGTTCCGGTTGAGATCGATGGGACCGGTCCCCGTGTAGTTGCTCGACGTGCCGTCGCTGTTCGGCATCGGCAGCCGGCCCTGGATCTGCTGGGCGATCGGGGAGATCCGGCCCGCGGGGATGATGTTCCCGGGGAAGGGCTGGCGGCCCGTTCCGTCGGGGTTGCCGGTGGCCGGGTCATAGATGGTCGTGCCGAAAGCGCTGAAGTCGCCGGCGCGCATCGCCGCCGTCGGCAGGGTGCCGGTGCGGGTGTTCGACGTCGTCTCGTACGTCCCCTCCCAGCCGCCGAAGAAGAACAGCTTGTCCTTCAGGATCGGGCCGCCCAGGGTGGCGCCGGTGATGTTGCGCTTGGAGTCGATCTTGTCACCCGAGTTGAAGAAGTTCCGCGCGCGCAGGTCCTGGTCCTCGTGCAGCCAGAAGCCCGACCCGTGGAACTCGTTGGTGCCGGACTTGGTGAGCACGCTGACGGCGGCGCCGCCCGCCATCCCCTGCTCGGCGTCGAAGCTGGCCGTGGAGATGTTGACGGTGTCGATCGTCTCCGCCGGCGCCACGTACACCGCGTGGTGGGGCAGCCAGATGAAGACGTTGGTCGTGCCGTCGAGGCGCGTGTTGTTGTTGTTGCGCGCGGTGCCGTTCACGTTCGTGGTGAGCGCGCGAGCGGGAGTGTCGGTGACCGCGTTCTGGAACCCGGCGGGGGTCGTGCCCGGGACGAGGTTCAGGAGCGTCTGGTAGTTGCGGTAGTTCCCGAGCGGCAGGTCCTCGATCTCTTCGCTCTTCAGCTCGGAGTGGAGGTCGCCCGTGTCCGTCTGCAGAAGCGTGCGCTCGGACTGCACGGTCACGGACTCGGTGAGAGCGCCCACCTCGAGGGCCACGTCGACGCGAGTGACCGTGGCGGCGGAGACCGGGACCTTTTCCCGGACGTTCTCCTTGAATCCCGCGAGCGACACCCGGACGGTATAGTCCCCGGGCTGCACGTTCACGAAGCGGTAGCTGCCGTCACTGCGGGTGGTGGTCTCACGCGCGAGGTTCGTCCCCGCGTTGACGATCGTGACGGTGGCCCCGGGCACGGCGGCCTGGCTCGCATCCGCCACGCTGCCCACGATGCTCCCGTAGAGCACCTGGGCGTCGCTCGGCACGGCCAGAGCCACGAGCGCGACGATGAGCGCCGCCACAAGCGGCAGCCCCGTCGGTCGTCGCCCATTCAGACTTGCCATATGGTCTCCTCCAAACATTGGTTCTGCGTCAAACGCCGGTCCAGTTGAGCGATCGCCTTCTCCGACCGAGCGAGGGTCATCTCCTGCGCGAGAGCCGGGCTGGAAGGAAGCACGGGCACGCTCCGGAATCCCCCAAGAAACCTCAGATCCGAGAATGGCTGGGACGCTGCCGCACAGTTTCGGCGGACGTCAACATCGCCGAGAACTGCACTCGGCGTGCCACACACCGAGGAGGCCCACGCTTTCTTCAGACTCGAGCCTGTTTACAATTAAGACGTTGTTTGTCAGCTATTTGCAGGGCGTATCAGGCCGCCTGCTCGATTCCCGACCTCGGCGAACGAGAGCCGCCAGATCCGAGAATCCGTACTCTGGAGGAGCTTCGATCCAAGGAGTTGGTGTGCGAAATCCGCCCGACAGAGCCGGCTCTCGATGTTCCGTGGACCGCGCCAGGCGGCACTCCCAGTTCCCGGTCCCGTCTCCCCGGAGACGCCGGCCAGCCGTGTCCCCGGCCCGCGTCGAGCGTCCGCACCGCGCTGGTATAGACTGGATGTCGAGCGAAGGCCCCCGCGAAGCGGGCGCGCCACGCTCGGCGAGCGGGCGACACCCTGGCGATTCCGCTCGGCGGAGACGGACGGAGACGGATGAAGACCGGGGCCTCAGAGGACGAATGACCAGAAGGAAGCCCGCCCTGAGCCTGGCTCTCGTGTCCCTGCTGCTCGCGGTCCGTGCCGAGCCCCAGGAGGCCGCGAACGCCCAGGAGCAGGCTCTTTTGTTTCCCGCTCGGGTCGAGCAGGTGACGGTGGACGTCGTCGTCATCGACAAGAAGACGAAGGAGCCGGTCACCGACCTCACGAGAGACGACATCGAGATCTACGAGAACGGGATTCGGCAGCCGGTCGCGAGCTTCGACGCGTTCCGGGCTCCCGCGGCCCCCGCGGCCGAGGTCGCTCCCGAGGCCGAGGCGGCTCCCCTTCCTGTTCCTCCGCCGCGGGTGTCGACGAACCAGGCGGGCGAGCAGCGGTACGGACGCACCTTCGTGATCCTCCTCGACGACGTGCACCTGACGGCCTACACCGCGCACCAGGCGAAGGCGGCGGTGGCGAGCTTCCTGAAGAGCAGCACCCGCGAGGGGGACCTCGTGACGCTGGTCGCCGCCGCCGGGGGCGCCTGGTGGGGCGCCCGAATGGAAGCCGGGCGCGACGAGCTGCTCGACATCGTGCGGCGAATGGAAGGCCGCCTCGTACCCGACAAGGCGCGAGAGCGAATGTCGGACTACGAAGCGATGCGCATCCACGTCTTCCGGGACGAGATGATGATGAACCGCGTCCAGCGCCGTTTCGAGACCTACGGCCTGCAGACTCTCACCGGGCAGAGCCAGCACGTCACCGGACCCCGGGCCTACGCCGATCCCTACGTGACGGCCCGGGCCGCCGAGATCTACTACACCGCCACGACGCGCAACCGGGTGACGCTCCAGGCGATGGAGCGCGCGCTCGGGGCTCTCGTGGACGTGAAGGGTCGCAAGTCGATGATCCTGGTCTCGGGGGGCTTCATCTACGACCCCCACCTCGACGAGTTCAAGGGCGTCCTCGACGCCGCGCGTCGCGCCAACACCGCCATCTACTTCGTGAACGGCCGCGGCCTCGAGGGTTTGCCCTCGGCCATGGACGCCGAGTACAGCACGGTCGCGCCGCAGGAGGATCTCGGCTTCGCCTTCAGCGAGGAGTTCGAGACCGCCGAGGGATCGACCTCGCTGGCGCTCGACAGCGGCGGTTTCGTCGTGCGCAACTCGAACGACCTCGCGGGCGGGCTCCAGCGGATCGCCGACGAGACGAGCGCCTACTACCTGGTCGGGTACACCCCCACGAACCCCGCCCGCGACGGCCGGTTCCGGGAGATCGAGGTCAAGGTCCGCGGCCGCAAGGGCGTGGAGATTCGTGCCCGGCGGGGCTACTACGCCCCCTCCGACGAGGAAGCCGCCTCCTCGGCACGGGCGGAGGGGGACCCCGTCTTCCAGAAGGCGCTCGACTCCCCCTACGAGATCGGCGACATCCCCCTGCGGATGACCCAGTTCGTGCGGGAGGAGACGCTGTTCGGGAAGGCGCGCGTCTACGTGGCGGCCGAGGTCGACATCCGGAGCCTGCGCTTCGAGGAGGGGGACGCTCGCGCGGTGGGGTCGTTGCAGTTTCTACTGGTGACGATCCACCGCGAGAGCGGCGAGTTCCTCCGCTACGACCAGAAGGTCGACCTCAAGCTCGGTCCCGAGACGCGGGAACGGCTCGATCGCACGTGGTTGCCGATCGTGCGGGAGTTCGAGCTTTCTCCCGGGCGCTACCGGGCCAAGATCGTGGTGCGCGACGGTGGCACGGGACGGCTGGGGACGCTCACCCACGACTTCGAGGTCCCCGTCCTACGCGACTTCCGCGTCTCGACCCCGGTGCTCAGCGACCTCAGCGAGGTGAACGAGCAGTCCGGCCAGCAGCTGGCCCTCATGGCCCGGCGCGACTTCCCCCAGGGAGAGTCGCTGTTCTGCCAGCTCGACGTCTTCGGGGCGGCGCGGCTCGAGGACTCGGGGATGCCCCGGGTGTCCATGGGCTACGAGGTGCGGCGGCGGGACGGCACGCTGTTCACCGGCGAATCCTCCAACGTGATCAATCCGACCGACGAGGGCAGGCTGTCCCGGATGATCGGCTTCTCCCTCGAGGGAGCGGAGCCGGGAGACTACGTCATCGTCGTGCGAGTCAGGGACGAGCTGTCGGGACGGTCCCTCGACCTCCGCGAGCCTTTCCGCGTCACGGCGCCCCTGCCTCCCGCGGCGGTCGATCCGGGCACCCCCACCGCGGCGACGGGCGCGTCGCCCGGCGGCGGATAGCGTCTCGCCCTCGGGGAAGGGCGACGAGCCCGTCCCGGCGAGGGCTCTGGACTTGAGCGAGGGCGGGGGCGGGGAGTAGCCTTCGCTCGGCGAGGGCGCCGGCCGTTGACTGGGTGTCCCGCGACGACGTCCATTCCGAAAGAAGCCAATGAGGAGGATGCGATGAGCAGCATGAGTCGGCGTGGTTTTCTGGAGACGGCGGCGGTGGTCTCGGCGCTTGCGGCAGTGCGGCCGGGGAGCGTGGCGGCGGGAGGCCAGCCGAAGAAGGCCGTGCTCCTCTCCATGCTGCCCAAGGAGCTCGGCTACCGGGACCGCTTCCAGATGGCGCGGGACGTCGGCTTTGCCGGCATCGAGATCGGCACCGTGAACGACGCCGTCGAGGCGCAGAAGATCAAGGAGGCCTCCGACGCGACGGGCCTCACGATCCACTCGGTCATGAATGCCGCCCACTGGCAGTATCCGCTCTCGAGCGGCGACCCCGCGGTGGTGAGCAAGAGCGTCGCCGGGATGGAAACGTCGCTGCGCAACGCCAAGCTGTGGGGAGCGGGAGTGGTGCTGCTCGTTCCCGCGGTGGTGAACCCCGAGACCTCCTACCAGGACGCGTGGACGCGGTCGCAGAAGGTCGTCCGCGAGCGGATCCTGCCCCTGGCCGAGGAGCTGAAGGTGGTGGTGGCGATGGAGGAGGTCTGGAACAAGTTCCTCCTCTCCCCGCTCGAGCTCGCCCGGTACGTCGACGAGTTCGCCTCGCCGTGGGTCAAGGCCTACGTCGACGTGGGCAACATGATCTTCTACGGCTACCCCCAGGACTGGATCCGCACGCTGGGTCCTCGCGTCGCCCGGATCCACCTCAAGGACTTCGAGCTCGACCGGGGGGAGGGGCGCTTCTACTGGAAGAACCTCGGCGAGGGCGACGTCGACTGGGTCGCGGTGCGCCAGGCGCTGTCCGACATCGACTACGACAGCTGGATGACCACCGAGATCGAGGGCGGTGACGCGGCCTACCTCAAGGACGTGGTGGGCCGGGTCGACCGCTTCCTCGCCGGCCAGAAGCCGGTGTGAACGAGGCCCCGAGCCTGACGAGTCACTCTTCGACGACAGGAGGATTGCGATGCCGCGAGCAGGGAGAAGGCTTTTGTGGGGGCTCGGAGCGGCGGCGGTGACGGCGCTCCTCGGGGGCGGTCGTGCGACGCTCGAGGCGGCGGAAGCACCCCGTCCCCTCCGTCTTCTCGTGATCGGCGCCCACCCCGACGACCCCGACGACAGCGGAGGGACGATGGCTCGCTACCGCGAACTCGGCCACACGGTGAAGTTCGTCTCCCTCACCAACGGCGACGCCGGCCACCAGGACATGGGAGGCGGGCCCCTCGCCCGGCGGCGGGCGGCCGAGGCCCGCTGCGCGGGGGAGGCGATCGGGGCCGAGTACATCACCCTCGACAACCACGACGGCGAGCTGATGCCCACCCTCGACGTGCGGCGGCAGGTCATCCGCGTCATCCGCGAGTTCCGGCCCGACATGGTCTTCGCCCCCCGCGTCGACGACTACCATCCCGACCACCGCGCGACGGGGGAGCTCGTCCGGGACGCCGCTTACATGGTCACCGTGCCCAACGTCGTGGCCGAGACGCCCCACCTCGAGAAGAACCCGGTGTTCGTCCTCGTCGAGGACCGCTTCTCGCGCCCCAGCCCCTTCGCCCCCGACGTCGTCGTCGACATCGACCCCGTCGTCGAGAAGAAGGTCGACATGTACCACTGCCACACCTCGCAGATGTACGAGTGGCTGCCCTACAACATGGGAATCCTCGACCAGGTGCCGGAGGGAGACGCGGCGCGGCGCGCCTGGCTCGCGACCCGCCAGAAGGCCCAGTGGAAGAAGACCGCCGACCGCTTCCGGGCGAAGCTCGTCGAGCTCTACGGATCGGAGAAGGGGGCGAAGGTCCAACACGCCGAGGCCTTCGAGGTCTCCGAGTACGGCTCCATGCCTTCGAAGGAAGAGCTCGCGCTCCTCTTCCCGTTCTACTGACGCGGCGGGGCCGATCGCGCCGCGGCGGCCCGGGGCGGGATGGACCACCCGCCCCGGCCGCGGCGCTTCAACGCCCCGGTCCGGGGGTCTCGGAGGGTCGGGCCGGCTTCGCCCGTCGCTGCCGCAGGCGCTCGAGGCGACGGTCCCGATGCTCGAGCGCGGCCTGGCGGAGGTCGACCACGCGGTCGGACTCGTCGACGATCTCGGCCCCCAGCACGGTCTCCGTCAGGTCCTCGAGGGTGATGACGCCGTCGATGCCGCCGTGCTCGTCGACGACCACGGCGAGAGCCTCTCGCCGCTCGAGCATCTGGGAGAGTGCCGCGCTCGCCTTGATCGTGGCGGGCAGGAAGAGGACCGCCCGGCGGAAGCTCGAGAGCGGCCGCTCGCGCCCCCCGCCCGACGCGGCGGCCTTGAGCAGCTCGCGCTGGAGCACGTAGCCGACCACGTCGTCGGTGCGCTCGCCTTCGTAGAGAACGATGCGGCTGAACGCATCGGCCTCGGGAGTGGCGAGAAGGTCGGCCACCGTGGCGTCCGCGCGCATCGTCATCATCATCGGCCGCGGGGTCATCACGTCCGAGACCCGGATCTCGTCGAAGCGGAGAAGGTTCTCGAGGAGGTGGGTCTGGGCGCCGGTGAGCGCGCCCTCGCGGGCGGCGGCGGCGATGATTGCGTTGAGCTCTCCCTTCGAGACGCGAGTCGGGCTGCGGGGCGCGAGGAGGTTGGTCAGCAGCCGCGACACGGCGAGAGCGGGCGTCATCACCCACGTGAGCGAAGACAGGGCGTACCCGACGAACCCGGCGAGGCGTGACGCGTAGAGGGCCCCCAGGGTCTTGGGGATGATCTCGGAGAAGATCAGGATCAGGAAGGTCAGCGCCCCGGAGAAGACCCCGACCGCGCCGCTCCCGAACGCGCGCGCGGCCTGCGCGCCGGCCATGGTGGCCCCGAGGGTGTTCGCCACCGTGTTGACGATGAGGATCGCGCTGATCGAGTCGTCGATCCGCCTCTCCTTCAGGCGGAGAAGCCGCGCCGCGCCCCGGCTCCCCGCCGCCGCCCGCTCCGAGAGCATGCCCCGGCCCGAGGAGAGCAGCGCCGCCTCGAGGAGCGAGCAGAGAAACGACACGCAGAGGGCGAAGCCGACGTAGAGGATGAGGAGGGTCACTGGTCTTCTCTCGGGCGGAAGCAGGGCGCCTCCCGGATTCTATCCGGATCCACCCGGTCTGCCGAGCTCGTTCC
>Ga0326597_10006253_pt1 | contig 16359 bp, 15 predicted proteins | sample RVTome_12_FD_203789 | JGI IMG/M metagenome (GOLD analysis project Ga0326597, IMG submission 203789) | Soil microbial communities from uranium-contaminated site in the Upper Colorado River Basin, Wyoming, United States - RVT100D185 | ecosystem: Environmental > Terrestrial > Soil > Contaminated >...
ACGAGGGGGATGCTGAGCGTTGGGTGAAGGCGCGTGCCGGGGCTCTTGGGGTGCCTCTGGAGGCCGCCGGCGTCAAGGCGCTTGTCCGTCGCGCCGGTCTCGACATCGCCAGGCTTCGAGGCGGGCTCGAGCGACTTGCGCTCTACGCGGTGGGGCAGCCGACCATTACCGCCGAGGACGTTCGGCAGGCCATCCCCGCCGGTCCTGAGGCGCAGGCAGACTTCGGCATCGCCAACGCGATCAAGCGTAACGACGCAGCCGCCGCGCTGCGGGAACTCCGGCTCGCGCTCGACGCGGGGGCCATGCCGGTGATGCTCATGGGACAGCTGCGATGGGTGACCGAGCAGCTCCCGGCCTCGCGGCTCAGAAACGCCATCGAGGCGCTGTTCCGCACCGACCTTGCCCTCAAGTCGTCTGGAGGCGAACCGCGCGTCTTGCTCGAGCGGCTGGTGGTGGAACTGTGCGAGGAACGAAGTCTACGCCGACGCTCGCAGGAGCCCCGCGCTCAGGCGTGACTTGTAGCGGCTGGCCGTGTTGCGGTGGAGGATGCCTTTGGCGGCCATCTTGTCCACGGTCGACACGGTCTTGTTGAGCGCGGCCTTCGCGCCGGCCACGTCCTTGGCTTCGAGCGATGCCTTGATGGACTTGAGGACGGTCCGGAGCTTGGACCGCAGCGCGCGGTTATGCTCTCGGCGCTTGATGTTCTGTCGATTCGCCTTGAGGGCTGATTTCGTGCGCTTTGCCATGAAGCCCCTATTGTACTTCAGGGCTCGACGATTTGGTATGCGCCGGAGGCCGGGCGTTCCGTGGAATACCGGATGACCGGTTCGCCGTCAATAATTTCGAGAGTTTTGTAGATGATCCGCTTGGCGGTCGCGGGACCAGTGCCGGCTCCGGCGTCGGCGGAGCCGACCTTTCGAACATAGTCCTGTGTCTCCCGGTAGGGCGGCACCTGGCGGTCATAGCGATCGACAGCGGTCGATCCGGCGTTGTAGGCGGCCAGGGCGAGCTCTTCGTTTCCGTCGTACCGGTCCAGCAGCTGCCGCAGGTAGGCTGTGCCGCCACGGATGTTGTCAGCGGGGTCGTAGGGGTTGCGCACGCCGAGTTCACGCGCGGTATCTGGCATCAATTGCATGAGGCCCATCGCGCCCTTCGGCGACGTCGCGCCCGGGTTGAAGCCCGATTCAACCTGGATGACGGCGCGCACGAGATCGGGACGGAGGCTGTGTCTGGCGGCATGTTCCTGAACGAGCGGTTCGAACCGCTCGCGCACGACACTCGACGTCGCTGGCCGGGTCGAGCGGAATTGCGGCGCGTCGGGGACCGCGTAGGTGACCGCCCCAGAGTCGAGCCGCCGATCCGACAACACCAGCGTGCCGCCGGCGTCCCGCCACGCGTAGATCTGCGCGTCCGCCTGAATGGGCCAGGCGAGGGTGGCGAAGACGGCGAGGAGCAGGATTCGAACGGGCATTCGTGGAAATGATTGAGCCACAGGAGCTTACCGTACGGTTCCGCGTTCCTGGGGCGTACTGACTTATCGGCTCGAATGGCGCCGCCCGCCACCCACCTCTGTTAGGATCCTGCACGCATGACGTTCTGGCAGCGGTTGGTGCGGCGGCCGCGGACCGTTTTCCTGCGGAAGGCGTGCTTCCAGATCCATTTATGGCTCGGCCTCGCCCTCGGTCTGTACGTGGTGGTCCTGAGCCTGACGGGCAGCGCGATCGTGTTCCGCCGCGAGATGGATCGCGCGTTCAGGCCGGTGGCCCCGGCGATCGACAGGACGGCCCGGGTTCGATCGGAATGGGAGCTTTCGGCGGATGCGCGACGCGCGTATCCGGGCTTCACCGTGGAGAGCGTTGGTATTGTCCAGCGGGGCAATGCCTTCCGTCGCATCTCGCTACAGCGGGATGGAGAGACGATCGATCGGGTCTTCAATGTCTATACAGGTGAGGATCTCGGCGATCCGTTTCCCATGGCGTCACGTGCGCTCTTGTGGGTCACGACCCTCCACGACGATCTGCTCATGGTGCGGAATCAGCGCGGCCGTTTCTGGAATGGCGTCGGCAGTATTCTCACGACGGTGCTGTGCCTGACCGGCGCGGTCGTCTGGTGGCCTGGTCTTCTCAACTGGCGGCGTGGATTGTGGGTCAAGCGGCGATCCCGGTGGCCGCGATTCAATTTCGATCTCCACAGCGCGCTTGGCTTCTGGTTCTTTGTCCTGATCGCGATCTGGGCGGTGTCCGGAATCTACTTGTCGTTTCCCGCTCAGTTCATGACGGTGGTCGACTGGTTCGCCGGGCCGCAGAATCATGAGCGTCCTGTCGATGTCGCCTTGAACTGGCTCGCGCGCCTGCATTTCGGCCGCTGGCGCAGCCATACCCTCAAGGCCGTGTGGGTGGTGGCGGGCCTCGTTCCGCCCGCGATGTTCGTCACAGGTGTAGTCATGTGGTGGAACCGCGCCGTCCGCAAGCGGCTGGCCGCCAGGGTGAGCCGCCCCGCCATGCATCTGCGGCAGGAAGTGCCGGGGGTAGAATGACGGCCATGTTGAGACGGGAGTTTCTCAGGTCGTCCGCCATTGCCGGGGCCGGAGCGCTGGCGGCGGGCACCGGCGCGTCACCCGCCCGCGCTGCCCAGCAGGGTGGGCCGTCGGTCGCCACCGGTGAGCCGATCCGCATCTTCATGGGCGGGTACGGCCCGGCCACGAACGGCTTCAGCCTGGCGTTGAAGATGATCGGCGATCGCGTGACCGCGAAGTTTCCCGGCGACGTGGATGTGAAATACGTCTACAACATCCTCGATCTCGGCTATCGCGGCGAAGACATTCTCTGGCTCGTCGAGAGCGGCGTCCTGACGGTTGGGTACCAGTCCAGTAGCTATCTGACCGAGCGGGTTCCTGACCTCGGCATCGCTGATCTGCCGTTTCTCTTTCCCGACAACGCTGCGGCACGTGCGGCGATGGACGGCGAGCTTGGTCGCCTGCTGGCGGAGCGGATCGAAGCGGGGATGAACTTTCGAATTCTTGGCTGGTTCGAGAACGGGTTCCGACACGTGTCCAACAAGCTGCGACCGATCCGGACGCCTGCCGACATGAAGGGGATGGCGATTCGCGTGCTGCCCAGCAAAGTGCAGGCCCGCACGTTCGAACTGCTCGGCGCCAAGCCCAGAATCATGGACCTGTCGGAAGCGATCGAGGAAGTCAAGGCGGGCACCCTGGACGCGCAGGAGAATCCGTTTCTCAATACGGTCACCTACGGTGTTCACAACTTTCACCGATTCCACACCGCGACGAATCACTTCTATCTGTCGCGTCCGATTTTCTTCCACCGCCCGACGTTCGACGCCTGGCCGCTGGAGTTGCGGGAGGAAATGCGCGCAGCCGTGACCGAGGCCGTGGCGTTCCAGCGCGCGCTGCACGTGAAGGAGGAGGCGGGCGCAGAGGCGGACATCCGCAAGGCCGGCGGCGAGATCATCGAGCTCACCCCTGAGCAGCACCAGGCGTTCGTGGCGGCCGTCACGCCGATCTACGGCGAGGCCCGGACCCAATACAGCAGCGAGTTGCTGTCGCTGGTGAGTTTCTAGGCGTCTTATTCAACCACGAAGAACACGACTATCACGAAGGGCACGAAGGGCACCGAACGCACAAGGGGCACCAGGCGCCACCTCTGGCCAGACAAGACACCTTCGTAGATCCGTGATCGTCGTGACCTTCGTGGTGTGAACGTCCATGATCGTCGTGACCTTCGTGGTGTGAACGTCCATGTTCTTCGTGACCTTCGTGGTGAAACCCAGTGTTGCCCTACGAGGCGGAGAGCATCGTTTCGATCACACCGCGAGCGGCGGCGAACATCTCGCCGATCTTCGAGGGATCCTTGCCGCCCGCTTCGGCGAAGTCGGGCCGTCCGCCCCCTCGGCCACCGACAATCGGCGCGATCTGCTTCACCACCTGCCCGGCTGGCACCTTCTCGGTCAGGTCGGCGGTCACGCCCACGACCACCGTGACCTTGCCGTCCGATGGGGACGCCAGGATCACGATCCCACTCTTGATGCGGGAGCGGTGTTCGTCGACGAGGGCACGCAGTCCGTCCTTGTCGAGCCCGGAGACCGCGCGCGTGAGGACCTTCACGCCAGCGACCTCGATTACCTCGTCAAACGACCCGCGGGCCGCCCCGCTACCCATTGCGGCCTTCATCCTGGTCTGCTGCAGCTCGCGAGCCAGGCGTTTCGCGGTCGCATGCAGATCGCGAATCGTCTCCACTGCCCTCAGGGCTTCTGTCACGCGAGCGTCTACCATTCCCCCTGCTTGCGTCAATGCCATCAGCGAAAGGGGACCTTCCTCGGCACGAATCGCAGCCTGGAATAGCTCGAACGCATCTCGATGCAACCGGTCCCATTCGGCAGCCCCGATCCCCGTGATCGCCTCGATACGGCGAACACCGGCCGCAACGCCACCCTCTGACACAATCGTGAAGAGGCCAATGTCGCCAGTGGCCCGAACGTGAGTTCCACCGCACAGCTCCGTGCTACAGCCCGGGACCGAGACCACGCGAACCGTTTCCCCGTACTTTTCGCCGAAGAGCGCCATGGCGCCGCCCGCGATGGCTTGTTGGGTATCTTTCAGCTCCGTCTGGACAGCGACGTTTCTGAGCACCTGTTCGTTGACGATCCGCTCGATGTCGCGCTGCTCCTCGCGCGTCACGGCGCCGACGTGGGTGAAGTCGAAGCGGAGCCGATCCGGCGCGACCAGCGACCCGGCCTGCTTGACGTGGGCCCCGAGCATCTGGCGCAGCGCGGCGTGAAGCAGGTGCGTGGCGGTATGGTTTCGACGAGTCGCGTCGCGCACTACGACATCGACGTCCGCGCTCACCATGTCACGATGGGCCAGCACGCCCTTGGTCACCTGCACGGCGTGAAAGCGCGGCATGTCGGCTGGACCCCTCACAACGTCGCTGACGATTGCCTCGCCACCGGCGGCGCTCAGGCGGCCCTGATCTGAGACCTGGCCGCCCGACTGCAGATAGAACGGCGTGTCAGCCAGCGCAACCAGCCCGGCGTCCCCTGCCTTGAGGAGATCCACAGCCCGCCGATTGGAATCGAGCAACTCGATGATGTGCGTGCTGATTGTCGTCGCGTCGTACCCGCGGAACGTATCGGGCACGGGCGCGACGCCGGGGCGAACGTGCCACGCCGCTGTTTCCCCCGCCGCGGCGGTGCCGAACTTGCTCTTGGCGCGCGCCTGGTCCCGCTGGCCTTGCATCGCCTTCTCGAACCCGTCGCGATCGAGCGTAAGCGCGCGCTCCTCGACCATGTCTTCGATGAAGTCGCGCGGCATCCCGAACGTGTCGTACAGGCGGAACGCCGCATCGCCAGAGACGACCCGATCGCTGCGGCGCGATCCAGCACCTCTTCCAGCCGCGGCAGACCACTGGCGAGCACCGCGTCGAACCGTTCTTCCTCGCTGCGAATGACGCGGACGACGGCGTCTCGTTCGGTCGTGAGCTCCGGGTACGCATCGCCGAATCCATCGACAACCTCGTGTGCCAAGAGATGAAGGGGTCGCTCAAGGCCGAGCTTCTGTCCGTGGCGCATTGCACGTCGCATGATCTTTCGCAGCACGTATCCGCGCCCCTCGTTCGAAGGTACGACGCCATCAGCGATGAGAAACGTTGTGGCGCGAATGTGATCCGCGACCACCCGCATTGACATGTCAACGGCCTTTGCGCGTTCAAGAGGTGACAAGCTCTCAGAGGCAGCGGGTACTCCAGGCATAGGCGGAAGACCCTTGGGCGCGCCGTAGATCACGCCAGCCAGTTCACATATTCGACCAAGAATTGGCGTGAACAAATCCGTGTCGTAGTTCGAGAGGTGCCCCTGCAGGACGGCTGTGATGCGTTCGAGCCCCATGCCCGTGTCGATCGACGGCGCCGGCAGCGGGTTGAGCGTGCCGTCCGCCTGGCGGTCGAACTCCATGAACACGTTGTTCCAGATCTCGACGTACCGGTCGCAGCTGCACTCGAGGCCGCTGCAGGAGCGGCCGGCCGCTTCTTCCTGGCACGGCATGCCCGCGCCACGGTAATAGTAGATCTCCGAGCACCGGCCACACGGTCCGGTGTCACCCATTTGCCAGAAGTTGTCGGCCGCGCCCAGTTCGCCGATCCGTTCGGCCGGCAGGAATGTGTTCCAGATGCCGTACGCCTCGTCGTCGCGCGGGATGCCCGCCTCGCCCTTGAACACCGTCGCGTAGAGACGCTCAGGTGGGAGCTTCCACTCGTCGGTCAGCAGTGTCCAGGCAAAAGGAATCGCGTCGCGCTTGAAGTAATCGCCGAACGAGAAATTGCCGAGCATCTCGAAAAACGTGTGATGCCGCAGTGACGGCCCGACGTTGCCGAGGTCGTTGTGCTTGCCGCTGACGCGCATGCACTTCTGCGCCGTGGCGGCCCTGGTATAGCTGCGGGTCTCGCGCCCCAGAAACAGGTCCTTGAACTGGTTCATCCCCGCGTTGATGAAGAGCAGCGTGGGATCCTCGTGTGGGACGAGCGGTGAACTGGGGACTACCCTGTGCTGGTGCCGCTCGAAGTACTGCAGGAAAGAGCGACGGATCTCGTTACTGGTGAGTGACACAGCGTCCTTCTGTTATTGCGGTCCACTAATCGTCATGGCCGGCGTGCCTGGCACGGCTTCTGATGGCAGCATGCACCCGGGCCGCGTCGAAACCCTGTGCGAGCAGGTACCGGTGAACGCGTCGCACGGCCGTCGGCTCCTCGAGCGACGGGTCGTGCCGAAGCCGCCGGTTGAGTGCCTGCTCGATCAGTTGGTCTTCATCGAGGTCCCCGAAGACCTCGGCGACGGCCGCGCGCGCCACGTCGCGCGCGATGCCGAGCATTTCAATCTGGCGCAGCGCCCGCAGCCGTCCATGACGCTTCACGTGTGCTTCCGTTCGCGCGCAGGCCAACGCGGTGCGGCGGTCGTCCAGGGCACGCTCGCGCTGCAAGCGGGCGATGGCTTCCTCGATGTCGTCCGATTCGAACTGGCGCCGTGCGAGGCGCGTTCGGATCTGCGCTTCGCACAACTCGCGGCGAGCGAGCATTCTCAGTCCAGTGACGTAGGCGCTGGCCACCTACCCGCCAGGTTTCGAGACCGGGAAAGCGGCACCCGCGCCGGCACGCGCCATCTGGTCGATGGCGGCCTCACCACTGGTCACGATGCCCTGCATCTTCAGTTTGAATTCGTCCACGTTGGACGCCCAGCGTAGCGCATCCTCCTTCGAGATCAGCTTCTGCTCGTACAGCCGGAAAATCGACTGGTCGAACGTCTGCATGCCGTACTGCGATGTTCCCTGGGCGATGGCGCCGCGAATGAGGTGCGTCTTGCTCGCGTCCACGATACAGTCGCGGATGAACGCGGTGCTGATCATGACCTCGACGGCCGGCACGCGGCCGGTGCCGTCGCTCTTCGGGATGAGCCGCTGCGAGATGACGGCCTTGAGCACGCCGGCGAGCTGGATGCGAATCTGCTGCTGTTGGTGCGGCGGGAACACCGCGATGATGCGGTTGATGGTTTCCGTGGCGTCCAGCGTATGCAGGGTTGAAAACACCAGGTGTCCCGTCTCGGCCGCCAGGAGCGCGGTCTCGATGGTCTCGAAGTCTCGCATCTCACCGACCAGGATGACGTCTGGATCCTGGCGCAGGGCGCTGCGCAGCGCCTGCGAGAACGACGTGGTATCGACGCCGATTTCGCGCTGACTGACGATCGAGCGCTTGTCGCGGTGCAGGAACTCGATAGGATCCTCGACAGTCATCACGTGTGACGTGCGCGTCGAGTTGATGTCGTCGATCATCGCCGCCAGCGTCGTGCTCTTGCCGCAGCCGGTGGTGCCGGTCACGAGCACGAGGCCCCGCTCTTCGGCGGCGATCGTCTTCAGCACCGGCGGGAGCAGCAGTTGCTCGATGGTGAGCACGCGCATCGGGATGACGCGGAAGACCATGCCGATCGTGCCGCGCTGCTGAAACGCGTTACAGCGGAATCGCCCAAGCCCAGGCACGCTGTAGGCGAGGTCGACCTCGTGGTTGGTCTTGAACACGTCGAGGAGCCCGCTCGGCAGGACAGCGGCGACGATCGCCTTCATGTCGTCGGGATCCAGGCGGTGGTCCCCAGGCGCCGGCATCAACTCGCCACGCAGCCGCAGCATCGGGAGGCTCCCGGCCTTGAGATGCAGGTCGGAGGCGCCACGCTCGACGGCCGTTGCGAGCAGGTCGTTGACGTTGATCGTTCCCAATGGACTATCAGCGTCCTGAGGCTCCGGACGAGGTCGCCGCCGGCGTCCGCAGGTACTGCAGCCAGCTGTGGGTGTCGGGGGCATCCCCGCGCACGATCTGGAAAAAGCGCTGCTGCAGAGCCTCCGTGATCGGCCCGCGCCGGCCTCGGCCCACCGCGATCCTGTCGACCGAGCGGATGGGTGTCACCTCGACGGCCGTGCCGACGAAGAACACCTCGTCCGCCAGATAGAGCGTCTCGCGCGGCAGCGTCTGTTCGCGCACCTCGAAGCCCAGGTCGCGGGCCATCGTGAGCACGCAGTCACGGGTGATGCCGGCGAGCACGGAGTTGCCGATCGGCGGCGTATTGACGATCCCGTCACGAACCACAAAGATGTTCTGGCCGCTGCCCTCGCTGAGGTTCCCGTAGGTGTCGAGCGCAATGCCTTCGGTGTACCCGTCCGCGGCCGCCTCCATCTTGATCAGCTGGGCGTTGGCGTAGTTGGCGACGCTCTTCGCCATCGCCGGTGTGGTGTTCGGCGCGTTGCGGGCCCAGGTCGAGATCTTGACGTCGATGCCCTCCTCGACCGACTCTTTCGAATAGTAGGACGGCCATTCCCACACGATGATGGCCACATCCACCGGGCAGGCGTTCCCGTGTACGCCAAGCGAATCGTAGCCGCGATAGATCAGGGGACGGATGTAACACGCCCGGAACCCGTTGGCCTCGATCAGCTCGACCACGGCGTCGGTGAGCGTCTGCTGGTCGTACGGCACATCCATCCTGTAGATGCGGGCCGAGTCGAACAACCGGCGCATGTGCGCGTCCAGGCGGAAGCAGGCGGGTCCTTTGGCCGTGTCGTAGCAGCGCGCCCCCTCGAACACACCGCTGCCGTAATGGATGACGTGCGACGCGATGTGAACCTTCGCGTCGGCCCAGTCCACCAGTGAGCCGTTCATCCAGATCTTGCCCGTGCCCGGAAAAGCCATTCAAGTGCTCCTTGACAACGCCATGCTCCGAAAGCCGAAAGCCGAAAGCCCAAGATCTTCAGACTCTAGGCTTTCGGCACTGTCCGATCGTAATACGTCCGTTGCCGGGCGTCGAATGGCATTCCACCGCGCAGCCCCCGGGTTCCCATCGCGCACGCCTGCGTGGTTTCCCCGTTTTCGCGCCCCTCGGTGCGGCCCACCGTAGCGCCGAGCTCGGAGGCCGCCCTACTGTGCCTCGTTGCAGAAGGGGCACCGGTCCGCGCGGGCGTGGAGCGGCTTGCGGCAGTGCCAGCAGAAGCGCGGCTGCGGCGTCTCCCGGGCCTTGAGGCGCGATTGGATGTCGGCCACGTTCTCCTCAACGCCGTGTGAGGGGGTGCTGTGTGAGGGAGTGGCGCTGCTCCTTACCGCCTTGCGCGGGCCCGTCTTGCGCGCCGCCAGTGTGTCATCCAGCAACTCGGCCGCGCGTTGGTACCGTGTCGTCATGTCGGGGTCGAGGGCCTTCAGAATGATGTCGCTGATCCCCCTGGGAATCTTGCTGTTCCTGAGACGCGGGGCGGTGATGAGCTCGCCCCGCATGAGCCGCTCGAGGTCCGCCGGCGCTGGCGTGTCGTAGGGAAGCGAGCCGGTCAGCATCTGGTACATCGTGACGCCGACCGAGTAGACGTCGCTGGCGAACACCGCCTTCCCGTGGAACTGCTCGGGTGCCATATAGGGCGGGCTGCCGATCACCGTCGTCCCGTGGGCGGCGATCTCGAGAAAGCGCGATGTCCCGAAGTCGGTCACCTTGAGCATCCCGGTATCGGAGACCAGCATGTTGCCGGGTCGAAGGTCGCGGTGCAGGACACCGGCGCGGTGCGCGTGATCGACGGCGTTGCAGATCTGGCACGTGAAGTCGAGGGCGCGATTCAGATCGAGCGCGCCCTCTCGTAGGATGATGTGCTCGAGCGTCTCGCCGGTCACGTACTCCATCACGATAAAAAACACGTCCTCCTGCTTTTCAGCCGTAAGCACGGTGACGATGTTGGGGTGACTCATGGAGGCAAGCAGCCTCGGCTCCTTGACCATCTCGCTGAAGTCAAGGTTCTGCTTGTGCGGGACCTTGAGGGCGACCTTCTTGTCGATCCAGGTGTCTTCGGCGAGGTAGACGCTGCCGAAACCGCCGCTGCCAAGGGGAGACAGGATGCGGTACTTCCCGATGGTCTGACCGCGGAAGAACATGTGGGGTGGAGCCGAGTATAACAGGCGGGCACCTATAATCGCTGGGTGCATATGCGATTCCACGCTCCCGCCGCGGAGCGCACCGACGATGTTGTGGAGTTGCCGCACGACGAGGCGCGGCACCTGATCCGAGTCCTTCGATTGAAGGTCGGCGCCACGATCCGCGTCTTCAACGGGCGGGGCAGCGAGTTCGACGCGGTGGTGGCTGCCGTGTCGAAGGATGGCGCGCGCATCCGAATCGGAGCCGGCCGCGACACCGTTCCAGAGGCGTGCGTCCTCGTCACTCTGGCGCAGGCGGTGCTCAAAGGCGACAAGATGGACGATGTGGTTCGCGACGCGGTGATGATGGGCGTCGCGGCGATTCAGCCGTTGGTGGCGACGAGAAGCGAGGTCGCGCTAGCGGCGCTTGAGCGGGGCCACCGGTGGGAGCGCTGGCAGCGCATCGCGGTGTCGTCGGCCAAGCAATGCGGCCGCGCAGTGGTGCCGGCCGTCCTCGAGCCGCGGACCTTCAAGGACCTGTCCGTGTCGCTGGCGGAGATGACACTGTCGGGTCCAGGGCTGATGTTCGTCGAGCCGTCAGCCTCGACCGATGCGCTCTCGATTGGCGATCTCGACGAGGCGTCTCCGCGGGAGACGACCGTGCTGATCGGACCCGAGGGCGGCTGGGCCGCAGAGGAAATCGAGGGGGGCGCAACCGCATGCCGCCTCGTGACGCTCGGTGCGCGCACTCTGCGCGCCGACGCCATGGCCCTGGTCGTGCTGACGGCGCTGTTTACGCGGTGGCGTGAGTTGTAAGGACGCTCGCGCAGGCTGAAGCCTGCGCGCTACACCCGACACCTGTAGCGCGCACGCTTCAGCGTGCGCGGGACCCGCATGGCCTTGATCGCATTTCATGATCCCCGGCTCGCCTCCACGTCAGGCGGGGCCGAGACATGCACGCTGCAGTTGATTTCAGTCCTCGTTAGCGCCGGCCACGACGTGACGGCTTCCCCGAGAACAGGGGATTACGACTTCAGTCCCCAACCACCCCAATGGTAGTGGTGGCCGTTGGAAGGCTCCTGTCTCTTGCGCTCAACGACGAGTGCGCCTGTGTCCTGGCTGGTCGTTTCGCTCGAGGACAGTGACGCGGCTGTCCAAGGCGTCGTAACCGAGCTTCATCTCCCCTCGCAGGGTCACCGCCAAGGTGCCCGTCCGCGCCTCCATGCGGTGCATATGGGCCTGGAACAGATCGTAGAGATTCCGGAAATCGTCACGTGACGCCTCGGCAATGACGTCGAAGTGGCGCCGCAGCTCGTCGAAGCGAACGTCAACCCCGTCGAAACGTTCGTCAACTGCGTTGAAACGTTCGTCAACTGCGTTGAAACGTTCGTCGACCCGTGCCTCGAATCGATCGAAGCGTCGGTCGAGCTTGTCCACGCGTTCGCTGAGACCGGCCACGTCTTCTGAGAGCTTCATGCGGCGCGCCATTCTACATCGTCGCTGTGCATGCGTTGTGCCGGTAACATTTCTGTGCATTCTCGTGCGGGTCGCCAGCGACCGTTGTAGATTCTGGGAGGTCGGACGTGTGGCGAGGTGGCAGATTGTGCAATCAACGTCCGGGCTTAATCAGCGGAAGCAGCTCGTCGACTTCCTTCGGGACTCCGGTGCTGAGGATCTCGGCGCCGTTCGGCGTGACGAGGATCGTGTCCTCGATTCGGATGTGCAGCTGCTGTTCGGGGATGTCGATGATCGGCTCGATCGCCATCACCATGCCCGCTTCAAAGGGGAGCGACCAGTCGCCGACGTCGTGCACGGACAAGCCGACGTAGTGCCCGACGTAGGCGTACCGCGGATCGAAGCCCTGCTTCCGGAAGATATCTTCGGCGATGGTGCGCACGGTCTCGCGCGTGACACCTGGCCGAATGGCGGCGATGATCGCCTTCTGCGCGTCGAGCGTCGTCCGATACGCCTTGAACTGCGCATCACTGAAACGGCCTGACACCGGCCACGTCCGCGTAATATCCATCGTCAGGTAATCCAGAGAGCCGGCGTAGTCCATCACGACAAGGTCGCCGGCGTTCATCTGCCGGGCGTTGTCCTCGTAGTGCCAGCGGTTGCCCATGGGCCCCGAGCCGACAATGGCCGGGTACGCGGCGGCCTGGGCCCCGTACTTGAGTAACCAGTGCGTGGCCTCCGCCTCGAGCTCGTACTCGAAGCGCCCCGGCGAGGTTGCCTCGATTGCCCGCCGGATCGCTTCCGCGCTGATCCGGCCGTTGTACCGAAGGATCTCGATCTCGCGTGGCGTTTTGACGAGACGCAACCGATCGAGGTGCGGCGTCACGTCCTGCATCTCGTAGTGCGGAAAGCGCTCCCGCAGGGCCGCCACGCGCAAGGCATCTTCGGTCGGATGCTGGGCAAAAGGATTGGCGAGGCGTCGGGTGGTGGTAAGGGCTGCGTCTGTGCGGCCGTGGTTCACCGTGTCGCGTTCCGACAAACGCGTCCAGACCATGTCGGCACCTGACCCACTGGACGGCTGGACACTGCGCCGCTCTGCGAGGAGGCGCTGTGCCAGGAGACGCTGTGCCAGGAACTCATCGAGCATCCCCAGCGGCTGGATCGACTGAAATCCATACGTGCGGGTCGCGTCCGGCTCTTCGATCCAGTTGGGGCCCTCGTATCGAATCTCTCCCGCGCTCAGCTTCGGCAGGAAGAGATGCGCCTCACCAGTGGCCCCATCCATGACGAGCACCGCGTTCAGTGACTCGTTGCCCGTGAGATAGAAGAAGTCGTTGTCCTGGCGAAACCGCAGCCCAGGGGTCGGGCTGGTGGCGCCGAACATTACGAGCGTGCCGCCCTGGAGAACACCGGCGAGCCGCTGCCGGCGCGCGGCGAATTCCTCCGGCGCGTAGCCCATACGCTCGGCCGTCGGTGACGAGGGCCAGGCGACCGCCACCAGCACAAGCAGGATCAGGGAGCGGAACGAGGGTGTTACGGTTGCTCGAAGCCGACGCATACCCATTCGTCTTCCTCCGACCGGGTGCTGACGGCGAGGTCGGAATAGGCGGCTACAACCGCCTTCTCCTCGTGTCGCATGAATCCGCTGAAGATCAGGCGTCCTCCCTGAGCGGTCAGATCGTGCAGTCGTCCAGCGGCTTCGATCAGCAGTGCACCGGTCAGGTTCGCCATCACGAGGTCGAATGTGTCGGGCCCCGTCGAACGCAGATCGGCCGCGCGGAGCGCCACGTCGGCGCCACGATTGAGCGACAGATTCTCTCCCGCTGCGTGGAGCGCGTCGGGGTCGTCATCGATGCCGACGACCGGCGCGGCCCCCAGCCGGCTCGCCGCCATCGCCAGCACACCTGACCCGGTCCCGATGTCGACGGCCGAACGTCCGCGCACGTCGAGAAGCTGGAGGGCCGCCAGGCACAGCCGCGTCGTCGCGTGGTGGGCGGTGCCGAAACCCATGGAGGGCTGGATCACGATGACGATCGGGCGCGTGAGCGGCGTTCCTCCCGTCTCGGCGGCGAGATCGAGCTTCAACTTGCCGGTGTGCGGAATGTCCCACGGGGGCGCGACGATGATGTCGCCGACCCGCACGGCGCGGAGGTCGGCCTGGGACTTCGCCACCCAGTCCTCATCCGGGACGTCCAGAGACTGGATGGAGAGGTCCGGGAACTGGCGAGCGAGATCCGCTGCGGCCCTGTCACGCTCAGCGTCGCCGTTGAAGAAGACGCGCCAGGCGTCCGGCGTCTTTTCGTGGATCGCCACGACCCGGTACGCGACAAGCGCGGCCTGCAGCAGGTCCGGACCATCCGCAGGGGCAGGCTCGAGCCGTCCCACCTCCAGCGCCGGCCAGGTGCGCTCGGTCATCCGAAGATATCCTTGACGCGATCGAACAGACCTTTGTCGTCCTCACCGACGATCGGCGTTGGTTCGAACTTCTCCTTCGGCAGCGAGTCGGCCAGCTGCTCGAGGAGCTTCCTCTGGTCGCGTGTCAGCTTCTTCGGCGTCACCACCTTGACCGTCACCATGAGGTTGCCGCGTCCGCGGCCGGTCACGTCCGGCATGCCGCGCCCGCGCAGGGTGAATGTCGTCCCGCTCTGCGTCCCTTCAGGCACCGGAAAGGGCTCCTCGCCCTCGAGCGTCTGAATCCGGATCTCGCCGCCGATGGCGAGCGTAGGGTAGTTCACAGGGATCTCGCAGAACAGATCGTTGCCGTCACGCTGGAAGAACTCATGGTCCTGGACGTGTATGACGACGTACAGGTCTCCGGCCGGTCCGCCGGAAGGGCCGGCTTCGCCTTCGGCGCCCAGTCGGAGCCGCTGGCCGGTGGCGATGCCCGCCGGGATGCGTACGGTGAGCTTGCGCTCCTTCTGTACGCGGCCCGCGCCGCGGCACGTCGTGCAGGGTTTCGTGATGATGGAACCGGAGCCCCGACACTGCGCGCACGTGCGAGCCACGGTGAAAAAGCCCTGCTGATAGCGGAGCTGGCCGCGCCCGTGGCACTGCGGGCACGTTGACGGCTTCGAGCCTTCCGCTGCGCCGCTCCCGTGGCACACCTCGCACGGCTCCTGTCTCGGAATCTGGATGTGCGTCTCGGCGCCTTTGGCGGATTCCTCGAACGAGATTTCCAGGTCGTACCGGAGATCCGACCCGCGCTGCGGCCCTCCGCGCCGGCGCCCGCCGCCGAGGGCATCGCCAAAGCCGAAGATGTCCCCGAGTCCGCCGAGGATGTCCTCGAAGCCGGTGAAGACAGTCGGATCGAAGCCACCGGTCGCGGCGCCGCCAAGGCCGGCATGTCCGAACCGGTCGTACACGTGTCGTTTGTCGGTGTCCGCGAGGACGGCATACGCTTCCGCCGCCTCCTTGAACTTGTCCTCGGCTTCCTGGCTTTCGGGATTGCGATCGGGATGATGTTTCAGCGCCAGCTTGCGATACGCGCTCTTGATGTCCTGGTCGGCCGCGGTCTTGGACACGCCGAGGATCTCGTAGTAGTCGCGCTTACTCACGCTGTCGCTACCTTCACCATTGCAGGGCGGAGGAGTCGCTCGCCGAGCATGTAGCCCTTGCGGAGTTCTTCCATGACTTCGCCTTCCCGGTGCTCTGGGCTGACTTCCTGAGCCATCGCCTGGTGCACGTGTGGATCGAAGTCGGTGCCGACTGCCTCGATCGGCTTCACGCCTCGCTGGCGGAGCAGCTCAACCATCTGCCGGTGGATCAACTCGACGCCCGTCCGAAACACCTCGCCGTCGCTGCCGGCCGGCGCGTCGAGCGCACGCTCGAGGTTGTCGATGATGGGCAGGAGATCCTCGATCGCGTCGGCCATCGACGCATTGGCCTGCTCACGTCGCTCACGGTCGATGCGCTTGCGGTAGTTGTCGAACTCGGCCGCTGTGCGCAGCAGCCGGTCCTGGAGCGAGGCTCTCTCGCTGAGCAGGTCCGCCAGCGGGTCGGCCTCTGTTGCCGACACTTCGCCGACGCTCGCCTCGTCGGATGCAGGCGTCTGGGTGGAGTCGTCGTTATCGAGCGGGATGGTCATGCGCTAGTGTGCCTCGCGCAGGACGCGCGACACGGCCTGGGTCGTGCCATCGACGAGCGCGATCGCACGCGAATAGTGCATCCGCGTCGGGCCGATGACGCCGACGGTTCGGACGGTCGTGCCGTCAACCGCAGTGGACGCAATCAGGCTGAACGGCCGGAGGTCGGGAGCCACGTGCTCCGCGCCAATGACGATCGTCAGCCCAGGACCCTCGATGTACTCGTTCAGCAAATGGACCAGCCGCCCCTTTTCTTCCATCATCTCGACGAGTGCGCGAAGCGTGGCCAGCGACACGCCTTCCTGTGCCGGCCCGGCCATCAGCGACGCCGCGCCTTCCACGTAGAACGCGTGGCGTTGCGGCAGTTCCTCGAGCGTCGAGCGCGC